>Ga0193745_1000188_pt1 | contig 11261 bp, 8 predicted proteins | sample L1a2metaG_FD_145899 | JGI IMG/M metagenome (GOLD analysis project Ga0193745, IMG submission 145899) | Soil microbial communities from a riparian zone of the East river system, Colorado, United States - L1a2 | ecosystem: Environmental > Terrestrial > Soil > Riparian zone | place: USA: East River... | reverse complement strand
CGAAGGAGGCGGTGCGGGTGCCCAAAACCAACGCCTCCTTCGATGTCGACGCGATTGTGCAATATAGCGATGTGAATCTGGCGATCGCCGTGGCAATCGAGGATGGGCTGGTAACGCCCGTAATTCGGGCGGCGCAGGGGAAATCGTTGCGCGAAATTAGCGAAGCCGTGAAAGATCTCGCGCAGCGCGCGCGCCATAAACGAATGAAACCGGAAGAGTTTCAGGGCGGGACCTTCACTGTTTCGAATCTCGGCAGCTACGGCGTCGACAGCTTCTCCGCCATCATCAATCCGCCTCAGGGCTTTATCCTTTCGATCGGCGCAATTGTAAAAAAAGCGGCGGTCGACAACTGCGACCAGATCGTCGTAGGGCAACGGATGAGCATCGGCATGAGCTGCGATCACCGTGTGATCGACGGCGCCCTTGGCGCGGAATATCTCAAGGAACTGCGCCAGCTCCTCGAGAATCCAGCGTTGCTTTTGATCTAGCGTCAGGCATGGAAGAACAGCCGCCGAAAAAGAGCTTCTGGATGGTGCCGTTTACCGTCCAGGTCACGCGCGGATTGCTTCGGGACGAGCGTTCGCGCCGGAGAACGATGGGGATCTCGCTGCTTGTTGCAGTCGTCATGTTGGTGGCTGGTTTGACGGTCTTGCGATCGTGGTTGAATCCGCACGAACATCCCTGGCGGTTCGTTTTCTTTTGGTTCGCTTGCGCATGGGAAACGCTGCTCGTGTTGTTACTGGCTCTCTTGGATCTCCTGCTCGTGCGAGCGCAAGCACGCGCGGCACGGAAAGCGTTACAGGGAGAATTCTCCAAAAGCGGAGCGCCAGATTCGCCGAACGGCCAAGACCAAGAAGTGAGATGACCCTCCCGCGCGAGGCCTCATGCCGGCAGAGCGAGTCGAGGCCACCCCCAGATGCACACGGCTAGAATCAAGAACGATGCCAGAGTGGTCCCCAAAGCGGAAACCAGGAAGGGGTTGCGGTAGTGCAATTCCACCCTGTGCTCCCCCGCGTCCAAACCGACGCCCAGCAATCCGGCGTCGACTCTTAGCGCGGGCGCAGCTTGGCCGTCCTGGAGCGCGCTCCAGCCGCGATCAAAGGGAGTTTGCACTACGAGAATGCTCCGTTGCGCGAGGGATATGGTGCCTTCGAAACGGGTTTGGCCGAACGAGGTGAGCTTGAGGGCCGTCTTCCGGCGGGCGGCCGCCACATCGGCAGGCGACAGGTTTCGCGCATCCTGCTCGACGTCGAAAAGGTTTGCCTCCGTAAGTCCCGCGCCCTCTCCTTCGCTCGAAAGAACCACCGCATTTAGCAGAACGCCCGATTTTTCGCCGCTGGGAAGTTTCAAGAACGTGTCTTCCGTGATGTAGCGATCGAAGGCAAGCCCCAGTGGAAGGAATCGGGCGTTGCGAAAGAGGTAATCCTTCCCGTAAGGGCGGACGAATTCGTACTGGAGGGCCCTTTGAAAGGGCAGGGGATTGTCCACCAGCGCGTACTTCTCCCCGGCGAACATGGACAGAAGGGGATCATTGAGCAACCCAACCGACCAGCGTGTGTCTGTTTCCGAGTTAGGCGGAATGGCGTCTACCGCGGTCAGGAAGTTAGTGTAGTTGATGTTGTTAAAGGAACTGTAGGATGAGGTGCCATAGTAGCCGAAGATCATGGCATCGTTAAAACTCGAAAAGACGGTGAGGGCGGACGGCCGGAGCTTTGTGATGCGGAAGAAACTGTCGTCGCCTGCCTTGATGTCGCGAATCGCGTCTACCGTTTCGTCATTATACCCCACCCGCTCCTTTAGCTCTTGCTTGGTAATGGCCTTTCGCTGCGAAACAGTGACTCGATCGAAGTGCACCAGCTCGATTGCCGATAAGCCAAGAATGAGCCACAACGCGAGTTTCTGTCTCTGCAATAATTGCCCGGCAGCCAGGACGACGCCGTATGAAAGCAGAAAAATCGCAACGCTGGATCTTAAGCTGGGATTAATGAGGTTCTGCCACTGCTCGAAGGGAAGGTAAAGAGCTCCCACTACCACTGCAGTCGTTGCCGCGAGGAGCCAAAGATTGAAAGAGCGACCTTTTACGTAGCGCGAGAGGGCCATTATGCTCAGGGTGATTACCCCAAGAATCCAAAACAACGAATAGGTTCGATAATAGTCGCCTTGGAATAACCAGAAAAGATAACGAAACCAGGGAAACACGGTTGGGAGAAGCATTCCGAGCAGAAAAAGAAGGCAAATAATCCTGTGACGCCGTGTCCCGCCCGCGAACGCTTGAGGGAGAATGAGAAGACAAAGCAACCCGCAATAGGTTAAGGGAGCTTCGAGGTAATTTTGCCAACCGTGGAAGTCATCTCCTGTGCCCAGAATATCATTTGAGAACGGCTTCAAGGCCGCGGTGATGTAGTGGAGGGGAGACGCAAGGCCAAGAAAACGAGAGGAGCTCAGCGTCGCCACGGCCGATGTTGTTCCGGAAACGCGGGGGCTGTTTAGAATGGCATAGAGGTGAGGCAGAGTGACAATCGCGCCGAGGCCCACGCCGAGAGCGGCGACGCCGGCAAGTCTGAGACCGGTGCGCAGGAGGATCCGCGGTTGCCATCCATATTGACCGAAGAGCCGTGCCGGCACGTAAAGGATCAGAAACAGGGCGCAAAGATACAGATGGAACGGCGTTATCATTCCGACCAGCGCGACCGCTAGAGCAAGAAGCAGCCAGCGGCCGTGCTGGATCGCTTTCTCCGTCGCCAACAATATCCCGGCGAAGCAAACCACTTCGTCGGCAAAAGGATACCAGCAGCTTCCGATACACATGTAGGCGGAGCACGAAAGCAGAAGCGAACCCAGGAGCGGGGCGGGTGAGTGAAGGCGGCGAAGCTGGAGATAGCGAAAAAAAAGCAGTCCCGCGACGAGAACCTTGCCCAGGTGTTGAAAGACAAGCGCAGGTGCGATCTGATTGCCGGGCAGCCAACTGACGGGCTGCCAGATTAGATAGCCGGTAGCATAGGCAATATCCTGGCCCATCCCGACGTAAAAGGACCATGAAGGAAATCCTTCGGCGCGAATGTAGCGCGAAAGGTGAACGAAATTCGGGTAATAATCGTTCACTGAATCGCTACCAATGTCGGTGTAGAGGAGCACGGCATCGCCGAACAGGAATTGCCAGAATATCAATGTGCTGACGAGCAAGAGACACATCGCGGGCAGGAAGATCCGGAACATTCGCGAGTGAGTCAGCGAGGAAAGTTGGATGGCAAGCGGGGGCCGGCGTGGAGAAACATTACCCTTCACGCGCTTTTGTTATTCCGCTGGAAACAATCGCCCGCTGCCGCGAATCTTCGCCCAGCGATATTCCAGGGCTGTGCGAATACAGCCCAACCCGTAACGAACGCTTCTCTGAAAATTAATGGAGGAAGCGTCGGGCAAATAACTTGCCGGGCAGGTGACTTCCCCGATCGGATAGTTCAACCACAGTATCTGGGCCAGGATTTGATTGTCGAAAACAAAGTCGTCCGAATTTTTTTCGAGAGGCAAACACCTGAGCAAATCGCTCGAAAAGGCGCGGTAGCCGGTGTGGTATTCGGAAAGCTTGGCCCCGAGCAAGAGGTTCTCCAGCAAAGTTAGAAAGCGATTGGCTGCGTATTTCCAGATCGGCATGCCGCCGCGAAGGGCGCGCCCACCCAGAATTCGTGAACCAAGCATGCACGGATAGAGTTTGCTCGCGACTAAAGATGCCAGCGCCGGAACAAGCTGCGGCGTGTATTGATAATCGGGATGAATCATGATGACGATGTCCGCGCCGCTGGCGAGCGCGAGCCGATAGCATGTCTTTTGATTTCCGCCGTAGCCACGATTCCGGGGGTGCACCTCCACTTGCACGTGCGGAAGGGTCCGAGCGATCGCCACCGTGTCATCATGGCTGGCATCGTCCACGACGATGACGAGATCGACGATGCCTTGAGCCATCACTTCATCGTACGTCCGGCGCAGGGTCTGGGCCGCGTTATACGCAGGCATGACTACGACAATTTTTTGGCCATTGAGCATCGATTTACCTCATTTGGCGGGCATAGCGCCGGTCGCGAAACGCAGCCCCGGATTGATAAAGCGCGATTTGAGCGCGAATGGATTCGACGCGTGCCGCATTGCCCAGGGCGGTCGCCAAGCGTAGAGCGCGCTCGGCAGATTTCACGGCATCGGCCGCTCGGCCCGCCTCGGCATAGGAGGCAGCCAGGGTTGCACTAATCACAGGGCTCTCGCCGTGCGTGAAAGAGTCCGCACGTTCTGCCAATTCGACTGCTCTTGTACCGTCGCGAACCGCCGCGTCCGGCCAGGTCGCGAGGATCCAGGCAGTGTTATTGAGCGCCTCGATGTCATGAGGGTTGATTTCCAAGGTTTGATAATACTGAGCGATAGCCTCGTTCGCTCGTCCCATTTGCAGGAATGTATTACCCAGATTGTAATGCGCATCCGCGAAGTTGGGATTGATTTCGAGCGCTTTGCGCAAGTAAGTAACGGATTCGTCAGGCCTCCCCGCATTCAGCAGGGCAAGGCCGAGCGCGGAGTGAGCCAGCACCTGATGGTGGTCGATTTGGAGCGCGCTTTGATAATGGGCGATCGCTTTATCTATTGCCCCCTTTTCAAAGTACGCCTGGCCCAGGTTGGTCTGAGCGGCGGCATTGTTCGATGTACAGGCAATTGCATGGGACCAGAGCGATTCACTATCCCGCCAATGAGAGGCTTGAAGGCGCGCGGTGAAAGCCAGAGTCGGCAGGAGCATCAGAGCGAGAATGACCGGAACCAGACGCGTATAATGCCATCGGAGGGAAAGATCAGCCACCGCCCAGATAAGCAGCACGTACAAGCCGATCTGCGGAAGGTAGGTGTAACGATCCGCCCGGGCTTGAATTCCCACTTGAACAATCCCGATGACGGGTCCGAGCATGATGAGGTACCAAAGCCATCCGGCCACCAGATAAGGATACCGGCGGCGCAGGACGAAAACGCCCAGGGAAATACCGGCCAGGAGGATTAGTGCCAGAGTTCCCGGGACGGCAATGCTCCCAACTGGGAATGGATACAGAGCGGCCAGGTTCGAGGGCCAGAAGAGCTGTCGAAGATAAGCCGCGCAGGAGATGAAGGCGTTGGCCATCCGAAATGGAAACGAAGTCTCGGCAAAGGGCTGAATAACGCCCTTTTGAGCAAAAAGGGTGACGAGGCACGATGCACCCGCCAGTGCAAAAAGTGGTAGTTTTTCCAGAAGCAATCGCCGCGGGACCTGGAAAAAGTTGCGGTCTCCGACCTGATTGACGCGATTCAGCGGCCAATAGTCCAGGATCAGCAGCACGAACGGCAGTGTAACCAGCATCGGTTTGCACATCAGACCCAACGCAAACAGAACTATTATGGCAGCATAGCCGACGTGAGACCGACGGCGCGTATAGCGGCAGTAAGCGCCGATGGTCAGGACAAAGAACAGGCCGCTCAGGACATCCTTCCGTTCCGCCACCCACGCCACCGATTCGACCCGCAGCGGATGAATCGCAAAAACCGCCGCCACAAAAGCACTCCGCCAAAGGGCGGCAGTCATTTGTCGCAGGACCAGAAAGAGACAGATCGCGGTCGCCATGTGAAGCAAGACATTGGTGAGATGATGTCCGCCGGGACTCAAACCGAAGATCTCGCAGTCCAGCATATGAGAGATCCACGTCAGCGGGTGCCAGTTGGAGGCATGGAAGTGAGTGAACGCCCAAACGGCACCCTCGATCGTCAGGCCCCGGGCGACCTCCACATTCTTGAGCACATATTCGGTATCATCGACGTTCACGAAATCGTGGCGAAGCGTTTGGCCGAAAACGAGCCAGACGATTGCTCCCAGAAAGGTGCATATCCCGAAAACCAGCCAATGATCCCTTCTGCCAGGCGGTCTCGCTTTGGCTGGAAGCGCCGCGCGCCTGCCGGGATGGCTGGCAGCAGTATTTTTTCTCGATCTGTGGCTCATTGTTTCGACAAAAGCGTCGTTCGGGCGGCGGCGCCAAATTTCACCTTAGAACAGGGCCGCATCCGGGCGACAGCGGATATTTTGCAAAGCGGGCGCGACCGGGGATAATCTTCGCTGTGACGAATGATTCGCGTGGCCCGGAGCGTTCCCGTGAGAGCTGGAAGACGCGAGGAGAAATGGAAGCTGACGAGCGGCGAATCCTTGCATCGTTCGCTCAAAAATCCGGCGACTCGCGGGGACGAAAATTTCCGGAGCCCAGCCACGCTTATCGCACTGAATTTCAGCGCGACCGGGCTCGCGTCATTCATTCGCGCGCGTTTCGACGGCTCGAGTACAAGACGCAGGTTTTCCTCAACGGCACCGGCGACCATCTCCGGACGCGCCTGACCCATTCGATCGAGGTGGCCTCGATCAGCCGCACGATCGCGAGGGCATTGTCGCAAAACGAGGATTTGGCCGAGGCGATTGCGCTCGCGCACGATCTTGGACATTCGCCTTTTGGGCATTCGGGCGAAGAGATGCTCGCGGAATGCATGCGAGAACACGGCGGCTTCGACCATAACCGGCAAAGCTTGCGCGTGGTCGAATTGCTGGAATCGGCTTATCCGAATTTCCCCGGTTTGAATCTGACATTTGAAGTGCGCGAAGGCCTGCAAAAGCACGAGGCGTTTTGCGATTGGCCTTCGGCGGATGCCGGAAAATATCTCTCTCCGTCGCTCGAAGCCCAGATTGCGAATCTGGCGGATGAGATCACCTATTATAGTCACGATCTCGATGACGCGGTCGATTTCGAAATCCTGAGCTCCACGCAATTGGAAGAGAGCCTGGTTTGGCGTCGGAGTCAGGAATCGGTGGTTGCGCGTTATCCGGATGTTCGTGAGCCGGAGCTGCACAAGATAATCATTCGCGACATCATCGACGTGCAGGTGCGCGACGTGATTGCGACCAGCGCTGCGGCAATCGCCCACGCCGGAATCCTGAGGGCGGATGAAGCGCGACGGCAGGCGACGCCGCTCGTTTCCTACAGCGAAGGACTCCTGCAGGCGAATCGCGAGCTGCGGCGTTTCCTTTATAAGAACGTTTATTACCATCCGCGCGTCGCGGAGGTGAACCAGCGGGCTTGCGAGATGCTGCGTTCGGTTTTCGAAGCGTATGTGCTCGCGCCTGACTTGCTCGGCGACGCGGCCGCGAAACGAATCGAGAATGAAGGTCTGCACCGAACAATTTGCGATTATGTCGCGGGGATGACCGACCGATATCTATTGGAAGAACACGCGCGGCTGAATGGGAGTGATGGAGTGATGGAGTGATGGAGTGATGGAGTGATGGAGTGATGGAGTTCAACGTCCCATCACTCCCTTGCCCTACGCGGCGGCACTGCCAGTTTCTTCGCGCAGATATTGAATGAGGAGCCGAAGGCGTTGATTCACGGCGAGCTCTTCGAGCACCTGTTGGCGGCGGAGCGAATCGTTGATAAATGTCGCGGCCATCAGGTCGGCGAGCATTTCGGTATCTCCAAGGTGGGAGAGATACTCGTCTACCTTCTCCGGCAGGCGCCGCCCGTTCTCCTTAAATTTCGAATAAAGATCGAGCACTTTCGCGGCGAGCGCATCGGTCTCAACCGACGATATCGCCCTCGATTCGAGCGGCTCGATGTGAGCAATCGGAAACGGAGCGTCCTGCTCAAACGCGGAAAAGCACACACGGCGCAAGCCCTGCAGGATTAAGTTTGAGGTCCCGTCGCCCCGGCCGACGCAGGCGCGGATCAATCCGATGCCGGCGATATGGAAAAAATCGTCGGTAGATTTCCAAGGCGCTCGCTGGGGTTTTACGAGCGCGACGCAGAACATCCGGTGCTCGCTTAAGGCAAGGTTGAGCATTTCCCGGTAGCGCGGCTCAAAAATATGGAGCGGCAGCAGGGCGTGCGGAAAAAGCAGCGTCTCCGGAAGCGGCATTATCGGCACCTGATCTGGCAGTATGATGGATTCATCCATTGGATTTCACGAGGGAATTTCTTCGTCCAACTAAGAACATGGGGTCAAAAACTGAACAAGGTGGCCGCATTCTACTGCAAGAGGCGCCGCAGTTGCCTGATCGAAAGCTGACCCTCAGCCTGCGGGGTTCCGAGGTGGCCGTAATTTAAATCCGAGCAAAGTCGAGCAAACTCGAACCGGGAGACTCGACCGAGGCGCCCGACGCCCATCGCGGCAATCTTCATGTCGAGGCGCTCACGCTGAAAGAAATCCCGCAACCTCGCCAGTTGCGCCGAGGTATCCGTGCGCGTCGCAATTTTCAGAAGATCGGCGCCTAACGATTTTGCGGTGCTTGCGATTTCATCGAGTCGCAGGCGACGCGGCGTTTCATTGAAATCGTGAAACGAGACAATTATTCGGATTCTTTTTGTGCGGGCTGCTTCCAATATGGCCGCGAACGCACCAGCTGAGCGCAGTTCAATATCCACATAGGCTGCATGGGGCAAGAACCGCAGGAGCAGGGCTCGACGTTTTTGAAGAGAGAGCTGATTTGATCCTCCTTCGCGGGGATGTCGCGCCGTGATGATGAGCGGCGCACGCAGATGCCGGAGAGCAACCTCCACTTCTTCACGTCTTGGAAATAGTGCGTCCAGCCGCAGCTCAAAAAGATCGGGCGGTTTTCGCATTCGGAGCGCACGCCGTAAGTCGGCGAGCGTGAAAATCACGCCGGCAATCTGCGGAGTCGGCGTCTTCCTCATCAAGATCGAACGACTGGGCGGTCGAGCATTCGCTCAATGTACTTCGCGATCAGGTCGAACTCGAGGTTGACCAGATCGTCGGCGCGCACCGTGTCGAGGTTTGTTTGCGATCTTGTGTGAGGAATGATCCAAACCGCAAAGCTGTTTTCCGACAGTTCGGCGACGGTCAGGCTGATTCCATTGACTGCGATCGAACCTTTATGAGCGACGTAGTGTGCGTAATCGGGGGGTAATTCCACCTCGAGCCGATAGTCCGCGCCATTTTTTTCCAACGCTACTATGCGCGCGGCGCAATCCACGTGGCCCTGCACAAAATGGCCGCCGAGCCGGCCATCGGCCGCGAGGGCCCGCTCGAGATTGACGCGACTTTCCCGGCGCAAGGCCCGCAGGTTTGTGCGGTCGAGAGTCTCCGCGAGAAGATCGAAGGCAAGCCGTTCGGCGTCGCGGTTCGCAACGGTCAGGCAGCAGCCATTGACCGCGATGCTGTCGCCGATTCGGATCTTCTCCGCGAGACGCGGCGCCACGACTTGAAGTCGCGTGCCCCGATCGGTCGGGTCGACCTCAAGGACGCTGCCAACTTCCTCAATCAGACCGGTAAACATAATTCCTGCCAACGTTTCGTTCTGCTCAACAATTAACAGCGCGATCTCGAACCGCAAACGACGCCCTCCATTCAAATGAATAATGAGCTCGGGAGAGAGGCGTTCTTTCGCTGAGATGTCGCGTCCGCAGCCTAACGATTCGTTTAATTCAAATCAGAAGCGGAGGCGGCGCGGAAGTCATCCTCATCCGATTTGATTTCCTGGCGAGAAACTTGCTGTGACTGGTGGGCCATTGTTCCCGATCTGAGGCTACGGGGCCGCCCCGGCGCAATTGGCTCATGGGTCCACGCTTTTTTATTGATTCCGCTCACAAAATTTCGCAAAAAAGACAACGAAACAGGCTTGACGCGGGCTGGCGGACGACATCACTCTGTCCACGTCCGTTCAAAATATTTTAAAAAAAATGAAAAAAAGGCTTGTCAGGCCTCTAAAACGTCGTTAATCCTCACCGCCAAACCTAACCAAACCAATGGAGAAACTAATGATAAGATACGTACTGAACACGTTGGGATCCTTCCGCTCGGCTCTTGCAGTCGGCGTCGGACTTCCTTTCCTCGTGGCTGCCGGCGCCTACGCGCAGGCGCCCGAAGCGACAACCGAACGAGTCATCGTGACTGGTTCCTACATCCCCACCGCGGAGACGGAATCGGCGCTGCCGGTGACGGTCTACACGGCCGAAGTCCTGCAAAAGCAGGGCGCCAATACGCCAATTGAAGGTCTGCGTCAGTTGCCTTCTTTTATCGGCAATGCTGCCACCGAAAATGATTCGAACGGCGGCAATGGCCAGGCGAATATCAATTTGCGCGCAATCGGCACGGCAAACACGCTGACCCTCATCAATGGTCGTCGTGCGTTTGAATTCTCCGATATCAACGCCATTGGCATTGGTTCCCTGAGTCGCACGGAAGTCCTGAAAGACGGCGCCGGTGCTATTTACGGTTCCGACGCGGTTGCAGGTGTCGTGAACTTCATCCTGCTCAACGGACCGGGTGAGAAGCCCTACGAAGGCGCTGAAATCAATGCCCTCTACGGAAATACGACCGACACGGACGCTCACGTTCGCCACGTCTACGTCCGGGGCGGCGTGACAGGTTTGGATGGAAAGGTTTCAATCGCGGCATCGGGCGAATATTATTCCCGTGCGAATCTCTACTCGAGAGATCGTCCTGTCGTGGCTCGTTCAGGCGATACGAGCAATAACCCAGGGGACCCGAATTATCCGGGGTCCATTGGTATGCAATGGGGCGGACTGAATAATAACAGCCCCACTTTCGGCGGCCGTGTCTCCATCACTACGACTGTAGGCAACTCACTGAACGGAGCATTGGTTCTGATTAATCCGGGCAACAATGCGCCGGACCCACGGAATTCTTATCGCCGGTTCGACGCCCCGAATGGAGTCACTGTCATCCCAGGAACGGATCCTGCCCGCTTCAATTTCCGCGCTTTCACGCCGGCCATCCCGGCGGTGGAAAAGGCGATGTATTTCGTTACGGGAAGATACAAGATCTTCGGCGAGGGACTTCAGCTTTACGGGGATATCATGTATTCCCACACCAAGCAGGACAACGGCCTCGCTGGTGCCCCGTTTAGTCTCAGCACCGCCGCCAATGGCCGGAACGACGCAAGGCTCTCGGCCTTCAACCCCTTCGGCAATAACCTCGCATCGGTTGCCTATCGGATCCAACAGGAAACAGGCGGACGCCGTTCGTTCTTCGATCACGATTACTGGCGCTATGTGGCGGGGGTCAATGGTGACTTCAATATCAAGGACAACAGCTTCATCAGCCGGTTCGGATACGATTCCGGATTTGTCTATGAGAGTTTCCATGAGGACGACATTGACAGTGGCGACGCCACTCGCAGCGGCATCCGCGGCCTGATCCTGGCCAACGAGTTCAATCCGTTCATCGGCGTCTTCGCGCCAGTCACG
>Ga0193745_1000187_pt1 | contig 11282 bp, 13 predicted proteins | sample L1a2metaG_FD_145899 | JGI IMG/M metagenome (GOLD analysis project Ga0193745, IMG submission 145899) | Soil microbial communities from a riparian zone of the East river system, Colorado, United States - L1a2 | ecosystem: Environmental > Terrestrial > Soil > Riparian zone | place: USA: East River... | reverse complement strand
GTTGTTCACACTCTACTACGCACGCCGGCACAAGCTTACGTGGACGAACCTCGGAGACAATCTGGTGGTTGCCGTGCCGATTGGTTTATTTCTTGGCCGCTGCGCCAATTTCATCAACGGCGAACTCTACGGCCGAATCGCAAATGTTCCGTGGGCGATGCAATTCCCGAAGGAATTACTCGAGCCGGCGAATGCCGCGGAGGCCGAGCGGGCGCTTGATGCGTGCCGGCAAATCGACCCGTCTCTCAGTATCGAAGCCATCGTCGAAGGAGTGCGAACAAATCCCCAGATCGCGACAATCCTGCGCGGGATCCTGACCCCCCGCCATCCGTCGCAGCTTTATGAGGCGTTTCTCGAAGGCGTGGTGTTGTTCGCGATTTTGTGGGTTGTCCGCACTCGCGCGCGAACTCCAAATGGTTTCCTGACCGGACTATTCATGATCTGCTACGCGGTCTTCCGGATCGTGGTGGAATATTTTCGGGAACCGGATGCGGCCTTGATTGGAATGTTCACGCGGGGCCAATTCTTCTCCTTTTTCGTCGTTGCTCTTGGCATTGGCTTCATCGTGACCGCCAGACGGCGCCCAACCTATCCGCGGAAGCTGTCCGCGTAATCATCTCGGCGCTTTCCCTTTGGCGGAAAGTCCGGTATTACTTCAGGCAAGTTGGCGCACATGCTACTTCCGAAGATTCTCGCGGCCGGCGGTCTGCTCTTCGCGTTCGAACACTCGACTGTCGCCGGCAAGATCGTGCTCGCGCTGCTCTGCATCGTTTCGGTCTTCAGCTGGTCGATCATGATCACGAAGCTGCGGGTGGTTCAGTTCGCGCGGAAACAGAATGCGCGCTTTCGGGCGGCCTTCCGCAAGGACCGGCAACCGCTGCGCTTGTTTGAAAATCACGCCCGATTTCCGGGGGCGCCGCTCTTCAATATTTACCGGGCCGGCTGCGAGGAAATGACCTTTCAGTTGCTCGGTTCGGCGGAAGTGGACGAAACGTTTCGGGCTCGGCTTGGCATCGCCGACAAGATCACGCCCGCGCAAATGCACGCGGTGAATGCCGCGATGGAGCGCGCCGTGGGTGAGACGGCGCTCGGGCTCGAGTCGCAGATGATTCTACTCGCGACGGCGGTGAGCGGCTCGCCGTTTCTGGGATTGCTCGGAACGGTTTGGGGCGTGATGGACACCTTTACGGATGTCGCGGTCGCAGGGTCGCCGAACCTGGCGACGATGGCGCCTGGAGTCTCTGGTGCGCTGATCACTACGGTTACGGCTCTCTGCGTCGCGATCCCGGCGATGTTTGGTTATAACTTTCTCGTCACCAGCATTCGCGGGATGATTGTGGAAATGGATAACTTCGCGGCGGAGCTGGCGTCGGAGTTTGAACACAAATACGTGGATCACAATGCGCGCGACCCGGAGTACCGGCGATGAATGAAAGTCCGTCATCCAGAGCGAAGTCAAGGGACCCCGCCGAACGTCGATCGGCGCGCCACGGGTTCCTCGACTCCGCTGCGCGTCTCTCGGAATGACCACGTGATGAAACGCTATTCCCAACGCAACAGTCTCTCGACGCTGTCGGAGATTAATATTACGCCGCTGCTCGACTTGGCATTCGTGCTCCTCATCATTTTTATGATCACGACGCCGCTGCTCGAAAACAGTGTAAATCTCGTTATTCCCTCGAGCGGCGCAGCGAACGCGCCAGTTAATCCAGCGCAAGTCCATACAATCTCGATCGATCGCCAGGAGGTTATCAGGTTCAACAATGAGCCCGTGGATCCTCAGACACTCATCGCGCGACTCACCGAATTGAAGCGATCGAACCCGGACGTTGCCATCGTCATTCGCCCCGATCGCGAACTGCCCGTGCAGAAGTTGATCGCGCTGATGGATGCGTTACAACGTGCGCAGATCACGAAGGTGGGAATCGCGACGAAAGCTGAGACGAAATAGCGATGCCGCGCGACGCACGCTTTTGGCGCAACGTCACGATCATCGCGCTTGCGCACATCGCGGTCATAATCGTGCTCGTTCGTTGGAGCCGGGCGACGGAGAAGGTGAGTTTGCAGAGCATCGTCTGGATGAGCGGCGAGGTCGCCACGATGGGCTCACCGGCCAGGACCGAAACCGCGACTGACGCGATGCCTCCTCCGGAAGTCACTCCTTCCATTTCTGACCAGCAAGAGGAGCCATCTCCCCAGACGTCCACAAAGAGCGACATTCAGCTTTCGACGCCAACGCCGGCGCCAACTCCAGTCCCTACGGCATTTCCGAAGCGGCTCGCGACTCCCACACCCATTCCGAAACCTTCGGTAAAACCAACGGCAAAGCCGACAGCCAAACCGACCCTGAAAAAATCTGCTGAGGCAAAGCCCACGCCGAAGCCTTCGCCGAAAAAGAGCGCAACGCCGGGTGAACAGAAAAACAGAACCGACGAACCCAGGAAGGAGTCCGTCAAAATTGGGCCCGCCAACGTCGAGAGCGATGGCGGGCACAGGGCCGGTTCAACGGAAACCAGCGGATCGGCCCGATCCTCTGAATTCAGTTGGTACGGGAAAATGCTTCACGACCGATTCTACAGTGAATGGATCCAGCCCACGACCAGCATCGCTGTCGGAGCGAAGATGTCCGCGCTGGTCAGGATTCGCATCGAGAAGGATGGGCGCGTCTCGAAGTTCACCCTCGTGAGACCGTCCGGTAACGTGGTGGTGGATGAGTCGGTTGCTGCCGTTGCAAAACGAGTGACGCAAGTCGATCCGCTGCCGAGAGGCCTTGCTGGCGGCGCCTACTACGAAGTGAATATTAACTTCGAGGTTGAACCCGGAACAGTAGGGCAGCGAACTATCCCATCCTATTTAGCGAAATCGACGCTGCTATAGCAGAAGGAGCGATTTTCCTTCGCGATGCTCCACCTGATCCATGGTGCATTGCCGCGGCGATTTATCCGGCCGCCAGCGCAGGATCTTTGTGCCATGACGAAATCGCCCGCCGGTAAAGTGATCGTACGTGACTTCCACCACCGTCTTCGGATCGACTGGTTCCCACTCGCCGGTGCGCTCCGTGCTCCAACGGCTCGGACCTCCCGGCGCATTGCCGGTGAATCCCGGTTTCTTTTTCAACGCCTCAAATCTTTTCGTCAACGCGGGGAGGTCGCTCTTCTTAAAAGCCGAAGTAAAACCGACGTGATGCAGCAGTCCATTATCGTCGTACAACCCGAGCAGCAGCGAACCCAGCAAACGCGAGTCCGTGCCATAACGGAAACCGCCCACCACGCAGTCGGCGCTGCGGATTTGTTTCACTTTCACCATGGCCGTGCGCTCACCCGATGCGTAGGGCGCGTCAATTTGCTTGGCGATTATGCCATCAAGATTGCCACCAGCTTTATCAAACCACTTCTTCGCGGTGACGAGCTTCGTGGTCGCCGGCGATAAACGGATCTTGCCTTTCGCTGTCAAATTTTCGCGAGCGAAAGCATCGAGTTTTTTGCGACGCTGCCGCAGCGGGAGCGCGAGCAATGACTTTCCGGCGGTGTCGGCCAGGAGGTCGAACGCAATGAACAAGGCCGGATGCGCCGCCGCGAGCTTCTGCACACGACTCGCGGCGGGATGCAGGCGCAATTGCAGCTCGTCGAAGGAGAGGGCGTTGCCGATTGGAATGACCAGCTCGCCATCCAGAACAAAACGCTTCGCCTTTAATTTCTGAATCTGCGCGACCACGTCGGGGAAGTAACGGGCCAGCGGCTGTCCCGCTTTCGATTGCAGGAATACGTTCTTGCCGTCCCGGAACGCGAGGCAACGGAATCCGTCCCACTTTGGCTCATACTGCCAGTCGTCGCCGACCGGAATCTCGTCTACGGAGCGCGCCTCCATTGGTGGTAGTGGTGGCTTTAGTGGAAGGGCCATGCTCTACAGGTAGGGATGCCTCTCCGAGGCGTCCGTCGAATTTGTTTCGTCGCCAAGCATAAAGAAGTCGGACGTTTTCGGAGAAACCTCCCTACCTGGTATATCTTCGCGGCTCGAGCTTAGCTGGCCGCTTCCCTTTTCGCACGGCGCCCGCGACGCAGATGTAAGGCAGTTCGTGCCGATCCACGGCGCAACGCAGCAAGAGCCCGCCGCGGCTCATGTCCCCGCGCCCGACGAAATCGGCCGGAAAGCGCAACTGTTCCCCAAAATGCGCGAGCAGAATATCCACATATTTTCCGGTGGCCACGCTTCCCAACAGGACGACCTCACAATCCGCCGTCAATTTTTTCGCCAGCTTCTTCAAGTCACGCTCGAGCGGTTCGCGATAACGCGGATCATCTTCGTCGATATCCACCGTGCCGAAGTCGCGCAGGTCCTCAAGCCCGATTGGTGACGCAGCCGGAACCAGGCCGCGATTCGGCGTAATGACGAACACGCCGGATGTCCGGGGCGCTGGTTGAGCGAAGACGTTCGCGTAAGCGAGTTTTCCCCGAAAATACAGGCCGCTCAGAAAAGTAAACACTTCGCCCAGAGTCGGCGGGTCTTCGCTGCGCAAGCGGCGGGCCAGGTCGAATTGCGCCCGTTCGCTCATGACCATCCGGGCGCGCTGGCCGCCTGCATATGCCGGCGACAGAAGAAAAGTGCGGCTCATGCGAGAACGCGAAACGACCGCTACTGGCTGAGGACGAGGCGGGGGGCCGGTGACTCGAGCGTGCGTGCGCGGCTTCGGTTCGCTTGCAGTTCAGGCAGGTGTTTTTCCGACCAGCGGCAGAGTCCATGGAGCGGGTCGATCAACGTGCGTCCGAGGCGGGTGAGCGAATACTCAACTTTAGGCGGAACGACCGGATGAACTTTGCGCAGCACCAGGCCGTCGCGCTCAAGGCTGCGGAGCGTTTGCGTGAGCATCTTCTGCGAGATCCCGCCGATTTCCCGTTGTAGCGCCGCGTAGCGCTGAGTTCCATTGGCTAGGACCTGGATGATGAGCGCAGTCCATTTATCCGCGATCCGGTCCAGAACGATGCGCGAAGGACATTGGGGCTTCATAACCGAGGCGCGCGAAGAGGGCATCCGCCATCTGTAGGATCAATCGGGCGCGGCGCAAGTGGAGAGTAACGAACCGAAACGGCTGTGTTGCGTCGAGGCAGAAAACGCCTGTGGCTGCAGGCTTGCGTTCCCTTGATTTCGCTAGGACGATTTGGCGGATATGTCCCACCGAGGCATCGCATCGTTGTGAAAGTTCTTGTCGTTGGCAGTGGCGGCCGGGAACACGCGCTCGTCTGGAAATTAAAGCAATCTCCCGGCACTGATCGGATTTTTTGCGCGCCTGGGAATGCTGGCACGGAACAACTGGGAGAAAACGTTGCGATCCCGACGAGCGATCTGCCGGCGCTGGTCCGCTTCGCGAAAGAGAACGAGATCGGATTAACCGTGATCGGGCCCGATGATCCGCTGGCCGCCGGCATCGCAGACCTGTTCGAGGCCGAGGGGCTGCGCGTTTTTGGCCCGTCTAAGTCCGCGGCGCGGCTCGAATCCTCGAAAGTCTTTGCGAAAGAATTAATGCGGAAAAACAAGATCCCAACGGCGCGTGCTGCGGCCTTCTCCGAGCGCGAAGCCGCATTCGCCTTCGTGGCGGAGGCGCGATTTCCGCTCGTGATCAAGGCGGACGGACTTGCGCTTGGTAAGGGCGTGATCATTGCGCATGACGCTGCAGACGCGCGAGAGACGATCGATTCGATGATGACGAAGCGCCGCTTTGGCGATGCGGGAATGCGTCTCCTGATCGAAGAATGCCTGACCGGTTCAGAGTGCTCACTGCATGCGCTCGTGGATGGGAAAAGCTATCGCATGCTGGCGACGGCTCGGGATCACAAGCGCGCCTACGATGGCGATGCCGGGCCGAATACTGGCGGCATGGGCGCGTTCAGCCCGGCAGACAATTTCAGTGCAGCCCTTCAGTCACAGTTCGACCGCGAGGTTATGCGTCCTTTGCTGAATGGGTTGAACGAAAGCGGAGTAAACTTTCGCGGATTGCTCTTTCCCGGTCTCATGATTACGGCGGAAGGAACGCGCGTTCTCGAATTCAACTGCCGGTTCGGCGACCCGGAAACACAGGTCATTCTGCCGCGCTTAAAGTCGGATTTACTCGATCTCTTCGAGGCGACAATTGACGGGGCGCTCGATCGCAGTTCGATCGAATGGGATGAGCGTGCGGCAGTCACTGTCGTCCTCGCGTCCGGTGGTTACCCGGACAAGTACGACGTGGGAAAACCAATCAGCGGTTTGGAGGTCTTGGGAAGCGCAGAAGACGTTCACGTTTTCCACGCCGGCACGCGGAAGGAGAACGGAATGATTGTGACAGCCGGCGGCCGGGTCCTGGCGGTGACCGCGTTGGGCGAGACTGTGGCCGCGGCGCGCGCGCGGGCCTATGAAGCGGTCGCGCAGATCGATTTCGAAGGCTGTCGTTACCGGCGGGATATTGCTCTTGGCGGTCGCCGCGGCGAGGGGCTAAATTCCTGACCCACTAATGTCCCGGCGCGTCTCTCTGCTTATCGCCGCACTTTTCGGTTGGAGTGCGGCCGCGAATCTCTTCGCCCAATCGCCGGTAAAGCCGGCTGCTGCGTCGCCCTCGCCGCAAATCTCCCCGCCGCCGACAACGAAGTCGCTGGTCGATTCGATGGACTCCGCCGACCTGAAGGAAGCGATTCAGCTCCTCAAGAGCAACTACATCAAGCCGGAGGCGCTGAACGAAACCGAGCTGAGTCGCGCCACCTTCGAAGGAGTCCTCACGCGGCTGGGGCGCGGTGTTATTCTGCTCCCCGATTCCGCGTCCCCGGCGACTGGACCCGACAACCCATTTTTTGGTGAAATCCTGGAAGGTCACATCGGTTACCTTCGGCTCGGTGCTCTCACCCGTTCGAACCTGGACGCTCTCGATGCGAACCTGAAGACTTTCGCGGCGAAGAAAGTGGACGCGCTCGTGATCGATTTGCGGGCCAGCACGGCCACGAACGATTTTGCGACAGCGTCGGAATTTGCAAAGCGTTTTTGTCCAAACGGGAAACCTCTTTTCAGCCTCCGCAAGACAACCGCCAAACAAGTGCGCACCTTTACGTCGGATCGGGATCCTTCCTATGAAGGTCTGACGATCCTCCTGGCCGATGGCGATACGGCGGGAGCGGCTGAAGCGATCGGAGGTGCGATACATCTTTACGATAAAGCGCTCATCATCGGTCAGCCGACGGCCGGTCGTGCCGTGGAATATTCCGACCTGAAACTTCCCAGTGGTAAGGTGTTGCGCGTGGCCGTGGGCGAAGCCGTCTTGCCCGAAGACCGGTTGCTTTTTCCCGGCGGCCTCAAACCGGACGTGGCCGTCGAGATGCCGGCAGCGGACAAGCGTGAAGTCTTTCAACAGAGCCGGGAAAAAGGGATGACTCCTTTCGTCGTCGAGAATGAGCGGCCGCATCTAAACGAAGCCGCTCTCATTTCCGGCAAGAATCCTGAGCTCGAAGCCATGGAAGTCGCGCAACGGCGAGGCCGTGGGCCCGAAAAAACAACGGTGCGCGATGCGGTGCTCCAGCGGGCGCTCGATCTGGTGACCTCCATCGCGATTTTTCAGAAGAGGTAGCGCGAGCGGGAAGCCAGGGAGAGGCGCTTTCCAAACCGCCCTGTGCAGACGGCGGACTGGAGACCGCCGCTCCTTGGAAAAATCAAGACCCTCGCTTAGACTTTTCCTTTCAAGGTGAACCCGCTCGAAGACCGCATTGGTTACCAGTTTCGCAATCCGCTCTTGCTGGCGGAAGCGCTCACGCATCCGAGCGTCAGACATGAGACCCAGCAGCATCATTTCGATAATCAACGCCTGGAGTTTCTCGGCGATGCGGTCCTGCAACTCGTAATGACGGAGCATCTCTTTGGACACTTCAAAAACGAGGCGGAAGGAAAGCTGACAAAGCTTCGGTCGCGGCTGGTTTCGCGGGAGGCGCTCACAGTCCATGCCGCGGCGCTCGAGCTGGGAAGCTATCTGGCAATGGGACGGGGCGAAGAGGCAAGCGGCGGCCGCGAACGGAATTCAACCCTGGCCGACGCTTTCGAGGCGCTCGTCGGAGCCATCTATCTCGACAGCGATCTTGCGACGGTGCGGCAATTCATTTTGGGGCAGGCGGCCGATGATCTGGCCCAGCTCGTGGAGGAGCCAATCGATATTAATCCGAAAGGCCATCTGCAGGAATTGCTCCAATCGATTTCGCCACGCAGTCCCGTGTATGAGGTGCTCTCACAAACCGGCCCGGAGCATGAGAAGACTTTTGTGGTCCGGGCCGTCTGGGAGGGGATCACCCTCGGAGAAGGAACAGGACGAAGCAAGAAACAGGCGGAGACCGCAGCCGCAGTGGAGGCGATGCGTGAGAAGCGCTGGGAGCAAGCTGTGGAAAAGCAGTCGACCGCCGCTTCTTCTCGGTAGAGCGAGACTCTGTCGAGCCGCCGGAACGATCGCGGCTCGACAGAGTCTCGCCCTACCAAGGGATGGTCGGAGAATGATTCAGGGCGTGCAGGGAGACTCCCGAGCCCGTCTTCCAATGGCAATGTTGCGCGATCGTTGCCGTCACGAAGTTTTTTGCGCGTTGCACTGATTCTTCGAGCGAAAGCCCGCGCGCCAAGCCCGCGGTAATCGCGGCCGAGTAAGTGCATCCCGTGCCGTGGGTGGCTAGCCCGCGCGAAAAGGGCGCCGAGAATTCCACGACGTTTCCGCCAACGAAGAGAAGATCGATCGCATCGTGACCGGAGAGATGACCTCCTTTTAAGAGCACCGGAACCCGATATTTCTCCGCCAGCCGCGCGCCCGCAGTGCGCATGGCCGGCAAATCGCCAATCGATTCTCCCAGTAACCGACTTGCTTCTTCCAGATTCGGCGTGACGAGCGCCGCGAGCGGAAATAACTCGCGCTCATAAGCGTCTACCGCGTCATCGCGCAATAGAAGATCGCCGCTGGTCGCGACCATGACCGGATCAATCACCAGGGGTGCAGCTTTCCACGCGTGCGCTCGAAGTGTCCGCGCGACCGTTGACACGATCTCGCTGGAGAAAAGCAATCCCGTCTTGATCGCCGCGACGGGAAAATCTTTGAGGAGAACTTCAATCTGCGCGCAAACCATCTCCGCGCTTACAGGTTCGATTTTCGAGACAAGTCCAGGCGTCTCGGCCACGATGCAGGTGACGGCGGTCAGACCGTAAACGCCAAGCGCCGCGAACGTTTTGAGGTCAGCCTGGATGCCTGCTCCGGCGCTGCTGTCGGATCCGGCAATGGAGAGAGCAACCGGGATTTCAGGGTTGGCCGCCATTTTGTGCGAACCCGCCGCCCCCAAGGCGGCGGCTACAGGTCGGCGTTAACCGCCGTCACTGCCGATCGCTTCGACCGGACAGCCTTCCATGGCTTCTTTGCAAAGCGCTTCTTCTTCGGGGGATTCCGGCTGTTTATAAACGAAGGAATGTCCGCCGTCGTCGTTCCGCTTGTAATTCGCGGGCGCAGTCTCCCGGCAGAGATCGCAATCGATGCACTGGTCATCGACGTAAAACTTTCCGTCTACGTTTTCGGGATACTTATTTGTTGCGTCAGCCATGGATTCGCCTGCTAAAAGCGAAGTGGAACGTAGGAAGAAACATGGCCCACGCAATGGATTTTTACGCGGTTTGGCGCAACCGGCAGACTCGTCACCGGCGAAGAGTGAATGATGCCGCACGGAGCGTACGATGAAAGCTGATACGTCGACCACGCTCCGGGCGTTCGTGCTCGAACTGGCGGTCTATGCCGTTCTTGTCACCGGCTATTTCTTTCTCGTGCTCCACTTTCTCTCGGGCTGGTTGCAGGACCTTCACCTGCATCACGTGAAGGTCTACGCGCTGGTCGCGATTGTCCTCATCATCGGACAAGCAGTCTTGCTGGAAAGCGTCACGACGTGGCTCTTCCGCCTCATCCGCGGCCGTTCGGAATAAGTCATGTTCTTCCCAATCTCGCAGTCGCACATCAGCCCGATCTATCTCGCGGTCATCGGCTTTTTCATCGGCGTGATGGGAGGCTTCTTCGGGGTGGGCGGCAGTTTCATCGCCGGTCCCGCGCTCCGGGCTGTGGGCCTGGATTGGAATTTTGCGGTCGGAACAGATCTGGCCCACATCGTTGGGAAATCGGTCGTGGCGGCGAAGCGGCATCGCGCTCTCGGCAACGTCGATCTGCGCCTCGGGTTTATCATGGCTATCGGCACGATGGGGGGCGCCGAAGTCGGGGCGCAGTTGATCCAAATGTTAAAGCGCGCGGGAAACGTGAACCTGGTCGTAAGTGTCGTCTCAATCGTGATCTACGTGAGCATTTCCAGCTTCATGATTTGGGAAGCGTGGCGAACGCTTCGCGTCGCGAAGAAGCGCGGACCTCGATCGAAGGTGCCGGGACCGGCCAAGCAGGATGAATCTTCCTTCAGCCACAGGACCCGGGCGATCCAAGGCTTCCGTCTCTGGCCGATGATTTCGTTACCCACATCCGGAGTGAAAGCGATCTCGCTCTGGGTGATAATCCTGGTCTCCTTCATCGGCGGATTGTTCAGCGGTTTTCTTGGCGGCGGCGCCGGCTACATCCGGATGCCGATGATGGTTTACGTCCTCGGAATTCCCACCCACCTCGCGGTGGGGACGGACCTGTTCGAGATTATCATCTCAGCCAGCTACGGGACTTTCAGCCACGCGATCAAAGGCAACGTCGATATCCTGATTGCGTTGGTCATGCACACCGGCGCTGCCATCGGGGCGCAGATCGGCGCCATCTCCACCCAATACTTTGCCGGGCCGAAAATCCGGCTCGCGTTCGTGCCGCTGCCGCTGATCGGCGCCGCCATCGTGATTTACACCATGTGGACCGGCCACAAAATCTAGCCATGCGCATCTTGATTTGCAGCGACGGCACCGACCCGGCTGACAAACCGGTCCGGCTCGGCGGCTTGATGGCCGGTCCGTGCCAGGCGGAAACCACGCTCCTCGGTATCGCGGAGGTCGCCGGCGATGACGGTCCATTGCGCGCGGCGCTCGAAGCCGAGGCGGAGAAGCTTCGTGGCTTTGGCGTTTCGCCTGAGATTGTTTTGCGCACCGGCGAACCGATCCGCGAAATTCTGCACCAGACGACCTCCGCGCAGTATGATCTCACCATCATCGGCGCAGAGCGCAAAGGCACCACGGGTCTTTATTGGCGCGCGGAAAAAAGCTATGAGGTAATCAAAGCGATCCCGTCGCCCGTTCTGCTCGCGACCGGCTCGTGCGACACGCTGAAGAGCTTCATCGTTTGC
>Ga0193745_1000186_pt1 | contig 11290 bp, 6 predicted proteins | sample L1a2metaG_FD_145899 | JGI IMG/M metagenome (GOLD analysis project Ga0193745, IMG submission 145899) | Soil microbial communities from a riparian zone of the East river system, Colorado, United States - L1a2 | ecosystem: Environmental > Terrestrial > Soil > Riparian zone | place: USA: East River... | reverse complement strand
CGAGCACGAGCGTGCCGAGCGCCGTTCCGGTGAGACCCCGGTCGTGGATGATGCGGGCGAGCACCGGAAAAGCCGTGATGGCGATGGCCGCGCCGAGGAAGAGAATCGCCTCGAACGTGCGCGTCTTCCCGGAGAAAAGCCCCGGCACCTCCACCAGCCAGAGCGCGAGCGCCGTGCCGACGATGAACGGCACCAGCATTCCCGCGAGGGATACCGAAACGGCGCTGCGCATGCGGCTGCGGAAGAGCTCCGCATTGAACTCCACGCCCACCAGGAACATGTAGAGCCCGATGCCGAGCTGCGCGAAGACATACAGCGTCTTGAGCGATTCCGGCGGGAACAGGAACTGCTGCGCGCCGGGCCAGAAGAGACCGAACAGGGACGGCCCTATAAGCACGCCGGCGATCACTTCGCCGATGACTTGCGGCTGGCCGCAGCGCCGCACCACCCAGCCGACCGCCCGGCAAGCGGCGAGGATGAAGAACATCTGCAGGAAGAACGCGACGGAAAGCTCGGCTGAAGTCATGGCGGGAGGCGCAAGAGTATAGCGGCAAGTCGCGCGCCCTCTCCATGCCGCACCCGGCGATTCGGGGTCCGGACGCTCACGGGGGTAGCGAAGGTGCCGCGGAATTTCGTATACTAGCGGGTTGGGCTTCTCTCACTGACCGATGGACCAGATCCGCATCCGCGGCGCGCGCACTCACAATCTCAAGAACCTGAACGTCGATCTGCCTAGAAACCGGCTGATCGTGATCACGGGGCTGTCGGGCTCCGGAAAATCCTCGCTCGCCTTCGACACGCTCTACGCCGAAGGACAGCGCCGCTACGTCGAGTCGCTTTCGGCCTACGCGCGCCAATTCCTGCAGCTGATGGAAAAGCCCGACGTCGATCTGATCGAGGGCCTCTCGCCCGCGATCTCGATCGAGCAGAAGGCGGCGAGCCACAACCCGCGCTCGACCGTGGGCACCATCACCGAGATCCACGACTACCTGCGGCTGCTGTATGCGCGCGTCGGGACCCCCTACTGCCCGGTGCACAAGCTGCCCCTGGAAGCCCAGTCGGTGTCGCAGATGGTGGACCACGCGCTGGCGCTCCCCGAGGACACCCGGCTCATGATCCTCGCCCCCATCGTCGCGAGCCGCAAGGGCGAGCAGCAGGACCTGGTCGCGGAGCTGCGCGCGCAGGGGTTCGCGCGGCTGCGCGTGGACGGCAAGGTTCACGAAATCGACTCGGTGCCCAGGCTCACGAAGAACATCAAGCATTCGGTGGACGTGGTCGTCGACCGCCTGAAGGTGCGCCCCGACGCGAAACAGCGCCTGGCGGAATCGTTCGAAACGGCGCTCAGGCACGCCGACGGCCGCGCCGTGGTGCTCGAGCTCGATTCGGGCCGGGAGCACCTGTTCTCGGCGCGCTACGCGTGCCCCGTGTGCGACTACTCGCTTTCGGAGCTCGAGCCGCGCCTGTTCTCCTTCAACAACCCGATGGGAGCCTGCCCCGAATGCGACGGCCTGGGCACGATCACTTTCTTCGATCCGAAGCGCGTGGTCGCGCATCCGGGCTTGAGTCTCGCGAGCGGCGCGATCAAGGGCTGGGACCGGCGCAACCAGTTCTATTTCCAGATGCTCACGAGCCTGGCCGCGCATTTCGGCTTCGATGTCGAGACTCCGTTCGAGAACCTCCCCGAGCCGGTCCAGACGCTCGTGCTCCACGGCACGCAGGAGAAAATCCCGTTCTCGTACTTGAGCGAGCGCGGCCGCACGGTCGTGAAGGAGCATGCCTTCGAGGGCATACTGCCGAGCCTCGAGCGTCGCTACGAGGAAACCGATTCGCTGGTGGTGCGCGAGGAGCTCGCGAAATACCTGAACGCCAAGGCCTGCCCCGCCTGCGAAGGCACGCGGCTTCGCCCGGAAGCGCGTCACGTGAAGGTCGCCGATCGCGCAATTTACGAGGTGAGCGCGCTCCCCCTGAAGCAGGCGCTGGAATTTTTCCGTCAGCTCAGGCTCACCGGGGCAAAGCAGGCTATCGCCGAGAGAATCGTCAACGAGATCGCTGCGCGCCTCAACTTCCTCAACAACGTCGGCCTCGACTACCTGTCCCTCGACCGCGCCGCGGACACGCTCTCGGGCGGCGAGGCCCAGCGTATCCGGCTCGCCAGCCAGATCGGGTCGGGACTCACCGGCGTCATGTACGTGCTGGACGAACCCTCGATCGGACTGCACCAGCGCGACAACGCGCGGCTGCTCGACACGCTCAAGCACCTGCGCGACCTCGGCAACACCGTCATCGTGGTCGAGCACGACGAAGAGGCGATAAACTCGGCCGATCACGTGCTCGACATGGGACCGGGAGCGGGCGAACACGGCGGCCAGGTGGTCGCGGAGGGGCCGCCCGAGCAGATCCGCAGGAACCCCGCCTCCCTCACCGGCCAATATCTCTCGGGCGCGCTCGAGATCGCCGTGCCGAAGAGCCGCCGACGCTTCGACAAGACGCGGGTCTTCAGACTGCGGGGCGCGCGCGGGAACAATCTCAAGAATATCGATCTCGCCCTGCCGGTGGGCCTGTTCGTGTGCGTGAGCGGCGTCTCCGGCTCGGGCAAATCGACGCTCATCAACGACACCCTGTATCACGCCGTCGCCCGCGAGCTCTACGGCTCGGTACACGAGCCCGCCGCGCACGATTCGATCAAGGGGCTGGAATTCTTCGACAAGGCGGTGAGCGTCGACCAGAGCCCGATCGGCCGCACCCCGCGCTCCAACCCCGCGACCTACACCGCGCTGTTCACGCCGATCCGCGAGCTTTTCGCCGGCGTGCCCATGGCGCGCGAGCGCGGCTACGGTCCGGGACGCTTTTCCTTCAACGTCAAGGGCGGGCGCTGCGAGGCCTGCCAGGGCGACGGCGTCATCAAGGTCGAAATGCATTTCCTCCCGGATATCTACGTGCCCTGCGACGTCTGCCACGGCAAGCGCTACAACCGCGAGACTCTGGAAGTGCAGTTCAAGGGAAAGAGTGTCCACGACGTTCTGCAGATGACGGTGCAAGCCGCCCACGAATTCTTCAATACGATCCCGGCGGTGGAGAGGAAGCTCCAGACCCTGCTCGAAGTGGGCCTGGGCTATATCCAGCTCGGGCAGCCCGCAACAACGCTCTCGGGCGGAGAGGCGCAGCGGGTGAAGCTCTCGCTCGAGCTCTCCAAGCGCGACACCGGACGCACCCTCTACATTCTCGACGAGCCGACCACGGGCCTGCACTTCAAGGATATCGACCTGCTGCTCTCGGTGCTGCACCGCCTGCGCGACGCGGGCAATACCGTGGTCGTCATCGAGCACAATCTGGATGTGATCAAGACCGCCGACTGGATCATCGACCTCGGCCCCGAGGGCGGCGAGGGCGGCGGGCGCATCCTCGCCCAAGGCACACCCGAGGACGTGGCCGCCATGGACGCGAGCTTCACCGGCCGATATCTTCGCAACGTGCTGGGAAAAGGCGAGAGACGCGCGGCGTAGCCTAGAGCTTTCCCTTCTTCGCCCCCGGCGGCGGGGGCGGCATCCAACGCCCCGGCCGCGTCAGGACTTCCGGACGCAGGATCTCGTCGAGCTGTTCCTTGGAGAGCAGTTTTTTTTCCAGAACCAGATCGTATACAGTCCTGCCGGTCGCAAGCGCTTCCCGCGCCACCTCGCTCGCCGCGGAATAGCCGATATAGGGATTGAGCGCGGTCACGAGACCGATCGACTCCCGGACCGCCTGCGCCATGCGCTCCCGGTTCGCGGTGATGCCGGTAACGCAGCGCTCGCGCAGGGTGTCGCACCCGTTCCGCAGATGCATCAAGCTCTTGAACAGGCTGTGGGCGATGATGGGCTCGAAGGCGTTCAGCTGCAGCTGGCCCGCTTCCGCGGCAAAGCTCACGGTCACGTCATTGCCGATGACCTCGAAGGCGATCTGGTTCACGACTTCCGGGATGACCGGATTGACCTTGCCGGGCATGATGGACGATCCGGCCTGCACCGGCGGCAGGTTGATCTCGCCCAACCCGGCGCGTGGACCCGAGGACAGCAGCCGCAGGTCGTTGCACACCTTGGAAAGCTTCACCGCGATCCGTTTCAGCACGCCGGAGAGCTGCACGAAGGCGCCCGCGTCCTGCGTCGCTTCGACGAGATTCGAAGCCGTCACGAGCCGGATGCCGGTGACTTCGGCGAGCCGCTGGCACACCAGCGCCGCGTAGTCCGGGTGGGCGTTGATGCCGGTGCCGATGGCGGTCGCCCCGAGGTTGATCTCGGTGATGAGCAGCGCCGCCTCCCTCAAACGCTCCTCGTCCTCATCCAGCATCACGACGTAGGTGGTGAATTCCTGGCCGAGCGTCATCGGGACGGCGTCCTGCAGCTGAGTGCGCCCCATCTTCAGCACGTCGGCGAACTCCCGCGCCTTGGCGTCGAAGGCGAGCCGGAGCTCGCGCATCGCCGCGCCCAGGCGGTCGATCGCGAAATGCAGCGCCACCTTGACGGCCGTCGGGTAGACGTCGTTGGTGCTCTGGCTCATGTTCACGTCTTCGACCGGGTGCAGATAGCGGTACTCGCCGCGTTTGCGGCCTAGCAGCTCGAGCGCGCGGTTGGCGATGACTTCGTTGGCGTTCATGTTGGTCGAAGTACCCGCCCCGCCCTGGATGACGTCGACGACGAACGGGTCGAGGAGCTTCCCTTCGCGGATCTCCTCGCAGGCTCGCGCGATCGCATCGGCCTTCTCGTCCGGAAGCAGTCCGAGGGCGTTGTTCGCGAGCGCCGCCGCCTGCTTGACGCAGGCGAGCGCGCGCACGAGGTCCGGATAAATGGAGATGGCAGTCTCCGTGATCCGGAAGTTCTCCAGCGCGCGGAGAGTGTGGATACCGTAATAGGCTTCGGCAGGGACGGCCCGGTCGCCCAGGAGATCGTGTTCGATGCGTGTCGGCGCCTGGCTCATTTCGCGCTCCTTCTCAGGCAGGAGATCGAATTCTAGTCCGGCCGAGGCGCTCTGCCGTTCCGCCGCCCCTGCCGCTTGGACAAGGAGCGGGGTACTCCCGTAGAATCGGCAGCCTCGCCACCCATCCAGCCACCGACTCGAACGGCCCCCCAAGGAGACCGACATGACCCGACCGATCACCCTGATTCTCGCCGCCCTGGCCCTGGCCGTTGCAGTTCCCTCGGCGGCGCAGGAAGGCACCCTGAAAAAAGTCAAGGACAGCGGCTCGATCACCATCGGCCACCGCGACGCCTCGATTCCGTTCTCCTACTACGACGACAAGCAGCAGCCGATCGGCTACGCGGTCGAGCTGTGCCTGAGGATCGTCGACGCGGTGAAGAGCGAGCTCAAGATGCCCAAGCTCGACGTCAGGTACCAGCTGGTCACTTCGGCCAACCGCATTCCGCTGATGGCGAACGGCACGATCGACCTGGAGTGCGGCTCGACCACCAATAACCTCGCGCGCCAGGAACAGGTGTGGTTCACGATCACCCACTTCCTCACCGCCAACCGCTGGATCGCCAAGAAGTCCGCGAACATCCGCTCGCTCGCCGACCTGAAGGGCAAGACCATCGTGTCGACCGCGGGCACGACCAACATCAAGCAGATCACCGAGATCAACGGAGCGCAGAACCTCGGCATGAACATCATCTCGGCGAACGGCCACCCCGAGGCCTTCCAGATGGTCGAGACCGGCCGCGCGGTGGCGTTCGTGATGGACGATATCCTGCTCTACAGCCTCGCCGCGCAATCGCGCACCCCCGGCGACTATGCGATCTCGGCCGAAGCCCTCTCGGTCGAGCCCTACGGCATCATGCTGCGCAAGGACGACGTTTCGTTCAAGAAGGTGGTGAACGCAGCGATGACCAGCCTCTACAAATCGGGGCAGATCAACCCGATCTACGAGAAGTGGTTCCTGAAGCCGGTTCCGCCGAAAGGCATCAACCTGAACGTGCCGATGAGCGATCAGTTCAAGAAGGTCATCGCGAATCCCACTGATTCCGGAGACCCCGCCGCATACAAGTAGTCCGGTAGCTTTCACGCGGGTTTTCCGGGAGAGGCGTGAACTACAACTGGCACTGGAAGGTCTTGCTCGAGACCGAGCCGGGAGGTACTGGAACCTATCTCCATTACCTGATCGTCGGCCTGGGCTGGACTCTCGCCACTGCTCTTGCGGCCTGGGTGATCGCGCTTGCCATCGGCGCGCTGGTCGGCACGCTGCGCACCACGCCCATGAAGTGGGTGGTGCGCGCGGGAAACCTGTACGTCGAGATCTTCCGCAACGTGCCGCTCATCGTGCAGATGTTCCTGTGGTTCTTCGTGGTGCCGGAGCTCCTGCCCAAGGGGCTGGGCGACTGGATCAAGCAGATGCCGCCACCGTGGAGCTCGTATCTTCCCGCTGTGCTGTGCCTCGGAATCTTTACCTCAGTGCGTGTCGCCGAGCAGGTCCGCGCCGGCATCAATTCCCTCCCGCGCGGCCAGCGCATGGCCGGCATCGCGACCGGGCTGACCGAGACGCAGACCTACCGTTACGTCATCCTGCCACAGGCCTTCCGCATCATCCTTCCGCCGCTCACCTCGGAATTCATGAACGTGATCAAGAACTCCTCGGTGGCGCTGACGATCGGGCTGCTCGAGCTCACCGGGCGCGCTCGGGCGATGCAGGAGTTCAGCTTCAGGGTGTTCGAGGCCTTCACCGCGGCGACGCTGATCTATCTGCTGACCAACCTGATTGTCGTACTCCTGATGCGAGCCCTTGAGAAGAAGGTGCGCGTGCCCGGGCTGATCGCGGCTGCCGGCGCGCCGCAGGCGGGACATTAAAATGCAACACCTACGATGTGTTGCAGCGCAGAGACTGCCTGCGCTGCAACACGAGGGTTAAAGAAAAGCAAATGCCCGCGGGTTTCGATTTCGACGTCATCCAGCGCTCCTGGGTCTACCTCTTCCGGGAGGGGATGACTTTCACGCTCACGCTCACCGCGCTGGCGATGGCCGGGGGCATCGTCTTCGGCACCCTGCTCGCGATGATGCGCCTCTCCAGCATCAAGGCCGTGTCGATGCTGGCGGGCGGCTACGTCAACCTGATGCGCTCGATCCCGCTCGTGCTGGTGATCTTCTGGTTCTTCTTCCTCGTGCCGTACATCGGCGCGTGGGTGATCGGCGCCAAGGAACCGATCAAGGTCGGAGCGTTCTGGTCGGCGGCGATCACCTTCACCATGTTCGAGGCCGCGTACTATTGCGAGATCATGCGCGCCGGCATCCAGTCGATCCCGCGCGGCCAGGTGTGGTCGGGCTACGCGCTCGGCCTGGACTACTGGCAGACCATGGCGAGGATCGTCCTGCCGCAGGCGTTCCGCAACATGCTGCCGGTGCTGCTCACCCAGACCATCATCCTGTTCCAGGACACCTCGCTCGTGTACGTGATCTCCGCCACCGACTTCCTCGGCGCAGCCGCGAAAGTCGCGAACCGCGACTACCGCCTCGTCGAGATGTACAGCTTCGTTGCCGTCGTGTATTTCGTCGTCTCGTACGGGCTGTCGACCCTGGTCAGGCGGCTCCAGGAACGCATCGCAATCATCAAGTAGAGTCCAATGATCTCGCTCAAGAACGTCAGCAAGTGGTACGGCGGCTTCCAGGTCCTCACCAACTGCTCCACGGAAGTAAAAAAAGGCGAGGTCGTCGTCGTGTGCGGCCCCTCGGGCAGCGGCAAGTCGACGCTCATCAAGTGCGTCAACGGCCTGGAGCCGTTCCAGAAGGGCGAAATCACTGTCGACGGCATCTCGGTCGGCGACCCGAAGACGGATCTCCCGAAGCTGCGCTCGCGGATCGGCATGGTGTTCCAGAATTTCGAGCTGTTCCCGCACATGAGCGTGACCCGCAACCTGACCCTCGCGCAGGTGAAGGTGCTCGGGCGCAGTCAGGAGGAGGCGACGCAGAAAGGCCTCAAGCTGCTCGAACGCGTAGGGCTCGCCGCCCACAAGGACAAGTATCCCGGCCAGCTCTCCGGGGGCCAGCAGCAGCGCGTCGCGATCGCCCGTGCGCTCGCCATGGACCCGATCGCGATGCTGTTCGACGAGCCCACCTCGGCGCTCGACCCGGAGATGATCAACGAGGTGCTCGACGTCATGGTCGAGCTCGCCCGCGAAGGCATGACCATGATGGTGGTCACGCACGAGATGGGTTTCGCCCGAAAGGTCGCCCACGGCGTCGTCTTCATGGACCGCGGCGAGATCGTCGAGGACGCGTTGAAGGACGATTTTTTCGGAAAGCCGCGCTCGGAACGCGCTCAGCTGTTCCTCTCCAAGATTCTGCATCACTGACCCGCGGCGTCGCGAACTCCAGCCCGCTGCACCTGCATCCTTTTTGACCACGGACGGAACATGCCCAACCGAAACGTCAAGCTGCTGTTCGCCCTGTTTGCGCTGTCGGGTTTCACCGGACTCATATACGAATCCGTCTGGTCGCACTACCTGAAGCTCTTCCTCGGCGCGGCGGCGTTCGCCCAGTCGTTCGTGCTCGTCGCGTTCATGGGGGGCATGGCGCTCGGGGCGTGGCTCGCGAGCCGCTGGAGCGCCCGCTTGAAGAACCTGCTCGTCACCTACGGCTGGATCGAGGCGGCGATCGGAGCGGCGGCGTTGATATTCCACGAGTCGTTCGTGCAGCTGACCCAACTGTCGCTCGATCACGTCATCCCGGCGCTCGGCTCGCCGGAGGCCGTCGAGATCTTCAAGTACACGCTGTGCGCCGTGCTGATCGTTCCGCAGACGGTGCTCCTCGGAATGACTTTTCCTCTCCTCTCCGGAGCCGTGATCCGCCGGGGACCCGAAGCGAGCGGCCATCATCTGGCGATGCTCTACTTCACCAACTCGATCGGCGCTGCAGCCGGAGCACTCGCCGCCGCGTTCTGGCTGCTCGGCTGGCTCGGGATGCCCGGGACGATGCGGCTTGCGGGCGCGCTGAACCTGGTGCTCGCCGCCGCGGTGCTCGCAATCGCGCGCCACGGCGAGCCCGCGCCGCTTTCCGCCCAGCCACAAGGCGGCACCGCCGCCGCGGGGACCTACATTGTCCGGCTGTTCCTGGCCGGCGCCTTCGTCACCGGTCTCGCCTCGTTCATCTACGAGATCGTCTGGATCAGAATGTTGTCGCTGGTGCTCGGCTCGTCGTTCCACGCGTTCGAGCTCATGCTGTCGGCCTTCATCACGGGGCTCGCCCTCGGCGGCTTCTGGATCCGCCGCCGCATCGACCACATCGCCGACCCGGTGCGCTTCGCGGGCCTCGTGCAGGTTTTCATGGGTCTAGCCGCGCTCGCCACGGTTTTCGTCTATCACTGGACATTCGACTGGATGGCCTGGGCGCTCGGCGTGCTCCAGCGCAGCGAGAGCGCCTATCCGGTGTTCAACCTTTTCAGCCACGCGCTCGCTTTCGCGGTCATGCTGCCGGCGACTTTTCTCGCGGGAATGACGCTGCCCCTGTTCACGCACGTGCTGCTGCGCGGCGGCCGCGGGGAGCGCGCGATCGGCCAGATCTACGCTGCGAACACCCTCGGCGCCATCGCCGGTGTGCTCCTCGCCGTCCACCTTCTGATGCCCGAGGCAGGACTGAAGCTCACGCTGGTTCTCGGAGCGGCGGCCGACATGCTGCTCGGAGCGTGGCTGCTGCGCCGCTCGATGGAAGCGTTCCGGCGCTTTTACGCCTTCGCCGCGGTGATCCTCGGCATGCTCGCGGCGACGGCGACGGCGCGCGCCGACATTCTGGAACCCGAGCGCCTCTCCTCCGGGGTCTTCCGCTACGGCCAGGCACGGCCTGATTTCGGCCACGTGTTCTACTACCGCGAGGGCAAGACCGCTTCGGTAGCGGTGCGCGGCCAACCGACGCAGCGCGTTGTGACGATCATCACCAACGGCAAGCCCGATGCAGGAATTCGCCTCGACCCGGATCAACCGCCCACCGGGGACGAATTCACCATGACCCTGGTCGCGGCTTTGCCGCTGCTCATAAAGCCCGATGCGAAAACCTTCGCCAATATCGGCTGGGGCTCCGGCCTCACCGCGGAAGTCGTGCTGTCGCACACCGGCCCGGAGGTGATCGACAGCATCGAGATCGAGCCGGCGATGGTGGCGGGGGCGCGCGCTTTCTTCCCGCGTGTCTCCCGACCCTACCGCGACCCGCGGAGCAATGTGTACATCGAGGACGCCAAGAGTTATTTTGCGCGCCACAGGAAGCGCTACGACGTCATCATGTCCGAGCCTTCCAATCCCTGGGTCAACGGCGTCGCAGGTCTCTTCACCACCGAATTCTATCGGGACACGAAGCGCTATCTCGCCCCGGGCGGCCTGTTCGTGCAATGGCTGCAAGTCTACGAGTTCAACGACCGCCTGCTCGGCTCCATTTTCGCGGCTCTCAGCGAGAACTTCGCCGATTACGAAGTCTACGAGTCGAATCCCGGAGATCTCATGGTGGTCGCAGTCGCCGAAGGCCGGGTGCCACGTCTGGGCCCACTACCCGAAAAACAAGGCGCGTTTCTGGAGCAACTCGACCGCATGGGCATCAAGCGGCTGGAGGGAATATCCGTGCGCAGCATCGGCACGAAAAAACAGATCGAGCCGTTCTTTGCCCCGCTTGCCCCCCCGGTCAATTCGGATTTCCATCCGTTCGTGCAGCTCGAAGCCCCGCGAACACGCTTCCAGGGAACCACCGCGCGTGCCCTTCTCGGTCTTGCCACGTCACCGCTCCCGATTTTCGAGATGACCGGCGGCGCGCCCCCGGCGTACTTGAAAGAACCGGTCCCGGAATACGTGATCTCGCTTCGCCTTCGGGCCCAGTCGGCGGCCGTGGAGATTGCGCGCGTTCTCACCGATCCCAGGGCCGATCCCCTGCAATCGAGCGAAGGGGCGGCGCTTCCCGTCGTCCTCGCGCTGAAGCACCCCGCCGCGCTGTGCGCAGACGCTCCGCCGAAGGCGGCCCTCGACCAGCTGCGCAATGCCGCTCAAATCACTCTTGCGAATCTCGCTCAGAAGGAACGCCGCGCGCTCTGGATCGACCGCAAGTGGCTCGGCTGCACGCCCCGATCGTCCCACGTGCGCGACAGGCTCGAGGTGTATGCCGCGATCGCCGCGCGCGACGCGCCGGCGATGCTCGATCGCGCGAGCGCGCTCCTTGCGGGGCCGGCCAAGGGAGGGGACGAGTGGGGCCGCTACCTGCTCAACACCGCGATGCTGGGCGCGCAGGCCCTCGGCAAGCACGAGGAAGCGCAGCGACTCTGGAAGAGCTACGGGAGGCTGCTTTACCCGGACGGAGATAT
>Ga0193745_1000184_pt1 | contig 11313 bp, 5 predicted proteins | sample L1a2metaG_FD_145899 | JGI IMG/M metagenome (GOLD analysis project Ga0193745, IMG submission 145899) | Soil microbial communities from a riparian zone of the East river system, Colorado, United States - L1a2 | ecosystem: Environmental > Terrestrial > Soil > Riparian zone | place: USA: East River... | reverse complement strand
ATTTTACGACGCTTCTGCGCGCAGGAATCCGGAGGCACAAAAGAACAGGTGGCTGCGGCGCTAAGCTCAATTTCGTTTCTCCCCGCGCGTGCTCGTTTTCCGGAATTTCTTCGCGCAACAAAATCCGCGTTCGACCGACTCGGGTGGAAGTCGCAGTGGATGGAGATCGCGCGACGAACCGGCGATTGGGTCGATAAACTGGATGTCGAATTTTCCCGCGCGCTTTATCTGCGGTGGCTGGACGAGATCGCCTTTACCTTTACCGCAGCGCGGGAAACGAGCGGCGATCATCCGTACGCGCGCGTCCAGCTCCTCACTGTTGCGCAGGCCCACGGACAGGAATGGTCGCATCTAATTTTCGCAGGCTGGAATGAAGGGTCCTGGCCCCCACCCGAGACCGGTGAATTCGCCCGGCAAGACGAGATTGATGCATTCAACCGCAGCATCCAAAAACTAAATCTCCGCGCGTCGCGCCAGGGTCGCCAAGGCGAAGGCCATACCGCGATTCGCGACAATCACACGCTCTATCTCGGCCCTGCACAGCAACGCCAGATCGCGCACCGACAATTCGAGACTCTCGTACAATCAGCAACTCAAAAAATTGCGTTTACCGCTAGCCTCGTTCAGGAGGACGCACCGGAACGGCTCTGGAATCCGAGCGAGCTATTCACCCGGCATTATCAAGAGGCTAATAACAGCCCGCTGACGCAAAAAGCCATGAACCAACTGCAAGCGCTGACTCGAAGTTGGCTCGATAAAACGCGCGATCCCAAGAGAAGCGACCTTATTGCGACGCCAGAAATCAGATCGACGCGCATTGCCTATGACGCTCGACGCGATCCTAATGTGCCGTCCCGCGAATACGATTTTGCATTCCGTTCAAAGCCGCCCGTCATCCCTACTCTAAGTGTGAGCGATTTCGTGCAACTCATCGCTACGCCCGGTCTGGTCTGGTTAAAAAAATATCTGGGAGTCAAGGCAGCCGACGAAGGCGAGAATGTCTGGAACAGCTCCACCGGAAAGTGGGTGCACGATTGGCTCGCTGCGATCGCCAACGGAACAGCGAAGACGTTTACACGCCTGCCGGATTCCACCGAAATGGGACGACGCGTTTGCGCCGCTGCGGAAACGAAACGCTCCGATGTGGCGCATCTTTGCCGGGCCGCGGGAAAATCGCTGCCTGATTGGTGGTGCGGCGGCTGGCGCAACGCTCTCTTTCTCGCGCGCGCCCTCGCCGAAAAACTTGGGACCGTCACGGACTGGCCATGGATGGCGACCGAATGGACAATCGACGAAGATCTCGCTGTCAAATTGGCCAAGAACGCGACGCTTTCGTTGCGCGGTCGAATCGACTTACTGCTGGCGCACAAGGCACCGAGCCCGGCCTCCCTCGCCGCTGAAGATCTTTGGATCATCGACTACAAGACCGGCGCAAAGAAAGCACTCGCCACCGCGAAGCAGGATGCTGATGGGCGCAGGCCCGCTTTAAAGAAAAGACTGCTCGACGGTTCTGCTTTGCAGCTCGGTCTTTACACACTCGCCGTGAGCGCGCTCGGCGCGCAGCGGACCGAAGTTAGTCTCCTTTCACCGCTCGTCAGCCGACTTGAGCCGCAGATTTCCGGCGACGAATTCTCCAGCGAAGCGGATATCTTTGCCGAGCTGGCCAGGATGCAGCAAACGGGCATCTTCGGAATGCACGGGCCGTTGCGCTCCGCGTATCGATTCACGGACGACTATCCGCTCGCGACGGTCGCGATCGATTCGGACATTCTAGAGCAACGCTGGGAGCTGACGCATCCGGCGCTCGTCCGCGACGAGGAGGATCTGTTTTGGTGAACGAGCCGCGCGACCATTCCGCCCGACGTCGGTTCGCCGAAGAACTGGACCGCAATTTCTCCGTGGTCGCCTCCGCCGGCTCGGGCAAAACCCAGGCAATTACAGAACGTGTCGCGCAGCTCGCCAAATCCGAGAAAGCCCTCGTGACCTTACCGAAGCTCGTCGTGGTCACATTTACTCACCGCGCCGCCGATGAGATGCAGCAGCGAACACGCCAGCGCATTCTCCAAGAGCATCGCTCGCCCGCGCTTCAGGCCGCTTTTAATCGCTCTTTCTTTGGCACGATTCACAGTTTTTGCATGAAGCTGCTTACAAACTACGGCCATTATCTGGGTCTTTCCTCACCGCTTGATCTCGTCGCGGAGGATGATGAAGAACTCTGGGAAACATTTATTCAGAAACACCATCACATTGGCCGAACCCTAAGCGCGGAAACGCGTACAGCTCTTTTCCGATTGGCGCCAGCCCGCCAGCTAATGGAACTCGGGCGAAACGCGCGGTCGATCCTTTCGGGCAGAGAGAAAATCGGCCAATGCCCGTCGGTCGATTTTGCCCGGGTTCACGCGGCAATTCCGCCCCCCCGTTCGGCAGAAACGATCGCGAATTCAAAAGCGGAGCTGCTCGATTGGGAGAAACGCTACCGGAACGGCTGGGAATTCGTTCGTTGGCCTTTTCGCTCCAGTAGCGCGCGAGATTTTCTGCAACGTTGGAGTGAGGGCTTTGCGCCGCTGCGCGCCTGGGTGGCGGATGCCGCACTCTGTGTTGCCGCTGAAGTCCAACGTGATTTCCGCGATTTCCGGATCGAACGCGGCCTCGTCACTTACCCAGATCAGGTCGCCCTCGCAGATGAATTACTGCAACATCCCGCCGCTTCCCGTCGTCTGCGCGAGGAAAACTTCCACGTCATCCTGGACGAAGCACAGGACACAGATCCCGCGCAATTCTCTGTTCTCACCGAAATAACTCGTCCACCAGATGCGACTGGCCTTTGGTTGGAGACTGAAACCGCACCGCCTCGGCCCGGTCATTTCTGCATGGTCGGCGATTTTCAGCAGTCGATTTATCGCGACCGCGCTGATTTGAATAATTACCGGGCCATTCACCGTGCGCTCGTCTGTGACAGCTTCGGCGACGAACTCGAATTCTCAGTAACCTTCCGGCTCGACCGGCAGCAGCTGAAATTTGTGAACGACACTTTCCGCCAGCTTCTAAACGACAAGAACGGGCAGGTGAAATTCGTCGCGTTGCAACCGCGTCCGGATGTACTGCCTGGCCAGGTTATTCGAGTTTCGCTCGACGCAGGCGTTCTGCCCGCCGGCGAAAAGCCGAAAGATTATCAGAAAGCCAGGATTGAAGCCGACGTGCTCGCCGCGTGGATCAAGAAAACGGGACTCGAAAAATTACGCGCTAACGCGTGGCGCGACGTGGCGATTCTTTGTCCGCGAAAACTCTGGCTCCGAACGATGGCCTCAGCCTTACGACGTGCCCGTCTGCCTGTTGCCATCCAATCCGAAAGCGAATTGAAAGGCGACAATCCCGCCTATGCTTGGCTGACTGCGCTCTGTACGATCATGATCGATCCGCGGAATGTTTACGAGATCGTCGGTGTTTTGCGCGAAGTGTTTGGAATCGCCGACCACGATCTGGCGATTTTCTGCGAAGGCGACGGCAACCGTTTTCGTATCGATGCCGACTTATCCGCCACCGGCGTTGTTTCTTCACCGCTCCGATTGCTGGCCGCAACGCGTCGGCAAATGGAGGGTCATTCGCTTTTCGATGCCGTGAAAATTTTAGTGGAGCAGACGCATCTGCGGCAAAGGCTTGCATCCCTTCCCCTGGAAGATTTCACCTACTTGGAAGGCGAACTCGACACGCTTCTCACGCTCGCGGCCGAGGCGGAGGCGCGTGGCGATACACTCGCTGAATTCGTTGAAAGAATGCGCTCGGATTTTCTCCTGCAACGCGACGTGCGCCGCTCAACCGACGACGGCATCCAACTGATCACTGCGCAAAAGGCGAAAGGTTCCGAATGGCAGGCTGTTATCCTTCCCTTCCTTGGTCGCGAAGTGATACCGCCATCGCCGCGATATCCCTGCATCATAAAAATTCCTGGATCGAACGAGTCCCTGGTGGCGCTGACCAAAGACGACTTTCCTGACGAAGTTCGAAACGCCACGAAGACAGCGGTGCACCAGGAAATGGCGCGACTCCTGTACGTCGCGACGACGCGCGCACGTCACACACTCGTCCTCGCGCTCGATGAAGAAATCTTCGCTCGCGCGAACGGCGAGATACAAAATAATGCGCAGTTGAAATGTTTACTCGGTGAAAACCAGATCAACCGACCGCATTTTGACATTCTTGGCGTCGAGCCGACAGCCTGTCCGGAAACGGCCAGAAGCGCAGAGCAATTGGACGTCGGGCCGATGGTGACAACACAGCCATTTCCAAGGATGGACCGGAATGACCTTAAACTGGCCAAAGACCGTGCGGCAGCTTTCGTGCGCAAATTCAACCCGAGTGGTTACGGCGAAGAAAGCGTCCAACCGTCGACGAATGAAATATATGAACAGGCCTCCTTGATTTCCGTAGCTCGCACAACAACGGACACGCCGGCCACGCTGTACGGACGTTGGTGGCATAATTTCATACAGCGGATTTCATGGCATGAAGAAACTTCGTGGAAACAAACGTTCGATGAGCATCAAGTAACATCCCCAGCGCCGAAGCGATCGCAGGGCGAATGGGGCTTGTTCCTCGAGTGTTTGAAGGACGACCCCCATTTCTCGGAGATTCTTACCCGCACTGACTTGGTCGTGTATCAGGAAATGCCGTTCTTCTGGCGAATGGACGAGCACAGATGTCTAGAAGGAATTATCGATCTGGCGCTGTTTGACCCACTGGAAAAGCGCTGGTCCATCCTTGATTGGAAAACGAACCAGATCGAGCGCGATGCGATCGGCAAGTTGCGTGAGTTCTATCTGCCGCAGATTGCCGCGTATTGGAAAGCTGTAACTGAAATGACGAATCAGAATGTCGGCGCCGAAATTTATTCGACCGCGACCGGAAAGTTCATTGCATATGATCGCGATCAGCTCGCGCGGGAATGGGAGCGAATGTGCGATTTACCACAGGACGGCCTCGTCGCCCCAATCAGCTCTCCCTGTCGCCGCGGATGAATTGTTCGACGCAGCGAAACGCTTCGTCGTCGGTCATTTGCACGGGCGGATGCTTGGAGAAAAAGGCCGAAGGGGAATGCAACACGCCGCCGATGCCGCGGTCGAGCGCAACCTTACAGCAGCGGATCGCGTCGATCGCTACGCCGGCGGAGTTGGGCGAATCTTCGACTGATAGTTTTAAGTCAATTTCCATCGGCACATCGCCAAAGAGGCGGCCTTCCACACGAATGAACGCAATCTTGTTGTCCAGTTGCCATGGCACATAATCGCTCGGGCCGATATGGATGTTTTCGTCCGCCAGGCGATCACCCATTACGGACTGCACCGCCTCCGTCTTGGAAGTTTTCTTCGACGCCAGCCTGGTGCGATTCAGCATGTTTAGGAAATCGGTGTTGCCACCGGTGTTTAACTGATAAGTGCGCACAACCTTCACTCCGCGCTTGCGAAAGAGATCGACCAATGCCCGATGCACAATGGTGGCGCCCACCTGCGCCTTAATATCGTCCCCAATAAGCGGCAGATTCTTATCGGCGAATCGTTTCGCCCAAGCCGGATCGCTCGCGATAAAGACCGGGATGTTATTGACAAAGCCTAGTCCGGCTTCCAGCGCGCAACCGGCATAAAATCGGGTGGCCTGCTCGGACCCGACGGGAAGATAATTGACCATCAGTTCCGCAGAGGAATTTTTCAGCTCGCCGATAATGTCTTCGCGAGTGGTTTCCTTCTCGAGCGGAAGGAATGTGCGCAGCGGGTCCTGATCCTGCATGTGCGGCGGATAGCCATCCAGAACGCAGCCCATTTTTACGATCGCGCCGGTAAGCTTGATCTTTTCACAAAACACCTTTGTGCAATTGGGCGGCGAAAAAATAGCCTTGCTCACGTCCAGGCCGACCTTGCGCCGGTCAATATCGAAAGCGGCCACGACTTCAATATCGCTCGGACGATACCCGCCGATCTGCCGATGCATTAAGCCAACGCTCGCACCGTTGGCAGAGGAGGAGCCATCATAAAAATTGAGTCCCTGCACGAGCGAGCTTGCGCAGTTTCCAACGCCGACGATTGCTATTCTAATTTTTCTCATTTTCTAAAAACTAAAACCTACCTGATCTAAATAATTCGAAGCAAGCGATAAATTAGGCTGGTTCGCTGCCGCGTCCCGCCTAGTTAGGCCCCCGAATCCGGGCCGCGAAGCCTGAATGTGTCTGAAGTCGCACCGGCTTGCAAGGCCTGATATAAGGACAAGAGTTTGAGGCGTCCTGAGGCAGGGACGGCCTCCGCCAGGAGATAAAACCACATGTTTTCAAAATTCGCGGCCATCAGTGTGATGATCGCTGCCCCTTTGGCCGTGTCCTCAACCGCGTTGGAGGCGATGCCGGTTTATGGCATCGAAGAAGCAGTTGCCCTGGCCCAGGAACGCAACCCCGACATCCTCATCGCGCATAAGAAGATGATTGCGGCTCGCGGTGGTTTTATTGAAGCCCGATCGGGATATCTCCCCTCGCTGAGCTCAAGCGGTCTGTATGATAAACGGCAGACCGAGAGCCAGACAAACCTTCGACAGGAAGATTACAACGCGATAGTAAAGCTCGAACAGAACCTTTATACGGGCGGAGCGGTCAAGAGTCAGGTGGCAATCGCGCAGTTGAACATCGCCAAGGCAAATTACGACCTTCAGGAGACGATCAGCCGCGTCACCATGGATGTGCGAATTGCGTTCAACGAACTGTTGCTGAACCGGGCGAAACTGCGCGTACACGAAGATTCCGTCCGGGTTTTCGAACAGGAGCTCAAAGGCGAGCAGGAAAATTTCAACGCGGGGATCGTGGGCAAACTAAACGTCCAGCGAGCGGAGGTGGCGCTCGCCAACGAGCGGCCGGAATTATTTAATGCGCAAACGGATTTGAAAAACTCGTATTTGCGATTGGCGGAACTTTTCGGGACTGATCTCCCCCCCGGGGCAGAAGCGCCTCCATTCGGAATTTCGGGAGAATTGCAGTATCGGCCCAATCACCCGGATCTTAACGACTGTCTCGCACGGGCTGACGCGAACCGTGGGATCATTAAATCCAAAGCGCAAGACATCGAGATCGAGAATCGCCAGTACGTTTTGGACCGCAGCGCGACCCTTCCGCACGTGCGCGCCTTTTCGGGGTACGAAGTTTACAGCGAGCGTGACCCGGACGTCGGTCCTGAATTTAACTACGGCGGCGTTGTCGGCATTAACGCCACGTGGAACATCTTTGACGGACACGCGACCAAAGGACGCATGCAGGCGACGCGCGCCCGGCGTGATGCGGCGATGCAAGCTTTGGCAGCAGCACGGCGCACCGTGGCCTCGGAAGTGCGCAGCGCATTTTTCGATCTACAACAAGCCGACCGCGTCCTCGAGAGTGAAACAAAAACCCTGCAAACGTCGGATGAAGCGCTCGACATGGCCAAAGGGAATTTTGCCGCCGGCTTGGGAACACAACTTGATGTGCTGCAAGCAGCCGCCGACGTCACCCGTACGCGCACTACTCGATTGAGCGCGATCTATCTGCACAACGTGGCTCTCGCACACCTTACTCACGCCTGCGCCAGTTCAGCCGAAGCGCTCAATTTCAGATCCGACTTCAAAGACGTGAGAAACGAAACTCGTAACGCCGCGCACGCTGCTGATCTGGCCAAGCCGCCAGAAAAAATGACTCAGCGATGAAGCTACCATTAAAATTGACGACCCAATTTGTAGCCGTCGGCCTGTGGGCGACGCGGCGCGAACGTTCTAAACGCATAAGTCCTGTGCTTCCCACAGGGAAGCGGTTACAGCGAACAGCCAGTATTCACATTTTGGGTCTGATTCTAATCGTGTCCTTCGCGTACCCGACCAGAGCGGTCACTCTGCGAGAGGTTTTCCGCACCACGCTCGACAACAATCCCGCCATACTCGAGGCCAAAGCCGGTCTCGATCAAGCTGCCGGGCAACGCCTGGTCTTTCGCTCCATCGTCTGGCCGGATTTCGACGTGCTCGTCCCCGCAGGTGTTCAGTATGGCCACCGGGCCGGCGAGAGCGGAGTAAAAGGGTTTGCTGTGGGTCGCGGCAATTTGGAACAGACGTTGTTCAACATGGCTGTGCCGCCTTCACTGCGGCGTGGAGACATCGAGGTTCTCCTCGCCCAACAGCAACTAAATGTGGCCGTAGTTGAACAGTTGCACGCCGCGCGGCTTGCGTTTTACGCGGCGCTTTACAACCGATCGCTGGAATCGATTCGAGACGAACAGCGACAAAAATTAGAAGAAAATGTTGCTACTCAGAAAAATCGGTTCGAAGCCGGATTAACTGACCGAAGCGCGTTTACGAGCGCAACTGTCCAAGCCGACGAGCTGATTCCACAAAGTGAAGCCGCGCAGCGGGCCTATCGGGAAGCACAATTGAATTTGGCGCAAGCAATGGGAATCGACCCTGCAAAATCTTCTCTGCCCGAACCGGATGGCGAACTGGAGTTTGTCCCAATGCATCTCGACGTTGCAGCCGAAACAGCAGCAGCCTTACAGCGCAGGGTCGATCTCAAACTCGCCCGCTTATTTGTGCGCGCTGCCAATGAAGATCAACGCATTATTGCAGCCGACTATTATCCCAGACTCGTGGGAAGCGTCCACGGGGAATGGGTTCCGGTCAGCGGAATTCATCGGCAGGAATCCACAAGCAAGACACAGGATTTCATTGGGTCAGAAGTTCGTGAAAAAGCGGCATACACGTGGCGTGTTATCGACAACGGAAAAGTCGGGGGCGCGGTGCTGAGGGCACGAGCAGCACGGGAGGAAAACGAACTGACATGCAGGAAACTGGAATCGAACGTTAGCCGCGAGCTGTCGCGGATCGCCAACGATGTTCAAGCAATCGCTGCCCGCGAAAAATCACTCGCATCCGCGTCGGCGGCTGCGGAGGAAAGTGCCCGCACTGTTCGGGAAAATGTTGCAACCGGTCTGATCTCGCCGCTTGAATACCGCGTGAGTCAAACCGCTTTTCTGACGACAAAGAGTGGCTTGCTCGACGCCATTTATCAGCACAACGTCGCAGCAGCAGAATGGGACCGCGCAGCCGGCCGATATTTTCAATTTTCGTACGAAACTCGCAAAGCGGGTTCGGAAGCGGATAAGTAGTCGATCGCCAAGGTCTTCACTAAATCGACATATTTGGCAGCTGGAGAGCGGTTACTCGGCGAAGCCTACTGATCGAACGGATATCCCGGCTACAGTGTCTTGGCAATAATGGTCTCGAAGATCGACGCACAAGCCGGAACAAGAACGGCTACTACCGGGCACGAGCGTATTGCAAACAACCGGAGTGGACATCACACTAGTTCTCCAAAATTGAAATTGCCGGAATCAAAAACCGTTTTGTGGATCGGCGCGGCGGCGATCGCGGTCCTTATCGCGCTCGCATATTTTTTTCTGATGCCAGTCGCGGAGGTTGCGACAGTCCAGCGGGGGACGGCCATCTCGGCAGTTTACGGGACGGTGCGGATCGAACCCGCGTTTGTGGTGCGTGTGCGGGCGCAAAACGACGGGTTTATTCGGTTGGCCGACTCTTTCTCTGCCGGTCGCGGCGCAATCGGCAAAGGCGTGCAAAGGGGCGAATTACTAGCAACCATTGCTGACGAGGAAACCTCCAGACAATTGAAACAGGCGCGCACCGATTTGCAGGCAGCCGTTGACCGCGCGGCTGTCCCCTTGCCGTCATCAGAGCTGCTCAAAGCGGCGGAAGACAATCTGCAACGGCTCGAAAAAGTCGTCTCATCAGGGAACGTGCCCGCTGTCGAGTATCAGAAATCCAAGAGCGAGGTGAACCGTTTGCGGGGCGCCGTGGAAACAGAGCGCATCGAGCGGGATCGTAATCTCAATTCTCTGCAAGAAACTGCCAAAAAGCTCGAAACAGAAATGAAGAACGCTGAAGTCCGGTCCCAGATTGACGGAATCCTAACCAATGTACAGACGATCGACGGCGAATTGGTTTCGGACGGGAATGAACTTTTCACCGTTTCTTCGCGCAAGACTTATGTGCGCGGCGAAGTGAACGAGGAAGACGTAGGCGAAGTGAAACCAGGAATGACAGCCAAAGTGCAATTGTACGCGTACCGCACGCGCACATTCGCGGCGCGCGTCACGTCGGTGCAGCCGGCAGCCGATCCAACGACGCAGCGCTATACCGTTGTGCTGGAGATGGAAAATCCGCCCGACAACATGATGGTCGGAATGACCGGGGAGATGAACATCATTACCGGCGTTCACGAAAATGCCCTGCTCGTGCCGACGCGCGCGCTGCTTGTCGATCAAGCGCTGGTGGTAAATGGGGGAATTGTGCAGCGACGAACCGTCAACGTGGGATTTCGCACACTGGATTTTTCCGAGGCGCTCAGTGGCCTGGCAGACGGCGATCGTGTAATCGTTTCCGATCAGGACAAGTTTCGTTCCGGCCAGCCGGTGCGGCAGCGCACGGTCAACTCGCCTCCTCCACCGAAAGCGCGGTGACACCCCCACTTTACATTGCCCTGCGTTTTTTGACGCATCGCAAGCGTGCATTGCTTCTGAGCCTGAGCGGAGTCGTTTTCGGCGTCGCAATCTTCATCTGTACTCAGGCGCAAACGCAGGGATTCACGCGCTACTTCATTGAGTCCAACATCGGGAGCAATGGCGCGCTCGTCGTCAGGTCCCGTTTTCGGCCGCGTTACGAGCCGCTCATGGTCGCGGCGAAAAACTCCAAAGCAGTCACTGGCCGGCGTCTCTATTTTGAAGGCATTACCAACCCCAACGAAATCATGCGGGTGAGCAGGCAATTCCCCGATGTTGTTTCCTGTTCACCGGTTCTGCGCGGAACCCTTAGCGCTCGCGCAGGGTTTGAGAACGCGACGGTCGATCTTTACGGCATCGATCCCGCCCTGCACGCGCAGACGACCGACATTCTGCACCAATTGATTGACGGCAACTTTGATGACTTTCGAAATAACACCAGCGCGATCATTATCGGTTCGCGCTTGGCAGAGCTCCTTCAGACTAGCGTGGGCGACACGGTGCAATTACTCGCCCCAAACGGCGAGTACTGGCGATTCAATGTTGCAGCGATCGCACGCGCAGGGATTGGCTCCATCGATTCGACGCGTATTTACTCGCACGCCAAGGTTGCACAGGCGTTGCTGCAGCAGCCTTCCGGAGCGTCCATGATCATCTATAAACTGCGGGACCGGAATCGTGCGCCGGTGTTGGCCAGCCGGTTCGAAACGCTTTTCCAGCACAACGCCGTTAGCTGGGAGGAACGCGAGGA
>Ga0193745_1000183_pt1 | contig 11367 bp, 11 predicted proteins | sample L1a2metaG_FD_145899 | JGI IMG/M metagenome (GOLD analysis project Ga0193745, IMG submission 145899) | Soil microbial communities from a riparian zone of the East river system, Colorado, United States - L1a2 | ecosystem: Environmental > Terrestrial > Soil > Riparian zone | place: USA: East River... | reverse complement strand
CGGGGCGATATAAGCTGCGAATCGTATGGCTGGCATTGTTTGTATTGTTGCCTATCGGCCGAAGCCGGGCGGGGAAGCCGAGATTCTCGAACTCGTGCGAAGCCGCGTGCCGACCTTGCGCAAGGAGGGTCTCGCGACCGATCGCGTGCCCGTCATCATGCGAGCGAAAGACGGGACGATCATTGAAGTCTCGGAATGGAAATCGCGCGAAGCGATTGAAGAGGCGCACAAAAATCCCCGCGTCCTCGCCATGTGGGACAAGTTCTTCGCGGTTTGCGATTGCGTGCCGCTCAAGACCGTTGCCGAGACGGAAATGATGTTTGCGGGCTTTGAGCCGGTTGAGGAATAGGAGAAGTGGCAGGGGCGGCGCCGCGCCGTCCGCCGTGGAATGGATCAATGAGGACGGGGGAATCGAAATCGCATCGGACGCCGCAGCGCGGCGTCCCTACCCAGGACTGATGGGAATTGCGGGGAATGTCTTGAAAAGCAGAGGGCGCGTCGCTATCTAAACGGCGGTCTCGAGATTTCTCAGTCAAATGGCTCAAGCACAAACCACTCTGCCACCGCGAACGTTTGGTCAGACGATGCGCCCCGACTTGTGGTGGACGCAGTCACTCCTGGTTTTTTTCGGGCTGGGCGGTTTCATCGTTTACTCCACCTGGGCGGCGTTCCAGGGAAATCACTATTACTTCGGTCCGTATCTCTCTCCGTTTTATTCACCGGAAATTTTCGGCGACTCACCCCACAGCTTGTTCGGACCGAAACCGGCGTGGTGGCCCGGGTGGCTCTTGTTTTCACCAGCGTTGCTGATTCTTTGGGCGCCGGGCGGCTTGCGCCTCACCTGCTATTATTATCGCGGCGCCTATTACAAAGCGTTCTGGGCCGACCCACCGGCGTGCGCGGTTGGTGAGCCGCGGAAAACTTATCTGGGGGAACGTTCGTTCCCGCTCATCATGCAGAACATCCATCGCTACTTTCTCTACCTCGCGATTCTGTTCGTTGTCGTGCTCGCGACCGATGTCTGGAAAGCGCTCTGGTTCGTCGACCCAGTTACGGGCAAGACTTCTTTTGGCCTTGGCGTTGGCACGCTCGTTCTGGCCGTGAATGTTTACTTGCTGGGGGCATTCACGTTTGGTTGCCATGCTCTGCGCCATTTGGTGGGCGGATTTCGCGATCAGCTTTCCAAATCACCCACCTGTTACCAGGCCTACCGCTGCGTCAGCTGTTTCAATCGCCGCCACATGCTTTTCGCCTGGCTCAGCTTATTCTGGGTCGGCTTCACCGATCTCTACGTGCGCCTTTGCTCCATGGGTGTGTGGCACGACTGGAGAATCTTTTAGCGCACATGGCGGACTACGAAACTTTCGAGCACGATGTGCTTGTCATCGGTTCCGGCGGCGCGGGATTGCGCGCGGCCATTGAAGCGTCGGCCGCGGGCGTTTCCGTCGGGATGGTTTGCAAATGTTTGCTCGGGAAGGCGCACACCGTCATGGCCGAAGGCGGGATCGCGGCCGCGCTCGCTAACGTGGACGATCGCGACAGTTGGAAGGTGCATTTTGCCGACACGATGCGCGGCGGCCAATACGTTAACAATTGGCGGATGGCCGAGCTCCACGCGAAGGAAGCGCCGGATCGCGTCCGAGAATTGGAAGCCTGGGGTGCGGTCTTCGATCGCACGCAAGACGGCCGCATTCTCCAGCGCAATTTTGGCGGGCACAAATATCCACGGCTCGCACATGTCGGGGACCGCACCGGCCTGGAAATGATCCGGACGTTGCAGGATCACGGCGTCCATCAGGGCATCGACGTGCACATGGAGATTTGCATCGTCGCATTACTCAAAGATGGCGAACGGGTCGTAGGCGCCTTCGGCTATGATCGCGAGCGGGGCCGGTTTAAGGTTTTTCGCGCAAAGGCAGTCATTCTCGCCACCGGCGGCGTCGGCAAAGCTTACAAGATCACGAGTAACAGTTGGGATTGCACAGGCGACGGACATTCGCTCGCCTATCACGCCGGAGCCGGCTTGATCGACATGGAGTACATCCAGTTCCATCCTACCGGAATGGTTTGGCCGCCGAGCGTCCGCGGCATGCTCGTGACGGAAGGCGTGCGCGGCGAAGGCGGAATTTTGACCAACGCCGAGGGCAAGCGCTTCATGTTCGATTTCATTCCGGACAACTACAAAGCGCAGACGGCGGACAACGAAGAAGAAGGCTGGCGTTACACGCAGGGCGACAAGAATGCACGCCGGCCTCCCGAATTGCTGACGCGCGATCACGTGGCGCGATGCATCGTGCGGGAGATCAAGGAAGGGCGGGGGAGTCCGCACGGCGGCGTTTATCTCGATATCGCCTGGATTAAGAAAAAACTTTCGAACTCCGAGGAGCACATTAAGCGGAAGCTGCCGAGCATGTATCATCAGTTCAAAGCGCTCGGCGACATCGACATCACACAGGAACCGATGGAGGTGGGGCCGACGACACACTACATCATGGGCGGGGTCCAGGTGAACGCCGACACCCAGATGTCGGATGTGCCGGGATTATTTGCCGCGGGCGAGTGTGCCGCGGGCATCAACGGGGCGAACAGGCTGGGCGGCAATTCGCTCTCCGATCTCGTGGTTTTTGGAAAGCGTGCCGGCGAGTTCGCCGCGCAATTCGCGAAGGAAAATGGGCATGGAACCATCGACGACGCCAATCTCGCCGCACTCGCGCGCGAGGCGTTGCAACCATTCGAAAACAGCGCAGGCGAGAATCCGTACTCGGTCCAGCGCGATTTGCAGGAAGTGATGCAGCACAATGTCGGTATCGTCCGCGAAGAGAAGGAAATGCTCGCGGCCCTCGATCAATTGAAACTGTTTTGGGAACGCGCCGGCCGTGTCGGTGTCATTGGCCATCGCGATTTCAATCCAGGCTGGCACACCGCTCTCGATCTCAAGAATCTGCTTACCGTGTCCGAAGCGATAACCCGCGCCGCGCTGGAGCGAAAGGAAAGTCGCGGCGCGCAATTTCGCGACGATTATCCCGGGAAGGACGAACGTTTCTCGAAGGTGAACACGATTATCCGCAAAGCGGAGGACGGCACGATGGAAGTCAAATTGGATCCGTTGCCCGAGATGCCGGATTATCTGAAGCAGATTATCGAGGAAATGAAGTGAATCGAGAATCGAGAATCGAGAATCGGGGAATCGTGAATCGTGAATCGTGAATCGTGAATCGTGAATCGTGAATCGTGAATCGTAACAGACAATGAGCACTACGGAACGAAAGCCACCTGCAACCTTCGAGGATCTAAAAGTATATCAAGTTGCGCGTGAATTCCGGAAAGCAATGTATCGCATCGCCAAGCGCTTGCCGGATGTGGAACAATTTGGACTCGCCAGTCAGATTCGCCGCGCGGCGGTTTCGCTTACAAACAACTTGGCAGAAGGCCACGGGCGATACCACTACTTGGACCAGATTAAGTTTACTCTGCAGTCGCGCGGCTCTTTGGAGGAATTGATTGACGACCTCAACGTCTGCGCCGACGAGGGATACCTGGCGATTGAAGAGGTGGCGTGTCTGAAAGAACAAGGTTGGCGAATCCGCCAACTGACCGACGGCTACATTCGCTATCTCCGTGAGCAGAAGAATGCAGCCGCTTCTTCTTCGGCGAGGGAAACTCCTCCAGTCTACGATATGGTCGAGACGGACAGCGATTCACGATTCTCGATTTAACAAATCACCAATGTCTACAGCCACATTCAGGATCTGGCGCGGCGACGCGAAAGGCGGCGCTTTCGAAGATTACCCGAGCGAAGTCTCTGAGGGTATGGTTGTGCTCGACGCTGTTCACGACATCCAGGCGAAGCAGGCAAACGATCTCGCCTGCCGCTGGAACTGCAAGGCGGGCAAGTGCGGCTCCTGTTCAGCGGAAGTCAACGGCATGCCCAAACTGATGTGCATGTCACGACTGAGCGATCTGCCACTCGACAAGCCAATCACGATCGAACCAATCAAGGCGTTTCCCATCGTGAAGGATCTGATCACGGACGTTTCCTGGAATTTTCGGGTGAAGAAAAAGATCAAGAAATTCAAGCCGCGCGCGCCGGACGCTCCTGATGGCACCTGGCGGATGGCGCAGGAAGACATCGATCGCGTCCAGGAGTTCCGAAAATGCATCGAGTGCTTCCTTTGCCAGGATGTCTGCCACGTTCTGCGCGATCACAGGAAGCACGACGAATTCATCGGACCGCGCTTCCTGATCTACGTCGCCGCGCTAGAAATGCATCCGCTCGACACCGAAGATCGCATCCCGGAGTTGAAGGCCGCGCAGGGAATCGGGTTCTGCAACATCACGAAATGTTGCACGAAGGTTTGCCCGGAGAACATTCAGATCACGGACAACGCGATCATTCCCTTGAAAGAGCGCGTCGTGGATCAGTTTTATGATCCACTGGGATGGATTTGTAGGAAGTTGAAGAAGAAACGAGAATTGTGATTCGTGAAACGTGAATCGATTTGTCTCCTTCGATGTAACGTTTTAACGATTTAACGAATCACGCGCGCAGCCATGTTTGAATTGAAACCACTCTCCGCGGAAGCGATTCCAGCAGCCCTGGAAAAGGCCGAGCGTTATCGTCTGCTTAACGAACCCGCCGAGGCCGAGAGCATCTGTCTCGACGTGTTAAAGGCCAATCCGGAAAATCAGGAGGCCTTGATCGTACTCCTGCTCGCGGTCAGCGATCGCTTCGGCAAAGGTTACGGGGTCAGCGACACACAGGCGAAGGAATTTTTGGCACGGGTGAAGGGCGAATATGAGCGCGCTTACTATGCCGGCATATTGGCGGAGCGCCGCGCCAAGGCCAAGCTCGCTCAAGGCACCCCTGGATCGAAGTTCTATGCTTACGACGGCTTTCGTGACGCCATGAGCTGGTTCGAGAAAGCGGAGACCGTCCGTCCGCCCGGGAATGATGATGCGTTGCTGCGGTGGAACACTTGCGCCCGCATTATCAAGCAAAACAAACTCGTCCCGCGCGAAGAAGAACGCGTCGAACCGCCCTTGGAGTAGCGCTGGTGAGAGCGCCTCAAGGAGCGGCGATTTGCAATCGCCGACCAGAAAAGACACGGCGATTTCAAATCGCCGCTCCTTGAAGCGTGAAGTCCGCGCAACGTTTTCCCGGAAGCTCGGAAGTTTCACGCGATCCGGACGCAGTTCGCGCCATGTTCGGGCGGATCGCGCAAAGATACGATCTGGCGAATCACCTTCTCAGCGGTGGCGCGGATTTTTTGTGGCGCCGCCGCGCCGCGAAAATGATCGAAGGATGGCGACCGAAGCATGTGCTTGACCTGGCAACTGGAAGCGGCGACCTCGCGCTCGCCCTGCAGCGTCGACTGCCCGAGGCGACGATTGTCGCCGCCGATTTTTCACCGGAGATGCTAGAGGTTGCGCGACGCAAAGGCGTTCGAGAAACGGTCCTGGCGGATGCGCTTCGCCTTCCCTTCGCAGATGGATCCTTCGATTGTGTCACTGTCGCGTTCGGGTTGCGTAACATGGCGGATTGGAATCTGGCTCTGCGCGAAATGGCCCGTGTCTTGCGCTCAGGCGGACACTTACTCGTGCTGGATTTTTCGATGCCGGTGGGCACGCTCCGTCCCGGGTACCGTTTCTATTTGCATCGTTGTCTCCCGCTGCTGGCGTCGATCGTGACGGGTCAGAAAGAGGCTTACGACTATCTCGCAGGTTCGATTGAAAAGTTTCCGACCGGAGACGAGATGATTCGTTTGATCGAGGAAAATGGATTTGCGCTGGGCGCCGCTCGCCCGTTGACCGGCGGGATCGCGACCATCTACACCGCGGGAAAGTCTGGGAACAGATAGGTGGATCCAGCGCTCCGTCCCGCCATGGCAAGTGGCGGCGAAGCCGCAAATAGAAGCATCGCGCGCGAAGCGCACGATCCACCTAGGGCGGCGATGCGGTGACAGCCGATGCAGGTGTTCCGGCTGGCGATGGTGTGGGACTAGCCCCGGGCGTTGCGACCAAGGGCAGGCGCAACGCGTTAAAATCCGGATTGCTGATCACAAACGTGCCTTCACGTTCGTCTATGCGCGCGAACCACATGCCGTTCCCGTCTGGATTACCCACAATAATCTTGTGCGTGTTCTTATCGTCGGGCGAAGTTGTAAACGTGATTGTGATCTGAGGTTTTTCGAAACCGTGCGCGGGTATGGTCGCTCCGGTCCAGCGCACGGCCCGTAAAACGGTGAGCGTGTTCAGCAACGACTGAACATTGGTCTGGTTCAGCGATTCGTTTCCTTTCACCTCCGTCCACTCCCTGCTCGCGTTGCGAATCAGAGCCGCTTCACGGTTCGTCACGACACTCAGCTTGTGGACCTCGTCCGGCTTAAACCGGAAAATCGCGAGCTCCTGCCACTGCAACGGATCGACGAAAATGTTATCGAGCAAGGCGCGACGCACCGCCACGATAAAAGGCTCATCGCCCAATCGCGCATAGACATTGTCTCCCTCGGTTTTTCCGAACGCGACCGTGGCAAACGGATGCTCCCCGGCTGTCGTCTCGGCCGTGTTCTCCGAGGCAAAGGAGCTGAAGACTAACTGGAGCTGTGGCTTGTCGAGTCCGTATTTCGGCAGGTCCGAAGCGACGTCTTCAACGAATTTCGTGACCTGTTCGTTCTTAAGCAGATCGAGCAACCGGTTGACCTCGCCCGAGTTGGCCGGCTGATTGTTGCGACTCGCAATGGTCCAATTTTCGGCCTGGCGGGCGAGGACGGTCTTGCCTTTCCCAACCGCGTCGATTGTGATGCGGTCGAGAATATTCATGTCGATCCGGACAAGGTGCCGATCGCGCAGATCGGAGGGTTTCGTTCCAAGGACCTCCTCGATTTTCTTTGGCAAAGTATAGACCGCATTGCGTGCCGCGAAGCGCACATAGACCTGGTCCTTGGTCTTTTCGGGGACGCCGCCGATCTGAAGCATCTGTCCCTCCTTGTTGTCCGCGGTGAAAAGGGTTATGGCGCCGCGCGGCTCCGCCAGTCCATAAGGGTGCAAGTCGCCACGATCCTCGGCGACGAACTGTTCGATGCGAGCGGTGGTAATTTGCGCGAGCAGGTCCCCGATCTTCTGGTCGTCGCCTCGCGCGCGCAACGGTTTGACGATTTCCCAGTGGTCGGCCTTCTTTTCCAATTCCATTTCGCCCGCTGCTGTTTTCAAGAGCGCGCGAGTGACCTGCGCCGTGATGAGATCGGTCAGTTTCTTGTCACGGAATTCCTCGGGTTTTTTTGAGATATCATTCCGGATCGATTGGGCGGCGAGAAACACGTCCTCTGTGCCTTCAAAACGGACATACATCTTGCCTTCAAAGGCGGCATCCCCGCCGAAAACGATTTCGCGCGGCGCATCCTTGCCGAGCAATTTGAGGCGAAGCTTCGCCTTACTCAGGCCGAACTCATCGAGGCGGCTCTTGTTTTTCGCGATTTCCTTCGCCGGAATGGTGTCGAATTTTTGCCAGCTCTCCAGATCAGCCAGGAAATTCTCGATCGCGCCGCTGTCCGCCTGATCTTTAAACGGGGCCTCAATCCGCCATTTCCCGTCTTGCCGCCGCAGCTCGACCTTGTCATCGCCATTGTGGATTACGATTCCGTCCAGTTTCTCCCTCTCGAGATTCACCATCTTCTGGGCGTCCCGCCGGGCTTCTACGGTGTTGGGTCCTTTGCTCTCGTATTTGATGAAGACCCCGAGTGCGACCAGAGCCGCCAGCAAGAAAAGCGTCGTTCTTGTTTTCATTCCAATTGACCAACCTCACTGCTTCTCATGCGCGGCGCTGCCACCAAACGATGACGCCTAACACCGCCGGAATGAGCGGCATGAAGAGAAGGATTAACCAGCGCAGGTTTCGCAATTCCTTTTCATCCAGGCTGAAGACAAGAGTTTGCGGAACTTTCGGTGCGATGCCGATGAGCTGTTCGCGATTCAGGAGCCAGTTCACGGCGAAATGAAATCGAGCGCCTGCTGGTCCTGCCTGATGGCGGCGTCTTCAATGAACGTCGCGTTGCTCACCACCACCAGGCGGGATGAATTTGCCTGGACACGCTCATCGGCGCTGCCGCCTTTCTCGATTGAGGCGGCAATCGTGTGGACGGCCTCCCCGTTGCGCAGGGCGTCTTCCTGATATTTTGCCTGATCGCCTGAATTATAGTCGGTCTCGGCCCAGTAGCCTTTCTCCGCTTGCACGAGCGGTTGCAGACGAACGTTCGCGGCGCGAACGCGTTCCGGCTCGAGCGTAAGCGAACACGCGCCGCCCGGGAAAATGCCGCGCGCGTCCGCGAGGCGCTTTGTAATCGGACTGTCTGCGAGAAACCGTGCTTGCACATCGCGCAGCAGCGCGACTTCCTGGATGCCCGTTTTTACCATGGCCATGAGCCGGTTATCGTTCACCTTTACGCCAAACTCGTAGAGGAAAGCGTTGAGCTTGGGTGTCTTCGCGCCGGGATCGAGCAAGAGCAGGATTCGTCCCTGCTTCTCCCAAAAATCACGAAGCAATTGCAGCTCGCGATCGGAGAAGTCGTACTGGGGGCCGTTGATCAAAACGGTTTTGAGATCGGCCGGAATCGCGCCTACATCGAACAGATTCAATTCCTGGAACTTGATGTTTTCGTTCTCGATAAATGTCTTCAATACCTTGATCGGGCTGGCGCCGGCCTCTGTCGGCATCGCGTTAGGCGGCGGTTCCGCGATCGGCGGTTCCTTGTGGCCGAGCACGTAGCCAATCGTGTTCTTCTTGCCCTCGACCAGCTCCATCAGGGCGGTCGTGACCGCTTGCTCGCCCTTGAAGGCCGTGACCTTTGGGGCATCACCCAGCATCGGATTCCCCTGGTCGACGTCGGCCATCTCGGACCCCTTCACAGTCTTGTTTCGGCCGTCGTAATCAAGGATCAGCAAGTCTTCGCCGGTGACGACTTTGTATTTATCGAGAAGTTCTTTCGCCCGCGAAAGATTACGCTCGGGATCGATGCTCTCGACATCGAGTTTTCCTTTGGCGGCGTATTGATACTCCGTCAGTATTCCCTGGACATCGCTGGCAATCGGATTGTTCGGCAGAAAGAAAACTAGGATCCGCGCTTTGCCTGGCATGCTCTGGAGAAAACGCTTCGTCTTGTCCGAGAGCGCGAATTTCTGGTCGCGGGAAAGGTCCCAGCGCCGGTAATGCTCAAATCCGAGGTAGTTCACCATGATCGCGATCAGAAGCAAAATCGCGGTCTGAACGAGAACGTTCAGACCGATCCGAACGCGATGAATCTTCCGTGGTTTTGCGATGGATGACTCGTCCGCGGTCATTCTTAGAGTCTCCACTTCCGCGATTGGAATGCCTGGTAGGTCAGGGTCAGCATCACCACGGTCATGCTGAGATAAAGAACTATCGGGCGGGTATCGATTTCACCGCGCGAGAGCGTTCCCATTTGTTCGATCGCGGAGAAGTAGCCAAGTAATTGCCGGGTCGAAGAACTGACTTCCTGAAGGACGAACGAGATGAGGCCAGAGAAGAAATGAAGGGTGATCGCGCAGAAAGAAATGACGGCGGCGACAATCTGGTTTTTGGTCACGACCGAGGCGAAACAGCCTATCGAGAGATAGAACATGCCCAGCAAGAAAAGCATCAGATAGGCGCCGAGGTATGCGCCGGTCGAATTTGCGGCGGGTTGATGAGTGACGGCTTGAAAAATCCAAAAGTAAATGAGCGTCGGGAGCCAGAGGATCACGTAAAAGACGAGGGCGCCAAAAAATTTCGCGAGCACGACCTGCCAGTCACGAATCGGCGCGGTCATGAGCGGCTCGATTGTGCCCAGCTTAAATTCCTCCGCGAACAGCCGCATCGTGATCAAGGGAAAGATCAGGACGAAGGCGAACCAGAAGAAAACCGAATTGAAGAATGCTTCCTGAACTGAATAGGGCACGGGCCGTTGATTCATGAACGACAGCTGGAAGTAGAAGTCGGCTCCGCTCACGAAGAGGAAGAAAACGAGAACAATGTAGGCGATCGGCGAATAGAAGTAACTGCGGACCTCGCGCGAAAGGAGTGTGTAGGACTTACGCATGATCCTATCGAAGTAGAGCTGTAGCCGCTGCCCTGTGGGCAGCGGCACGTGGCTCCATTGAAACTTCGCCGTCCGGCGCTTCGCACAGCGAAGCGGCTACAGCCAGAGTGAATAAAGGGGCGCGCATTAAGGTTTTCACGGTTTCATTCCGCATCCGGATGGGTGATCTCGACGAACACGTCTTCGAGCGTTGCTTTCCGCTGAGACAGCTCGCGCAACGTCCAGTGACGTTCCCTGGCCAAACGAAAGACCTCTTCCCGCACGTCCGTCTCGGCTTCCACGCGCAAAGCAAAAACTTCCCACCCGCCGTCTGTCGACGAGGTGACATCCCTGACGCCGTGGATTTTCTTCAATTCTTCCGCGCCATTATCCGAGCCGACCTTTGCTTCGACGATGACTCCACCGGCCGTGCGGATCCGGCCGAGCAAATTCTCCGGCGTATCGCAGGCCTCGATTCGCCCCTTGTTAATAATTATCACGCGACTGCAGGTCATCTCGACTTCAGGCAGGATGTGGGTGGAAAGGAGAATCGTGTGTTGCTTGCCCAAGTTCTTGATCAGGTCCCGCACCTGCCGAATTTGATTGGGATCGAGGCCGCTGGTTGGCTCATCGAGAATCAGCAGGTCCGGTTCGTGCACGAGCGCGTCCGCGAGCCCCACACGTTGCCGATAGCCTTTGGAAAGCGCGCCGATTAGTTTCTTTTCCACCTCTTTTAGTCCGCAAAGCTCCTTCACGTCGCCGACGCGCTCAGGAATGCGGCGATGCGGCACACCTTTTAGGGCCGCGCGGTAATCGAGATACTCGGTCACTCGCATGTCGTTATAGAGCGGGACGTTTTCGGGCATGTAACCAAGATGGGAGCGGGCCTGGAGCGATTGCTCGAAAATGTCGAAACCGGCGACCGACGCGCGGCCGGAAGTGGGCGGCATGAAGCTCGACAGAATCCGCATTGTCGTGCTCTTGCCGGCGCCGTTTGGTCCGAGAAACCCCATGATTTCACCCTTGCCGACTTCGAAGTTCAGGTCCTGAATCGCGGTCTGGCCGGCGTAGCGTTTGGTAAGGTTTTCGACTTTGATCATGAGGCGGTCATGCTGTCAGACAACGGAAACAGCATTGCGTTGAGATTTTTCAGGTAGATGTATTGAACCGCGGATGACCCGGGTCTCGGATGAAAAAGTAGTTTTTGGTCCGGGCAGCCATCTCTTAGTATCCGTGCATCCGCGTCATCCGCCGTTCTTTTTCAACTTCATCGCGCGGTCAAAGGAACGGTCTCAAC
>Ga0193745_1000182_pt1 | contig 11382 bp, 10 predicted proteins | sample L1a2metaG_FD_145899 | JGI IMG/M metagenome (GOLD analysis project Ga0193745, IMG submission 145899) | Soil microbial communities from a riparian zone of the East river system, Colorado, United States - L1a2 | ecosystem: Environmental > Terrestrial > Soil > Riparian zone | place: USA: East River... | reverse complement strand
TCAATTGCGGCCTCGCGCACGATTATGGCGGTGCCTGCCACCTGCGCTTCGACGACACCAACCCCGCGAAAGAGGAAACCGAGTACGTCGATTCCATCCGCGACGCGGTTAAATGGCTCGGCTTTTCCTGGGGGGACCCTGGCGGGAGCAGGAACGAGTACTACGCCTCGGACTACTTCGAGTATCTGTACCAGTTCGCCGAAGAACTGGTGCGCCGCGGTCATGCCTACGTGGACAGCCTCACTGCCGAGCAGATGCGCGCGCTTCGCGGCACGCTCATCGAGCCCGGCAAGAACAGCCCCTACCGCGAGCGCGGGCTCGAGGAGAACCTGAAGCTCTTTCGCGAGATGCGCCAGGGCAAGTTCGCCGACGGCGAGCATGTCCTGCGCGCCAAGATCGACATGGCCGCGCCCAACATCAACCTGCGCGACCCGGCCATGTACCGCATCCGCCACGCCGCGCACCATCGCACGGGTGAGAACTGGTGCATCTATCCCACCTACGACTGGGCGCACGGCGTGTCGGACGCGCTGGAGAACATCACGCACTCGATCTGCACCCTCGAGTTCGAAGACCACCGGCCGCTCTACGAATGGTTCAACGAGCGCCTCGCCGAGGACTGGACCGGATACGACGGCGTGAGGAGGCCGGGCCTCCTGCAGCGGCCCCTGCCGCAGCAGGTCGAGTTCGCGCGCCTGAACCTCACCTACGTCGTGCTCTCGAAGAGAAAGCTCATCCAGCTCGTCGAGGAAAAGCACGTCGATGGGTGGGACGACCCGCGCATGCCCACGCTCGTCGGGGCGCGCCGGCGCGGCTTCACGCCGGAAGGATTCCGCCTGTTCGCCGAGCGCATCGGCGTGGCGAAGGCCGATTCGTGGATCGATTTCTCGATTCTCGAGGACTGCATGCGCGAGAACCTGAACGAGATCGCCCCGCGCCGCATCGCCGTGCTCGATCCCGTGAAACTCGTGATCGAGAACTACCCGGAAGGAAAAGAAGAGCAATGCGAGGCGCCCAACCACCCGCAGAAACCGGAGCTGGGCAGGCGCAAGCTGGCGTTCTCGCGCGAGCTGTGGATCGAGCGCGAGGACTTCTCGGAGAATCCGCCGAAAGGCTACTTTCGCCTGTTCCCCGGCAACAAGGTGCGCCTGCGCTACGGCTATGTCGTCGAGTGCACGGGCTATGACCCGGCGACCGACACCGTGCGCTGCACCTACGACCCGGACACGAGATCGGGCACGCCCGGCGCGGAGAAGATCAAGGTGAAAGGCAACATCCACTGGCTGAGCGCGAAGCATTCGCACCCCGCGGAAGTGCGCCTGTACGACCGGATGTTCAAAGTCCCGCATCCGGGAGCGGGAGACAGGGACTTCGTCCCGGACCTGAATCCGGATTCGAAGAAGCTCATCACCGCGCAGCTCGAGCCGGCCCTGAAAGAAGCAAAGGCCGAGCAGCAATTCCAGTTCGAGCGCCACGGGTATTTCGTCGCCGACCGCGTCGACTCCGCTCCAGGCGCGCCGAAGTTCAATCGCACCGTGACGCTGCGGGATTCCTGGAACAAGTAGTCCGGCATCCAGACCATGAAGCTCACCGGAAAAATCGCTGTCATCACCGGCGGAGCGCGCGGCATCGGGCATTCCACCGCCGTGAAATTCGCCTCCGAGGGCGCAAAGGTCGCGGTCTGCGACATCAACTCCGAGCTCACCCGGCGGACGCTCGAGGAGATCCGGTCTCTCGGCGGCGAGGCCGAGGGCTTCAAGGTGGACGTCACCAAGAAGGAACAGATCGCCGCCATGGTGAAGAGCGTCATGCGCCAATGGGGCCGGATCGACTGCGTGGTCAACAACGCCGGCATCGTCATGGACGCGCAGCTGAAGAACATGACCGACGAGCAGTTCGACCGCGTGATCGACATCAACCTGAAAGGCGTCTACAACTGCACGCGGGCGGTGGTGGACATCATGCTCGCGCAGCAGTCGGGCGTCATTCTCACCACTTCGTCGATCGTCGGCCTCTACGGAAATTTCGGCCAGACCAATTACGCCGCGAGCAAGTTCGCGGTGATCGGGATGACAAAGACCTGGGCGCGCGAGCTCGGGCGCAAAGGCATCCGCGCGAACGCGGTATGTCCAGGATTCGTCGCGACGCCGATCGTGAGCGAGATGCCCGAGAGGGTGCTGCAGGACATGGTGGGGAAGGTTCCGCTCGGGCGGCTCGGCCGGCCCGACGAAATCGCCAGCGTGTTCGCCTTCCTCGCCTCCGACGAGGCGAGCTACATCAACGGCGCGGTCATCAGCGTGGACGGCGGCATGACGCTTTGATTGCAGGAACGAAATTCCGGTCCCGCTTCGGGGCGAAGCCCTCATGTCGCCCAACCGCGACGGTCGAAACACTGAAAGATCAGCGTTCTAGCTTCGCCGCTCCTTTGGGCCGTCGCTTCCCGGCGACGGAATCGCGGGTCCCTCCGGGCACGCGACTCGTTCAACTATCTGATCGACCGAGGATTCCTTTGTCTGGCACGGAGGTTGCGAGAGTCCATGCGATTTCAAAAAAGAACAGGGAGGTTTCCGCGATGGACCGCAGGTTGACGAGCGAAGATATCGACTGGCTGCGCAAGCTGCGCAACGCCAGGGCTGCAAACCACCCCTCCCCCGACATTCCCACGAGCGTCGTGCGCAAGCTGACGTTGCTCGCCAGCGCGGAAGGCAAAGGCCGCGGCGAATACTCGCTGAAAAGCCGCGGCGAACTGGCCGATCAGGACCGGAGAAGACAAGACCGCTGACTCTTTGCGAGCTGCGGTTGCTGCGATCGGGGCGCTTCGAGCGCCCCGAATTCGTTTACGGCGCCTACTCGACCTTGACGTTGTTGGCCTTGACCACCTTGGCCCAGCGCTCGGATTCGCTCCTGATCTGCTCGCCAAGGCGCTCGGGCGCGCCGCCGATCAGGCGCAGCCCGGCCTCTTCCAGGCGCGCCTTGATGCGCGGGTTCCGGATGGCCGAGTTGAACGCCGCGTTCAGCCGCTCGATCGCCGCGCGCGGGGTGCCCTGCGGCACCATGAAGCCGTACCAGGGTTCGACGACGAAACCCTTGTACCCCAGCTCCTCCATGGTGGCCACTTCCGGGAGGTAGGTCGAGCGCCGCGGCCCGGTTACGGCGAGCGGCCGCGCTTTTCCCGCCTTGATCTGCGGCAGGATGGAGGGCTCGTTGTCCACGAACATCATCACCTGGCCGCCCAGGAGCGCGATGATCGCATCTCCCGCGCCCTTGAACGGAACGTAGAGCATGTCGAGCCCCGCGATGGAGGCGAACCACACCGGAGTCAGATGGTTCGAGCTGCCGACCGCTCCGATGGCCACGGGCAGCTTGCCGGGATTGGCCTTGATGTAGGCGACCAGCTCGGCGATGGACTTGACCGACATCGAGGGATGCACGGTGAAAATGTTCATCACCCCGCCGACCAGGAACACCGGCGCGAAATCCTTCTGCAGATCGTAGCCGGTCTGCGCGTAGATGCTCGGGTTGATCGCGCAGGTGCCGATCGTGCACTCGACGAGGGTGTAGCCGTCGGGCGCGGCCTTGACGACGCGCGCCGTGCCGATGTTGCCGCCCGCGCCTGGAACGTTCTCGATCAGCACCGGCTGGCCGAGCGCCTCGGTGGCGCCGTCGGCCATGATGCGCGCGACCACGTCCGAGGACCCGCCCGGCCCGAAGGGCACGACCAGCTTCACCGGCTTCGCGGGGAAGGTCTGGGCGTGCGCGGAGCCTGCCAGGGCAAGGCCCGCAAAGAGCGCAAAACTGCAAAACCCGAGGAACGGCTTCGAAGCGGCGAACGACTTCATCATCGATCCTCTCTCACGAATTGCAGACCGCGCTCATTCCAGCGGCTCGACCTTCACGATGGCCGCGTGGTGGTTGTTGCCCACCCAGAACGCGGGCGGCGTGGACGAGTTGTCCACGAACACGCGGCGGATGTTGGTCTGGCTCGGCAGCGGATACTCTGTGAATTCGCCCGTCTCCAGGTCCATGCGCAGCACCCGGTCGGTGTTCATGCCCGCGGTCCACACCTTGCCGTTCTTGTCGAGGACGACGTCGTAAGGCGCGGTATAGGGCGTCGGAACGTTCCACTCCTTGAATTTTTCCGTCCTGGTGTCGAACATCCCGATCTTCTCGGCGCGCCACTCGGCGAACCACACGCGGTCCTGGTCGTCCATCCTGCCGCGGCGCGGACGCGATCTCGGCGTCGGCGTCGGGAAAAGCGTCAGCTTCCCGGTCGCTGCCTCGATCCTGCCGACGTTCTCTCCGCCGAAATCCATGAAGAAGATGTTGTTCTTCGAATCGGCGTAGATGCCGTACACCGAGTGCGGCCCCTTCATGTCCTTATAAGGCGTCCAGGTCTCGAACTTGCCGGTCGCCATGTCCAGGCGGTGCATTCCCGGGATGCCTGCGTCGTTGAGCCACACCTTGCGGTCCACGGTCCAGCGTTGCGGGCCGACCATCGACTGCTGGGAATTCTCGTTGACGACTCCGGGAGGCAGGGGAAACGCCTGGAACTTCTCGGTCTTCTTGTCGAATTTCACGATTCCCGACTGGAACATGTGCGAGAGCCAGAGGTTGCCTTCCGGATCGACCTCGAGGTCGAGGGTCCCCTTGGGGTAGTCGGGCCGCTGCACGGGAATCGCGAACTCGGTGTAATTGAGCGTCCTGGGATCGAATCTTCCGAGGAACTGCTGATCGAACTGGGACAACCAGACGATGCCCTCCCGGTCGACGATCACGTCGTGCGGCATCAGGGGCCGGCGCGGCAGATCGTATTCGGTGATGACGGCGCGCGTGCCCTTGCCCTTTGCGCGTGGCAGGGCTTTCAGCGGGTACGACCAGGCGCCCGAGCTCTGGTTGAGGGTGGCGAGATACGCGGCCTGCTTGTCGGAGTCGGGGCCGAAGTCGCGCATGGGATCGCGCGCGACCAGGCGCACCTGCGGCCGATCCACGTGGCTGTTGTTGGCGTAGGTCGCCATGCGTTTCATGACCTGCATGAAGCCGGCCGCGTCGTGCTTCGATTTCGCGACCCGCTCCAGCGTGTGGCAGCCGACGCAGCCGTAGAGAAACTTCTTCTGGTCGGGCGTTCCGGGAAAGCTCGCGATCCATTCGGCGTTGGTCATCTGCGGCGTGATGTCCCGGACCTTGCGCAGCTTCAGTTCGACCGCGACCGGCAGGGCGAGGGTGATCTCCACCAAGCCCGGGCCGTCGAGCTCGTATCCCGTTGCCCGGATCTTCAGCGAAAACGAGCCGGACCCGAGCTTCCCCGAAGGAAAGCTGAAGCGCCCCTGAGCGTCGCTGACCACGCTGATCGTGACCGTCGAGCCGGCTTTCTTCGCGCTGACGACCACGCCCTCCATGAAGCCTTCTTCCGCGGAGCTCACCTGCCCCTGCAGCGCAGGGGAGCTTTGAGCCCAGGCCGGTGCGGAGCCGCCTCCCGCAAAGGCCAGGGCGAGAGCGGCGATTGCAAACAGGTGTCTTGTCATGGACGACTCCCTAGTGGATCCCCCCGACCAGCCCCGCATTTTAGTCCTATTCGGTTTAGAGTTACGGCTTTCGACGTCCATTACGGAGCCAACCATGATCGACCTCTACGCCGCCGGCACCTCGAACGGCATGCGCGCGCGCATCGGCCTGGAAGAATGCGGCCTTGCATACAACCTCCACCCGATCGACCTCGGGAAGGGCGAGCAGAAATCCCCCTCGTTCCTCGCCATGAACCCCGACGGGCAGATCCCGGTGATCGTGGACAGCGACGGCCCCGGCGGGAAACCGGTGACGATCTCGCAGTCGGTCGCGGTGCTGATGTACTGCGCCGAAAAATCCGGCAAGTTCCTGCCGAAGGACCCGGCGGCGCGGCCTGCGTTCTGGCAGGCGCTCGCGAGCGCGGCGAGCGACATGAGCGGGATGGTGACTGCGATCTTCACGCTGTCGCGCGCCAAGGATCAGCAGCACGGGCCGGCTCTCGACACGTTCAAGTCGATGTGGAAGAACTACATGAGAGTGTGGGACGACCGGCTGGCAAAACAGCGCTACTGCGCCGGCGGCGAGGTGACCGTCGCCGACTTCGCGCTCTACGGCCTGGTCGCGCGCGTCAAGGCCGCGCAGCCCGCTCTGGTCGAAGGCTTTGCGAATATCGCGCGCTGGGCCGATTCGATGGCCGCGCGCCCGGCCGTGCAGAGGGCGATGAAGTTCTGAACGATCAGCCGACTACCAGAGCCGCGTGCTGGCTCTGTCCCTCGGTCATCCCCCGGGCCTTCATCCAGTCGTAGGCCCGGTTGAACAGCGCCGGATCGTAATAATCGACGTGCTTGTAGTGGACGAAGGCGCGCAGCAGCTCGCGCGGCTGCAACGCGCCTTTCGCCGCCGCGGCGACGTGATGCGCGTACTTGTAGAAGTCGCCGTTGATGAGATCGACGGCCTGGTTCTCCGCGTCGTAGTAGGCCTTGCGTTCCTCGCCCGTCAGATCGGCCGCCACCACCTCGCCGCCGCGATAGAACGAGGCGGCGATGATATGCGCGCCTTCTTTCAATCCCAGGCTGATAAAAGGCTCCATCACCGCGACCGCGCGATAAGTGCGGTCCCTGAGACCCTCCCAGCGCCTGGACGGCAGGCTGCCATTCTGGATCTTGACGTGCTCGCGTCCCACGGCGCTCTCCAGCATCTGCAGCGTCGTGTAGTGCGAGCCGGTGAGCTCCTGCACCACCACGGGAACGTCGGCGAGGTCGCGCGGCGTCTGCAGCGCCTCGTCGAAAGTCAGTATGGCCTGCGCCGCGACCGCGGCGCGCAGGGCCGCGATGCTGCCGCCGCGCTTGCCGCGCTCCAGGCGATCGATGCTCGCCCACTCGCAGACGTTGTAGCTGTCGGCGGACCCACATTCGAACATCTGCTCCTTGAGGCGCGAGAGAACCGGCTTCTCCGCGCTGTCGCGCTCGCGGTCGGCGTAAGTCGCCGAGAAGCTCACGTCCAGCCCCGCCTTCTCGAACAGCCCTTCCTCGATGCCGACGATGACCGGCAAGTCGAACACCGGGTTGTTGGGAGCGATCCTTACGATGGGTCGGGTTGCGGATGCCATGATTTCCCCTGTGATGGTCCGCCGTGCCGGCGGGGAGCTGTCCCGATAGGATACTCCGGCCGGTCGGGCAGTCAATCCGGGTCGAAGAGAGCGATCGCACCGAGCAGTGCAAAGCCCGCCGCCGCGACCCGGTGCAGCATCTTTGCCGGGACCCGCCGCAGAATGCGCTCTCCGAAGTACACCGCCGGGACATCGGCGAGCATCATGCCGAGCGTCGTGCCGGCGACGACCGCCGCAATCGAAGCGTAGCGCGCGGCCAGAGCGACGGTGGCGATCTGCGTCTTGTCGCCCATCTCCACGAGAAAGAAGGCGATGAGCGTCGCGGCGAACGCGCCGAGGCGCGCGCTTTGCGGCTTTTCTTTCTCCAGCTTGTCCGGAACCAGCGTCCACGCCGCCATTGCGAGGAACGACAGGCCGAGGATCCAGCGCAGCGCGTCGCGGCCCAGCACCTCGGCGACCCCCGCGCCGAGCCAGGCGGCAAGAGCGTGGTTGGCCAGCGTCGCGACGAGAATTCCCAGGATCACCGGCACCGGGCGCCGGTAGCGCGCCGCGAGCATGAGCGCGAGAAGCTGCGTCTTGTCGCCCATTTCCGCGAGGGCGACGATTCCGGTCGAAACGAGAAACGCTTCCAAACAGCCCTCCGCAGCGTAGAAGCGCGAATTGTATCGGCGCCGCACCCCTGAGGCATACCCGAAAAGAAAATATTTCGGGAACATTCGGGAATAAAGTCGCGGCTCCTCCGGTCTTGCAAGGTACGAACGGCTATTCCTGAAAGGAGACTGAAATGAACGAATCGATCGATCGACGGGAATTTCTCAAGCTCGCCGGGCTGGGCGGCGCGGTGTTTGCCTCGGGCCTTGCGGGCTGCGCCAGCATGGCCGGCGCAAAGCAGGACGATTTCTATTTCGTGCAGCTCTCGGACACGCACTGGGGCTTCAAGGGACCGGCGCTGAACCCGGACGCGGAGGGCACGCTGCAAAAGGCCGTCGCCGCCGTGAATGCCCTTTCGTTCGACCCGGACTTCATCGTCTTCACGGGCGACCTCACGCATACCACCGACGACCCCAAGGAGAGAAGGCGCAGGCTCGCCGAGTTCCGCGACATCGTCGGCGGCCTCAAGAACAGGAACGTGCGCTTCATGCCCGGCGAACATGACGCCTCGCTCGACAACGGACAGGCGTGGAAAGAGCTCTTCGGACCGAGCACCTACAGCTTCGATCACAAGGGCGTTCATTTCATCGCCGTCGACAACGTCTCCGACGCCGCCGCGCGCATCGGCGACCCGCAGCTCGCGTGGCTGAAGTCCGATCTCGCGCGGCAAGACAAGGACGCGCGCATCGTGGTGTTCGCGCACCGGCCGCTGTTCGATCTCATGCCGCAATGGGACTGGGCGACGCGCGACGGCGCGCAGGCGATCGAGCTCCTGATGCCCTACCGCAACGTCACCGTGTTCTACGGCCATATCCACCAGGAGCACCACCACATGACCGGCCACATCGCGCACCATTCGGCCAAGTCGCTGATCTTCCCGCTGATCGCGCCCGGCTCGAAACCCAAGCGCGAGCCGGTCGCCTGGGACCCCACGCAACCGTACAAGGGGCTCGGCTTCCGCGGCGTCGATGCCGAAGTACAGAAGGCCGCCTACGAGATCACCGAGTATCCGGTGACGAAGGCCTAGAGCGATGAGACCGGGACGCCGCCGCGTGCTCGCGGCTGGAATCGCGACCCTCGCCGGCGCCGCGTTCGGCGCCGCGGTCCTCGCGCAGCCGCGGGAGAAAGTGATTCGCATCACCGCCCGCAAGTTCGAGTTCGTGCCGGAAGAGATCGCGCTGAAAAAGGGCGAGCCCGTGGTGCTCGAATTCACGACCGCCGACGTCTTGATGGGTTTCAATGCGCCCGACTTCAAGGTTCGCACCGACATCGTGCCGGGCCAGGTCGCGCGGGTGCGCCTCTCGCCTGACAGGACCGGCGACTTCGATTTTTTCTGCGACAACTTCTGCGGCGAGGGGCACGAGACGATGTCGGGGAAAATCCGCGTCACGACATGAGTCGGCGCGCTATCATGGCGCCCACCACCGGCACGGTGCCGCAAGGAAACCTTGAGCGAACGCAAGCGACGATTCGAGCAACTCGTGCTGCCGCACCTCGACGCGGCGTACAACCTTGCGCGCTGGTTGACGCGCAACGATCACGACGCCGAGGACGTGGTGCAGGAGGCGATGCTGCGCGCCTTCCGCTTCCTCGACGGCCTGCGCGGCGAGGCGAAGCCGTGGCTGCTCGCCATCGTGCGCAATTCGTGCTTCACCTGGCTGCAGGTCAACCGGCCCGCTGAGCTTTCCGGCTTCGACGACCGCAGCGTCGACCTTCGTCTGGTCGATGAGAGCACTCCCGAAGCGCTCGCCGTGCGCCAGTGCGACCGACGCATGCTGAACGAGGCGCTCGCCGCGCTGTCCGCGCAATTCCGCGAAGCGCTGATCCTGAGGGAGCTCGAGGACCTCTCCTACAAGGACATCGCGCGCATCACCGATGCGCCGATCGGGACGGTCATGTCGCGGCTTGCCCGGGGGCGGCGCCTTCTGGCTGAATCGCTCCAGGCCATATCGAACGCTTCGCAGGTGCAAAAATGAAACGCGAAGAAGCCGCGAGACTGCTGCATGCCTACGTGGACGGCGAGCTCGATGCCGCGAAGAGCCTCGAGCTCGAGGCGCATCTCGCGGAGAATCCTGCCGCGCGCGCGGCCTGCGAGAGGCTGCGCGAGATGTCGGCGGCTATCCGCGATCGCGCGGATTACCACGCCGCGCCCCCTTCGCTCGCCGCCCGCCTGCGCGCGTCGGTGCCGGCGGCGCCGGAAGGAGCGCCGCCGCGCGCTGCCTGGCCGGGATGGCTGAAGCCCGCGGCGGCGTTCGCCGCGGTCGCGCTCCTCGCCTGGGGAGTTGCGATGCTGAGCCTGCGGCCGGGCGAAGACGAGCGCATGGCGCAGGAAGTGCTCGCGAGCCACGTGCGCGCGACGCTCGGGAACCGCCTGTTCGACGTCGCCTCCTCCGATCAGCACACGGTGAAGCCGTGGCTTGGCGCGCGGCTCGCTTTTTCGCCGCCGGTTGCCGACGTCTCGGCCCACGGTTTCGAGCTGCGGGGCGGAAGACTGGATTACATCGGCGGGCAATCCGTCGCGGTGCTCGTCTACCAGCGCCGCCAGCATGTGATCGACGTGTTCGTCTGGCCGGCGCCGGCGCAGAAAGCGGAGCAGATGCTGGGGCGCAACGGCTTCAATATCGTGGGCTTCGCGCGCGGCGGCATGAGCTTCTGGCTGGTGTCGGACCTCAACCGCAACGAGCTCGGCGACTTCGCCCGCCTGCTTGCCGGACAGGGCAGCGCGCCTTGAGGCGCTAGTCTTCGGCGTCGGGCGCGCCGCCGGCCGAGGCCAGGTCTTCCTGCTTGATTTTCTCGGTATTGAATTTCGCCGCGCGCTCGCGCATGGTCTTCAGGACTTCCTCCAGCGGTGGCGGCTCGCCCTGGATCCAGCGCAGGGGATTCACGCGCGCGACGACGAAAGCGCGCAGGTAGGGACTGACGAAACCGCGCGCCTTGAGCCTGGCCATGACCTCGGTGACGCGCTCATCCAGGTCCATCAGCATGCCGGCGTGCTGCTCGTGCAATTTGATCGCTTTCGACAGCGGCTCCTCCGAAAACTTTTTCAGCCGCCGCACGATCGGGTTGTAGGCGCCGCCGGCGAACTTGCCGTTCCTCTCGTAGCACACGCCGAGCGTCACTAGCGACGCCTCCTCCAGGTAGAAGGCGAACCCGTTCTCCGCGCGCTTCGGGTCCTCGTCCAGCAGGCCTCGATAGATGCGGATCACTTCGAGCGACTTCTCGCGCAGGTTGTGCGCCTTTTCGGTGTTGAGCGCGAGGATCTGCCAGGCGATTTCGCGCTTGGGCACGATAAGCGCCGTAATGGAGCGGGCGCCCAGCCTCCGCATCGCCTCGAGCCGGTGTCGGCCGTTCGGCGTCCAGAAGCCTTTCTCGGGCGCGGTGACCGCGATCACCGGGTCGAGAAACATCCCGGTTCGGTCGAGGACATCGGCGAGCTTGCGGTGATGCGCCTGCGAAAGATCGCGCTGGAAGGGCGTCGGCTCGATGTGCTCGATCGGAAGGATCGCGAGGATGAGCGGATTCTTCCCGAGCGGATCGCTGTAGGCGCCGAGAACCAGGCCGCCTTCGCGCTCGATCCTGGCGCGCACCTCCTCGGCGTCGCCGGAGAGCGCGTCGAGCCG
>Ga0193745_1000181_pt1 | contig 11394 bp, 8 predicted proteins | sample L1a2metaG_FD_145899 | JGI IMG/M metagenome (GOLD analysis project Ga0193745, IMG submission 145899) | Soil microbial communities from a riparian zone of the East river system, Colorado, United States - L1a2 | ecosystem: Environmental > Terrestrial > Soil > Riparian zone | place: USA: East River... | reverse complement strand
CCGCGGCCACGGGCCGGTTTGTGTGCGCCAGCGCACAGATGCAAGCCGGCAAGACCGCGATCATTCACTATCACTATCGAGACCTAGAAAAACAAAAAGAGAGGAAGCATGATCGTTGCCGAATCCGACATTCTCAACGCCAGCCTCCTGATCGTCGACGATCAGGAGTCCAACGTCGCCCTGCTGGAGCAGATGTTGCGTGACGCCGGTTACACCTCTGTTGCTTCGACCATGAATCCGCACGAGGTTTCCGCGCTGCATCGCAAGAACCGCTACGACCTGATCCTGCTCGACCTGCAGATGCCCGGCATGGATGGGTTCCAGGTGATCGAAGGCCTCAAGACAAACGATGCCGACGATTACCTTCCGGTCCTGGTGATCACCGCCCAGCCCGGCCACAAACTGCGCGCGTTGCTGGCCGGCGCAAGAGACTTCATCAGCAAGCCGTTCGATCTGGTCGAAGTCAAGACGCGCATCCGCAACATGCTGGAAGTGCGGCTGCTGTACAAGAAACTCGAGAATCACAACAAGGTGCTGGAGCAGACGGTGCAGGAACGCACCGCCGAACTGCGCGAAAGCGAAGCCCGCTATCGCAGCCTCACCGAACTCGCCTCCGACTGGTACTGGGAGCAGGACGAGAACGGGAACTTCACCAAGGTTTCCGGCCCGGTCCTGGAGATGCTCGGAATCCGGGTCGACGGCCTGGAGGGAAATACACCCGGCGGGCACGTGCCAGGCTGGAATGAGGCGGAGCGGAAGGCGCTGCAGGCAACCATTGCCGCCCGGCAGCCATTCCTGGATTTTGTCTTCAGCCGCGTCAATGCCGATGGCTCGCAGCAGAAGTTTCACGTGAGCGGGGAGCCGATGTTCAACCAGTCCAGCCGCTTCATCGGTTACCGCGGAATCGGCGTGGAACTCATCGCAAAGAAATAGAGCACAAGATCCCGACTCCAGAGCCATGCCCTCACCCCACAGTCCGAACCAAAACCGTCTTCTCGCCGCCCTGCCCGAGGCGGAATTCGAGCGCCTGTCTCCCCATCTGGAACTGGTCCCGATGGCGCTCGGTACGATGCTCTACGAACCCGGCGGGCAGTTGCAGAACGCCTATTTCCCCACCACCGCCGTCGTGTCGCTGCACTATGTCCTGAAGTCCGGCGCATCGGCCGAATCCGCGGGGGTGGGCAATGAAGGCGTAGTCGGTATTTCGCTGTTCATGGGGGGGATTTCCACGTCAAGCTCGGCCGTGGTGCAGATCGCGGGACACGCTTACCGGCTGGAGGCCCGCCTGCTGAAGCAGGAATTCGATCGCGCCGGCCTGATGCAGCATCTGTTGCTGCGCTACACCCAGGCGCTGCTTACGCAGATGTCCCAGACCGCGGCCTGCAATCGGCACCATTCGGTGGAGCAGCAGTTGTGCCGCTGGTTATTGTTGACCCTTGATCGAGTCCCCTCGCACGAGGTGATCATGACGCAGGAATTGGTCGCCACCATGCTCGGCGTGCGCCGGGAAGGCATTACCGAGGCCGCCGGGAAATTGCAGCATGCCGGTTTTATCAGCTACCGCCGCGGCCACATCTCAGTGCTCGATCGCTCCGGACTGGAGGCCCGCGCATGCGAATGCTACGCCGTGGTCAAGACGGAATTGGCGCGCCTGCTGTCCGACGCGCTGTACCGCCAGAGCACTCCTGCTGTCGCCGTGTGACGTGCAATGCCTCCCCCCGCACCTATCAGGTGATAGATACGAAATTGCAGGAGGATGTTGATATGAGCGAGGCCCCTCCACAAATCCGGAATTTGGCGGAGCGTCTCATTGCTCATGAGACCCGGGGAAACAAATCTTCCGGGACGAGAACTCCGGCGGCCTTTCCCGTCGTCGAGAAACTGCGTCCGAAACTGGCGACGCTCATCGGCGACGCCGGTTTTCGCGCGCTTCTTTCGCGCGCGCTCGCGCGGGCCAAGGCGGGGGTTCCGTCGCTGCGCGCGGTGCAGGTCGAAGCGGACGGCGCCCTGCGGGGGCTGGCCGGGCTCGAAGCGCAAGCTGACCCCCGGGAGATTGCCGAGGGCCGGGTGGTTCTGCTCGCCCAGTTGCTCGGAATGCTGGTGGCTTTCATAGGCGAAGACTTGACGCTGCGGTTGGTGCGTGAGGTATGGCCGAAATTTTCGCTCAACAGCCTGGATGTTAGCAGGAGACAACGATGAAAAAACCCAATAGCGCTGCCAAGCGCAAACTGCCGAAGAAGGCCGCGGGCCCGCCGGCCAAGGTCAAGATCCACGCAATGCCGACCGGCGTTCAGGGCCTCGACGAAATCCTGGGCGGCGGCATCCCGGAATTTTCTTTCAACATCGTAGCTGGCACGCCGGGATGCGGCAAGACCACGATGGTGCATCAGATCGCTTTCGCCAACGGGACGCCGAAGAAACCGGCGCTTTTTTTCACCGTCCTCGGCGAACCCGTCCTCAAGATGCTGCGCTATCAGCAGCAGTTTTCCTTCTTCGACGAATCCAAGGTGGGCAAGGCCGTCCGCTTCATCAACCTGTCCGACGTGGCTATGGACAAGGATCTTAACGCGGTGCTGGAGGAAATCATCAGGGAAGTGACGGCGGCCAACGCGGGCGTCGTGGTGGTGGATTCCTTTCGCACCCTGGCGCGCAAGGCGACCAGCGATGTGAGCAGTGCGGAGGTGCAATCGTTCATCCACCGCCTCGCCCAGTTTCTGACCAGTTGGGAGGCCACCACGTTTCTGGTAGGCGAATATACCGAGGACGAGATCAGGGACAATCCGCTGTTCACCATGGTCGACGGCATTTTCTGGCTCTCGCAGGTGTCGGAGAGAAATTCCGTGGTGCGGAAATTGCAAATCGTGAAGATGCGCGGCCAGGCGACAGTGCCCGGATTGCACACCGTCCGGATCGGCGCCGGCGGGGTGCAGGCCTTCTCGCGCACTCTGGGATTGATCGACAAACAACCGCATAAGGCGCGGCGCCGGCAGCTTTCCACCGGCGTTCCCGAGCTGGACAAGATGTTGGGCGGGGGCATTGTCGAAGGCGACAGCCTCCTGGTGGCCGGGCCTTCGGGTACGGGCAAATCGGCTTTGGCGACGCAATTCATCGCCGAAGGACTGCGCCGCGGGGAAGCGGGGATCATGGCGATCTTCGAGGAACGCCCGGAAGGCTACACCCAGCGGGCGGGCAGTTTCGGTTTGAACTTGAAAGCGGGGGAGCAAAAGGGAAAGCTCGAAATCCTCTACCTTCGCCCGCTCGACCTTTCGGTGGATGAAACGATGGAGGCGATCCTGGATGCCATCAAGAGGGTCGGCGCAAAACGCCTGGTCATCGATTCGCTGGTCGGTTTCGAGATGGCGCTGGCGCCCGGGTTCCGCGCCGACTTCCGCGAATCGCTCTACCGGATGATCGGGGCCTTGACCGGTGCCGGGGTGACGATTCTCAGCACGGTCGAAGTGGAGGACTCATTTGCCGCGCTGCAGTTCAGCCATTACGCGATTTCGTTCCTCACCGACGACATCATCCGGCTGCGCTACGTGGAGATCGACGGCCAGCTTCGCAAGGTGATGGTCGTGATCAAGATGCGCGGCGGCAATCACAGCAAGGACATCCGCGAATACGTCATCACGGACAAGGGCGTGGTGGTCATCCACCCGCGACGCACGGATTACGACGGCTTGACCACCGGAATCCCCACGCGCACCGGCCCGCGCAAGGCGCAAGCGGAAGAAGCAGCGCCGGAGCCGAAGGCGTAGAAGCAGAAACGAGGCTCGAGTGGACGAGACCGCCCTGCTACATGAAAAGATGCTCGAGGCGAACGAGGCCTTGCTGCTCGGGTCGGTGCGCCAGCATGAGCTCACGGAGGCGGCGGGAAAATTAAACGACCAACTGCGCGTGGAAATCGCCGAGCGCAGGCGCATCGAATCGGAACTGAACGCCGCCATCGCCGTTGCGGAAAAGGCGAACCTCGCGAAATCGGATTTCCTGTCCAGCATGAGCCACGAGCTGCGCACGCCGCTCAATGCGATCCTCGGTTTCGCCCAGCTCATAGAATCCGGTTCGCCGCCGCCGACGACCTCCCAGAAGCGAAGCGTCGAGCAGATTCTCAAGGCGGGATGGTACCTGCTGGAATTGATCAACGAGATCCTCGATCTCGCGCTGATCGAGTCCGGGAAACTTCCGCTGTCGCTGGAACCGATATCGCTCACCGAAGTCGTGCACGAATGCCAGGTCATGATCGGACCGCAGGCGCAAAAGCGCGGCATCAGGCTGGTCTTTCCGCAGGTCGAAGTCCCGTACTTCGTCAACGCCGACCGGACACGGGTGAAACAGGTTTTCATAAACCTGCTTTCCAACGCGGTCAAATACAACAAGTCGGGCGGAACGGTCGAGGTGGACTACACCGCGAGCACCCCGGGACGCATCCGCATCAATGTCAAGGACACCGGCGAAGGTCTGACTCCTGAAAAAATGACACAGCTTTTCCAGCCGTTCAATCGTATCGGAAAAGAGACCGGCGTCGAGGAAGGCACGGGCATCGGCCTGGCGGTGAGCAAGCAACTGGTCGAATTGATGGGGGGCGTCATCGGCGTGGAAAGCACCGTCGGGAAGGGCAGTGTGTTCTGGTTCGAACTGAACAGGACGGCAGAACCACAAACTGCCCTGGACCCCGCCACGATCACCGCTGTCGCGCGGACGCCGGTACAGGCGGACGTACGGTTGCGCACCCTGCTCTACGTTGAGGACAATCCGCCCAACCTGGAACTGGTCGAGCAAATCATCGCGCACCGCCCCGATCTGCGCCTGCTTAGCGCCGCGGACGGCAATCTCGGAGTCGAGCTTGCACGCACCCATCAGCCTGAGGTGATCCTGATGGATATCAACCTGCCGGGAATCAGCGGGATCGAAGCCTTGAAAATCCTGCGCGCAGATCCCTCAACTGCGCATATCCCGATCGTCGCGCTCACCGCCAATGCGCTGCCGCGCGATATCGAGGAGGGCCTCGCGGCCGGGTTCTTCAACTATCTCACCAAACCCCTAAAAATCGACAAGTTCATGCGCGTGCTGGAAGCGGCGCTGAAATTTTCGCAAACGCCCTCGAGGACAGCAGCTCGTGCAGCCAAAAAGGATCCAGCATGATAGTTGCTGCAGATTGACCGTCGCACGCTTTACCCGGAAATCAACCGTGCCCCAAAAAAACCGCAGATCCGCAGATCTCCAGGACGCCGGCACGGCGGATGTCATCACCGAGGTCCGGCGCCAGGAGGCCTTGCTCAAGACCGGGGCCTTGCAGAACGCGATTCTCAACAGCGCCAATTTTTCGAGCATCGCCACCGACGAGAAAGGCGTCATTCAGATATTCAATGTCGGCGCCGAGCGCATGCTGGGCTACGCGGCCGCCGACGTGATGAACAAGATCACGCCGGCGGACATTTCCGATCCGCAGGAAGTGATCGCGCGCGCCAAGGCGTTGAGCGTCGAGCTCGGAACAAAGATCACGCCGGGCTTCGAAGCCTTGGTGTTCAAGGCCTCGCGCGGCATCGAGGACATCTACGAGCTGACCTATATCCGCAAGGACGGCAGCCGCTTCCCGGCCATCGTGTCGGTCACGGCGCTGCGCGACGCGCAAAACACGATTATCGGCTATCTGCTGATCGGGACGGACAACACCGCCCGCAAACAGGCGGAAGAGGCGCTGCTCAAGGCGGGGGCCCTGCAGAGCGCGATTTTCAACAGCGCCAACTTCTCGAGCATCGCAACCGACGCGAAAGGCGTCATCCAGATCTTCAACGTCGGCGCCGAGCGCATGCTGGGCTACGCGGCCGCCGACGTGACGAACAAGATCACGCCGGCGGACATTTCCGATCCGCAGGAAGTGATCGCGCGCGCCAAGTCGTTGAGCGTCGAGCTCGGGACCTCGATTACCCCTGGCTTCGAGGCACTGGTGTTCAAGGCCTCGCGCGGCATCGAGGACGTCTACGAGCTGACCTACATCCGCAAGGACGGCAGCCGTTTCCCGGCCGTCGTGTCGGTCACGGCGCTGCGCGACGCGCAAGACGACATCATCGGGTATCTGCTGATCGGCACCGAGCTCAAGGCGGGGGCCCTGCAGAGCGCGATTTTCAACAGCGCCAACTTCTCGAGCATCGCAACCGACGCCAAGGGCGTCATCCAGATCTTCAACGTCGGCGCCGAGCGCATGCTGGGCTACGCGGCCGCCGAAGTGATGAACAAGATCACGCCGGCGGACATTTCCGATCCGCAGGAAGTGATCGCGCGCGCCAAGGCGCTGAGCGTCGAGCTCGGAACCCCGATAACGCCGGGCTTCGAGGCATTGGTGTTCAAGGCCTCGCGCGGCATCGAGGACATCTACGAGCTGACCTACATCCGGAAGGACGGCAGCCGCTTCCCGGCGGTCGTGTCGGTCACCGCGCTGCGCGACGCTCAAGGCGGAATCATCGGCTATCTGCTGATCGGCACCGACAACAGCGCGCGAAAACAGGTCGAAGCGGAGCAGAAGCTGCTCGATCAGCGGCTGCGCGACCAGCAGTTCTACACGCGCTCGCTCATCGAGTCCAACATCGACGCGATCATGACCACCGATCCGCACGGCATCATCACCGACGTCAACAAGCAGATGGAGGCCCTCACCGGCTGCACGCGCGACGAATTGATCGGCGCGCCGTTCAAGAATTACTTCACCGATCCGGAGCGGGCCGAGGCAGCCATCAAGCTGGTGCTGAGCGAAAAGAAGGTCACGAACTACGAGCTGACCGCGCGCGCCAGGGACGGCAAGGAAACCGTGGTGTCCTACAATGCGACCACCTTCTACGATCGGGACAGAAAACTGCAGGGCGTGTTCGCCGCCGCCCGTGACGTCACGGAAAGCAAGCGACTGGATCAGGTGCTGCAGGACAAGAACGCCGAGCTGGAGAGCGCCAAGTCCGCGGCCGAAAAAGCCAATCTCGCGAAATCCGATTTCCTCTCCAGCATGAGCCATGAGCTTCGCTCGCCGCTCAATGCGATCCTCGGTTTCGCCCAGCTCGTCAATTCCGATTCCCCGCCGCCGACGCCTTCCCAGACGGCGAACATCGACCAGATTCTCCAGGCGGGATGGTATCTGCTGCGGTTGATCAACGAAATCCTCGATCTTGCGCAGATCGAGTCCGGAAAGCTGGCGCTGTCGCTGGAGCCGATATCGCTGGCCGAAGTCATGGTCGAATGCCGGGCCATGATCGAGCCGCAGGGCCAGAAGCGCGGCATGACAATGACCTTTCCCGAGTTCGACATCCCTTCCTTTGTCCGTGCCGATCGCACCCGGTTGAAGCAGGTTCTCATCAACCTCCTTTCCAACGCGATCAAGTACAACCAGCCGGGAGGAACGGTCGCCGTGGACTGCACCGACATCACCCCGGAACGCATTCGCGTCAGCGTCAAGGACAGCGGCGCGGGCCTGCCTCCGGACATGCTGGCGCAGCTCTTTCAGCCTTTCAACCGTCTTGGACGGGAGAGGAGCACGGAGGAAGGCACGGGCATCGGCCTCGTGGTCAGCAAGCGAGTCGTCGAAATGATGGGCGGCGTGATCGGGGTGGAAAGCACCGTCGGAGGGGGAAGCGTGTTCTGGTTCGAACTGAACTCGGCTGCTGCGCCACAACTTGCAGTCGACACAGCCGTGCGCGCGGCAATCGCACCGGCGCAGGTCCGGCATGGCGCGGCGCGGCGCACCGTGCTCTACGTGGAAGACAACTCGGCCAACCTGAAGCTGGTCGAGCAACTCATCGCGCGCCATCCCAATATGCGCCTGCTCAGCGCATTGAACGGGAACCTCGGCATCGAACTTGCGCGCGCCAACCGGCCGGACGTGATCCTGATGGATATCAATCTGCCCGGCATCAGCGGAGTCGAGGCCCTGAAAATCCTTCGTGAAGACCCGGCAACGGCGCACATCCCCGTCGTTGCCCTCAGTGCAAATGCAATGCCGCGCGACATCGAGAAGGGGCTGAGGGCCGGATTCTTCCGGTATATCACCAAGCCCATCAAGGTCGATGAGTTCATGGACATGCTGAATGTAGCACTGGAATTCGCGGGACAGAGGGCGCGCCGGAGCAACAAGGACGAAGGTCATTGATCGACTCAGCCGATATTCTGAACGCCAGAATCCTGGTCGTAGACGACAAGGAAGCCAATGTCCGCCTGCTCGAGGGCATGCTGCGCGGCGCAGGCTATGCTTGCGTCGAATCCACGACCGATCCGAACCAGGTCTGCGAGCTTCACCGCAAGAACCACTACGGCCTGATCCTGCTCGATCTCCAGATGCCCGGAATGGACGGATTCCAGGTAATGGAAGACCTGAAGGAAATCGAGGAGGACGGTTATCTTCCGGTTCTCGTCATCACCGCGCAGCCCGATCACAAGCTGCGCGCGCTGAAAGCCGGCGCCAAGGATTTCGTCAGCAAACCGTTCGATCTGGCCGAAGTGCTGATGCGGGTTCACAACATGCTGGAAGTCCGCGTGTTGCACGTTGAGGCCCGCAATCATGGCAGGATCCAGGAATCCCTAGCGCTGAATGACCCGCTGACGGGGCTTGCGAACAGACGGCTCCTGGCCGAGAGAATGTCGATGGCCCTGGCCCACGCGCGAAGGAACAAGAGCGCCATGGCGGTTGTATACCTGGATCTTGACGGATTCAAGCAGATCAACGACACCCTGGGACACGGCGCCGGAGACGTCCTGCTGAAAACGGTCGCGGGGCGCCTGGTGGCCACGGTGCGCGAAGAGGATACGGTGGCGCGAATGGGCGGCGACGAATTCATGATAGCGCTGTGGGACGTCAGGGATGCCGACCGCGCGGCAACGGTGGCGTCGAAAGTGATCGAGGCGGTGTCGCAACCCTATGACATCGAGGGCCATACCGTCGGCATGACCGCCAGCGCAGGCGTGAGCATCTATCCCGTCCACGGCGAGGACGCGGACACGCTGATGAAGAGCGCGGACCTGGCCTTGTACGAGGCCAAGCGCGCGGGCAAGAACGCTTATCGAATCGCCGGGAGCGCAGACCCGTCAGCGGCGGCCCCGGTCAAGGGAGGGGATTCAAGATGCATCTCGGCATGATCGGATTGGGGCGCATGGGAGCGAGCCTGGTGCGCCGCCTGGCGAAGGATGGCCACAAGTGCGTCGTCTACGACGTGAGCCCGGCCGCCGTGAAGAGAATCGCCGGCCGCGGCGTTCGGGGCTCCGTCTCGATCGACGAGCTGGCCGCGAAGCTCCCCAGACCCCGCGCGGTCTGGGTGATGGTTCCCGCCGGGGTGGCCGGCAGGACCATCGAGGAACTGGCCTCGCGCATGGATGCCGGCGACATCATCATCGACGGCGGCAACAGCTACTACCGCGACGATCTCCTGAGAGCGAAAGCGCTCCAGAAGAAGGGCATCCATTACGTCGATTGCGGCACCAGCGGCGGAGTGTTCGGGCTGGAGCGCGGCTACTGCCTGATGATCGGAGGAGAGGACAAGGTCGTCCGGCATCTTGAACCGATTTTCAGGAGCATCGCCCCCGGGGTCAAGGCAGCGCCGCGCACCCCGGGCAGGAACGGGGCTCCTCGTCCCGCCGAGCATGGATATCTGCATTGCGGGCCGACGGGCGCGGGCCACTTCGTGAAGATGGTCCACAACGGCATCGAGTACGGCCTTATGGCGGCTTATGCCGAAGGGCTGAACATCCTGCGCAGGGCCAACTCCGGCAAGCGCTTGCGCAATGCCGATGCCGAAACCGCGCCGCTGCGGGACCCGGAGCACTACCGATATGACCTGGACCTGCCCGAGATCGCGGAAGTCTGGCGCCGGGGCAGCGTGATCGGCTCGTGGCTGCTCGATCTGACTGCTGCTTCGCTCCTCGACGATCCCGGGCTGAAGAGCTACGCCGGCCGGGTATCGGATTCGGGCGAAGGCCGGTGGACGATCGCGGCCGCCATCGACCAGTCCGTGCCCGTCCCCGTGCTCAGCGCCGCGCTCTATGAACGCTTCAGCTCGCGAGGGGGCGCGGATTTCGCCAATCGGGTGTTGTCCGCGATGCGCAAGCAGTTCGGCGGACATGAGGAGAGGAAGAAGGGAAAAAGCCGGGATGGATAGCGCCGGCGGCGGCACGGCACGGTCCGACGCGCTGGTGCTGTTCGGCGTGACGGGCGACCTGGTCTACAAGAAGATCTTTCCGGCGCTCTATGCGATGGCGAAGCGCGGCGTTCTCAGCGTCCCGGTGGTCGGCGTGGCCTCCTCGAAGTGGAGCGCGACTCAACTTTGCGAACGGGCGACGGACAGCATAAAAAAATTCGGCAGGATCGACGACCAGCGCGCCCTCCACCATCTGCTCTCCCTGCTCAGGTACGTGAGCGGAGACTACAACGACCTGGGCACGTTCAAGGCGCTGAAGAAAGCGCTGGACGACGCCCGGCGCCCGGCCCACTACCTCGCCATCCCGCCCGCGCTCTTCGCGACGGTCATCAAAGGGCTCGGTGCCGCCGGCATGGCCGATCATGGGCGCGTCATCGTCGAAAAACCGTTCGGACGGGACCTCGCCTCGGCGCGGGAGCTCAATCGCATCGCCCGCTCGGTGTTCAGGGAAGACTCGATCTTCCGCATCGATCACTTCCTCGGGAAGGAGGCGATCATGAATATCCTGTATTTCCGCTTCGCCAATTCGTTCCTCGAGCCGATCTGGAACCGCAATTACGTGGCAAGCGTCCAGATAACCCTGTCCGAGAATTTCGGCGTCGAGGGCCGCGGCGCGTTTTACGAGACCGCCGGCTGCCTGCGCGACGTGATCCAGAACCACCTGTTCCAGATTGTCGGGCTGCTCGCCATGGAGCCGCCGACCTACCGGGGCTTCGGAGCCGTGCACGGCGAGACAGCCGATGTCTTCCAGGCAATGCGCCCTCTGAAGTCCGCCGACGTGGTGCGCGGCCAGTACGCCGGCTATCGCAAGGAACCGGGCGTGGCGAAGAATTCCAATGTCGAGACCTTCTGCGCGCTGCGGCTTTTCATCGATTCGTGGCGCTGGGAGGGGGTGCCGTGGTACCTGCGCTCGGGCAAGTTTCTCGCCGCGACGGCAGCCGAGGTGATAGTCGAACTGAAGCCGCCGCCGCAGCGCCTGTTCGCCGACTCGGCATCGGGGGCCGGGCGCGCGAATTATCTGCGCTTCCGGCTCTCCCCGAACTCCGCCGTGGCCCTCGCTGCCCGCGTCAAGCGCGCAGGAAAGGAGTTCGTCGGCGACCAGCGCGAGCTCTACCTGATCGATGAACGGCCGGGAGAGGAATCGCCTTACGAGCGGCTTCTGGGCGACGCCATGGCCGGCATCGGCGCGCTGTTCACCCGCGAGGACACGGTCGAGGCCGCCTGG
>Ga0193745_1000179_pt1 | contig 11439 bp, 9 predicted proteins | sample L1a2metaG_FD_145899 | JGI IMG/M metagenome (GOLD analysis project Ga0193745, IMG submission 145899) | Soil microbial communities from a riparian zone of the East river system, Colorado, United States - L1a2 | ecosystem: Environmental > Terrestrial > Soil > Riparian zone | place: USA: East River... | reverse complement strand
CTGCCGCGTTGTCAACGCCCCGTTGGCCATTCAGCCGGACAACGTCGAAGTCGCCTATCTTATCAATAACGGCATGATCGTGCTCCATGCTGAAAACCAGCAGGACATGTATGATTTCATCATGGCGGGATTTGTGATCAGTGAGAAAAACGATGTGACACTCCCGGTCGGTGTCTGCTGCGACGGGTTCTTTGTGACCCATGCCCGTGGATACGTCCGGATGCAGGATCGCAGCATGAAGCTTCCCCCTCGTGACGCATGGCGCGGCGCGGTGCCGGTCCTCGATGCGGAGAATCCTCCCGCCCGGCTGTCTCGTGACGCCCCGGTTCAAAAGTCCAACTTCATGGCCTATAACATCCATGCTGTGTGGCAGCAGGAAGTATGGGCCGCGGTCGAGCGGTCTCGCAAGTACATCAATCAGTACATGGGTGGCTTGCTCACAGCTGAGAATGTGGACGATGCCGAGGCGGTGATCATCGCCTCAGGCAGTGCCGCGGCCCAGTCCCGGGAAGCCGTTCGCATTTGCGCAGAAAAGGGTATCAAGATCGGCTTGATCAAGGTTCGGTCAATCCGTCCATTTCCGACGAAGGAGTTACGGCAGCTCTGTGCCAAGGCGAAGCTCATCGTCGTTCCGGAATTCAACTATGTCGGATGGCTGGCCAAAGAAGTGGCCACGGCAATTTATGGGTACTCTAAGGCCAAAATCATCGGTGGCCCGCGGGTGTATGGCGGTCAGTCGATGCCGGTGGAGTTGATCGTGGACGAAGTTGAGTCCGGTCTGACGGGGAAGAAGTCGACCAACGTGGCGATGTCCTCAATCATGGGTGGAGCCGTCAATCAGGATGACGTGGCGCATTTCATGCGCAGTATCTGACACCCTTTAGCTGAATAGCAAAGGCCCGATCCTTCGCGGGATCGGGCCTTTTTATTTTCAGCTCGGAGTGCATTATACGTGAATGGTTAAACGTTAATCGTTTTGAAGTTCGTCTTGCGTTCAACAAATAACGGTTACCGTTTAACGGTATTCACCCTTGCAGTTCGTCTTGTACCATGTCTTCACTCTCCGGCATGCCATAGGCCACGTATTTGGCGTAGGAGAGGTAGATCATCGCGCTGTCCCTCATGGCCTTGGATCCTTGTGACAAGCGGCTTTGGAGGAGTTGGGTGAATCGTTCCATTGAGTGTTCGACATCTTTGTAGGCCAATAGAATTGCGTCTGTCATGGTTGTCCTCCTAATCACGATGAGCATACACTATGCCCATGCAACCCTTCAACGAGAAGGAGTCGTCCAGTCTGTCATCGCAAATCATGAAGGTGCTGGCAAAGGTATTCTCGGAACGGGAACTTCATGGTGATGCCTTGGCACAGGCGGTCGTGAACCTTTCACGCCTTTTTACGACAGCACGCGCAACATTACCCCTTCATTATTTGGATGATCCCGCCCATGCTTCTGCCTATCTTTCGTATTTTCTCCCCGTGAACCTCTCCAAAGTCCAAGTCCTGCTGGGCGAGCTGCCCGAGGATAGCGGCATGGGAGCGTCAGGTCATCCAATGGCTGTACTTGACCTTGGCTGTGGCCCAGGGACTGGGGCCTTAGCTCTGCTAGATTGGCTGTGGCATCGCAGCCCTAAGCGGGCGAAATCTGTGGCGGTCCTGGCCAGCGATACGACCCACGCACCATTGCGGGAGGCGAACAAGCTCTGGGAGGCCTATTGCCAGGAGGTCGGAATATCCAGCGCAGGTCTCCGGTGTGTCGAGGGCAATCTGGAACATCCGCTCAAAGGGGATCTCGGTAAGCAAATTGTGCGGAGTGGGCCGTATGACCTGATTATCATGGCGAACTGCCTGAATGAATTGTTTCCGACAGCGGCCGATCCTCCGGCAGAGCGTGCTGTGGTTGTCGCGCAGCTCCTGCCGTTTCTCGCGCCGCACGGCACCATCATGATCGTCGAGCCGGCCTTGCGGCAGACGGCCAGGGCTCTGCATCAGATGCGTAATCACCTGCTCAAGCAGGGCCTTTGTACGGTCTATAGTCCCTGTTTACACGAGGGGGCCTGTCCCGCCTTAGACCGTCCAGACGATTGGTGTCATGAGGAGCGACCGTGGCAGACGCCTCCTGCAATTGCTGCGATCGATCGGGACGCGGGGTTCATTAAAGACGCGTTGAAGTTTTCCTATCTGCTGTTGCGCACAGACGGTCGCACCATTGTGACGCGCAGCCCGCAGATTTTCCGGGTCGTGAGCGAGTTACGGGAGCTGAAGGGAGAGAAGCGAGCCTGGTTGTGCAATGAAACAGGACGACCTGAAGTCGGTAGGCTGGATCGGAAGGCCTCTTCTCAAAATGCGGCCGTCGATGGCTGGCATCGAGGTGCCATTGTGCAGATCGAGCGGATTGTACGCAAGGAACGAGAAGGGAAAGTTTCGCCAGTGGGAAGAATCGAGAGTGATGCCGCAGTCAAAATCGTTCGCTCCGTTTAAGCCTTTGAAATTAGGACGAAGGAAGCATGCAGCTTCTCGCTTGGGCGCCACACGCGGCACCCCTTCCTCGGCGCTCTGAAGTGGAAACCTTCTGGAATTCCTTCAGCCGCGATCGTTCGATCGCAGTGCTTCAATCAGTTCCAGTTTTCCTTCTTCAGGCGCCGGGTGGGGACCCCGCCGCTCCGGCGCAAGTCGCTCAATGCCGCACCTTCCTTATAGAGTGTGGAACCGGGACCGGTCGCTCATAGACCGGTCCCGGTTCTTGGATGAGCGGAGGTACATCCTTACTCTGCGTTGAAAAAACACCTAAGATTTCCGCAGCCAAGAGGGGAGAGACAAGTGAACGGAGACATTCCAATAAAGGATATCCCGCAGAATGTATTGGAAGACGTCATTCTTCTGCTCAAGAACTATTTGGTCGCAGTCTATATTGTTTTGCCTGAGAAACAGCAATCTCGCCCGCGACCTATTGGATCTGGAACCTTTGTGGAGATCGAAGGCACGCACTATATCTTGACCGCCGCACATGTCTGGCATAAGGCCAGAGAATCGGAAAAGATGGGTCTAGTTCTTACCGACTATCAATCATCGTTTATGGTGCTACGTGATGCCATCCCTTACCAAGAGTTGTGGGACGGCAAGGTTTCAGAATGGGGCCTGATATTGCTCTCTTAACACTCGCGCCATCCGACGTGGCCACTGTAAAGGCGCATAAGTCGTTCCTAAACCTTGCTCAGCAGAAGGAGGCTCTTGCCGCATGCCCACCAGTGATCGAAAAGGGGGTTTGGGCAGTAACGGGTATGGTGGGGGAGTTCACGGAGATTCAACCAAATCCCGAGGCAAGAACTGTTACATGTCACATCCAAGGGGAGGCGTTCATTTCTGCCGTGCAGCGGACGCATGAGCACAATGGTTATGATTACTTCGACCTCGGAGCTAATTTGCAACTTCTTGGTGTTCCTTCGAGCTTTGTAGGGGTTAGCGGCGGTGGACTGTGGCAAATCAACCTTTCGATGGCGAAGTCCGGGACAATCTCGTGGGATGGGAAACGGTACTTTCGCGGTGTCGCATTCTGGGAATCAGAGAAAACAGATGGTCATCGAATGATCCGGTGCCACGGTCCTAAAAGCATTTTTGAGAAGGCGTGGGACTCATGGGCTCTACATTCCAGAAAGAGATAGAAGACCACAAGAGAATTTAATCGGTTTAGTCATGTGAAGGCGACGAGTTAATAAGCGACTCGTCGCCTTTTTGTTTTTAGGAGCTACAGCGCGGGGGGCAGCAAGTGGGAGCCGCCTGCCGACTTCACCGGAGGCGCGGGGACCCGCTTAGGTTTCAGCGAGGAGGAAAGCTGAAACTGACCACGGCACCACGGTCGCAGACCGTGGTCACGGGAATTTCAGAAGGTTTCCGCTCGCTGAAACCCAGAAGGGTCGCGCCGGGAGGTGCGGAGGCGGGAGGCTACCTACTTGCTGATTTCTTTGGAGAATCTTCGGGAGGGTGGGCTAATCCGCTTCTGGCTCAGATGACCCGTGTTGGTGCGACACCCGGTCTTCATCGAACATTTCGGCCATTTCTTCGGCGATCATGTCACGATCGTCTTGAACTGAAATGAGCGGGATTTCTTTTCTCACCTTGGTCACGCTTTTGGGGGCGGGACTTTCGGGACCCTTGGCTGGACTCTTTGGTGTCTCACTCATAGACAGAGTATACACCAGGGTGAGGGCGAAAAGGGGAGTTATTCAAAGGCTTCCAGGGAGGAACGCTCCGGGAACGTCTTCTGGCAAGAGGTACAGGTCAGGAAATAGATGGATTCTCGGACTGACATGGTGACACGAAAATTGAGGCTTACGCCTTGGTGATTGCAGGTCGGACAGGACATCTCCTTGAGCCTGTAGGGAATATCCGGTTGTGTGCGCAGGTAGAATTCCATATCCGTGTAGATCGGGAAGCTGTAGTAGCATTTTTTACAGACGCCACGCCATTCACCATCCGCCTGCGTAAAGCGTTGATCGATCCCAAAGCTTGATCCTTTACAAATGGCGCACTGAACGGTTTCAAGTCTGGTTTCAACCTCCTTAACGGTCGGGCTGGGCATCGGGGCGGCTCCTTGTGCAGAAGATCGTAGCGTCGTGCAGCCAGTATAACGTTCATGTGGAAGCGACCGCAACGGGATAGGATCAAGATTTCTCCTTGACCTGGCGAGCACGCCGCTTATACTAAGGCCATCATGCACCTGATCACCGAGACTCTGTTGGTCGGAAATATCAACGACGCGATGGAACCGCCTGTAAAGATCGGCGCGCTGCTCCTCGTTGCCGCTGAGCATACAGTGGAGCCACCCAGCTGGCTTATGTATGGCAGGATCCCATTTTCGGAATATGTCGAAGCCGAGCCGCTCTTGTTGGACCGAGCCGTGAGCTGGGTCGAACAGCATCTTTCAGACCATCGAGTCATGGTCTGTTGCCGCGCCGGCATGGGCCGATCCGTGTCGGTAGTGATGGCCTATCTCTGTTGTGTCCAAGGGATGACGTATGCTGAGGTCCTCAAGTTGGTCATGGTTCGCCTTCTGCGCGAGGCTCGCGCCAAGGACAAGAAGAACCTCGCTTCACACCTAGCCTCCGGCGCGTAACCACGTTAAGAAAGCGCGCCTTCCCGCAGCGGTCGGTCCTTCACACATTGCCTTTCTTGTGCCGCCCGTGGCCTAATCCAAGATCGCATGGCACAGGTGCGACCACTTCACTGAGGACCTCTCTCGATGCCGGAATTGCCTGAAGCCGAAGTCGTTGCCCGGCAGCTACGGGTTCATCTCCTCGGCGCGCAGCTCAACGAGTGCCGGGTTGGACGGGCGGATATTGTTCGGGAAGGGTTGCCCACGCTCTCGTGGTATCACGGCGCGGTGCTGGATGGTGTGGAGCGATACGGCAAGAGCGTCGCACTGGGGTTTAAAAAGAATGGCGAGCTCAGATATGTCGTCGCGGAGCTTGGCATGACAGGTCTCCTTCTCTTTCGCGAGACGCAGACGAAATATCCGCAGCACGTGCATGTCCGCATGTCGTTCACGGGAGGCCGTGAATCGGAACTGCGCTATTGGAACCCTCGCCGTTTCGGACGGCTCTCCTTGCTGGATGGGGCAGGACTTGACCGCTACTGTGCTCGCCGCTTTGGGGTCGATCCCCTCACGGTGCAGGGCGATGAGTTCGTTCGTCTCATACAAGCCAGGCGTGGACGCCTGAAGCCCCTGTTGATGCATCAACAAGTGATCGCAGGGATTGGAAATATTTACGCGAACGAAATTCTCTTTCGTGCCAGGCTCCATCCGAACCGTGAGGTGCATCGGCTGCGCGGGGCCACGATTATCACGCTCCATGGCACCATGCAGACGGTGCTTCGAGAGGCGATTTCCTGTGGCGGATCAAGCGTCAAGGATTTCTATGCACCGGATGGCACGGAAGGCCGATACAAGCGCAGCCATCTCGTCTATGGCAAAGAAGGTCAACCCTGTCCCAACCACTGCGGAAGGATGATTCGCCGTCTCTTAAGTGAACGCAGCTCGTTTTTTTGTCCCGCCTGCCAATCCAATCGCCTACCGGGATAATTCTTGCCGCATGCACAGGAGATGATCTGTGATGAAAGATGGTGATTAGCCCACAGTTTCAAGCACTTGACTATGGTCAGCCCGCCATCATCGCCGTAGGCCTTTTGATCCATCTTCGGTTAGTCCCTCTGACGTATTGAGTCCCCCAAGCGATTTCGTTAGAATCCTCCTCCTTTATAATTATTTCTCACTATTTCTGATGGAGTGACGCCATGGCGAAGGTGCTCGAAGGTCCCGGGATGGGGCTGATGAAGAAGTGGGGCCTCACGGTCCCCAACTATGTCGTCGTAACTTCCGTTGACGAATTGGCGAAGCTCGGGCTAGCCAATGAATGGCTCAAGAAATCCAAGTTGGTGGTCAAGGCTCATGAAGCGCTCGGCTCTCGATTCAAGCTCGGCTTGGTGAAGGTCAATCTGGACCTCAAAGGAGCAGAAGCAGCGACCAAAGAGATGATCGGTCGCCACGTGGGTAGCATCACCGTCTCGCAAGTGATCGTGTCTGAGATGATTCCGCACAAGGAAGAATATTATTGTGCGGTGAAATCCACCCGTGCAGGGACGGACATTCTGGTCGCCAACTGCGGCGGCATTGAAGTCGAATCGAATTGGGAACGGGTGAATCGACTGGCATTGGAAGTCGGGCAGCAGCCCTCGGAGGACGCGCTTGAGAAGCTGGCAAAGGATGCGGGCTTCACCGGTTCGCTCTTGAAGAAGATGACTGATTTCGCGGGCAAGCTGTTTATCTGCTTTGACAGCGAAGATGCACAGTATTTGGAAGTAAACCCCGTGGTCCTGCGCGAGCAGGACAGTGAACTGATCGCGTTGGACGCGGTGACGCTGCTCGATGGCGACGCCAAATTCCGGCACCCCGATTGGAACTTTGCCTTTGCCGCAGAATTCGGCCGTGCATATTCCAAGCATGAAATGGAAGTTATGGCGGTCGATTCAAAGATCAAAGGCTCGGTCAAATTTATCGAGATTCCAGGCGGGGACACGGCCATGCTTCCAGCCGGCGGCGGCGCCAGCATCTATTATTCCGATGCAGTCGTCGCACGCGGTGGCAAGTTGGCCAATTATGCCGAATATTCAGGCGATCCACCAGATTGGGCGGTCGAAGTGTTGACGGATAAGGTGTGCTCCTTGCCCGGGATCAAGAACATCATCGTCGGCGGCGCAATTGCCAATTTTACCGACGTAAAGAAGACATTCGGCGGCATTATCAATGGATTCCGCAAGGCGAAGTCCGAGGGCAAGCTCAAGGGCGTTAAGATCTGGGTGCGCCGCGGTGGCCCGCGTGAAAAGGAAGGGCTCGATGCGATGCGCGCGCTCAAGGACGAAGGGTTCGACATCAACGTCTTTGACCGCAACACACCGCTCACCGATATCGTCGATAAAGCGCTTCAAAACACGTGATGATCGATGAAGGTTGAACGATGTATGGAGGAGTTGCTTCCATTCTGAGTTTATCGGTCCGCGTTCCTCGTTTAGAAAATGGGAGATCCCGATGAGTATCCTGGCAAACAAAGATACCTATGTGGTCATTCAGGGCGGGGTCGCAGGTGTGAATGCCGCGCGCCGAATGGCTGAGTTTTGCTACTTGATTAAACGCTCGCTGAATGTCCTGGCCTTCGTCTATCCGCCTGACGCCGGTAAGACAAACGAAATTCCCTACGGCAGTGGCTTGCTGGCTATTCCCATCTATAAGACTGTCGCGGAAGCTACAAAACACCATCCCCAGATCAACACTAGTCTCGTCTACATTGGCGCAGATCGGGCGATGAAGGGCGGGATGGAAGCCTTGGACGACCCGCACATCAAGCTGGTCTCCATGATCACCGAGGGTGTGCCGGAAAAAGATGCCAAGATCCTAGGCCGTCATGCGACCAAGCTCGGGAAGGTCTTTAATGGCCCTTCGTCGATCGGCATTGTCTCAGCCGGCTCCTGCCGGTTGGGTGTCATCGGCGGCGCATTTGATAACCTTGTCCTTTCCAAGCTCTATCGCGAAGGCTCATTCGGCGTCATTACCAAGTCAGGCGGCCTCTCCAACGAGATTATCTGGATCTGCTCGCAATTTGCCGATGGCATAACGACAGCGATCGGAATCGGCGGCGATGCCTATCCGGGAACCGACTACGTCAGCTATCTCGAAATGTTCGAGAACGATCTGCAAACGAAGGCGGTCGTCATCGTCGGCGAAATGGGCGGCGATCTCGAAGAGCGGGCAGCCGAATGGTACGGCGCAAAGACGCGGCGTGTGAAGTTGATTGCCGTCGTCTCCGGCTTCTGTCAGGAAAGTTTGCCGAGGGGCATGAAGTTCGGTCATGCGGGTGCCAAAGAAGGTCTGAAGGGCGAAGGATCGGCCCGTTCCAAGTCCGATGCCCTCAAGAAGGCCGGCGCGATCGTGCCGGCGACATTCGGTGAATTGGGCCCCGCTATCAAGGAGACCTATCAAGGCCTGTTGAAATCCGGCCAGGTCAAGGAACCGGTTGAAGCGACTGTGCTCCCGAAGCTGCCGAAGAGTATCGAAGAGGCCATGAAGGCTGACGAAGTCATGGTCGCCCCGCTGATCCGCACCACGATCAGCGACGACCGCGGCGACGAACCCTGCTACGACGGGTACCCTGCTTCGGAATTGATCAACAAGGGCTACGAAATTCCCCATGTCGTGGGCTTACTTTGGGACAAGCGACTCATCTCGAAGCAGGAAGCCGAAATCATCAAGCGCATCATGATGCTCTCTGCCGACCATGGCCCCTGCGTCAGCGGGGCCATGGGGACGATCATCGCGGCCTGCGCAGGGATCGGCCTGTCCCAGTCGGTTGCAGCAGGACTGATCATGATCGGCCCTCGCTTCGGCGGTGCCGTAACCGATGCCGGACGTTACTTCAAACATGCGGTTGACAACAAGATGTCCGTCGACGAGTTCCTCACCTATATGAAGAAGAATGTCGGGCCGGTGCCGGGGATCGGCCATCGCGTCAAGAGCCTGCGCAATCCGGACAAGCGAGTGAAGGAGTTGGTCGGGTACGTCAAGAGTTTGAACATCAAGACCCCTTGCCTGGACTTTGCGCTCGAAGTGGAAAAGATCACCTCGGTGAAGAAGGAGAACCTGATTCTGAACGTGGACGGAACGATGGCGGCGGTGCTCGTCGATATCGGATTCCCGGTTGACAGCTTGAACGGCTTCTTCATTCTCTCACGCACGATCGGGCTGATCGGGCATTGGGTGGATCAGAAGCGTCAGGACAGCCGCTTGATCCGGTTGTTCGATTACCTCGTCAACTATGCGGCGCCGAAACGGCGGGAAGTTCCGCCGTTGAAGTAACGACAAGTTTTAATTTTAAATTGTCAATTTTAAATTGAGGTCACCATGTCAATGGATCTTGCCAAGAAGCTCTATGCGAAGATGCCGGACGTCTTTGCCAAGGCCAGAAAGAAATTCTGCCGTGGCCTGACGCTGGCGGAGAAGGTGCTGGTTTCACACGCCGACAATTTTGACACCCAAACCTGGGAACGCGGCAAGGCGATGCTGGCTCTGCGACCTGATCGTGTGGCGATGCAAGACGCAACGGCGCAGATGGCGATACTGCAGTTCATGCAGGCCAACAAGAAAAAGGCTGCCGTGCCCAGCACGATTCACTGCGACCACTTGATCCGCGCCGAGATGGGCTCCGAGAAGGATCTGCTCCGCGCGATGGACGAAAACAAGGAAGTCTATAACTTCCTCGCCTCTGCCGCGAGAAAGTACGGCATCGGTTTTTGGAAACCTGGCGCCGGGATCATCCATCAGGTCGTGTTGGAGAACTATGCGTTTCCTGGCAGCTTGATCATCGGAACCGACTCACACACGCCGAACGGCGGTGGGCTGGGCGGATTGGCGATTGGTGTCGGCGGTGCGGATGCCGGCGAAGTCATGGCCGGCTTGCCTTGGGAAGTGCTCCATCCGAAACTCATCGGCGTCCGTCTCACGGGAAAGCTAAACGGGTGGGCCTCACCGAAAGACGTGATTCTGTATCTTTGCGGTTTGCTCACGGTGAAGGGTGGGACGAACAAGATCGTCGAATACTTTGGCCCGGGTGCGGAAACCATCAGCGCCACCGGCAAGGGGACCATTTGCAACATGGGTGCGGAATTGGGCGCGACGACCTCCGTGTTTCCCTTCGACCAGAAGATGGTCGCCTATTTGAACATCACGGATCGGGCCGATCTGGCCAACCTTGCGATCGCCAACAAGGTATTGCTGGTGGCGGACCCCGAGGTCTATCAGTCGCCTGAGAAATACTATGACCAGATGGTCGAACTCGATCTGTCCACGCTCGAGCCCCATGTCGTCGGGCCCCATACACCGGACCTGGCGCGTCCGGTTTCCAAGATGGCAGCGGAAGCGAAGGAGAAGGGTTACCCAGTTGAGCTGAAAGCGGCGCTCATCGGGAGCTGCACCAATTCATCCTACGAAGACATCAGCCGGTCAGCCCACATCGCCAAACAGGGCATGAAGGCGGGATTAAAGGCGAAGACCCCCTTCCTCGTGTCGCCAGGTTCCGAGCGCATCTATCACACCATGAAACGCGATGGGTTCATCGAGACCTTCGAGAAGATGGGTGGCACGGTCCTGTCCAATTCCTGCGGTCCCTGTATCGGACAGTGGAAGAGGGCCGACGGGGTGAAGGGCCGGGCCGATTCAATCGTCAGTTCATTCAATCGCAACTTCCCTGGCCGTAACGACGGCATTAATGAGACGTTGTCGTTTCTAGCCAGCCCGGAAGTGGTGACCGCCTATGCGCTGTCCGGAGACTTGGGATTCGATCCTGTCAATGGCAAGCTCAAGGGAGCAGACGGCAAGGAGTTCAAACTGGAGCCGCCGCAGGGTGAAGAACTTCCGGCCAAGGGCTTTGCGAAGGGCGAAGAAGGTTTCGTCGCTCCGGCTGAGAATGGTGATGCACTCACCGTCGACATTCCGCCGACGAGCGAACGGTTGCAACTGTTGCAGCCCTTCCCCCGTTGGGACGGCAAGGATTTCGAGAAGCTCCCGCTCTTGATCAAGACCAAGGGCAAGACGACGACCGATCACATTTCTCCAGCCGGCCCTTGGCTCAAGTTCCGCGGGCATTTGGACAAGATCAGCGACAACATGTTCCTGGGAGCGAACAATGCATTTTTCTCCGAGCCCGGCAAGGGCACGGACGTGTTGACGGGCGAATCGGGGCTCACCATGGCGCAGATCGCCCGCCGGTATAAAGCGAAGGGCATCGGGTCGATCGTCGTCGGCGACGAGAACTATGGCGAGGGCAGCAGCCGCGAGCATGCGGCGATGTCGCCTCGCTTTCTAAATGTGCGAGTAGTTCTCACGAAAAGCTTTGCGC
>Ga0193745_1000178_pt1 | contig 11456 bp, 9 predicted proteins | sample L1a2metaG_FD_145899 | JGI IMG/M metagenome (GOLD analysis project Ga0193745, IMG submission 145899) | Soil microbial communities from a riparian zone of the East river system, Colorado, United States - L1a2 | ecosystem: Environmental > Terrestrial > Soil > Riparian zone | place: USA: East River... | reverse complement strand
GTCCCCACGATTCGAAACCAAAGACTGGCGCGGGCCTGCGCGCCGCGGTGGGAAGTCACCGCCGCCTCGGATCGAAGATCAGGCCCGGGCGGCGAAAATCCACACCCCATACGTGCCACCGCACGCGTGAGATGGGGCGTGTACCGGCGAAGGCCTCTTGCGAATCAGGTTTTGACCGCGTGCGTCCCTTCACGCGTCATCACGACGACATGCGGCGACGCGCGATGGCGATCACGCCGAGCAATCCCGCCAGCACCGTTGCCCAGCTGCCGGGTTCCGGAACGGGAACCGCTGTCCCAGTAGGACGCTTGGCCTCGGCCGCGATGTTGAACTTCGCCGCTCCTGAACCCTCATTCCGAACAGTTTGGACGGCCTTGATCGGACCGTTGCCGCTGTTCGTGGGGGCGAGCACGTGCAGCGCGCCGGCGACGGCGTCGTGCCGGTTGAAGATCGCCCGCCGTTTCAAGTCCGTGCCCTGCGCGTTCTTCCCGCCGAGCGTGAAACCGTCTTCGCCGGATAAGGAAACGCCGGGAGCCACGCTCAATCGCATTGCATCGGCTGCTGTGAAGTAGCTGTTGGGCCACGTCACCTCGGTCGACGGATCGGAGGTCAGCCCGGCGCCTTCCGACACGAGGGGGGGCGCGATCATACCGCCGTCACCGGAATTGGAGACCCCATTGCCGCGGGAAACCACCATCGACAACAAATCGTTCTTGGCTCCGGTTTGCATGGCAGCCCGGGCCTGCCCGGACACCGCGGCCAATGCGAGCCAAACGGCAAGCGCTTCGAGCATCAGCTTCTTCATCGTACCCTTCCTCTCAAAAGCTGGAATGAACAGCTCCGAGCATAGAAACTCAACGTGACATTGAGTCGAGCGCTTTGCCGCCCAGGAATGGGTAGTCAGAACTAGGGGCAGGAGTTCGAGTTGCGCTTGGGGTGGGGAATCAGATGTTCAGAATGCGCAGCGCCATCGCCTTGCCGACAGCCTGCGTGCGGTTCTGGACATTCAACTTGCGCAGAATCTTCTGCACGTGATTTTTTACCGTCAGCGGGCTGATCCCCAGAATGGTTCCGATCTCGATGTTGCTCTTGCCCAGATGAATCCATTTCAGGACTTCCTGCTCGCGCGACGTCAGAAGGCCGGCACCCGCAGGATGTGCGGACGCGCCTTCTACCGGCCGGTTTATCTGGGTGCGCACCCACGCCTGCTGCAGGAACGGCACAATCAACTCGACGCAATAGACTTGCCTTGGGCCAATCGCGTGCCGCTGGCATGCAAAAACGAAAAAGCTCGCGGGTTTCCCGAGAGCATCGTAGGTTCCGTGCGCGATCACGGTGTCCGCCCCTATTCGGTTGAGTTCGCGCCCCAGCGCGCTTTCGGCGAACGGACTCGCGTTCCCTGTTTCGCAGACCACGGGCTGGTAGGAGCTCTCTTCCCATGTCTTGATGAGGTGCGGCACCATGGATGTGTCCTGGCGGAACATGTCGCTGAAGAGCGTGGGCTCGAGAGGAGACGTTGAGAAGCTCTCGACGTGAAACGACATCGGCTCGGCATTGCGCAGGGCGCAGATCAGCGCCTCATGCTTCACCAGGTTTTGCAGCAAACCTTGGGTCCAGGTAAAGAAATGATGTCGCGCATGCACTCGAAGCGAGGCATCCATGATGAGCTTGAGCGATTCGAGCTCAAGAGGATCCAATAGGGTTGCGTTGCCGGACATGGTGTTGTTCACTGGGGCTGGAGGCTCATAGGCAGGCGGCTGGGGTCGGCGTTGTCGCTGTGCAACGAGCTGGTGTTCGCTTGCTTGCATGAGAGCCTTCCCGGTATCCAAGAGAAGTGGCCTTCGGTAATGTCTGCGTAATATGAGCAGCCTGTATTACACAGCTGTGAACTGCCCAAAATGATTTTCTGCACGGGCGGTTAGCACGCAACTTACTGTTTGTATTCGCACTTTGCGATCCGGCTTTGACCGAAAAGTCGCCTGCCTATGCCGATCGTGCCGGCCCGGAGCACACGCCGCATCGTAGCCACTGGGCCTTGCGCTCGCTGGGCCGGGCGACGATTTTCCTGGGGACGACTTTCCAGCAATATGGCCGTAGGCGATAGATACCACCCTTGAGTAGTCCCTCGGAACTACCCTTCGCTTCCGCAATGTTTTCATTGGCGCGCTACCGTGTTGCGAAAGAGGAATCGATCCCGCCTTGCTCGCCGCACATCAGCCCCACCGCCCCCTCCTGGACCACCGGCTCGCACCTGCCGCATTGGTTCAGGCGGTGCTCGATCCTCTGGTGACGATCGGTGCGCTGCTGATCTTCGCTTTTGCTTTGGGCGAGGCGTTCGAAGGTCCCTACCTGATCCTCGCTCTGATCGTGTTCTCGCTGACGTTTCCCGGGACTCCCCCGAAGGGCACCAGCTTGCGGGCGCTCGCCAGCGACGTTCTGGCAAGCTGGTTTGTCATCGTCGCGCTCCTTCTGCTTATCGGCTGGGCGACGCGGACACTCGGCTCCTTTGACCCGCGCGTCATCATCCCCTGGGTACTCGCAACTCCGGTTGCGCTGTTCGCCGCACGCGCGCTGATGCCTCTCGTGCTGCTGCGCCTGCTCGCGGCGGAGGGCGCGCAGAGAGTCGCCGTCATCGCTGGCGAAGGCGAGCTTGGCCGCAAGCTCGCCGAACGGATTCAGGTCGCCCCGTTTCTCGGCATCCGCTTGGCCGGTTTTTTCGACGATCGCAGTCCCGAGCGCATCGGTGGCGTCGAGCCCGGCGAGATCCTGGGTTCGCTGGACAACGTCGCGGCGTACGTGAAGACACACCATGTCGATCTGATCTACATCACGCTCCCGATGGCTTCTCAACCCCGCATCCTCAAGCTGCTCGACGAGTTGCACGACACGACGGCCTCGATTTACTTCGTCCCGGACATCTTCCTGTTCGATTTGATCCAGGCGCGCATGGATACGATCGGCGGCATTCCAGTCGTCGCCGCGTGCGAAACCCCGTTCTACGGGATCAATGGCTTGATCAAACGCGCAAGCGACATCGTCCTCGCATCGACCATCGTCGCGCTGGTTCTGCCGCTCATGCTCGCCATTGCGATCGGTGTGAAGCTGAGTTCTCCCGGGCCGATTCTCTTCAAGCAGCGCCGCTATGGGCTCGACGGCAAAGAGATCATCGTCTACAAGTACCGCACGATGACCGTGCTCGAAGACGGGAACGTAATCATGCAGGCCACGCGCAACGACCGGCGCGTAACCCGCTTCGGCGCGCTTCTGCGGCAGACCTCGCTCGACGAACTGCCGCAGTTTTTCAACGTGCTGCAGGGCCGCATGAGCGTGGTCGGCCCGCGCCCCCACGCGGTGGCGCACAACGAGATGTACCGTCGCCTGATCAAGGGCTACATGATCCGGCACAAGGTCAAGCCGGGGATCACGGGCTGGGCGCAGGTCAACGGCTTGCGCGGAGAAACCGATACGCTCGACAAGATGCAATTGCGCATCGAGCATGACCTCGATTACCTGCGAAATTGGTCCCTGCAGCTCGACTTGCAGATAGTGGTGAAGACGGTCTTTGTCTTGCTCAAAAAGCAGGATGCCTTTTGAGCTGCTGACACGGGCCTCAGCCCGGAGTGCGGAGGAAACGATAGCCCATTCCACGCACGGTTTCGATCAGTCCTTCGTGGCCGCTCGGAGCGAGCACCTGCCGCACTCTGCGAATGTGGACGTCCACGGTGCGCTCCTCCACAAAAACGTGGTCGCCCCAGACTTCGTCGAGAAGCTGGGCGCGGCTGTACACCCGGTCGGGGTGGGTCATGAAGAAGTGCAGCAGGCGAAACTCGGTGGCCTTGAGATCGATTTTCTGGCCGTTGCCGGTAATCCGATGCGCAGCCGGATCAAGCCTTAAGCCTGCGATCTCGACAACCTCGTCGCTGAGCAGAGGCCTGCGCCGGCGTATCACCGCCTTGATTCGTGCGACCAGCTCGCGTGGGGAGAAGGGTTTGGTGATGTAATCATCCGCCCCGGCTTCGAGCCCCGTTACCTTGTCCGTTTCCTGTGCACGGCCCGTCAGCATGATGATCGGAATGTCCCGGGTGCGCTGGTCGGTGCGCAGTTGCCTGGCAAAGCTCACTCCGGTTGCGTTCGGAAGAATCCAATCGAGAAGCACCAGATCCGGCAGAACCTCGCGGATGGCCGCTGTGGCCTCGGATACGCTGGCCGCGCGCATCACTTGGTGTCCGGCACGCTCCAGGTTGACCGCGATCAACTTCTGGGTGATCGGTTCGTCTTCGACTACAAGTATGGCGCCGCCCATGATCTAAATGGCCTCCGTGAACAGTGGCAATCCGCCAAGTCATGATAGTGCGCCTGCCCGCGGCTCACTATCGCGAAACCTTGATCTTTTTGTGGTGAATCGGCGGCCGGCTGTCGCCGCCTGGCTACATACCCTTCCGCCGTTCGAGTCGAAACGCCCAACGGCCGGCCCGCGAGAGTGGCCGAACCGGACAGGCGATTACCCTAGACGAGTTGCTGCTTGACTGCGTAACGGACAAGCGCCGCATTGTCCGTCAGCTTCAGTTTCTTGAGGATGCGAGCCCGGTAGGTGCTTACGGTGCTGGGGCTCAGGAACATTTCCTCGGCAATCTGGTTGATCTGTTTGCCCGACGCGAGCAGCCACATCACCCGGTACTCGCGGTCGGAAAGAGACTCATGCAGGGGTTTGTCGGAGTGAGGGACCAGATCGTTTGCCAGCTTCTCCGCAAAGGCCGCGCTGACATACTTTCCCCCGTTCGCGACTTTCCGGATGGCGGCCGTCAGCTCCTCGCCGGCGCTCTCCTTGTTTATGTAGCCGGAGCCACCCGCCTTGAACACCTGCGCGGCATGCGCCTCCTCGGGAAGCATGCTCAGAACGAGGACAGGACGGCCCGGGTGCCGGCGTTTTATTTCCTTGATCAACTCCACCCCGCTTCGGCCGGGCATGGAAAAGTCGAGAACGGCGACGTCCCAGTCGAGCGTGCGAACCAGCTCGAGCGCTTCGTCACCGTTTTTGGCCTCGCCGACCACCTCCATGTCGTGCTCCGCGGCCAGGATCTCTTTCAGCCCACGCCGAACGACCGCGTGGTCGTCCGCGATCAGAATTCTCATGGCGCAGCCTCCACCGGAAACGATTTCTCCACGACATTGGGCCGCAGCACTGGGTCGCCGCAGTTGCCGGAATTCTACTTCAAGCCGAGAGGGATGGACACTTTCACCTTGGTCCCCTCTTCCCGAACCCCGATGATTTCGATGGTCCCGCCAAACGGAAGGACTCGCTCCCTCATTCCCAGAAGTCCCAATGATTTCGGATCGTGGATCGACGACTCCGCGATGCCTTTGCCGTTGTCTTCGACCGTCAGCACGAGAGCTCCGGAATCCACGCGCATGGCGACATCGATCCTGGTCGCGTTTGCGTGGCGCGCGACGTTCGTCAGCAGTTCCTGAAAAATACGGAACGCCGCGGTCGATCTTTCATGATCGAGCATCAGCGTGTCTGAAGGCAGAGAGAGCTTGCACCTGATCCCGGAGCGCTTGCGAAAATACCCTGCGTGCCATTCGATGGCGGCGGTCAGCCCCAACAGATCCAATACCTCCGGCCGCAGCCGGGAGGCGATCCCGCGCACCGACTGGATGGTGCCATCGATCAGGCCGAACATCGATTGCGTCCTCTCTGCGAGCGCCCGCTGATCCCCGGGCAGCCGGTTCGCCACCCAGGTCAAATCCATTTTGAGCCCCGTCAGCGCCTGGCCCAGCTCGTCGTGAATCTCGCGCGCGATCCGCGTCCCTTCCTCTTCGCGCACGGATTGCAAATGAGCTGCCAGCGCGCGCAAATTTTCCTCCGATTTCCTCAAATGCTCCTCAATTCGCGTGCGTTCGGCTACTTCCCGAATCAATACCGCATTCTTGTTGTAGAGCTCGACAAAAACCGATATTTTGGATTTCAGGATTTCCGGCACAAGCGGCTTGACGATGTAATCGACGGCCCCCGCCTCGTACCCGCGAAACACCGAGTGCACGTCTTCGTAGGCACCTGTCAGGAAAATGATCGGGGTGTGCCGCGATCGTTCGCGTTCCCTGATCAATCTGGCGGTTTCGAACCCATCCACGCCCGGCATGCGCGCATCCAGGAGTATGACCGCGAAGTCCTGTTTCAAGACGCATCGCAGAGCTTCTTCGCCTGAATTTGCCGGAACGACTTCTTGCGTCGGGCTTTGCAGGAGTTCCTGCAAAGCCATGAGACTCGCCGCGTCATCATCGACGATCAAGATGCGCGCTTGCGATAAACTCGTGTCCACCGCTCGTCTCGGTTCGGCTGTCGGTCAGGCCCGCAACAAGGGTCCCAGCGGGCGCGCCCCCTCGAGACCCGGGCTCGCGGCCAGCCCTTCCGGGCGTCAGATCACGCGGACATCGGGCAGCGGAAAGCCGTTGAAGTTGCTCGCGTAGGCCGTGGTGTAGGCCCCGGCGTTCCTGAGGTAAATATAGTCGCCCTCCTGCAGGTCGGAAGGCAGCGGTTCGTCGCGCATCACCACGTCGATCGAATCGCAGGTGGGTCCCGCAACGTTCCAGGGAATGTCCGGTCCGGCGCGGTCGGTGCGGATCTTGTACTTGAGCCCTTCGGCTGTCTCGATGATTCCGCCGAAGAGCCCGGCATCCAGATGCATCCAACGCTTGTTCGCGCGGGTCGCCGTCCCCATGATGCGGCAGACGAAATACCCGGCGTCGGAGACCAGGAACCGGCCTGGTTCGGCGATCACCTTCACCGCGGCAGGAAACGCTTCGAGGGCCCGGTTGACGACCTCGCCGATCACCTCGACCGCGGGGATCGGCTTCACGTGCCTCACCGGGAAGCCGCCGCCGATGTTCAGAAGCCGCGGATTGAGGCCTGCCTTCGCCATCTGGTCGAAAACCGCGCGTGACTTTTCGATGCCGACACGCCAGTTTTCAGGATTGCGGCACTGCGAGCCCACGTGGAAGGCGACGCCCGCGAGGTCGACCTTGAGCCTCGCCGCCGTCACGACGATGTCGCGCACCTCGGAGGCGTGTGCGCCGAACTTGCCGGCGAGGGGCCAGTCGCTGCCGATGTTGGGCGTGTCGATGCGCAGGTAAAGCTTGGCATCCGCCTTGATCGACTGGATCTTCTTCAGCTCCTCGACCGAGTCGATCACGTACCACTGGACGCCCTTCGAGGCGGCATAGGCGATCTGGTCGCGCGATTTGACCGGATTCGAGTAGAAGATCTCGGCCGCAGGAACGCCCAGCGCGAGCAGGAGATCCAACTCGGCGACGGAAGCGATCTCGAATCCGGCGCCTTCCTCGAGCATGAGCTTGAGGATGCGGGAATCCGGGTTGGCCTTGACCGCGTAGTGCGGCCGCACGCGCGGCATCGCCGCCGCGAAGCGCCGCGCTTTCTCGCGGACGATGGCCGAATCGATCAGGAGAAACGGCTTGTCGTAGCCGTCCTTGACTGCCGCCCGGACCTTTTCGAAATCCAGGCTCGACTCGGGGTGCGAGTCGAAGAGGTGGGTTGCTTCGAATGACTGCTGTCGGATGGATCGGATGGTTTTTTTAGCTACGCCGGCACGCATCTGCATCGTTGGGGCCTCCCTGGGAAGAACCTACGTTATGGGAATGTCGAGTGCGAAAAAGTCCTGCGAGCCGTAGTGCTCTCTCTTGCTTGTCAAGATGACCTCCTTTGCGGGTGGCTTGCAGTTCAAAATCCGATCTCCAAAAGCATCGGGCCCGGGTTTGACCGTCCGCTTTGCAGACAACCGAACCGGAGCCCGTATGGGGCGATTATAGGGATTGCGTCTCCGAAATCAAGCGGAATTTTGGGCATTCTGCGCGCCTCCCGCGCGCTCCGACGGCTCGCTTCGCCGCGACGGAACCACAACGTATGGTAGGCCTGACGAATCCGGAACGCAATAGGGAGTGGGGAAGACGGAACCGGCCGGCCGGCGGTCTCCGGCCGGATATTACAACTGCTTACACGCGACTTCAAGTCGGCGGCCGGGCGCGGTCAGATCTTGGGCAGCGTCACGCCCTTCTGCCCCTGGTATTTCCCGCCGCGATCCTTGTAGGAGGTCTCGCAGACTTCGTCGGATTCGATGAAGATGACTTGGGCCACGCCCTCGTTGGCGTAGATCTTGGCGGGCAGCGGAGTGGTGTTGGAGAACTCCAGCGTGACGTGCCCTTCCCACTCGGGCTCGAGCGGGGTGACATTGACGATGATTCCGCAGCGGGCGTAGGTCGATTTCCCCAGGCAGATTGTGAGCACGTTCCGGGGGATGCGGAAGTACTCCACGGTCCGCGCCAGAGCGAAGGAGTTGGGCGGGATGATGCAGGAGTCGCCTTTGACGTCGACGAAAGACCTGTCGTCGAAATTCTTGGGGTCGACGATGGTCGAGTTGAGATTGGTAAACAGCTTGAATTCATTCGAGCAGCGGATGTCGTAGCCGTAGCTCGACGTGCCGTAGGAAATGATGCGCTGGCCCTTGACCTCCTTCACCTGCCCCGGCTCGAACGGCTCGATCATGCGGCGTTCAGCCGCCATTCGACGGATCCATTTGTCCGACTTGATGCTCATCGGCTGTGGGCCCGCTTCAGGTGTTCTTGGACACGACGATGTTCGGAAACTTCGAGGTCATGTCCCTGGCGGACTCCGCAATCTTGACCGCGAGCCTGCGCCCGATCGCCCTGTAGATATCCGCCGACCGGCCCTCCGGGTCGGCCACCACGGTCGGCTTGCCCGAGTCCGCCTGCTCGCGGATGGCGATGTCGAGCGGCAATGACCCGAGCAGCTCGGTGCCGTACTCCTTGCACATGCGCTGCGCCCCGCCCTGCCCGAAGATGTGTTCCTCGTGGCCGCACTGGGAGCAGATGTGGGTACTCATGTTCTCCACGATCCCGAGGATGGGAATGCCGACTTTCTCGAACATCTTGAGGCCCTTGCGTGCGTCTATGAGCGCGATGTCCTGGGGGGTGGTGACGATCACCACTCCGGTGACCGGCACTTTCTGGGCGAGCGTGAGCTGGATGTCTCCGGTGCCGGGCGGCATGTCGACGATGAGGTAATCGACGTCCTTCCAACGAGTGTCCTTGAGGAGCTGCTCCAAGGCCTGCGTCACCATCGGCCCGCGCCAAACCATCGGAGTATCGATGTCGATGAGGAAGCCGATCGAGATCGCCTGGATGCCGTGGCCCGTCATCGGCTCGAGCGTCTTGCCGTCTTTGGACTCCGGCCGGCCGGTGATGCCGAGCATCATCGGCTGCGAGGGTCCATAGATGTCGGCATCGAGCACGCCGACGCTCGCTCCTTCGGCGGCGAGCGCGAGCGCCAGATTCACGGCCGTGGTCGATTTCCCCACCCCGCCCTTTCCGGAGGCGATCGCGACGATGTTCTTCACCCCGGGAATCAGCTTGACCCCGCGCTGCACGGTGTGGGAAACGATTCTGCTCGTGACGCTGACATTCACCGCGCTCACGCCCGGGACGCCGCGGAGTTTTCCCGCGATGAGTTTGCGGATGGGATCGAGCTGGGTTTTCGCGGGATAGCCCAATTCGATCTCGAGCGAAACGCTGCCGTCCTCCACTTTGATATTTCTCGCCGACTTGGTGGTGAAAAAATCCTTGCCCGTATTCGGGTCAAGGACTTCCTTCAGCGCGCTGTGAACTTGTTCCTGAGTGACTGACATGGTGGTTCACGCGATTTCCGTCGCGCGGGACGCTACCGGGTGGCAATAGGTTGATATTCTAGCAACTTTCCGGTGCCCGCCGGGCCCTGCCGCGGTAGAATGGGCCCCCAGGAGGACACTGGCCGCACACGTGTGGAGGCCCGGCAGGCAGACTGCGGCGGACAAAGATGGCGGAGCATACTAATCGAACATTACTCTGCAGCGTGCTCTTTCTCGACATCGTCGGGTACACGCAGTACACCGTCGCCGAGCAAATCGCGCTGAAAGAACGCTTCAACGCCGTCCTGACCGACGCGATCGCGGGCGTCGCTACCGACGACCGCATCATCCTCGACACCGGGGACGGCGCGGCCGTGAGCTTTCTCGGAGATCCCGAAGACACCCTGTTCGCGGGCATGAGCCTGCGCGATGCAGTCGTCGGCCAGGACGCCACCAGCAGCCCGCAACTGGTGATTCGCGTCGGCGTCAACCTCGGGCCGGTGAGGCTCGTCAAGGACATCAACGGCCAGCCCAACATCATCGGAGACGGGATCAACGTCGCGCAGCGCGTCATGAGCTTCGCCGAGCCGGGCCAGATCCTCGTCTCGCGCTCCTATTACGACGTGATGGCGCGCCTGTCCGAAGACTACGCGAAACTGTTCCACTACGAGGGAGCCAAGACCGACAAGCACGTGCGCGAGCACGAGGTCTACGCGATCAGCTCGGCGCCGAGCAACCTGCGGCGCACGGTCCCCGTGCAGGCGCCAAGACCGACCCTGCGCCTTCCGAGCCTGCGCCTCTTCAAATTCCCGAAGCCGAACCTGCGAAACTTGCCCGGGGTGGTGGCGGTCAACAGCAAATTGCTCGTGGCGGCGCCGCTCGCGTTCACGCTGATCGTCGGGACCGGAGTGATCGCGCGCAGTCACCGGGACTCAGACGGCGAGGCGAAATCGGTGGCGTCGGTGGCGCCTCCGGCGCCAGCGCCCAAGGCCGGGCCGGCCAAAGTCGAGGCGCCGGAATCCGCGCCTCCGCAGGCGAACGAGCCGAAGGCGCCACGCGGAGCGCCGTTTGCAGCCGCAGCACCCAAAGGCGGTGCGCCGGTGCAAACGGCAAGAGCGAACGAGTCCGATGCAGCGCTCAAAGCGAAGGAAGTCGCGCCGCCAAGGCCGAAGGAACCGGAGTTCGTCGCTACAGTCCCCGCCCCCTCGCGCGAGGCCACGCTCAACATCGTTGCCCTGCCCTGGGCCGAGGTTTTCGTCGACGGGGCGAGACAAGGGGTCAGTCCGCCGCTGAGATCGATCCCTCTCAGGCCCGGCAGACATCGGGTAGAGTTGAGGAACGGGTCGTTTCCGGCGCACGTCCAGACGGTCGAACTGAAGCCGGGCGCGGAGATCAGCATCACGCACCGATTCCGCCGCTAAAGAGGAGCTATGGCCGTTTACCGCTGGCTCGCATCATTGCTCGTTTGCCTGGTGATATCCGGATGCGCGATGTTCTCGAGCAAGGGCGAGACCGAACTTGGATTCGGAATAAGAGCCTTCGAGGACGGCGAGCACGCTTACGCGTCGAAACTGCTGCAGCAAAGCCTCGACTCCGGCCTGCGTGGCGCTTCCAACCGGGCGAGGGCCCACAAATATCTTGCTTTTATCCATTGCGCCTCCAGCCGGATGCAGCAGTGCCGCGACGAGTTCAGAAAGGCGCTGGAGATCGATCCCTCGTTCGACCTCCGGGACGACGAGGCCGGACACCCGATATGGGGTC
>Ga0193745_1000177_pt1 | contig 11476 bp, 8 predicted proteins | sample L1a2metaG_FD_145899 | JGI IMG/M metagenome (GOLD analysis project Ga0193745, IMG submission 145899) | Soil microbial communities from a riparian zone of the East river system, Colorado, United States - L1a2 | ecosystem: Environmental > Terrestrial > Soil > Riparian zone | place: USA: East River... | reverse complement strand
CAGCTCGCGGTCGCTGTTTCGGCATCGCCTTTGGGAGGGGGCTGTGGCACAGTCTTTACGCAAAACTTCGACGGAGTGACTCCGCCGGATCTGCCGTCGGGCTGGGTGGCTTCACAAGGAGTGAATGTAACGGGAGCCCCATTCTGGGTTACCTCCACGGTCACGCCGCAAACTCCGCCAAACGACGCCTTCTCGACTGCTCCAGACAATATTTTGGATAATCGACTCGACACCCCTGTGCTTCCGATTGCTCCGACGACCAACTTGGTAAGGTTCTGGCATAGCTACAACTTGGACAGCGGCTTCGATGGCGCCGTCTTGGAAATTTCCTCGCCTGACATCAACGGGGGCGTGTTCACCGATGTTATCGCGGCAGGCGGTAAGTTTAACGGTGGAGGCTACACCACGACCATCAGCGCCAGCTTCCAGAGTCCGATTGCCGGGCGGATGGCCTGGAGCGGAAACTCGGGCGGTTACATTTTCACTCAACTGTTTTTCCCCTTCGTCTCTTTTTCTCAGGCAAAATTGCGCTTTCGCCTGGTCTCAGACAATGCCGGCGCCTCCGCCGGCTGGCGGATCGATACGTTTTCCATCCTGAGTACGGAGTGTTCCTCGCCCACGCCTCCGCCTCCCATGACCCCCAGTCCGACGCCTACTGCGACTGCGACAGTCACACCAACAGCAACCATCTTTCCTACGGCCACACCGACGCCGAGCAATGGCGGCTTGAGCCCCACCCCGTCTCCCACAGTGACGCCAACGGCCACGCCTACCGCCACCTCGACAGTGCCGCCGACGCCTACGCCAAGTCCAACGGCGACACCTTCGCCTAGCCCCGCGCAGGCCTTGAATATCTCGACCCGGTTGCGCGTTGAAACCGGAGACAGGGTGATGATCGGTGGATTTATCGTCACCGGCAACGTGCCCAAGAAGGTCGCCATCCGTGGAGTCGGACCATCGCTCGGCAATTTTGGCCTGGGCGACGTCCTAGCCGATCCGACATTAGAACTGCACGCAAGCGATGGCGCATTGCTAGCGCAAAACGACGATTGGCAGGACGATCCCGAGCAAGCAGGAGAACTTACTGCCCTTGGTCTCGCGCTTCCGAACCCTGACGAGTCAGGGATAGTAGCCACGGTTGAGCCCGGAGCCTACACCGCGCTTATGGCCGGTAAGAACCAGACGAGTGGCATCGGCCTGGTGGAAATCTACGACGCGGATCCAGTCGCGGATTCGCAATTGGCCAACATCAGCACGCGTGGTTTTGTGCGGACGGGCGACAACGTAATGATCGGAGGTTTCATCCTGGGCCACGGTGGCGCCGGTACTAGCGTGGCGGTGCGCGGCCTCGGGCCTTCGCTCAGCCAATTCGGCTTGAGTAACGTGCTGGCCGATCCAACGCTGGAACTGCGTGATAGTAATGGCGCACTCCTGATCGCGAACGACAACTGGCAGGACGATCCGGTCTCCGCAGCGCAATTGACGGGACACGGGCTTGCTCCGCCCAGTCCTCTCGAGTCTGGAATCTTTGTCTCCCTCTCTCCTGGAGCTTTCACTGCAATCCTGGCGGGGAAAAACGGCGGTGTCGGGCTGGGTCTCGTGGAGGCATATAGTGGCCTTCGCGCCGCGCGTATTGTCACCACTTCGACCGATAGCGGACCGGGCTCCCTCCGTGACACGATCGCCGCGGCCAGCGATGGCGACACGATTCACTTTTCCGCTGCGCTCAATGGGCATGCCATTAACCTGACCAGCGCCGAGCTTCTGATCGACAAGAGCATCACGATCAGCGGCCCTAGGCCGTGTCATCACCGGAAATTCAGCTGGCTCCGGCGGAATTCCGGGCGAAGGCGCGGGTATCTTCAATAATTCCATTAACTCCGGGCACGCGGATCTGACGATTAGCAACAGCACCGTGAGTGGCAACTCGGCCTACGGCAACAGCAGCGGCGGCGGCATCCACAACAACGGCGCCGGTCAATTCCACCACGCAATGGCAGTGTTGAATGAGACCACGGTTAGCGGCAATTCCGCTTCACACGGCGCCGGCATTTGCAACGACGGTTATTATTTTGGCGACGCGTCTCTAGTCGTGAATAACAGCACGATAAGCGGTAACGCAGCCGCGGATGGCGGCGGCGGCATCTACAATCTGGGTCACCTTAATTCCAGCAACACGTCGGTGGCCGTGAGTAATAGCACGATCAGCGGCAACTCGGCCAGGATCGGAGGTGCGATGGTGAACGATGGCCTGGATGGCCGCGCGACGGCGGAAATCGCTCACAGCACGATCAGCGATAACTCGGCTGCGGAACAGGGTGGCGGCCTTTACAACGCGCTCGGGACAACGGCGGCTCGCTCCGGTGGCGGCATCCACCCAGTCGGCTCTGGAGGCACAGCAGAGGTCTCAATCAGAAACACAGTCTTGAAGACCGGCATTTCGGGAGAAAACATCTACAATAACCTGGGCACGGTGAGCTCGGCCGGCTACAACCTGAGCAACGACAACGGCGGGGGCTTCCTGACTGCTGCCGGCGACCAGATCAACACCAATCCCATGCTCGGCCCGCTCCAGAACAATGGCGGCCCGACTTTCACCCATGCGCTCCTGGCGGGCAGCCCCGCTCTCAACGCGGGCGACCCAAATTTCACTCCGCCACCTTTGTATGATCAGCGTGGCCCCGGCTATCCGCGGGTCGTCGGTGGGCGCATCGACGTCGGTTCATTCGAGTTGCAACCCTAGGGCCGGCTGTAGGGACATGTAACAATCCGGCTCGGCAATTCTGTCAGCCCGAGTCGCGTAGACGGCGAGGGACCTCGCAATCGCAGATCTGATTTCCGAGAAACCACGGACGGTCCACGCAGTCGAATGGATGCACGTCTCCACCCTTTCGAAGGCGTGATATTCTGCTGTGCCGTCGGCGCTCCTCCCCTGGTCGCGGCTCCTCTGCGCGACTCGGGGTGACAAGCAGTTTGGGCGCGGAACCGCTACGCGCGCCCCATATACGCACCCGTTCGCGTATCGATCTTCACCGTCTCGCCTTCCTGAATGAAGAGCGGCACGTTCACCGTCTTGCCGCTCTCGAGAATCGCCGGCTTCGTCACATTCGAGGCCGTATCGCCGCGGAGACCCTCCGGAGCTTCCACCACCTTGAGTTTCACCGAAGAGGGCAGCTCGACCTGGACGGGCCGGCCACCGGTCGAAAGAACTTCCACCGGCAAATTCTCGACCAGATATTCTTTCGCGTCCGCGAGCAAATCCTCGTTCAGCGTGACCGTCTCGTACGTGTTCGGATCCATGAAATGATATCCGCTGTGATCCTTATAGCTGAACTCGAGCGTCGTCCGGTTCATGTCCACGATCTCGACCTTGTCGGTCGAACCAAAACGCACATCGGCGCTTTTCCCGGTGGCGATGTAGCGGATAATCGCCTGCACAAATGCGCGCAGATTCCCCGGCGTGCGGTGGTTTACTTCAAGGACAATGGCCGTGTTGCCATTGTATTTTATCGCCATTCCTTTTCTGAGATCGTTCGCGGCAGCCATAAGCGGGTCAGTGGGTTGAGTGGAGAGGACGATGGCGCGTAACCACCAACTTCTCAACCTCGATCGGCACCTTCGGTAGGGCGAGACTCTTTCGAGCCGATACGTGGCGGCAAATCGACCGCTCGACAGAGTTTCGCCCTGCCCAACAACCCAGATAAAAAATCCGGGCCATCCGCGTAATCCGCGGTTGCAAACTCGATGCGCGTCGCGCGAAACAGCCCTAGAGCAATTTTAGTTTCGTCAGGTCCTGCGAATCGACGATGCCGACGGGCGCCTGGTTATCATCCACCACCACGAGGTCGTCGATGCGGTGGCGTTCGAGGAGGTTCAGGACTTCCACGGCCAGTTTGTCTTGATGAACGGTGACAGGATTGAGCGTCATCAGGTCTCCGACAAGTCGATCGGCGATCTTGGTATCCGACTGGAAGTGCCGGACGAAATCGCCGTGGGTAAAAATGCCAAGCAGTTGACCGTTTTCATCGGAGACAACGGCGGCGCCGGCGCGCACTTCGGTCATCGTTTTCAGGACGGAGTGGATCGGCGCGTCGGGCGCGACGAGGGCGAGCGCGCTCCGTGGCCGCATGATCTGGTGGACCCGCAGGAGCAGGCTGCGCCCAATCATCCCGGCCGGATGGAACCGCGCGAAATCTTCCTTTTGAAATCCGCGCGCCTCGAGCAGGACCATCGCGAGGGCATCGCCCAGCGCGAGCATGACAGTGGTGCTGGAGGTGGGCGCGAGATTCAGCGGACAGGCTTCCTGCTCGATGTTCACATCGAGAAAAACGTGGGAATTTTGCGCCAGACTCGACTTCGCGTCGCCGCACACGGCGATGATTTTGACCTGAAACCGCGCGATGGCCGGCAGGATCCGCAGCATTTCTTCGGTCTCGCCGCTGGCGCTCAAGGCAAGAACCACGTCGCCATCCGCGACCATGCCGAGGTCGCCGTGCAACGCATTCAGCGAATCGAGCACGACCGCGGGGGAACCGGTGCTCGTGAGCGTGGAGGCGATCTTGTTCCCGATGTGGCCGGATTTCCCGACTCCGAGGACGACCACCTTTCCCCGCGCCTCGACGCACGCTTTGATCAACTCGACCGCCCTGGAAAAATTGTCGTCCAGGCGCGCGCGCAGCCGCTGGAGCTCAAAGATCTCCACGTCGAGAACGCGTCTGGCCTTTCCAAGATAGTCCATCACCCTATGATTGTGCGCTCAGCCGCCCGGCCCGGCAAGAATGATGAATCATTTAGCGAATTAGCGATTCCGTGATTGAGCGAATGAAGAAAACCTGCTTTTCAATGGGGGAGCTGATTCAATGGCCTCTTCACCCTGCCGGATTATCCTATGAAAACTCGACTGCTTCTCTTCCTGCTGGTCGCTTCCGCCGTTACCCCGGTTGTCGCGGAAACGAACAAATTTACCACTCCGGTGACGCCCAGGAAGCAGCGCGAACGGCCTGCGCCGCCCATTTATAAGAGAGACGTGGACGGCGTGATCCCGCGCGCTGTTCGCGGCGGGAACCCGCTCCAAATGCTCAACCCGCGCGCGCCCCGCAAGTACGGCACCTCCCAGGAAGCGGTGAGCATGGATCTGACTGATCTCCGCCGTCCCGAAAGGTGGCTGGGCATTAAATTCTTTGAGTTCCGATTTTGAGGCGACTTTGTGATGGATCGAGTCCCGCCGTCGCGGGATCGCTCGATGACTAAAATGGCGGCGGAGCCGCACTCGATTGACATCGCGCGGCGGAGCGCGCGATCCACGGAACGGCCGGTCGTCGCCTGCTATTGCGCGACATTTCTGAAGCCGGAGATGCTTCACATCTACCGGCAGATCACTTCGCTCACGCGCGTGTCGCCGGTCGTGATCGCGCAAAAACGGGAGGAGGCGGAGCGCTTTCCGTTGGACAAGATCACGGTAGTCGGCAAGCCGGCGCTGCATTTCGCGAGAAGATTTTGGTTCAAGCAGGTTCGCGCGGCGCCCTGGCAGATTTCCCGGAGCGAGGTGAGCGCGCTGACCCGCGTTCTCGAGCACGCGAACGCGCAACTGCTGCACATCTACTTCGGGCACATCGCGGTCCATCTTTTGCCGTTGATCCGAACCTGGGGTAAACCATCGGTCGTTTCGTTTCACGGCGCGGATGTGATGGTGGACCTCGAAAAGCCTGCTTATCGCGCGGCGACGAAAGAGATGCTCGAAGCGGTGCGCCTTGTCCTGGTGCGATCGGAATCGCTCGGGCGCGCGTTGACCGAAATCGGTTGTGCGCCGCAAAAAATCCGGATCCAGCGTACCGGGATCCCGGTCGATGAGATTCCGTTCCGAGCGCGAACGTGGCCGAGCGATGGCGCCTGGAGATTTGTCCAGGCATGCCGCCTGATTGAGAAAAAAGGTTTGAAGACCAGCCTCCTCGCTTTCGCAGAATTCGCCGCCCGTTATCAGCGATCCACCTTCACGATTGCCGGCGAGGGACCGCTGCGGTCTGAGTTGAAAGCGCAAGCGGGCGCGCTTGGCCTCGAGGAAAAGGTTTCGTTTCCTGGTTTTGTCTCACAGGCGCAATTGCGCGAATTATTCGATCATTCACACATTTTTCTTCACCCAAGCGAGCGGGGCGCCGACGGGAATCAGGAGGGCGTACCTAATTCGATGCTCGAAGCGATGGCGAGCGGCCTCGCGGTGTTTGCGACCGAGCACGGCGGGATTCCGGAAGCGATCGAGCACAGCAAGAGTGGGATTCTGGTGAAGGAAGGCGACCATGATGCCCTCGCGCGCAGCTTGTTAGAGGCCGCCACGAGCCCGGACGCGCTCACCACCATTGCGCGTAACGGCGCCGAGGCGGTTCGAGAAAAATTCGAGCAGGCCGCGCAAACGCGAAAGCTCGAGGATTATTATTTCGAGGCGATGGTCGCCCGGACACGCTTGAACTGACAAGATGATCTCGGAAGTGGCAACTCGTTGGAGGTTTGAACCGATGAGCTGGCTCCGCCTGGCAACAACGCTTTTCATGTCGCTTGGCGCAAGCGCGATGGGCGCAGATCACCCGGCTGTTGTCGTCGCACCCGACGGGAGCGGAAACTTCAAAACCGTCCAATCCGCGATCGACTCCATCCCCGACCAAAACACGGATTCCCGTGTCATCGTCATTAAACCCGGCATTTATAAAGAGCGATTATTCATAAGCGAGGGTAAGACCTTTATCACCCTGCGGGGCGAGCACAAACTCCCGGCCAAGACCGTAATCACATTCAATCGTTACTGGAGAATGGACGACCCCGAAGCGCCAGGAAAGAAACTCGAAGCCGACGACATCGAAAGTGTGTTGATTCATGCGGACAACTTCACCGCCGAGAATATTACCTTCGAGAACTCCGCCGGAGAAGTGGGACAAGCCCCCGCCGTGCGGACGAAGGGGGACAAACAGATCTTCCGCAACTGCCGGTTCCTCGGGTGGCAGGACACGCTCTACGTCGACGGCAAGCGGACGTATTTCAAGGATTGCTACGTCGAAGGCCGCGTTGATTTCATCTTCGGCGACGCGACGGCGGTTTTCGAAAACTGCCGTATTCACAGCAAGAAGGGCGGGTTCGTGACCGCCGCCGGCACCAAACCGGAGACGCCGTTTGGTTTGGTCTTTCTCAAATGCAAGCTGACGGGCATGGGCGGCAACGCCTATCTCGGCCGGCCCTGGCAAAAAGGCGCCGCCACCGCGTTCATCGGATGCGAATTGGGCAACCATCTATACCCAGAGGGATGGAGCGACGCTCCGGGGACCGACAATCACAAAACAGCGCGATACGTCGAACACAAGAACACCGGCCCCGGCGCGGATACGTCCGAACGACCCGATTGGACGCGACAGCTCAGTGATGCCGAAGCGCAGGCCTACACGATCGAGAATATTCTGAGCGGGGAGGATCACTGGAATCCCAAACAGTAGCGGGCGTTTTGCCCGCGGTTTGTTCATTCGGGGAGTCGGGCCCTGCTCGTTTCGCTGGTGCCTTGCGGTAGCCGCTTCCCTGTGCGAAGCGCACAGAACTCACGCCGCCCACAGGGCGGCGGCTACAGGGCCGCAGCTGAAATCGATCCGCCGAAGAAGGATCTTAGTTCTTCGGCGACGACTTTGAACGCCACGTGTTCGGAAGCCGCGGTCTCCATGGCGGCGACGCTTTCTTCATAATGCGCTCGGTCCGCGAGCAGGCGCAGCGCGGTTTTTCCGATGTCCTCGATGGAACGCGCGAAGCCGCAACTGTCGGGGAAGGCAAGACGGTCGATCGCGCCGTTTCCGCCGACACAGGGGACGCGACAGAGCAACGCATCTCCCGCGACCTGCCCCGGAACAAAACTAGTATCGAGCTGGAGAACGATTTTGTGCCGCGCGATTTCCCGCAGGTAATTGGGATAGGAAAGCTTGTGGTCGAGGACCCGCAGTTTTTCAGAATCGAATCCGATCCCGGCGAGCAGGCGTGCGCCTTTGCGTCGATCGAAATTGAAGACCGTGACCGGTTCGCCTGTCTGCTCGCTCAACCGGCGCGAGACCAGCAACGCGCCGAGATGATTTCGCGAGAGGACGTTCCATTCGCGCGTTCCGACAAAGATTCCCGAGCGTTCGCCAATTGGCCGGGAAAAATCCCAACGCCGGTCGTCGATCGGATAAGGCGTCGGGATGAAAGCGACTCGGTCGGAACTGCCTCGGATCGCCCGATAGAAGTCCGCGGCTTCCGGCGTTGGGGCGATGCAGCGATCCGCCCGACTTACAATGCGCTCAAATCGAGCCAGCCTCGCCGGATCGCGCAGTTGATCGGCGATCTGGTGAAGTCCTGTTTCCTTTAGCGAAACCGCGGCGAGGCGTCCTTCTTTTTGCAGAGCGTCCAGTGCGCGCTCGGAAGCGATGAAGTCGCCGCGCAACAAAAGCAGAACCGGCCTCGCCTCGGCGATCGCTCGTTTGACGTCACGATGAAAACTGCCGTGCGTACAGGCAGCGTAGGCGTGGAAGTTAGTCGGCTGATGCGGTTCCGACGTTTCGCCGGCGCCATCGGGGAAGTGCTGTTCCGGATCGCGCCCGCCCGGGTTGAGAACGGTCAAACGAAATGGAGAGGGATCATTTTGCGCCATCGGTAGAGCACCGTATCAGATGATATTGGGACTGCGAAGGTGGATCGTGCGCTCCGCGCGCGATGTTAATTCTTCGCGGCTCTGCCGCCATTTTGTCATCGCGCGCGGAGCGCACGATCCACCTAGTCCCCGAGATCCGCCGGCGGGGGAGGCGACGGTTTCAAGATCTGATCGCTGGGAATCTCATCCGCAGGATGCACCGGTTGGGCGCGGCGAATCTCCTTTGGTTGCGGTGTCGGATCGACCGGTTGTGCCTTCAAGATTGGCTTGGACAAATCCGGCTTGGACGAATCCGGTTCGACAGGTTCCGCTTTCAGGATTGGTTTACTTGGATCGAGGCCGGCCGGCTGCGCTTTCAAGACCGGCTTGGTCGGATCGGGCATGGTCTCGTCCGCATTCGGAACAACCGGTTTGTCTCCCAGCGGTTTTTCTTTTTCTGGCGGCGGCTTGGGTTTGAGCGTCGAGTTCACCGCATTATAGGGATCGAGTTCCGCGAGAAGGACCGGCCCTTTCACCGCGATCGGTGAAACCTGAGTCGGATCGACCGCGAGCGAGGCGCGCGGAAATCCGGACGCGGGCAAGTCGCGTACGAGGCGTGCTTTCGCTTCGCCATGCACATTGCAGGGCTCGGTCGGCATTTGAGCGGCAGTCCCGATCTCCACATAGGTCGTGCGGCGGCGAACAGTTTCCCCGCCCGCCGACTTCACCTGGTCGTAGCATTTGTCCGTCGCGAGTAATCCGGACCGGGAGCAAATCTCGGCCGTCTGTATTCCGGCGGGTTTTCGAATCTCCTTCGGTGGATAGCGCTCGCTCACAGCGTTCATCATTTCGACCCAGATCGGCAGCGCGATTTCGCTTCCGAACGCACCGCGGTAAATTTTCTGCGGCTTGTCGAATCCAGCCCACACGGCGCAGGTGATCGAGTCATCGTAACCCGCAAAAAGTGCGTCGGTGAAATCGTAAGCGGTCCCGGTTTTGCCGGCCGCGGGGAATTTCTTCAGGCCAAATTTCTCCCGTGCGGCTCGACCCGTCCCGGATTCGAGCGCGTCCACCAGACACGAATGCACTTCGTAGGCGGTTTCCGGCTTGATGACTCGCTGCCGCGTCCGATCCTCGGGCGCCTGCCAGACAACCGTGCCGTCCTTTTCCTCGATGCGATCGAGAATGTGGGGCGCGTTCGGACGCCAGCCGCCGTTGGGAAAGGTCGTGTAGGCGAGCGCGAGTTCCGCGAGCGTGATCTCACTGCTGCCGAGAAAAGTGGCTGGGAAAGGACGAAGCGGAGAACGAATACCGGCGGTATGGCAAAGCTGAATGACGGGCTCGACCCCGACCGTCATCCCGATGCGGACCGTGGCGCCATTCTTCGATTTAGCGAGCGCTTGCCTCGCCGTCATTGCGCCTTCGTAACGGTTCTCCTCCGATTCTGGTCCCCATTCGCCCAGAATTCCGGTGGTGCCGCCAATCATGACAGCGCGGTTATCGAGCGCTGAATCTTCCACGAGTGAGCCCGGGAAAAGTCCGTTCTCGAACGCGGCGGCATAGACGAACGGCTTGATCGCAGTTCCGGCGGGCCGCTTTGCCTGCAAGGCCCGATCATATTGGTTGTGCTCGAAATCGCGGCCGCCAATGAGCACGAGAATGCCTGCGGTTTGATTATCGAGCGCGATCATGGCGCCCTGCAAATAATCCGGCGCCGTTGCCAGGTTCGGCACGGCGAGCTGTTTGGCGTTTTTGTAACGATTGGCAAATGCTTCATACGTCGGGTGGCTGTAACCGGGACGCTGTTCCACCGCGGTGAGATGCGTTTTCAAAGATTCCTCTCCGACCTTTTGCAACTCGGCGTCGATCGTGGTGTGGATTCGGTAACCTTCATTCATGGCGCGGTCCCAGCCGACCGCGGCAATCACCTGCTGGCGGATGTAATCAACGGCGTAAGTCTGACCCTGCGCGCTTTGCTTGCTGCCGATCTCGATGTCTTCCGCTTGCGCGGTCTCGCATTGCCCGCGCGTGATAAACCCGAGATCGCGCATGCGCCCGAGCGCGATGTTGCGCGCCTCGCGCGACGCCGCTTTGTCGCCCCAGGGCGAAAGCTTGTTCGGACTCTTGATCAAGCCGGCCAGCGTGGCGCATTCCGCGAGCGTCATGTCCTTCGCGGGTTTTCCAAAATAACCGCGCGCGGCCGCCTCCGCCCCGTACAATCCGCCACCGAAATAAATCCGGTTAAGATACAGCTCCATGATCTTTTGTTTTCCGAAGCGCTCCTCGATTCGCTTCGAGAGAAAAATTTCGAGCAGCTTGCGCCGGAACGTTCTTTCCTTGAGCGCAAAACTGTTCCGCGCCAGCTGCTGTGTGATCGTGCTCGCGCCCTGGCGCACGTGGCCGGCAGTAAAATTCTTCAACGCCGCCCGAATGATGCCCGAGAGATCGTAGCCGCCGTGCTGGTAGAATTTGTTGTCTTCCATGGAGACAACGGCGTTCACCAGATCGCGCGGCAATTGATCGTAGGGGACTGTCTCCCGGTTCTCGACGTAGATCTGGCCGAAGATCTTGTCATTTCGGTCCAGGATGACGCTGGCCGATTCCATCTGTTCGAGCTTCGAGAGATCGAACGTCGTGGCCTCCTCACTGAGCGTCGAAGCGACGGACCAGCAATAAATGCCGAACCCGATCAGGGCCAGGAAAGCGCTGCCGATCGGGATGTAGTATTTCGGTTTGGTAAACCAGCGGCGGCGGTCGAAATAATCGACTGGTGTTGGCGTGAAAAAGGAAACGGGCATGCGGCGAAACGCGTTAAATCGTTATAAACGTTAAAGAGCTAAATCGGTA
>Ga0193745_1000175_pt1 | contig 11586 bp, 12 predicted proteins | sample L1a2metaG_FD_145899 | JGI IMG/M metagenome (GOLD analysis project Ga0193745, IMG submission 145899) | Soil microbial communities from a riparian zone of the East river system, Colorado, United States - L1a2 | ecosystem: Environmental > Terrestrial > Soil > Riparian zone | place: USA: East River... | reverse complement strand
CGTGCGCCTGCAAGGAGCAGTGGAATCGCCGCGCCAGGAGCTCTTTCGGCGCCTCAACATGGCGCCCGGCGGAGTAGGCGTGCTCCTGGAAATGCGGCGCCGGCTGCTGCGGGGCCTGGCCGAGCACCCGCACTGGACCAGCATCGAGACCGACCTCGCCCACCTGTTCCGTTCCTGGTTCAACCGCGGCTTCCTCGTCCTGCAACGCATCGACTGGCGCACTTCCGCCCTGGTGCTGGAGAAGCTGATCCAGTACGAAGCCGTACACGAGATTCAGGGCTGGCACGACCTGCGCCGCCGGCTGCAGGCCGACCGCCGCTGCTATGCGTTTTTCCATCCGACGCTGCCCGACGAGCCGGTGATCTTCATCGAGGTGGCGCTCACCCGCGGCATGAGCGCCAAGGTGCAGCCTCTGCTCGCCCCCGACTCTCCCGTGGTCGACCCTGCTTCGGCCGACTGCGCGATCTTCTACTCGATCACGAACCCTCAGGAAGGCTTGCGCGGCATATCGTTCGGCAATCTTCTGATCAAGCAGGTCGCCGAGGACCTCGGCCGCGAGTTTCCGCGCCTGAAGACCTTCGCCACGCTCTCGCCGATCCCGGGTTTCCGCAAATGGCTTGCCGGCGGCACGGGGCTGCGTGAAGGCGATCCCCGGCACGCGGAGCTGGCCGCTCTGCTCGCCAAGATCGACGCGCAGGACTGGTTCAAGGACAAGGCGCGCGCCGCGGAAATCCTGAAACGGCTCAGCCGTCTGTGCGCCTACTATCTTCTCTACGCCAAGCAGGATGACGAGCCGCTTGACGCAGTGGCCCGGTTCCATCTGGGCAACGGCGCGCGCCTGGAGCGTCTCAACTGGCTCGGCGACACGTCGGCCGCGGGCATGCGCCGCTCGGCCGGGGTCATGGCGAACTACGTTTACCGTCTCGACGACGTGGAACGCAACCACGAGTCCTACGCCAGGGAGCACCGCATCATCGCCGCGCGCCGCTTCGGCCTTTTGGCGAAGCATTCGCTGCTCATGCGCGGCAGCGCGTTCAGGCGCGCGGTCACCACCTAGGATGGGAATAATCCGCGCATGAGCACGCTTCCGAAGTCGATCGACGAAACCCTGCAGCTGCTCGCGAGCGCGGACTACGTCGCCGAGCGCAGCCTCGCTACCACGGTGTTCCTTGCCCTCAAGATGAGCCGGCCGCTGTTTCTCGAAGGTGAGGCCGGTGTCGGCAAGACCGAGATCGCAAAGGTCCTCGCCGGCGGTCTCGGCCGAACACTGGTGCGCCTGCAGTGCTACGAGGGTCTGGACATCGCCTCCGCCGTGTACGAGTGGAACTATTCGCGCCAGATGATCGAGATAAGGCTGGCCGAAGCGGAGGGCGCGTCGCGTGACGCGGTCGCCAAGGACATTTTCTCCGAGCGCTTCCTCATCAAGCGGCCGCTGATGCAGGCTCTCGAGGGCGGAAAGGGCGCGGCGCCCGTATTGCTGATCGACGAATTGGACCGCACCGACGAGCCGTTCGAGGCGTATCTTCTGGAAGTGCTGTCGGATTTCCAGATCACGATCCCGGAGATCGGCACGGTGAGAGCCACGGAGCCGCCCATCGTCGTGCTCACTTCCAACCGCACGCGCGAGATCCACGACGCCATCAAGCGACGTTGCTTCTACCACTGGGTGGATTATCCGGACGCGGTGCGGGAGCTCGAAATTCTCAAGCGAAAAGCCCCGGAAGCCTCCGAAAACCTTTCGCGCGAGGTCGTAGCCTTCGTGCAGCGCCTGCGCAAGATGGATTTGTTCAAGCTGCCCGGCGTCGCCGAGACGATCGACTGGTCGAAGGCTCTGGTTGCGCTCGACAGGATGACGCTCGACCCCCAGACCGTCAACGACACCCTCGGTACCCTGCTCAAGTACCAGGACGACATCACTCGCGTGCGCGGCAGCGATGCCGAGCGCCTGCTCGCGGAGGTCAGGGCGGAGCTCGCTGCCGCCTAGATCGCCCCGCGGTGGGAAAAAAAACGGGAAGACCCTCGCTCGAGGCGGTCGATCTTCATTGCACGCGCGGCGAGCGCAGGCTCTTCGGCGCGCTGAACTTCACGTTGCGCGGCGGCGATCTGCTCCGGGTCGGAGGAGCCAACGGTTCCGGCAAGACGAGCCTATTGCGCATCGCATGCGGCCTGCTCGAACCGACCCGCGGCGAGGTACGTTGGGGCGGTGAAGATATCCGGCGGCTGCAGGAGGAATTCCGCCGCCAGCTCGTCTACATCGGGCACGCCGACGCGATCAAGGACGACCTGACCCCGGCCGAAAACCTGCAGGTCGCATGCACGCTTGCCGGTGTCCGGGCGCTGCGCGAACAGATCGGTGAGGCATTGCGGCGGCTCGGGCTCGCGGGTTGCGAACATCTGCCCACGCGCGTGCTGTCGCGGGGGCAGCGGCGGCGGGTCGCATTGGCACGGCTTGCGCTGAGCGAGCACGCGCCGTTGTGGGTGCTGGATGAGCCGTTCACGGCGCTCGACGCCGCCGCGATCGACTGCGTGCAGGGCCTGATCACCGAGCACGTTTCGCGGGGCGGAGCGGCGATGCTTACGACACACCTTGAAGCGCAGATTGCGGCCGCCGCGACGCTGCGCATCGATCTGGAGGCAAGCTGACATGATGGCGGCGCTGCGCTGCGTGATCGTCCGCGACCTGCTGCTCGCGGCGCGACGCAGCTCCGACGTCCTTACGGTGCTGCTTTTCTTCGTCATCGTGGTGAGCCTCTTCCCTCTCGGAATCGGACCCGATCCGTCGCTCCTCCGCACGATCGCGCCAGGCGTCATCTGGGTGGCGGCGCTGCTCGCCTCGATGCTGGCTCTTCAGCGGATGTTCGCCTCCGACCACACCGACGGGACGCTGGAGCAGATGCTGCTCGGCGCCACGCCTCTGGGAATGACCGTCGCCGCCAAAGTGTTCGCCCATTGGGTCGTATCCGGCCTGCCCCTCGTCCTGATCTCGCCCGTTTTGGCGCTACAATTCGATTTTCCTCAAGAGCTGCTCGGCGTGTTGGCCCTGTCTTTGGCCCTCGGTACGCCGGTACTGAGCCTGATCGGGGCGATCGGCGCGGCGCTGACGTTGGGGCTGCGGGGCGGGGGAGCATTGCTGTCGCTTCTGGTTCTGCCCCTGTACGTTCCGGTGCTGATCATCGGAGCGGGCTCCGCCGATGCGGCGGCGTCCGGCCTCGGTGGCCACGCCCAAATTCTTCTCTTGGGCGCCATGCTCGTATTCGCCGGGGCTTTCGCGCCGTGGGCAGCGGCAGTGGCATTGCGTATTTCCGCGGAGTAGAGACGGAGTAGAGACTCGGCATGAGTTCCAATTGGCTCAAATATTCGTCGCCACAGACCTTCTTTCCCCTGGCGGGAAAACTAGCGTTCTGGTTCGGCGTTCTTGCGCTCATTGCGTGCGCCGCAGGCCTGTACATCGGCTTTTTCCGCGCGCCCACGGACGCCCAGCAGGGCGAGGCCTATCGCATCATATTCATCCACGTTCCGGCAGCCTGGATGTCGATGTTCCTTTATCTGGTCATGGCGTTCTGGGCGGGACTGGGACTCGCGTTCAACACCCGGCTCTCGGGCATGATGGCGAGCGCGATCGCCCCCACCGGCGCGCTGTTTACATTTCTCGCGCTCTGGACCGGCTCGCTCTGGGGAAAGCCCACCTGGGGCACCTGGTGGGTGTGGGACGCGCGGCTGACTTCGGAGCTGATCCTGCTGTTCCTCTATTTCGGGTTCATGGCGCTCCAGGCGGCGATCGACGATCCTCGCCGCGCCGACAAGGCCGGGGCGGTGCTGGCCTTGGTCGGCGTCGTGAACATCCCGATCATCTACTTCTCGGTCAAGTGGTGGAACACGCTTCACCAGGGTGCTTCGGTGAGTCTAACCAAGGCCCCGACCATGGCGGCGACGATGCTGACCGGCATGGTCGTGATGGCTTTCGGATTCTGGTTCTACAGCATCGCAGCTGCGCTGATGCGCTCGCGCTGCATCATGCTCGAGCGCGAACGCGCGAGCGAGTGGGCGGTCGAATACGCGAGAGGGTCCGCATGAGCTGGGGCAGCTGGGAAAATTTCCTTGCAATGGGCGGCCATGCGTTCTATGTTTGGGGCTCCTACCTCGTGACGCTCGGTCTCTTGATCGCGGAAATCGTGCTGCTCGCGTTGCGCAAGCGCAGCGCTCTCGCACGCCTTCGCGTCCACGGTGCCGCAGCGCAAGGCGACCGATGAAACCCAGGCAGAAACGGCTGGCGATGATCGCGGGCGGCCTCGTTGCGCTCGGCGTGGCGGCCGCCTTCGTGCTCGCCGCGTTCCAGGAGAATCTCGTGTTCTTTTTCACCCCGAGCCAGGTTGCGGCGAAAGAGGTGCCGCAGGGACGGCCTTTCCGCGTAGGCGGGATGGTCACACCGGGAAGCGTGAAGCGCCAGGCAGACGGGGTCACCGTGCAATTCGTCGTCACCGACACGGCGAAGAACGTCCCGGTCGTCTACCGCGGCCTCCTCCCGGACCTGTTCCGCGAGGGCAAAGGTGTAGTGACGCAGGGGAAGCTGGGTCCCGACGGCGTCTTCTACGCGAGCGAAGTGCTCGCCAAGCACGACGAGAACTACATGCCCCCGGCGGCGGCGGACGCGATCAAGCAGGCACAGTCCATCAATGAAAAGGCGGCGCACACCCTGGTGCAGGGCGGCGCCGGACGCAAATGATCCCTGAAATCGGTCAGCTCGCTCTCGCGCTCGCGCTGTGCCTCGCCCTCGCCCAGTCGTCGCTCGGGCTCGTGGGGGCCGCCCGCGGCGATGGCCTGTGGATGGCCGCGGTGCGACCCGCCGCGCAAGGGCAGTTCGTCTTCGTGGCCATCGCCTTCGGCTGTCTCACCTACGCCTTCGTCGCGAACGACTTCACCGTCGCCTACGTCGCCTCCAACTCCAATTCCGCGCTTCCCGTCGCCTACCGCGTCACCGGCGTTTGGGGCGGGCACGAAGGCTCGATCCTGCTATGGACGCTGATACTCGGCGTATGGACGCTCGGCGTGACGTTCTTCAGCCGCCACCTCCCCAACGATATGGTGGCGCGGGTGCTGGGCGTGATGGGAATCGTGAGCACCGGGTTCCTCCTCTTCACGTTATTCACTTCGAATCCTTTTCTGCGGCTCTTCCCGGCGCCCGCCGACGGGCGCGACTTGAATCCGCTGCTGCAGGACCCGGGCATGGTGATCCATCCACCGATGCTCTACATGGGCTACGTCGGTTTTTCGATCGCATTCTCCTTTGCCGTCGCGGCGCTCTTGAGCGGCCGCCTCGATGCGGCGTGGGCGCGCTGGTCGCGCCCCTGGACGACGGCGGCGTGGGGGTTTCTCACGGTGGGCATCGCGCTCGGCAGCGGCTGGGCATACTACGAGCTGGGTTGGGGCGGATGGTGGTTCTGGGATCCGGTCGAGAACGCCTCCTTCATGCCCTGGCTCGTCGGCACGGCGCTCATCCATTCGCTCGCGGTAACGGAGAAGCGCGGAGCTTTTCGCAGCTGGACCGTGCTACTCGCGATCGTTGCCTTTGCGCTGAGCCTGCTCGGTACCTTCCTCGTGCGGTCCGGGGTGCTCACTTCCGTGCACGCTTTCGCAGTCGATCCCACGCGCGGCATCTTCATCCTGGGGCTGTTCGCGCTTTTCATCGGCGGCGCACTCGTGCTGTACGCCTGGCGCACCTCGCGCATCGGTCTGGGCGGGGACTTCAAGCTCGTCTCGCGCGAGTCGATGCTGCTCGCGAACAACGTCTTCTTTGCTGCGGCCGCAGGGACGGTTTTTCTTGGAACTATTTTTCCTCTGGCGATGGACGCGCTGAACCTCGGCAAATACTCGGTAGGACCTCCGTATTTCGAGATCGTGTTCGTTCTGGTCATGGCACCCGCCTTGTTCTTGATGGGGATCGGTCCGCTCGCCCGTTGGAAAAAGGCGAGTCTTCCCGATCTCGCCACGCGCCTGCGCTGGGCTCTTGCGGCAAGTCTCGCTGCGGGGCTCGTGCTTCCGTTTGCGATGGGACGCTGGAGCGCGCTGGTCGCTTTCGGCCTGCTGCTCGCAGCATGGATCGCGGCGAGCGGCATCGTCCAGCTGTATGAAAAGATCAGGAACGCGGCGGGCGGGGCGAGCGCCTGGACCCGGCTGCGCGGCACGCCGCGCGCGACCTACGGCATGCTGCTCGCGCACTTCGGCGTCGCGGTGTTCGTGGTCGGGGTGACACTGGTGAAGGGCTACGAGAGCGAGAAGGATGTGCGCATGGAGCCGGGCGACACCGTGGAGCTCGGCGGCTACACGTTCCGTCTCGACGGGGTGAGGGACGTGCAGGGGCCGAACTACGTCGCCGCTCGCGCCCAGATCCAGGTCAGCCGCGAAGGCCGCGCCGTCACCACCCTTTATCCCGAGAAGCGCATCTACACGGTGCAGAACACGTCGATGACGGAAGCCGCGATCGATACCGGCTTCACGCGCGACCTGTACGTATCGCTCGGCGATTCCGTGGGCGCGGCAGCCTGGATCGTGCGGGTGCAGCACAAGCCCTTCATCGACTGGATCTGGGGCGGATGCCTCTTGATGGCGCTGGGCGGCGCGCTCGCCGCAAGCGATCGCCGCTACCGGCTGGCGGCCAGACGGCAGCAGGAATCGTACGCGGCGGCGCAGGCCGCGCCGTAATCCCGTCGCCGAAAGCAGCTCATGAATCGCTTCGTTCTTCCCCTGGCAATCTTCGCTGCGCTGATCGCCTTGCTCGGGGTCGGCCTCACCCTCAATCCGCGCGAAGTTCCCTCGCCGCTCATCGGCAAGGCAGCGCCCCACTTCGAGTTGCCCCAATTGCGCGAATCCGCAAAGACATTCACTGAAAAGGACATGCTCGGAAAAGTCTGGGTCCTCAACGTGTGGGCGTCGTGGTGCGTGAGCTGCCGCGAGGAGCACCCGGTGCTGCTCGATCTCGCCAAAAGCGGCTCGGTGCCGCTCTACGGCCTCAACTACAAGGACAAGCGCGAAGACGGCCTGGCGTGGCTGAAGAGCATGGGCGATCCCTACCAGCTCTCGATCTACGACCTCGACGGCAAGGTTGGCATCGACTACGGCGTCTACGGCGTGCCCGAGACCTATGTGATCGACAAGCTCGGCGTCATCCGCTACAAACGCATCGGCCCGCTCACGCCCGAGATCGTCAAGGAAAAGGTGCTGCCTCTGGTGCAAGAGCTCGGTCGTGCTTAGGGTCCTTGCGTTCCTGCTTCTTGCCGCTACGGTCAAGTGGGTGTCCGCGAAGGAAGCCGCCCCGGCAGCGGCGGATCCGGCGCTCGAGCAGAGGGTCATGACGCTCGCTTCCGAGCTGCGCTGCCTCGTGTGCCAGAACCAGACCATCGCCGACTCGAACGCGCCGCTCGCCGAGGATCTGAGGAACCAAGTCAGGGAAAAGATGCGGCAGGGCAGCAGCAACTCGGAAATCATCGACTACATGGTCGCCCGCTACGGCGACTTCGTCCTGTACCGGCCGCCGCTCAAGCTCACGACCGTGCTGCTGTGGTTCGGGCCGCTGCTGCTGCTTGCCGCCGGGTTCGCCATCCTGCTCCGCCGAGTCCTGCGCCGGCGACCGGCGCAGGAATTCGAAATGACCGCCTCCGAGCACAAGCGCGCAACAGAGCTCCTTGCCGGAAACGAGGCGGAGCGCCGGTGACTGCGTTCGTCGCCCTCGGCGCTGCGCTCATCGCCGCCGCGCTGCTGTTCGTCGTGCCGCCGCTGCTGCGCCGCGGCTCGCGCAAGGGCGCAACGCGCGATGCCGTCAACGTCGCGGTATACCGTGATCAGCTGCGCGAGCTCGAAGTCGACCTGCGCGCCGGAACGCTGGCCGCGGACCAGCATGAAAAGGCACGCAGCGAGATCGAAGCCCGGCTGCTCGCCGACGTGGACAGGGGCGACGCCCCGGCGCAATCTCCGCGGCACACGCGCGCCGCCGCGCTCGCACTGGGTCTCGCCTTGCCGGTTTGCGCGCTCGCCGTCTACTTAGCGGTCGGCAATCCACGGGCCCTCTTGCCGCAGGCCGCCGAGGGCGCAAATCAGCACGGATTGAGCGCGCAACAATTCGAAGCGCTGGTCTCGCGGCTCGCGGTGCGCCTGAAGGACAACCCCGAGGATGCCGAGGGCTGGATGATGCTGGGGCGCTCGTACGCGGTGCTGGGGCGCTTCGGCGAATCGAGCGAAGCCTACGCCAAGGCCGCCGCGCGCATGCCGCGCGACGCGCAGCTCCTCGCGGATTACGCGGACGCTCTCGCGATGGCGCAGGGCAGGACGCTGCAAGGGGAGCCGGAAAAAATCCTGCGGCGCGCGCTCGCCATCGACCCCGACAACGTGAAGGCGCTGCTCCTCGCAGGCACCGCCGCCTTCAACCGGAACGCCTACCCTGCTGCAATACGCCATTGGGAGCGGGCGCTGGGGCTTCTCCCGGCGGAGTCCGACATGATTCAAAGGGTGCAGGCAAGCATCGCGGAGGCGCGCTCTCTGGGCGGCTCTCCGGGCGGAAAAGCACAGGTCGCGAAACCCGAACAATCACAGGGCGGCAGCCGGGTGAGCGGCGTGGTCAGGCTCGCCCCGGAGCTCGCCGGGAAAGTCGCCCCCGGCGACACGGTCTTCATCTTCGCCCGGGCGGCCGAAGGTCCGCGCATGCCGCTCGCGATTCTGCGCAAGCGCGGGAGCGATCTTCCCGCCGAGTTCACGCTCGACGACTCGATGGCGATGGCGCCGCAGATGAAGCTGTCCGCCTTCCCCAATGTAGTGATAGGCGCACGCGTCTCGAAATCCGCCAATGCGAACCCTCAGCCGGGGGACCTTCAAGGCCTGAGCGCGGCGGTCAAGGTCGGCGCCAAGAGCGTAAGCGTCGTGATCGATACCGAGCTGCGAGGGCTTGCCGAAAAATGACAGCGGACGGCCGCCTCGCGGAGAACGTCATGCACTTCGCCCGCGTGCTGCGCGCTGCGGGTCTGCCGATCGGACCGGATCGCGTGCTCGACGCGGTGCGTGCGGTGGAAGTGGCGGGTGTCGAGCGGCGCGACGACTTCTATTGGACGCTCGCCAGCGTGTTCCTCGACCGGCGCGAGCAGTTCGAAATCTACGACCAGGCGTTCCATATCTTCTGGCGTGACCCGCAGCTCCTAGAGCGCGTCATGGCGATGTTCCTGCCGCAGGTCTACGGGCGGCAGGGTCGTGACGAGCCGCGCCCGGCCTCGAGCCGCGTCGCCGACGCGCTTTATCCGAAGCCGAGAAAACCCAGGGAGGATCCCGCCGAGCTGCCGCAGGAAACGGAGATCGACGCGACCTTGAGCTTTTCATCGCGGGAAGTGCTGCAGCACGCCGACTTCGAGACGATGACGAGCGAGGAGATAAAGCAGGCGAAAAAAATGCTCGCGAATCTGCGTCTGCCGATCCCGGAGATCCGCACCCGGCGCTTCGAGTCCGACCCCCGCGGCGCGCGGGTCGACCTGCGCGCGAGCTTGCGCGCGAGCTTGAGGAACGGCGCGAAGATCATCCCGCTCAAGCGGCGCTCGCCTCAGCGGCGCCATCCGCCGCTCGTGGTCCTGTGCGACGTGTCGGGCTCGATGAACCGCTACTCGAGGATGTTTCTCCACTTCCTGCACGCGATCACCAACGACCGGGACCGTGTGACGAGCTTCGTCTTCGGCACCCGGCTCACCAACATCAGCCGGTACTTGCGCCATCGCGACGTCGACGTCGCGATGGTCGGGGTGTCCGATGCGATCGCCGACTGGTCGGGCGGCACGCGCATCGGCAATTGCCTGCGGGAATTCAACCTGCGCTGGTCGCGCAGAGTGCTCGGACAAAACGCGGTCGTGCTGGTGATCTCCGACGGCCTGGACGGCGATGTCGGCGAAGGACTCGCCAAGGAGATGGAGCGCCTGCACAAGTCGTGCAGGAAGCTCATCTGGCTGAATCCGCTCCTGCGTTACCAGGGATTCGAGGCGCGGCCGGCGGGCGTGCGCGCGATGTTGCCGCACGTGGACGAGTTCCTGCCGGTGCACAACGTCGCGAGCCTGATCGATCTCGCCCGCGCGCTCGAAGGCTCGCACGAATATCGCCGCGCGGCGTGACGGCGCTTTGGCGCCTCTCGGTCGGGTGCGCTCTCCCCCGCCCGGTGTACATACTCCACAGTCATGGAACAGCGCATCGACCGCCAGGTAGACCGGCGCCGAGGCGATCAGGCCGGAGCCTCGACTTCGAACGACGCCACTTCCGTCGGATCGGTGCTGTAAGGGTGCCCGAAGCTGATCGATCCCCGGCCGTGCAGCACGACTTCCTCGCGCTTGACGGCCATTTCAGGCTGACCGTGAAACGTGACGAAAGTGCCGTTGGAACTGACATCGACCAGAACGAATTTATCGCGCCGGCGCTCAATCCGCGCATGCTCGCGCGAGGCCTTGCGGTCCGCTATGACGATGTCGCTGTTCTCACGGCCAAGCGTAATCAGCTCGCGGCCCAGGCCCAGGATCATTTCCTTCCCGCCGTGCCTCAGGCACAGCCGCGCCTGAGCCTGTTTGGGCGGGCCGGGCGCCCGGCTCGCCATGTAGGTCAATTCCTCGCTTTGCCGCCATAGAACCTCGTAGACATCGACCTCCTGCTCCCGCCCTTTGACGGGAAGCTTGTCGAGGGCCCGGGTCTGATCCTTCATCGGCTTGCTCAATGCTTCCACGCACTCGCCGCCGGCGATGATCTGAGAAGGCTTGGCCAGTTTCACCATTCGAGCGGCCACGTTGACGCAGTCGCCGAACACGTCCTGTCCCTCCTCCAGCACGGGACCGAATTGCAGCCCGATGTGGATCTGAATGCGCTGCCCGGATACGGGTTCCTGCATCTCCACCCGCGTCTGCATCTCGGTTGCGGCCTGGGTTGCGGCCGTGGCGCTCGGAAACACGCACAGGACTTCGTCGCCGATCGTCTGGACCACCCGGCCTCCGCAGCCGAGCGCCGATTCACGCATGATATTGAGGCACAGGCCGACGCACTCGAGCGCCCGTGCGTTGCCGAGCTTCTCGTACAGGCGCGTGCTTCCGGTGATGTCGGCGAACAGAACGGCGAGATTTACGGGCTTCTTTTCCATCGTACAGGCGCGAACCATTCTGGCGGCCGCGCAAAGTATAAGCCAAAAGGCCGGCAAAATACCCTAGCGCTCCGACCTTAGTCGTACTTGAGTGCCCGTTACCGTCTGCTCTAGAATGGCCCCCGGAAGCCTGTGGGCAAGCGACATTGGGGGGAGGGAATGCGCGGGATCTGCCGGGGAGGGATCCGAAGTTTTTTTCAGGTCGCGGTAGTGCTGTTCTGCGCCGGCGCGCCCGCTCTTGCCCAAACGCTGGGCACATTGACTCTGGTAGAGGGGAGGGTTGCTCTGATTCGGGGCACGACGCAATACACCGCTGCTCAGGGCGTGAGGCTGGGGGACGGAGACATATTGGCGGTCGATCCCAAGGGGCAGGCGCAAATGGAGTTCCAGGACGGAGCCATCCTCAATGTCAGCCAGGGGGCGCAGGTCATGCTGACGCGCATCGC
>Ga0193745_1000174_pt1 | contig 11589 bp, 6 predicted proteins | sample L1a2metaG_FD_145899 | JGI IMG/M metagenome (GOLD analysis project Ga0193745, IMG submission 145899) | Soil microbial communities from a riparian zone of the East river system, Colorado, United States - L1a2 | ecosystem: Environmental > Terrestrial > Soil > Riparian zone | place: USA: East River... | reverse complement strand
TCCTAAATCGATCGGATGCCAATTTTGCCGCACAATTTTCCTTTGCTGCGCCGGGACGGAAACGGCGTTCACCATCCCTCGATGCTGACTATCGGTGTCGGCATGTCGTTCGGCCTGGCACCGATGCCGCCTGTACTCCTTGCGGACAAGCGAGCTTCCGCGGAAGCAAAGTTGCACTGTGGGACATCGCATGCGGCGGACGATCTTTACAAGTGGGCCGACGAGATCATGGCGCAGCTTGTCGCCCGAGGGGATCCAATTCCCAAACTCACGCTCGCGCAGTCGCTCGACATCCCTTTTGAATCGCGCTGGCCTGGGACCGCTTCGGCACGACGAAATACGCCGCGGCACCGGGTCATCGCTCGCTTCGCGCGCGAGGGACTGTGGGAACAAATCTGGTCGCTCAACTGGGATTGCATTCAGGAGAGCGCATTGGAAAACGTCGGAATAAAGCGCGACGGCGTCGATGCCGGGCTGTCGTGGCCGACAGGTTTTCGCACGTTTATTACCGCTGCGGAATGTCCGCAGATGGCGGAGGAAAACCGTGTAAAGGTCGTAAAACCTCACGGCTGCGTCATGGCGCTGGTGACTGCCGATGCAGCCAGGCGCGGGGGAGATCAACCCCGCGCACGCCAGTTAGCGGAGCGCTTCCTTATCACGGCTACAGAAAGGGCCAACTTGGCCCCCGGTGCCGCTGGAGGTGGCGCGCAGCAGTTTATTTTCGCGACACTCTGCGTGAAGCTTTCTTCCTGTCCGTTCGTCATTGCGGGCTGGAGCGTATCGGAAGAGTACTTGCTCAACTACATTGAGAAGAATGTGCAGCCCTTGCTCGCCGCACGACCGCTGGCCGTTGACGAGTTGAGTATCATCGATATTGCATTCAATCACCAAGGCCACACGCGACTCGCTGGTTTTTACAATAAGGATGAGGCCACTGCGCATGTTCCCGTCGAACCGGGGGGATTTACCACGGACAAACTTTTTCTGTGGATTCAAGCTCTCTATGCGATCGGATGCCTTCACCGGTGCGCATCCGACGCCGACAAACCTGCATTGGGAGAGATTGCGGCACCAATCAATCAGCCGCCGGACGCACCGGTCTTCCTGACGAGTTGGGTAGACAACTTCCTGCCGGTTTGGGTTCGGCTTTGCCGGAAAAGCAACTACGAGCCGATCTCAGCGGACAACATTGATTTGGAAAGCCGGGACGAGCACATTCCGTGGAATTTCGTGACTGTCGATCGCCCCGATTTAGCTGCCGCAGCGGCGCTTCTTGCCCTCCTCCACCGCAGCGGCCATGCCGGCAATTGGGATTACGAAATGTTTCCAGGCGCGTTATATCGGGATAATCGCCTCGTAATCCCGCTGCCGGGGTGGCACACTGCGCCACCAAACGATCTCCGCGGATTGAAAGCGCTCATCGACGCCATCAAACAACCTGGTGCTGGCTACATCGACCGATTGGGCATCCTGCCGCTCCCAATCGGCCCAGCCGCCGCAATTCCCCCGGACACGAAATTGATCTTGAAAGAGCTCGTCGCACGCGACCTGGCAATGGCACGCTTTGCGACGGGTGCCACCATCGAAGAAGTTGACTTCGGAGATTTGTGAGTATGCCTGCCAATCTACTTAAAATTTGCCGCGACCATCTGGAACGGATTTACCAAGCCAAAATCGGTACGGCCTTTTCCAGTTCGATAGCCGACATAGGAAAGAGCCGACAGCCCGTTTGGCGCTTCGTTTGCACCAGTGACTTAACGACTGAGACTGAAGCACCTTCTTCCGGCGCAGCGGGGCTTCTGCTAGATCCAGAAATCGGCTTGTTATTCTATCTGGTGCCGTTCGATCTACAGATGAATATGCGCAACCAGATTGTGCGCGGGCTCGCGTTACGCTCTCAACTCTCGACCGAGCGAAATTACACGGGCGAAGTTACAGCAGACAGCGATACGCGGGGCGCCTGGCGCGTTGTGGTAACTTGGCTCGTTGAAGCTGGCGCAAAAGACAAATGGATTGAGCAAGTGATGACAGTGCGGCGCGAAACGGCATTCTCGGAAGAGGTGTCACTGGACGCGCTTTTTCTCGATGGGGATGACATTGAGGCGCAGCTCTCAGAACACGGTTTTCCACGATTGCTCCTCACGGTGCGTGAGGTTTTCAAGAAACCGCGACTCGACGAGATGGTTCGATGGATGAGTGCGAATCATCTCGTGGCACACGCGCTGGAGACATTTGCTGCAAACTTTCGGAAGCCGGAGCAACGACAACTTGCCGATGAAGTCGTTCGCGCTATGCGGGATTTCTGTGCCCGACCTCGAGACGACGGCAAGGCCGGGCCGCCTCCGGAAACACCTATGACGCTTCGCAGCATTCGCGTCCGTGATTTTCGCAACTTGCGCGATGTCAGTCTCGATTTTGGACTCCAGCCGGTTAGCGCCCGCATCGTTCATGGACCAAACGGAACGGGGAAAAGCAGTTTGTGCGAGGCACTTTCTGTCGCTCTGTTCCAGTCATCATTCCGGTACAAGATGTTCGCGGACGGCGCGCGAGAAAAAGATGTCGCGGCGCGGGATCGCGGCAATGACTATTTCAAGAATTACCTTACTCCTCTGGAGGATGAGAACGCCGAACCGAAGCTAGCGATTGACGGCGATACGTTTGTTAGGCCGCAACTCGTGTCTGTAGAAAAAGTAGAGGAAGCAGATTTGGCGATGTCTGGCACGATCCTGACACAGGACATGAGCCTGGAGTTTGCCCGCATGCCGTCGCACGAGTTGGGTGCGCGGGTTCTCCGTGGCTATTCGGAGTTAGCAGAACATGTCGAGGAGTTCACCGAAAGCCGGGTCACACAGGCGAACACGGAACGGCAAACGTTTCTGCGACAATTCGGACTGTCTGCAGCAATTACAAAGGTTGGTACTGCTTATGAACGAATTGCAAAACGTGAAATCGATCAATCACTGCCCGCATTTCCATACGCCCTTATAACGTGGTTGGAGCAAGTCATCCGGTTCCGGCTCGAAAGGGGAACCGATCTTCCTCAACGCTGGCGGGCTTGGGGCGAGGATGAGAGCCGAAACGAGGTGGCAAAGGCGATTACCAGTCCAAACAACGATCTCGAAAGGGTTCAACACGAGCTTCGCGAATGGCTTGAGATTTTTAATGAACTGACGCTACAGACGGCGGAGTTTGCGAGGATGATCGAAACCAGGATCGCGCCGATACTTCAGGAATTCGATACTGTAACAGCCCGGATCAGCGCTTGGGGCCAATGGTTAGAAGGTCGTCAGCAAGCTTTGGAGACGGGTCGTTCGGCGGAGGTTGCAGCGCTCGCGAAGAAACTCCAAGAAACGCAGGCAAAACAGCAGCAAGTGCTGGAACGCGGGCGAAGTGCTGGCGGACATTTCGATCATCTCGCACAGGTCGAAGCATACGTGCGCGAGAACTGGAGTAGAAGCCATCCCAACGAGTGTCCTACCTGCGGAACTAATCATGCACAGCATGGCGGAATTATAAGCGTGATCGGATCGCTTCATGCACAGACGCGTGCTGAGCGGGACCAATTGCGAGATGAATATTCCAGTCTAAAGCTGCAGGTCGCTCAAACGCAGAAAAGACTCGCCGAACTGGGTCAGGCGCAATGTCCGATCACTGCTGAAGAACAAGCCAATCTTGCGGGAGCATTCCAGTGGCTTGTGCCGAACAACGAGGACTTTCCTCAGTGGATCGCAGTGAGGACACAACGCGAGGAGTTGCTCACAACTATAACAATGCTTCGGCAGATGCCAACCTTGCCAACACGCGTAGACGCAGAGACTCAAGCTGAGCGTGTCGCAAACGTGATATTGTCGCAGTTCCGCACCGCAGAGATAACTTTCGAACGGCCTGCTAATTGGAAGCCCGTCAAAGATAAACTGACGAAAACGCTTGCGGACATTGTAAACGAACATCTGCCGAATACGCTCCAAAAGCTGTGGTGCGAGCTAACATTGAGTCTCACTTCCGCTCCCTGGCTTCTGCCGGAACGGCCATGCATCGATGTTGAGACACGCCGCGGTGAACAGAGGTCCACCATTCAGGTCAAGGGGCGGCTGGCGCGTTACATCTTGAATCAATCTGAAATCCACATTCTCGGCCTCGCGTGGTTTTTCACGCGCTATCTTACTTACAGTCGTTTTTTCCATGCGTCACTGGTGATGGATGATCCGGCGCACGAGCTGGATCAAACGAGCTTTCGGGATTTGTGCCGTCTGTGGGAAACTTTGGTGCGGCTGCACCGCGTTTACGACCGCCCGCTGACGCTTGTTGTAATGTTAAATCAAGAAAGCCGGGCAGTTGAAGCAGCACGCGCGACCGGTGGAATTCTCGGAGTGCTGGGCTGGAGCCGGGAGCAGGAGGAATCAGTGCGGGCGACAAGCGTCATCGGTGGAGGCTTTTTCGCGCTGCAGCCGGGTCGGTTGTTTGAAAAAACAGGCTCTTAGCCGCACGAGGACACTGGCGAAAGCGGGCATTTGGGTAACTATGCAAACATGCCCGCAATTCCCGAACATCCCGAACTCCTCGCGCCGGCGGGCGGATGGGATTGCCTCCGCGCCGCGGTTGCGAACGGCGCCGATGCAGTCTATTTCGGCCTGCCGCGATTCAATGCGCGCCTGCGGGCGGATAATTTCCGCGATGAGGAACTGGCCGGGGTGGTGACGTTCTGCCACCGGCACGGGGTGAAGGCGTATGTGGCGTTCAACACGCTGGTCTTCACCGGAGAACTCGACGCCGCGGAGGCGATGTTGCGAGATTGCAACCGCGCGGGAGTGGATGCGCTCATCGTGCAGGACGTCGGGCTGGTGCGCCTCGCCCGCGCCGTCACGCCGGAGCTGGCGATTCACGCGAGCACGCAGATGACGATCACTTCGCCGGAGGGCGTGGAGTTTGCGCGCGACCTCGGCATCGAGCGCGTGGTGCTGGCGCGCGAGCTTTCGCTGGGCGAGCTGGAAAAGTTTCGGACGCACAGGACGGACGCCGCAGCGGAAAAATCAGAAATCCTAAATCCTAAATCTGAAATGCCTCTGGAGGTCTTCGTCCACGGCGCCCTGTGCGTGGCCTACAGCGGCCAATGCCTGACGAGCGAATCGCTCGGACAGCGCAGCGCGAACCGGGGTGAATGCGCGCAGGCTTGCCGGATGCCGTACGAGTTGATCGTGGACGGCGAAGTACGCGATCTCGGCGACAAACGCTACCTGCTCTCACCGCAGGATCTCGCCGCAGTGAAAGAAATCCCCGCGCTGATCGAACGCGGCGTGATGAGTTTCAAGATCGAGGGCCGGTTGAAATCGCCGGAATATGTCGCCGCTGTCTGCCAGGTCTATCGCAAGGCGATTGATGCCGCCATCAGTGTGGCTGCGACGCCCTCATCGCAACATGTTCCTGCGGCGCCCTCGCCGCAATGCTCCTCCGTGGTTGCGACGCACTCGTCGCAATGCTCCGCAACCACCCGAAAGGTGGGCGATTTTCCGGCCACGCGGCGAGGCGCCGCGGCCACCCACTGCGGCGAGGGCGCCGCAGCCACGGACCGCGACGGAGGCGTCGCAGCCACGGACCGCGACGGGGGCGTCGCAGCCACGGACTGCGGTGAGGGCGTCGCAGCCACGGACCGCGACGGAGGCGTCGCAGCCGCGGATCGTTACCAACTCGAAATGACCTTCTCGCGCGGCCTGTTCACCGGCTGGATGCACGGAGTGGATCACCAGCGGCTCGTGTCCGCGCGGTTTGGAAAAAAGCGCGGCCCGTTCGCGGGACGCGTCGCCCGCGTGGGCCACGATCACGTCGAGTTCGAGGCGGAGGTGGAATTGAAACCCGGCGACGGCGTGGTGTTCGACACTGGCGGCGACACGAACGCCGAGCAGGGCGGGCGCATCTATCAGATCAAAGGCCGGCGGTATTTCTTCGAGCACGGCAGGATTGATTTCGCGCTCCTGAAACCCGGCGACCGCGTGTGGAAGACCGACGACCCGGCGCTCAACAAACGGCTCCAGCAGTCGTTCGCGGGCCGGATCGAGCCGCGGCATCGCACTCCAGTGGTGCTTGTGGTGCGAGGCAGGGCCGGCGAGCCGATGGAGGTGGAGTGCGGTTTTGCCGGGTGGAATGGGCCACAGGGCCGTTGTCTGATGCGGCCCGCGTCGGACGCCTCTGCCGCGAATGCGGCGGCCCCGGTTTCGGGCAAAGCATCGGGGCTCGCTTCGCGAGATGTTTCCGGCGGGTCGCCGGAAACGACGGGCGGGTCGCCCGTTCCACCCGGCGCACTTGTCGTCTGCTCCACCATTCCGCTGCAGGCCGCGCGGACTGCACCGCTCTCGAACGAGAAACTGCGCGAGCATCTTGGCCGTTTCGGCGGGCATCCGTACGCGCTCGCCGAGTTGCGCAATGAACTTACCGGCGAAGTCATTCTTCCCATCGGCGAACTCAACCGCATCCGTCGCGAACTTGCTTTCGCGCTCGATGCCGCGCTGGCGCACCGGCGCACCGAATCAACACGGACGTGGCGTGAAGTTTTCGCCCAGCCTGTCGGCCTGAGTGGCGTAACAAGCGAGGGTGATTTTTCGCGCGGGATGAATCTTCCAAATCGCGGTCATCCTGAGCGAAGTGAAGGGAGCTTGGCGACCGGAACGCAGTCGAAGGATCCCGTGGACTTCACGAACGACGCCCCTCCTCAATTCGACGGGATCCTTCGACTGCGCGCCGCCCCGCCTTCGCCCCCGCGGCGCTCCGCTCAGGATGACCCCGTGGTTGAACGGTTCATCCCGCCGCAAAAATCCGGCCCGTGCGTTACGCCTCTCACGATGACAGAACGGGGGCATGCCTTCTTGAGCGTGTTGTGCCGCACCATGGAGCAAATCGAAGCGGCGCTCGATTGCGGCGTCGCCATGCTCTGCGTGGATTTCGAGGACATCCGCCGATACAAGGACGCGGTTGCGCTCGTGCGCGCACATCGCGTGCGACGGCGCGGTGAGGGCGCCGCGGATACTTTCTGCGACGAGGTGTCGCAGCCACGCATCCTCCTCGCGACGCCGCGAATCCAAAAAGCGGGCGAGCAGGGGTTCTTCAAGCTCATCGAAAACGCCGCGCCGGACGGCGTCCTCATCCGCAACCTCGGGGCGATTGATTATTTTCGCGGGAACGCCGCGCTTCGATGCGTGGGAGATTTTTCGCTCAACGTGGCGAATCCCATCGCCGCGCAGCATTTCATCGCAAAGGGGCTGGAGCGCGTGACGATCAGCTACGACTTGAACATCGCGCAGGTGCTCGACCTGCTCGCAGCCGCGGCGCCCGCGTGGTTCGAACTGACGCTGCACCAGCACATGCCGATGTTTCACATGGAGCACTGCGTCTTTGCCGCGTTCATGAGCAAGGGCTCGTCGTTCCTCGACTGCGGGCGGCCTTGCGATCGTCACCGCGTGCATCTGCGCGATCGCGTGGGCGTGGCGCATCCGCTGCGCGCGGACGTGGGTTGCCGCAACACGCTCTTCAACGCGGTCCCGCAGACGGGCGCGCGGTTTTTCGATGCGCTGATGGCGGCGGGTCTGCGCGCGTATCGTGTCGAGTTGCTGGAGGAAGATGGCGCGGAGACGCGGCGCGTGGTGCGTGCATATCAGGAATTGCTCGCTGGCCGGCGTGATGGCGACGCACTGTGGCGCGAGTTGAAGGCGCAGAGCCAGATCGGTGTCACCAAGGGTACGCTTGAAACGAGATGAGAGTGGAAGTTTGCCCGCCTCCTGCCGTCGGCGGCTACTGGGCGAGCAATCTGCGGCGCGCTTCGTCCGAATCGACGGATTCGACGGCGACGATCTTGTCGCGCGATTTTTCGCCGGCAATGAGCGAGACGGCGCGTGGGTGGATGCCCAATTTTTCAGCGATGAATTCCAGCACCGCGGCGTTCGCTTTTCCCTCCACGACCGGGGCGGCCACCTTGAGTTTCACGGCATCGGCATATTCGCCGACTACTTCGTCTCGCTTCGCATTTGGAACGATGCGGAGCTTGAGCGTTCCCACCGTCAGGGTTTCACGTAAACGCCGATCAGAGGCCGCGTGGAGGGTTTCACCGTCGAGAAATCGCTGACGAAACCGGTTTTGGTGCGGAATTCCACGTGCCCGGCACCCCTCCCGCCATAGACCAGCACGCTGCCAGGAGGCGCCTTGTAGGGGTCGTTGCAATTGATCTTCTTGAATCCGTAGGACCCCGTCAGTTCTTCGGCGGCTTGCTTGGCATAGCCGGTCTTGGGACGCGAATCGATGACGTCGGCCGAGACCAGCGCGTTCTTTACGTAGCGCCAGCAGGACCCGTGGGAATGTGCGTAAGCGCGCGAGGAAGCGATTTCAGCCGCTTGCAGCATTCTCGAATCATACTTGTAGCGTGACGCGAAGAATCCGAGGACGGACAGACTTTTGGACGCGGGCTTCTTTGCGGCTTCGCTGTCGTAGAGGGACGCCGCAGCCTTCAGCTTTGACGGGTCGATTTTTTGCGGGGGCTTCTTCCCCTCTGACTTGGATGCCGCGTGCGCGGGGGCGGTGAGGAAGATCGCGACAGCGGCTGCGAGTATGGCGAGATTTCGGATGGGGCGGGAGAAGAGGTTGGCCGTCAATTTTTTTTGGGGCGGGACACTAGGGGGATTGCCCGGGGCGTCAAAGGTTTTCTTCGCACGAATTGCATGGGGGGCTTCCATGGCCACCAGTAGTCCTCACAAGCAATCGCCGCGCCTAGGGCGTTCCTTGCCGCCACTGGGAGATACCTTGGTTTTAGTTTTGACGCGCCAATCCCGAGGCCGCGGAAAGTTGAATTGCAAAAATTGTTCCCGCGACGGCGGTGCCACGGCTACGGTCCGCGCGTGCAATTGGAAACGCCGCTGGCCGAAGTCGAGGTCGTTCCCCCGCCCCGCGCGCGGCAGTTGGAGCGTTTCGGCCTGCCCACGGTGGGCGCGCTGCTGCTCCACTTCCCGAGGCGATACGAGGACCGCACGCACTTCGATCACTTTCCGACCGGCGCGAGCGACAAGCCGGTGTGCGCGTGCGGCATCGTGAAGAAAACCTCGCTGCGCCGCATTCGCGGGGGGCAGCGGATGTTCGACGCGCTGCTGGAGGAGGAAAATGCGAACGCCTTCAGCGGGCGGCTCGTGTGCCGGTGGTTCAATGCACATTGGGTCGAGAAAATGATCGCGGGAGGGCACCGGATGGTCGTTTATGGCAGGGCGAAATTGACGGGATCGACGGTGGTCGCGGAGGCGAGCATTCATCTGAAGCGAATCGTGCCCGTTCACGCCGCGACCGAGGGTTTGTCACCGCGCATCATCCGCCGAATCATCTGGGATGTCCTGGAGCGGCTTGAGGACGAAGCGGTCGGGCAATTGGTGCCGCCGGCGCTGGATGCCATGCCGAGATCGTGGGCGCTGCGGCAGATGCACTTCCCGAAGTCGTGGGACGATCTGGCGAAAGCGCGAAAGCATCTCATTCTCGAAGAATTCGTCGCGATGCAGCTCGCCGTGAGCGCGAAGCGCGCGGAGTTGAAGGCCGAGCGGGGCGAGGCGCATTGCGGGCCGGGCAACCTGATGCGCCGTTTGCACGAGTCGCTACTTTTTTCCCTCACGACGGCGCAGAAGCGCACGATTGCCGAGATTCGCGATGATCTCGCGTTGCCGCTCCCGATGAACCGCCTGCTTCACGGCGACGTGGGCTCCGGCAAGACGCTCGTGGCGATGAGCGCGATGCTTCTTTGCGTTGAGGCCGGTTTCCAAGCCGCGCTGATGGCGCCCACGCAGATCCTCGCGGAGCAACATTACCTCAATTTCCGCCGCCTCCTCGATCCGCTGGGCCTCCGCGTCGCGCTGCGCACCGGCGCACGCAAGGAGGAGACGGGCGACATGCCGCTGTTTGATGTGGCAGCGCGGAGCGCCATTCCGGGTGGAGCACTCGATCCGAGTGCTGTTCCCGGCGACCCGCCGGGAACATCGACGTGCGCCTCCTCCCTCTGCACATTCGACCCGGGCATCCCGGATTCCGAACCGCACATTTTGATCGGGACGCATGCGCTTCTGTACGAGGGAGCGGGATTCTCGCGGCTGGGGCTGGCGGTGATCGACGAGCAGCACAAATTCGGCGTGATGCAGCGGGCCCGGCTGCGCGCGCAGGGGCAGGCGCCGGATGTGCTCGTGATGACCGCGACGCCGATTCCGCGCACGCTGACGATGACGCTCTACGGGGATCTCGATGTTTCCACGCTCGATGAAATGCCCGCGGGGCGCGGCAGAATCATCACCGCGGTGCGGCCGGCGGAGAAATTGCCCGAGGCGGTGAAGTTCGTCCGCAAGCAACTCGAGGAAGGACGGCAGGCGTACATTGTCTATCCGCTCGTCGAGGAGAATGCGCGGCTTGAGGCGAAGGCGGCCACGGCGGAGTTTGAGAAGTGGCGGGAGTTGCTGGCCCCGATGAAATGCGACCTCTTGCACGGGCGCGTGCCGCCGGAGGAAAAGGACGCGGTGATGGAAAGATTCCGCCGCGGCGAGACCAAGGCGCTCATCGCGACGACGGTGATCGAGGTCGGGATCGATGTGCCGAATGCCAATTGCATGCTGGTCGAAAACGCGGAGCGCTTCGGCCTCGCACAATTGCACCAGCTTCGCGGGCGAATCGGCCGCGGCGCGCACAAGAGCTATTGCGTTCTGCTTGCGGCGGACGCCGGCGAGGACGGGATCGAGAAGCTCCGAATCCTCGAACAGACGGGCGACGGCTTCGAGATCGCCGAGGCGGACCTGCGCCTTCGCGGGCCGGGGGATATGCTCGGCACGGCCCAGAGCGGGCTGCCACCGCTCCGGCTCGGCGATTTGTTTCGCGACGCGGACCTCATGAAGCTGGCGCGAAATCACGCCTTTCTGATCTTCGAGCGCGACCCGCAGCTCGAACTGCCGGAGAATGCCGGATGTCGGAAACTGCTCGCGGAAAACCGGCGCGCCATTCTTTCCCAAGTCAGTTGACCATGCTCGAACCCCGACGCTTTCTGCTCGTCCTCGTCATCGGAATTCTCGCCGGCTACGCGTGGTGGCGGTACGACCATCGCGAGATTCGGCGGCCGCCGGAACGATTCACCCCGGCGGTGACGCCGAAGCTGAGTCTTGAAGACGTGAAGGTTCTCGCCGCCATCGACGCCGAGTACATCAAGCTCGTCCGGTCAGTCGTGCCGAGTGTGGTGAGCATCACCAGTTCGCGAACGGTCACGCAATTCGTGCCCCGGACGATCGAGGATGTCCTGAGGGGCCGCCAGCGCTCGCAACAGGCAAAGAGCACTTCGCTCGGCAGCGGAGTCATCGTGTCGAAGGAAGGCCACATTCTCACCAACCACCACGTGATCGCAGGCATGACGGAGATCCGCGCGCAACTCACCGACGGGCGAAATCTGGCGGCCCAACTGATCGGCAGCGACCCCGCGACCGACATCGCCGTGCTGCAAATTCCGGCGGCGAACATCGAGCCGCTCGCGCTCGGCGAAAGCGACGACCTCCGCGTGGGGCAGCAGATTTTCGCGGTGGGAAATCCGTACGGGCTCGAGGG
>Ga0193745_1000173_pt1 | contig 11614 bp, 10 predicted proteins | sample L1a2metaG_FD_145899 | JGI IMG/M metagenome (GOLD analysis project Ga0193745, IMG submission 145899) | Soil microbial communities from a riparian zone of the East river system, Colorado, United States - L1a2 | ecosystem: Environmental > Terrestrial > Soil > Riparian zone | place: USA: East River... | reverse complement strand
CGCTGGCGCGCTGGATCGGGGCGGACGCTGAGCGCGATCTGGCCGGGCGACCGGACATTCAGTCGTTGCACTTCGATGTCGCGAGACTGGATGACGAACTGCAGCACCATCCCCAGCTTGCGGCACTGGCGAAACAGGTCGCGCTTGCCGACACCGATGTGCGGCTGGCGCGCGCGGCAAAAAAGGCCGACTGGAGCGTGGAGTTCGCTTATCAACAGCGCGGGCCTGCGTTCTCCAACATGGTTTCGATCGGCGTCAGCATTCCCCTGCAGATCGCGCCCGGTGAGCGGCAAGACCGTGAGCTTGCCGCGAAGCTCGCGCTCGCCGAGCAGACCCGAGCCCAGCTCGAAGACGCGCTCAGGATGCACACGGCGGAAGTGCGCGCCATGATCGCGGAATGGGAATCGGACCGGGAGCGGCTGAACCGCATCGAAACCAGTCTGATCCCCATCGCAGCGCAGCGGACCGGGGCCGCAGTCGCCGCCTATCGCGGCAATACCGGAACCTTGAGTGCGGTGCTGGAAGCGCGCCGAAACGAAGGCGATGCCCGCATGCAAGCTCTCCAACTCACCGCGGACACTGCGCGCGTATGGGCGCAGCTCAATTTCCTGTTGCCGCAACATGAAATGCCGGGCGCCGGGGACGGCGGCAGGGAGGGCGCGAAATGAACCGCAAAAGATTCACAACTGGTGTGGCTGCTCTGGTGCTTCTGGGTGCAGCGGGCTATTCGGCCTATCGGTACGGCATGCGGGAGGGAATGCAAATGGCGGGCGCAGCGCCCGCGTCTTCGCCTATCGCAGGCGACAAGGTCGATTCGGCGACGGGGCGGCGAGTCTTGTACTGGCACGATCCGATGGTCCCGGGGCAGAAGTTCGACAAGCCCGGCAAATCACCTTTCATGGATATGCAGCTCGTCCCGGTCTATGCGGATGAAGGCGGCGGCGAAGGCACCGTCAGCATCGATCCGCGCGTCGTGCAGAACCTCGGCATCCGCACTGCGGAGGTCGTCAAGGGATCGCTCGCTCCGCGCCTGGAGGTCGTAGGTAACATCGCCTATAACGAGCGCGAGCTCGTGTTGGTCCAGGCCCGCGTCGGCGGATTTGTGGAGAAACTCTACGTGCGCGCCCCGCTCGATCATGTGCAGAAGGGGCAGGCGCTTGTCGAGATTTTTGCGCCCGATTGGATCGCGGCGCAGGAGGAATATCTGGCGCTGCGCCGGATGCGGACCCCCGACGTGGAATCTCTCGTTGCCGCCGCGCGGCAACGGATGTTGCTTGTCGGCATGAGCGAAGATGCGATTCAAAGAGTGGAAAGCACCGGCAAGGTGTTGCCGCGGGCCACGCTCTACGCGCCGGCAAGCGGGGTCATCGCCGAGCTTGGGGTGCGCGAAGGCATGACCGTGATGGCGGGGGCGACGCTCTTTCGCATCAACGCGCTCAGCAGCGTATGGCTCAACGCGGAAGTCCCGGTCGCCGAAGCCTCGGGGCTGAAGCCCGGGCAGCCGGTGGAAGCGAAATCCCCGACTTACCCCGGGGCGGTCTTCAAAGGGCGCATCAACGCTCTGCTGTCCCAGGTGAATCAGATGACGCGAACGGTCGTCGCGCGCATCGAGCTGGCGAACTCCGAAGGGCGGCTCGTTCCCGGCATGTTCGTCAGCGTCGATCTTTCGGCGGCGGCGAAGAAAGAAGCGCTCCTAGTCCCGTCGGAAGCCATGATCCGGACCGGAACGCGCAGTGTCGTGGTGCTCTCGGTCGGAGAAGGTAAGTTTCAGCCGATCGAAGTCGTAGCGGGGTCCGAGGCAAACGGCCAGACGGAAATCCGCAAGGGACTGGAAGCTGGCCAGAAGGTCGTGGTCTCCGGCCAGTTCCTCATCGACTCGGAGGCGAACCTGAGGGCGACCGGGACGCGCATGGAGGGCGCGGAGGCTTCGAAGACGGCAACTCCGCAAGTGCATCAGGCCGTCGGCGAGATATTGAGCGTGGGCGCGGACGACTTCTTGATTAAACACAGCGCAATTCCGAGTGCGGGCATGGGAGCGATGACCATGCCGTTTCGCGCGCCGGGCGGAGTCGTTCCGCCGGGATTCAAGAAGAGCGACCGGGTCCGGTTCGAGTTCAACATCCGGCCCGATGGCGAGTTCCAGTTGACAAGCATCGCGCCGGAGAATGCGAGCGTGCCGGATCGAGGAGCGCGCAAGTGATCGCCGCGCTGATTCGCTGGTCGATCGCCAACCGCTTCCTCGTGCTGCTCGCGACGCTTGCGCTCGCGGCGTGGGGAACGTGGGCGGCATTGCGCACACCGCTCGACGCGATTCCCGACCTTTCCGACGTGCAGGTGATCATCCGCACCACCTACCCGGGGCAGGCACCGCAGATCGTCGAGAACCAGATTACCTATCCGCTCACCACGACGATGCTCTCGGTGCCCGGGGCGAAGACGGTGCGCGGCTATTCCTTCTTCGGCGACTCGTTCGTGTACATCCTCTTCGAGGACGGCACCGACCCTTATTGGGCTCGGTCAAGGGTGCTTGAATACCTGAACCAGGTGCAATCGCGGCTGCCGCCGCAGGCGAGGACTTCGCTCGGACCCGACGCGACCGGCGTGGGCTGGGTCTACGAGTATGCACTCGTCGACCGCTCCGGTCGTATGGACCTCTCGCAGCTGCGCGCGCTGCAGGACTGGTTTCTCAAGTACGAGTTGAAGGCGGTGACGAACGTCTCCGAAGTCGCGAGCGTCGGCGGCATGGTGAAGCAATATCAGATCGTGCTCGATCCGGTGCGGCTGCGCGCGTTCAACATTTCGCAGGCGAAGGTGATCGAAGCGGTGCAGCGCTCCAACCAGGAAACCGGCGGTTCGGTGCTCGAATTGGGCGAAGCGGAATACATGGTGCGCGCGAGCGGCTATCTGCAGTCGCTGGATGACTTTCGAAAAATTCCGCTCGCGGTCACCGACTCCGGCGTGCCGGTACGCCTCGCCGACGTCGCGCGCGTGCAGGTCGGTCCGGAGATGCGCCGCGGCATCGCGGAGCTCGACGGCGAGGGCGAAGTCGCGGGGGGCGTGATCATCATGCGATTTGGCAAGAACGCGCTCGAAACCATCGACGCAGTCAAGGCGAAGATCGCCTCCCTCAAGTCGAGCCTGCCGCCCGGCGTGGAGATCGTGCCGACCTACGACCGATCCGGACTCATCAAGCGCGCTGTGGCGAACCTCGGGCAGAAACTCATCGAGGAGTTCGTGGTAGTGGCTCTGGTGTGCGTGCTGTTCCTTTTTCACCTGCGCTCGGCGTTCGTCGCGATCGTCTCGCTGCCGCTCGGCATTCTCGCGGCCTTCATCGTCATGTACTACCAGGGGGTCAACGCCAACATCATGTCGCTCGGCGGCATCGCCATCGCCATCGGCGCAATGGTGGATGCCGCGGTGGTTATGATCGAGAACGCGCACAAGCACTTGGAATCCTGGCATCACGCGCATCCGGGCGGGACGCTCGTGGGCGAGGAGCGCTGGCGCGTGATCGGCGATGCGGCTGCGCAGGTGGGGCTCGCACTCTTCGTGTCGCTTTTGATCATCACTTTCTCATTCGTCCCGGTCTTCACGCTGGAAGCGCAGGAGGGGAGACTCTTCTCGCCGCTCGCGTTCACCAAGACCTATGCGATGGCGGCGGCGGCGGGGCTGGCGGTCACGCTCGTCCCGGTGCTGATGGGCTACCTCATCCGCGGGCGGATTCCCGCCGAAGAAAAGAACCCGATCAACCGTTTCCTTATCGCGCTCTATCGCCCGTTGCTGGAGGGTGCGCTGCGCCGCCCTAAAACCATCTTGCTCGTTGCCGCCGCGATCCTCGCCGCGACGCTTTGGCCCATGAGCCGGCTCGGGGGCGAGTTCATGCCACCGCTCGACGAAGGCGATCTGCTCTACATGCCTTCGGCGTTGCCCGGACTTTCCGCCGGGAAGGCTGCCGAGCTCCTGCAGCAGACCGACCGACTCATCAAGACGGTGCCGGAAGTGGCGAGCGTGTTTGGCAAGGCGGGACGCGCGGAGACGGCGACCGACCCGGCGCCGCTCGAGATGTTCGAGACCACGATCCAGTTGAAACCACGCGAGCAGTGGCGGCCGGGAATGACGCCGGAAAAACTCGTCGATGAGCTCGACCGCATCGTGAAAGTGCCGGGGCTCTCGAACATTTGGGTGCCGCCGATCCGCAACCGCATCGACATGCTCGCGACCGGAATCAAGAGCCCGGTGGGTGTGAAGGTCGCGGGCACGAATCTGGGCGAGATCGACCGCGTCGCCGCGGAGACCGAGCGCGTCGTGAAGGAGGTGCCGGGCGTGAGCTCCGCGCTCGCCGAGCGCTTGGGCGGCGGGCGCTACATCGATGTCAACATCGATCGCGACGCCGCGGCGCGCTACGGCCTGAACGTCGCCGACGTGCACAGCGTCGTCACCGCGGCGATCGGCGGCGACAACATCGGCGAGACCGTCGAAGGCTTGCAGCGCTTCCCCATCAACGTGCGCTATCCGCGCGAGATGCGCGACTCGGTGGAAAAGATCCGTGATCTGCCGCTCCTCACCGAGCGCGGCGCGCAGATCCGTCTTGGCGACGTGGCCGAAGTGAAAATCACCGACGGGCCGCCGATGCTGAAAACCGAGAATGCGCGGCTCTCGGGCTGGGTGTACGTCGACATCCGCGGGCGCGATCTCAGCTCCGCGGTGCGCGACATGCAGCGCGCGGTGGCGGAGAAAGTGAAGCTTCCGGCTGGCACCTCGATCTCCTGGTCCGGCCAGTTCGAGTTCCTCGAGCGCGCCACTGCGAGGCTGAAGATTGTGGTGCCCGGGACGCTCGCGATCATCTTCGTGCTGCTCTATTTCGCGTTCCGGCGCGTCGCGGAAGCGTTGCTCATCATGACGACTCTGCCATTCGCGCTCGTCGGCGGATTCTGGCTGATGTACGTGCTCGGCTACAACATGTCGATCGCCTCGGCCGTGGGATTCATCGCGCTTGCGGGCGTGGCGGCCGAGATCGGGGTCGTGATGCTTGTCTACGTGAACCAGGCCGTCGCTGCGCGCGAAGCAGCGGGCGGGCTTGGCGACGAGCGCGGTTTTGCGCTGGCCATCGTGGAAGGCGCCGCGCTGCGTGTGCGGCCGGTTGCCATGACGGTCGCCGTCATCATCGCGGGGCTCCTTCCCATCATGTTCGGCTCGGGCACCGGTTCGGAGCTGATGCGGCGCATCGCCGCGCCCATGGTGGGCGGAATGATCACCGCGCCGCTGCTTTCGATGTTCGTCGTTCCTGTCGCGTACCTCTTGTTGCGCCGGCCCCGTGCCGGCATCCAGGCGGGCGCGCCGAGAAACCAACTCCAGGGAGGAGCCCCGACATGAGCTGCAACGAATCTTGTAGCAGGCCTTGCCGCAGGGCTTCTGAATACTGCGGCCTTATAAGTTCGAACGTTTCGCCAAAGGAGTCAGTCATGAAAGCACTACTCACAGCAGCAGCCCTAGTCATTGGTTTTGCGTCTTCCGCAGCCTTGCTCGCCGCGCAAGGCGGCTCCGCGATGCAGGATTGTTTCAGCAAGCACGCGCAGCTGATGGACAAGCCCGCAGTGAAAAATGCGCGGGATTGCTGGCGCATGCACGGGTATTTGATGGAAAGGTCGTAGGCAATGATCGGATGAGTTGAAGTGAATTGCCTGGCGTCCGCAACTTGCCGTGCGCAATCGGCTGTTGCCTGGCCGACGAAGCGGCGAGGCTGCGGACGCGATTATTTTTAAACCTCTGACGAAAGGAAGCACTGATATGAAACAAGCACATCGTTTTGCTCTCGTAACCGTTCTTGCCCTCGTTACGGCAACTCCCTTGAGCTACGCCCAGGGCATGGGCGGTACGGACATGAAGGACATGGACATGAACAAGAAGCCCATGGACATGGGCAAGGAGAAGAAAGGCGGCGACAAAAAGGCCGGAAGCAAGATACACAAGGGCGTCGGCACAGTGAAGAAGGTCGATGCCGCCGCAAGTACGGTGACTATTGCCCACGGCCCGATCAAGAGCATGAACTGGCCCGCGATGAACATGACCTTTGCCGTCAAGGACAAGGCGCTGCTCGACAAGTTTTCGCAGGACAAGAAAGTCGAGTTCGAGTTCGTGCAGCAAGGGTCCGACTACGTGATCAAATCGGTCAAGTAGCGCCTTCGCGACCCGAAAGGAGGCGATATGGATCACAAAATCCGCTGCGGCTTGGCGTCCGGAACACTTCTCGCAGTCCTTGCGCTTGCAACCGGCAATGACGCCTCCGCAGCGGGTGACCCCAAACGCGGCGCGCAGGTGTTTCAAGCCTGCGTAGCCTGCCACTCGGTGAGGCCCGGCGAGCATCTGACCGGGCCGAGCCTTGCGGGAACCTGGAATCGCAAAGCCGGGACTGCTGAAGGGTTCCTCCGATATTCCGACGCGCTGAAACGCGCCAACATCGAATGGGCTGAAGCCACCCTCGACAAGTGGCTGAGCGATCCAGTGCAGCTTGTACCAGGTACCAGCATGACCTTTCCCGGGTTGAAGGGAAGCAAGGATCGCCAGGACGTGATCGCCTATCTGCGCGCGGTTTCCGAAGGGAAAGCACCGAGCGCCGAACCGCGCCGCGGCGGCATGATGATGCAGTCGGGGAGGGCTGACCTGAAAAAAGCGCCGCCTGCCGGACAGGTCGTGTCCATCAGCCGCTGCGGCGACACCTACACGGTGAAAACTGCGGATGGCAAGACGAACAAGGTCTGGGAGTTCAACTTGCGCTTCAAGACCGATTCGAGCGAAAACGGGCCGCTTCCCGGTAAGCCGGTCATCGTCGGCGCCGGCATGCAGGGAGATCGCGCCTCCGTCATCTTTGCCCGGTCGGCGGAAATAAGCGCCTTCATCAAGCAATCGTGTGAGTGACGTGGCTTGACTTGAGTTGTAGTAGACTTGCGCGCGATGCTGCCCGTAACGTCGGCCGTGCCGAACCGCACTCTGCGTCACCTGCTTCTCGCAGCCGCGCTGGTCTTCGCGCAGCAGGCGGCACAGCTGCACGCGCTGTCGCACGTGCAGCACGACATGGCGAAGGCCGAGCGCAGCGGCAAGTGCGTCCCGCCCGTCAGCCATCCCGCGGAGCAGTGCATTGCGTTTCACGCGGTCGACAGCGTACTGGCGGCCCTTGCGCCCGCGATCGATTCGCCCCGGGTCGCGCTGCCGGCGATAGCGTCCTTCGCTCTTCCACTTCCCTTCGCCCCGCGGATCGAATTCGATTCGCGCGCTCCTCCCTTCCTCTCCTAGTTCCGTAGCCTAGGAACCGCTTCGCTTTTCGCGAAGCAACTGTATTCGCGGGCGCTTCAGGCGCATCGCGATCGCACAACTTGGAGAGACAACATGTACAGAAAGGCAACCATGGCGCTCGCCGTCGCGGCGGCGCTGGGCTTGTCCCGCGCCGCAACGGCGCAGACGCAGGACGACGTGAGGGCTCTGCGCGAGCAGGTCAGGCAGCTCGACAGACGCGTGACGGACGCTGAGCAAGCGGTGATTCAGGCCTCGAGCCGCCCCGCCAGTGAAAGCGCGATGAACCCGGCCGTTTCGGTGATCCTGAACGGCATCTATTCGAATCTTTCGCAGGATCCGAACGCATTCAGGATCAATGGATTTGTGCCGACGCTGGGCGAAGTGGGGCCGGGAGTGCGCGGCCTGAGCCTGGGAGAATCGGAGCTCGCCCTTGCGGCGAACATCGACCATCACTTCCGCGGAACGCTGATCGCGTCGATATCGCCCGAAAATGGCATCGGCGTGGAGGAGGGCTACATCCAGACCCTGTCCTTGTCCTATGGATTCACCGTCAAGGCCGGGCGGTTTTTCTCCGGCGTGGGTTACCAGAACCAGATTCACGCGCATGCCTGGGACTTCACCGACGCGCCGCTTGCAAACAAGGTGTTCCTCGGCAACCAGCTGAACGAGGACGGCATGCAGCTTAAATGGGTAGCTCCGACTCCTTTCTATTGGGACGTCGGCGTCGAAGCCGGTCGGGGGCGCCAGTTTCCCGCGGGGCCGGCGGGGGGACGCAACAAGAACGGCGTCAGCTCGGGCAACGTCTTCACGCACGTCGGCGGCGACTTCGGAACGGGCACCGCGTGGCAGACCGGGGTCTCGTACCTGAGCACCTCCCCCCAAGATCGCACCTTTGACGATCCAGCCGGGACGACCAACACCTTCACGGGCCAAAGCCGTCTTTGGGTGTTGGACGGAATCCTGAAATGGGCGCCGAACTTCAACCCGACTTACACCAACTTCAAGCTGCAGGGCGAATACTTCCGGCGCAAGGAAGATGGTGATCTCACCTCCGGTACTGCGGCGCAGACGGGTGGATTCGTGTCCGTGCAGTCGGGCTGGTATCTCCAAGGCGTATATCAGTTCGTCCCGATGTGGCGGGTCGGCTATCGATATGACAGGCTAAATTCAGGCAACACCAGCTTTTCGGCTCCTCTCAACGCAGCGGATTTCCCGATCCTTGCCGCGTACAACCCGACCAAGCACACAGTGATGGTCGATTGGAGCCCGAGCGAGTTCAGTCGCATCCGCCTGCAGGCCGCGAGCGACAAGTCGCGCAGCGACGTGACCGACAACCAGATCTTCCTGCAGTACATCGTGAGTCTGGGCGCCCACGGCGCCCACAAATTCTAGGGTGACGAACATGAAAACGATTCTGAGATTTGTTGTTGCATTGAGCTCGGCGTTCGCCGTGCTGCCGGCAGCAGCGGCGCTCAACGTCTTTGCCTGCGAGCCTGAATGGGGCGCGCTGGCGCAGGAGCTGGGGGGAGACAAGGTGTCGGTCTATTCGGCGACGACCGCGCTGCAGGATGCGCACCGGATCGAGGCGCGCCCCAGCCTCATTGCGCGAATCCGTTCCGCCGATCTGCTGGTCTGTTCCGGCTCGGAACTGGAGATCGGCTGGATTCCGCTGCTGCTCACGCAAAGCGGGAACAGAAAGGTCCAGCTCGGCAATCCGGGTTACTTCGAAGCTTCGCAGTACGTCGTCAAGCTGGAAATCCCGAAAGTCATCGACCGCTCCCTGGGGGACCTGCATCCCGGCGGCAATCCGCACGTCCACACCGATCCGCGAAATATCGCCAGGATCGCTCAAGCGCTCGGTGAACGCATGGCGCAGATCGACCCCGCGAATGCCGACGGCTATCGCTCGCGCGGCAAATCGTTTCTTGAGCGCTGGCAGGCGGCGACCGCGCGCTGGGAGCAGCAGGCGGCGCCGCTCAAGGGCGTGCCGATTGTTGTGTACCATAGGGACTTCTCGTATTTCATCAATTGGTCGGGGATGCGCGAAGCCGGAAGCCTCGAGCCGAAACCTGGCATTCCTCCCACTCCCTCGCATCTCGCTGAGCTGGTGGACAGGATGAAGAACCAACCTGCCAAGGTCATCGTCTATTCACCGTATAACAGTCCTCAAGCTGCGGAATTCCTTTCGGAACGCACGAAGATCCCCTCAGTGATGCTGCCCTTCACGGTCGGCGGGACGGACAAGGCGAAGGATCTGTTCGGCTTGTTCGACGATACGATCGCCCGGTTGCTCGCGAGCGTGAAATGACGCTCGACGCCGCGAGCCTCGGTATCCTGTGGCCCGCGTTCATCGCGGGCTTGCTGGTGACGGCCACTCATGTGCCCCTCGGGATGCAGGTGCTCGCGCGCGGCATCGTTTTCGTCGATCTCGCGGTGGCGCAAATCGCGGGAGTCGGCGTGATCCTCGCCGATTACCTCGGTTGGGAGCCGACGGGAGCCGCGGTGCAGATCGCAGCGCTCTCCGCCGCGCTCGGTTGCGCCATGATCCTGACATGGACCGAGCGCCGCTGGCCCGAGGTCCAAGAGGCCATTATCGGAGTGGTATTCGTTCTCGGTTCGAGCATTGCGATCCTGCTGCTCGCCCATAACCCGCGCGGCGGCGAAAACCTGAAGGAGTTGCTGATCGGGCAGATCCTCTGGGTGAACGCCTCGCATTTTCTGACTTACGCCGCGGTTTACGCCGTGGTGCTGGCCCTGTGGTTCGGCATGAGGGAGCGGCTCGGCCGGATCGGTTTCTACGTGTTGTTCGGTTGCACCGTGACCATATCGGTGCAGTTGGTCGGCCTCTATCTCGTGTTCGCCACGCTGGTCTTGCCGGCGCTATCGACCTACTACACGCGGAGCAGCCGTTATCTCAAGGCCTATTCCGTGGGCGTGCTCGGCTATGCCCTCGGTCTGCTCGGGTCCTTGTGGCTCGATCTTCCTTCCGGAGCGATGATCGTATGCACCATGGTTGCAGTCGGAGTGCTGGTGGCGTTTCTCCGGGGCCGGCGTTTAGTTGCTTGAACGGGAAGACTTCCTCGCGCGGGTTTCCGCGTTGCGTTGTATCGAGCAAAGTGATACAACGAAGCGGTCGGTTACGTCGCCAGTCAGATTCTCCGGGAGGCGGGTAGTTCCTCGTGGTCTTTTCACTATTCGGCAGGAAGAAGAAGACCGAAAATAAAGACAAGGCGGCGATCGCCCGGCAACCCGTAAAGCCTTCGCCGGAGAAATCCGCGACTTCCGTCGCGAGTCCGCAAACAGGCGAAGACTCGCTTGATTTCAGCGCCTACGTTCCTCCGCCGAATTCGGAGCCACGCGCCGAGGCAGTACCGGTCGTCCCGCCGGCCGCGCCAGCGGCTCCGGCGCAGCAGGAAGCGGCACCGTCAAGCCCCGTCGAAATGCCGGCTGCGGCGCCGGTGACACCGTCTTTGCCGACGGAGCGAAGCGCACACCCGTCCGGTCCGGACGCCGCTGCCGAAATCGGCGCGGCAGAAGTGGCCCTACCGATCATCGAGGAGGCGGCGACCCTGTTCGCAAACGGGCAGGACGAGCAGGCGCTGTACGCGCTTTCGCGTTCGGTGCGTGAAGGGGAACCCGGGAATTCGGTGCCGCAGGCCTGGCTGATGCTCATTGATCTGTACCGGCATCTGGGCATGAGGGCGGAGTTCGAGGAAGCGGCGGTCAACTATGCGGTCACCTTCGAGGTTTCTCCGCCTTCCTGGGAATCTCAACCGGGAGCGGAGGCCGCGGATCAGGCTTTGATTCTCTCCGGGGAGCTGAGCGGGGCGAGTGAAACCCTCGCCAAGCAGTTGCAAGACCGGGCCGTAGCGAACAAGATGCTGGTCATCGACATGTCGCGAGCGACGCGCGTTGATCTTGTCACGGCCGGCCTTATGCTGAAGGTGCTATCGGCGCTCCGGGAGACCGGCACCACGATTCAGATTCGCGGCGCGAATGAGCTCATCCGTGCCTTGTTCGGGGTCACGGGCTTGGGCAAGGTCGCTCGCATTATTCCGCGCAAAATAGCTTGATCGACGGCACCCCGGCCCCATCTTCCCAAACTCGGACATGGAACAATTCCACGGAACCACCATCATGTCGGCCCGTCGCGACGGGAAGGTCGCGTTGGGCGGCGACGGCCAGGTCACGCTCGGCAATGTCGTGGTGAAAGCGAGCGCGCGCAAGGTGCGGCGCCTGTACCACGACCGGATCCTCGCAGGCTTCGCCGGGGGGACGGCCGATGCGTTTGCGCTGTTCGAGCGTTTCGAGGCGAAGCTCGAGA
>Ga0193745_1000172_pt1 | contig 11653 bp, 5 predicted proteins | sample L1a2metaG_FD_145899 | JGI IMG/M metagenome (GOLD analysis project Ga0193745, IMG submission 145899) | Soil microbial communities from a riparian zone of the East river system, Colorado, United States - L1a2 | ecosystem: Environmental > Terrestrial > Soil > Riparian zone | place: USA: East River... | reverse complement strand
AGCGTTCTTACGGTGAACAATGCTTCGGTGGCCGGACCGCTGGGACAGAGGGCGGCGGGGGCGGATAACATCCTTCTGAACGGCGGCACGCTGCAATACACGGGTGCGGGCGCCAGTTCCACGGATCATGGCGTGACGGTGAACGCCCCCAGCGCCATCGATGTCTCCAGCGCCACGGGCACGCTGACTTTCAACAGCACGCTGGTGGGGCTGAACGCGGTGCCGAGCCTGGCCAACTCCATTCCCGGAATCCTCAAGAAGACCGGAGACGGCACTCTGGAACTCAAGGATTTGGCCACCAACTCGACCAACGCCAATCTCAGCGTCTGGGTCACGGGCGGCACGCTGAAACTGAACAAGACCAGCACGTCCGCCATTTCCGCGGTGGATGCGACCCTGGGGGCTTCGCTGATCGTTGACAGCGCGGCCTCCGGCCCCGCGCCCACGGTCCTGCTTTCGGGCACCGGCGGCAACCAGATTTCCGACTCCAGCAGCGTGGTGATCAAAGGGGACAACACCGTGAAGGGCGTTCTGGACATGAACGGCCTGAGTGAAACCATCAGCGGCCTGGCTGGCGGCGGCATCGTCACCAGCAACGTGGCCGGCACCTCGACGCTCACGCTGGGCGCGAACAACAGCGCCAACATCTCCGCGAACACGCTGGCGGCGGCGAATGCCGGGATGGCCTCCAACGGGTTGAACAAGTTCACGGGGACGATTCAGGACGGCGGTGTGGGCAAGGTGGTCGCGCTGACCAAGATCGGCGCCGGCACGCAGATTCTTGGCGGAACGAGCACGTACAGCGGGGCCACGACCATCACCGCCGGCACCCTGAAGCTGGCCTCGACCAACGCGCTGCCCAGCGGTTCGGGCAAGGGCAATGTGATCATCGCCGGAGACACCATCGTCGGCGGACTGCTGGTTCCCGGCACGCTGGATGTCGGCGGATATGACCAGGCCATCAACGGCCTGATCTCGAGCACGGCCACGATTGCCGCCACGGTGACCTCGGGCAGCAGCGTCGTGACTGTGGCCAGCACGAGCGCCCTGAGCCTCGGGCAGTTGGTGAGCGGCACGGGCATCCCGGCCGGCGCGACGATCGCGGCCATTACCAGCCCGACGACCTTCACGCTGAGCGCCGGCGCGACGGCGGGCGGCGCGTCCGTGACCTATGGCGGCGGCGGTTCGGTGGTCAATACGCCGGCGTTGAGTTACAGCGGCGGCTGGGGCGTCACGGTGGGGGCCGGGTTCAGCACCGGGGTCACCACGGGCACCAACACGCTGACGGTGGGCAGCGGCACGCTCAATGCGAGTCCGACTTCCCCGGACTTCAGCTACTACGGCATCCTCCTGAACGGCTTCACGGTCAAGCCGGACAACGCCGGCGGGGCGTCGGCGGACACGGGGGTCACCGGGGTTCTCGCCCTGACCAAGATCGGCGCCAGCATCCAACTGCTCGGCGGCGCGAACCGCTACACGGGAATCACCAATGTGAACGCCGGCGCCCTGGAACTGGCGAACAATCTCGCCCTCGGCGCCACGACCGGCGCCACGACGGTGTTGGCTGGCGCCAGTGTGATTTTGGACAACCTGATCACCATCACCGGCGAGACGAATACGATGGCCGGCGCCGGTTTCAATGCCGCCGGTGCGTTGCAGGCGAATGCCAGTGCGACGGCGACGTGGAATGGCCCGGTGGTGCTCAGCGGCACAGCCGGTGCCACCGTGGGTGCGCAGGCCGGCGGCACGTTGAACCTCACGGGGCGGATGAGCGGAAGCGAACTGTTCGTGTCCGGCGGGACCGGCGTGGACGCGGGCAACGGCACCGTGGTCATTTCCACCACGGGCGGGACCAACAGCTACACGGGCGGCACCAGCATTCTGCGCGGCACGCTGAAGATCGGCGCGACCAACGCGCTGCCGGTCGGGACGACGCTCGACGTGGACAGCTCCCTGGCCGCCGAGCCGGCCACTGCCACCTTCGATCTGACCGGCTTCGATCAGACCGTGGCGGCGCTCCAGCGTTCGGGAGACAGTTTCGGCACGGGCGGGAGCATCATCACCAACAGCGGGCTGACCACGGGCACGAACACGCTGACCATCAACGGCAGCGCGTCCACGACCTTCAGCGGCATCATCCAGGACGGCGCCACCGCCCACACCGCGCTGACCAAGAGCGGCTCCAGCACGCTGCTGCTGAGCGGCGCGAACACCTACAGCGGCGTGACGGTGGTGAACCCCGGCGGCACGCTGAAGATCGGGCATGCCCAGGCGCTGGGCTTCGGCGGCTTCTCGAGCGTCGCCGCGGGGACGACGGTCAACAGCGGCGGGACCGTGGATCTCAACGGCACCTCCGGGGTGTATGAGCGCATCACGCTCAACGGCACCGGGGTGGGCGGCAACGGCGCGCTCATCAACAGCAACGCCTCCACCGCCGCGAGCATCGCCAACGGCGTGGCGGCGATCAGCGTCGCGCCCGGTTCGGGCTACGGGCTCGGGACCACGGTGACGATCGGCGGAGGCGGCGGCGCGACGGCGGCGCCCACGCTCGGCCTCACCCAGAGCAGCATCGTTTTCAACTACCTCGCCAATGGCGGTGCGGGCTACAGCTCGGTGCCGGTCGTGACGGTTGGCGGCGGCAGCGGCGCGGCCGCGACGGCCACGCTCGGCCTCACCGATGCCACCTTCAGGATTGGCAATGGCGGTTTCGGCTATCCCGCTTCTTCCACTGCCATCAACGTGACCATCACCGGCGGGGGCGGGTCTGGCGCCATGGCGCACGGGGTCACTGACGCGAACGGCGTGCTGACAGCGATCGTCATCGACAACCCCGGCACCGGCTACACCAGCGCGCCGACGATTGCCGTGGACTACTATGGCGAGTTCCCCACGGCGACGGTCGTGGGAAATGCGACGCACTTCCAGGTGTCCGCCGTGACCCTGACCAACCCCGGCAGCGGCTTTGGCGGCGCGCCGGTGTTCACCTTCAGCGGTGGCGGCGCCACGATCGGTGCGACGGCGAGCGGCACCGCGGCGGATTTTGCCGTGGTCGGCATCCAGATCACCAGTCCCGGCAGCGGCTACACCACGGCTCCGGGCGTGACGGTCAACGGGACTGGGTCCGGTGCGAGCGCGAGTGCGATCCTCTCCGGCCTCGATCTCGCCTCGGCCAGTTCCATGGGCGGCGTCGGCGATATTTTAATTCCCGGCATCGTCACCGGGACTGGCGGAGGCTCCGCCAGCCTGACCAAGATCGGCACTGGCAAAGTGACGCTTGCCGGGGCGAACACGTATGACGGCGCGACCTTCGTGAATGAGGGCATCTTGAACATCCAGAACGACACGGCGCTGGGCACGACCGTCAACGGGACGACGGTGGCCAGTGGCGCGACGCTGCAGTTGCAGAACAACATCACCGTGGGGGCGGCGGAAGGCCTCACCATCAGCGGCACGGGCGCCAGCGGCCAGACCGGCGCGCTGGTCAACGTCGCCGACACGAACAACTACGGCGGGTTGGTGACCTTGGGTGCGGCATCCATAATTTCCTCGGACAGCGGGACGCTCAACCTGACCAACACCGGGACGATCACCGGCTCGGGCTTTAACCTGACGCTCACCGGTTCCGGCAACGGCAGCGTTGCCAGCATCATCGGCACCGGTGCGGGAACCCTCGATAAGAACGGCACCGGCACCTGGACCCTGACTGGCGCGAACACCTACACGGGGGCGACCAGCGTCAACGCCGGCATCCTGAACATCCGGAACGACACCGCGCTGGGCAGCACCGCCAGCGGGACGACCGTCGCCAGCGGCGCGACGCTGCAGTTGCAAAACAACATCACCGTCGGCGCGGAAGCCCTCACCATCAGCGGCACCGGCGCCGCCGGCCAGAACGGCGTGCTCGTCAACGTCAGCGGCACGAACAACTTCGGCGGGGCGATCACCTTGGGCGCGGCTTCGGTGATTTCCTCCGACAGCGGCACGCTCAACCTGACCGACAACGGCACGATCACCGGCGCCGGCTTCGGCCTCACGCTCACCGGCGCGGGCAACGGCAGCCTCGCCGGCGCCATCGGCACCGGCTCGGGCACGCTCACCAAGACGGGCACGGGCACCTGGACGCTGAACGGCTCGTCTCCGAACACCTTCTCCGGCGTGACCACGGTGAGCGCCGGCACCCTGGCGTTGAACAAGACGCCCGGCGTCGATGCCATCATCGGCAACGGAGTGGCGGACAAGCTGAGCGAAGACGCCCTCATCAATGGCGGCACCCTGATCTGGAATGCCAGCGACCAGTTGCACGACAGCGTCTTCCTCAAGCTGACCAGCGGCACCATCGACTTCAACGGATTCGACGAAACCCTCTACTACATGGAGGACTCGGGCGGCGAGGTCAATTTCGGCTCGGGCAACGTGACGGTCAACGACCCGCTCTGGAACGGCGCCAACCACACCATCATCGGCAACACGACCGTCAACAACCTGGACATCAGCGCGGGCGTGAACGTGGTGAAAGGAACCGCCGGCGGCGGCCCGGGAACGCTGACCGTGGGCGGCAGCAGCCCGGTGATGACCTTCTCCGGCGCCAACAGCCCGAACCTCACCCTGGACTCGGACAACACGACCGCGGGCAAGCTCAAGCTGAACACGGACGTGGCCTTCACCGGAGGCTCCGGCACGGCCAGCATCACCTCCGGCGGCACGGGCACCAATCCCGGCCTGGTCGATCTGAACGGCGCCACCCGCACCTTTACCATCAGCGATGGCGCGAGCACGACCGACATGACGATCGGTGCCAGCATCACCGGCACTTCCGCCGTCGGTCTCACCAAGTCGGGCCTGGGCACGCTGGCGCTGACCGCGGCGAACACCTACTTCGGAGCGACGACGATTTCCGCGGGCATCCTGAATGCCAACTCCAGCGCGGCGCTGGGCGACGGCAGCGCGACCAACACGCTGGTGTTCACCGGCGGGACCTTGCAGGCCGGCGGCAACATCACCTCACCCGGCACGCGCGGCGTGACCTTCACGAGCACCGGCATCATCGACACCAACGGCTTCAACGTGAGCGTCGCCGGCGTGATGAGCGGCGCGGGCGGACTGACCAAGAACGGCGCCGGCACGCTGACCGTGTCCGCGGCGAACACCTACGCGGGCGACACGACCATTTCGGCCGGCACGCTCAAGGCCGGGGCCGACAACACCCTTCCCTTCGGCGCCGGCAAAGGCAACGTGGCGGTGAACGGGACCCTCGACGTCAACGGCTTCAACCTGCAAATCAACGGTCTGAGCGGCAGCGGCATCGTGGACAACAGCGCGGCCTCCACCAGCAAGACGCTCACCGTGGGAGACAACAACCAGGGCGGCACCTTCTCCGGAGTGATCCAAAACAGCGGCAGCGGCGCCACCCTGGGCGTGACCAAGATGGGCGCGGGCGCCCTGACCCTGACCGCGAACAACACCTACGCCGGCGCCACGACCGTCAGCGGAGGGACGCTCGAACTTGGCGGCGCGGACGGCGCGCTGGCCAACACCTCGGCCGTCACGGTGAATGCCAGCGGGACGCTGCTGCTCACCAGCAGCAGTGCGGATCGGATCAACAACGCCGCGGGGCTGACCCTCGCCGGCGGCACCCTGAGCCTCCAGGGCTTGAACAACTCGGCGGAGACGCTCGGCGTGCTGACGCTGACGGCGGATTCGATCATCGACTTTGGCACCGGCAGCGGGAACACGCTGCGCTTCGACAACCTGGTGCTCAACGGCTTCAACCTGTGGATCGAGCACTGGTCGCCCGGCGGGACCATCGACTATTTCTCGCCCGCGGCCGCATATCTCACGGACAACGGCTCGGACGGCGCGCAGGACCGGCTGCTGTTCACCAACAACCCGAACCTGACCAGCAATGAACTGGCTTCCCAGATTTTGTTCTCCAATGACGACAACAGCTATTTTGGAGCCGGCGCGCAGATAGCCTTCACCGGTCCCGGGGGCGGATTCGAACTGGTGCCGGTGCCCGAGCCGACGACAATCCTCGGTGGACTGCTGCTGGTGGGACTGATAGGCTATCGCGAGCGCCGCCGCCTGGGCGGACTCGCCAACCGCTTCCTCAAGAAACCAGTAATCTAAGATGATTTGGCAACGGACACGGGGCCTGCAGAACATGCTGCTGATTTGCCAGTTGGCGCTGGCAGCGGTCGTGTTGTGCGTGGTGATGATGCTCATGGGAGTCGAGAAGTTGCATTTCACGCACTACCCGATCTACGCGCTGGTGGTGATGGCCGGGCTGCTGCTGGAAGCGATGAACCGGGAGCGCGCGCGAGTGCGGATGAATCTCTGGCAGCACAACTTCCTGGATCAACACCGGGTGACGTTGCGCCAGATAATGTATGCGGCTGGCGGGTTGCTGGCTTACCTGGTGGTGACGAAGGATCAGTTCATCTCGCGCTGGTTCTTGTTGCTCTACTTTTCCGGGCTCTACCTTACGCTGTTGGCGGGCAACTATTATTTGCCGCGAATCCTGGCGCGACGGATGTTCCGCGGAGTAAGGGCGGAGCGGACCCTCCTGATAGGGCCTGCCGCGCAAGCTGCGCGAATGAAGCGGTGGCTGGGTATGAAGGAAATGTTCGGATTCAAGACGGTGGGGATCTTGTGCAGTGATGTGACCCAGTCAGCGGAGGTTCATGGGTTCCGGCACCTTGGACGGATGGAGGAATTCGAAGACGTGATCCATCGGGAAGCAATCACCCAGGTGGTGTTGCTGGAGTTGCCGAAGGAGTTGCTTGCGCATCGCAAGCTGGTGGCGACCGTGGAGAAATTGGGGCTTCGTTTTTTGATTTTGAGCAACTTGGAGGAAATGCTTGAGCATCCTGTGGTGCATATGCAGGACGACGGCCTGAGCTTCATCACCCTGCGCACGGAGCCGCTGGAGAATCCCCTGAACCGGGTGGCCAAGCGGGCGCTGGATGGTTGATTCAACGCTTCCAGTCTCCGGGGCGCGTGTTTTACCGGCAGACACGCGCGGGCATCCAGAACCACCAGTTTGAGATCCTGAAGTTCCGGACGATGCACGAGAACAACCCCGATGTGGCACGCCAGGCGACGCAGGGGGATGAGCGGGTGTATCCTGCGGGGCGATGGTTGCGGCGGCTGAGCCTGGATGAGGTTCCGCAGTTTCTCAACGTGCTAAGAGGGGACATGAGCGTAACGGGACCGAGGCCGCACTTGATCGAGCACAACGCGCAATTTGCCGAGCAGATGAGCAACTACCACATCCGGACCCTCGTGAAACCGGGGATCACGGGGCTGGCGCAGGTGCGGGGTTTTCGCGGGGCGGCGTCGCCGGAGGAAATTGCGCGGAGATTGGAGTCGGATATTTCGTATTTGGAGAACTGGCGTCTGGCGTTGGATATCTCGATAATCCTCCGAACAATCTGGCAGATGATCTTCCCGCCACGAAGCGCCTTTTAAGTTCGCGACCGAATCCGATTATCGTGCCGGTTTACGCGGTGGCTGTATTGCCGCGCTGCGATTCGACGGACACAAGTGGACGACTCTTGTCGGGGAGGTCCGGATCGAGAAAACCGAGCGCGTGCGGCGGCTTGATCACACGGACGCCGGCGCGCCGCTGTTCGTCCTCGATCTTTTCATGAAATTCGCGCATTTTCGTCCAGTGCAGTTTGGGGCGGAAGTGATGTTCGGCATGATAGCCGTTGTTGAACCATAGGAGGTTGTAGAGCCGGTGATAACTGCTCACGCCCCACGCGATCGGAACGTCGGGGTTGCCGCCGTAGTGGCGATAGAAACCGTTTAAGTACGAGAGACAATGGCCCAAGTAATGGAATGGGATGTAAAAGCAGAGCATGAATCGCCAGTTCAAAATGAACCCGAGGACAACGAGCGACAGCCATGACACGATCTCGAAGATGCCGAAGTAAGCGTCGGCGGGATTCTTTCTCTTCAATTCGCGAAAGATCGCCTTTGGGTCGTCTCGAAAATAGCCGAGAAATGTATAACTCCAGACGTTCTCCGCCTCGCCGTCGTGCCCGTGCCGGTAGATGGAGAGCCAGTCGATGGTATTGCCATGTTCATCCCTGCGATCGCTGTTTCCCTTGTGATGCTGCTGGTGGACACACTCGTAAAACTGCTGCGAGAACCCCAGCGTCACGGACTCCATCCAACTGAAGAGGCGATTCAGAAAATGCGAGGCGAAATACGGATTATGAAGAAAGTTGTGGGAGATGCCGTTGATGTTCCAGGAAATGCTGATCGAATACATGAAGCCGAGCGGGATCAGCGCCCACCACGGGAGATGCGGGAACGCGAGGAACAGAAATGCGAGGTAACCGCAGTGCATCATGCCGGCGAGGACGGGAATGGCGTCCGTCTTCGAGTGGGCGAAAATTTTCATCGTGAATTGATGCTATTCATCGAGGCACCGTGCTCAAGGTGAAAGGTCGTTGAACCGTTGAAATCGTGAACCGTTGAAATCGTCAATCGTTGAGTCGGGCAAGCGACCGTTTTAACGATTCAACGATTCAACGACTCGAGCCTTGTCCCAGAGCGCGCAATATCCGCGTCAAACGGCACCAAGCAATTTCTCATAGATGCCACCGAAGTTGCCGCTGCTGAACAGGACGACCACATCGCCGGGGCGGGTGATCGCTCGCAGACGTGCAACGATGGCGTCGGGTCCGGGTTCCGCAAATGACGGGCGGCCCTGCCGGGTGAGATCGGCGGCAACGCGGTCCGGATCGAGGCATTCGCCGGGCTGGAAGCGCTCGGGTCGATCCACCGGACCGATCAGCGCGCCGTCAGCGTGCGCGAGGGCATCGGTGAGCAGTCGCTGGATTGCGGCGCGGCACATGGTGTTCGAGCGGGGATCCACCGCCGCCCACACCCGCGCGCCGGGGAAACGATGGCGGAGGGCTTTTATCGTCTCGCGGATGTTGGTCGGATGTTTGCCAAAATCCTCAACGATCTTCACGCCGTTGCGTTCGCCGCGGAGCACCTGGCGGCGGCGGACTCCCTTGAAGGACTCGACGGCTTGTCTGATGGCGGGAAGCGCGACGCCGCAGTGGTGCGCGGCGACGATCGCCATCGCGGCATTGCGAACGTAGATTTCGCCAACCATCGGCAGGGCGAAGCGGATTCCGAGCAGTGTGAACTCCGAGCAGTCGGGATGGTGGGCGACCTTTTCCGCACGGAACTTTGCCGGGGAGTCGAGGCCGACGGCGAGTTGAGTGCGCGTGCGAGCCTGACCCGCGACTTCGCATGCATTGGGATCGTCCGCGTTGAAAATGAGCACGCCATTTTCGGGCAAAACGCGCATCAGAATACCGAACGCTTTTTTCACTGCCGCGAGGTCGGGATAAATGTCCATCTGGTCGAGTTCGACTGCATTGAGGATCGCGAGTTCCGGCAGGTAGTGCGCGAACTTTGGTCCCTTGTCGAAGAACGCCGTGTCGTATTCGTCGCCTTCGAGGACAACGAACTCTGCTGCGTGCAGACTCGCACCCTGCCCGAGATCCTCGGCGATGCCGCCGATCATGTACGCGGGATTGAGGCCGCCCACCCGGAGAATGTGGGTGAGCATTGCGGCGGTGGTGGTTTTGCCGTGAGTGCCGGCGACGACGAGGTTGCGCCGGCCGTGCAGGAAGTAATGGCGCAGAGTTTCCGGGAGCGATTGATACGAGAGGCGGCGATTGAGAACCTGCTCCAGCTCGGAATTGCCGCGGCCGATGGCGTTGCCGACGACGATTAAATCTGCATCCGGTGGGATGTTTTCAGGCCGGTAGCCCTCGGCGAGCGGAATGCCCTTTGCTCGAAGGAAGTCGGACATCGGCGGAAAAACCTTCTCGTCCGATCCGGTGACGACGAAGCCCTGCTCCTGCATCGCCACCGCCACCGCTCCCATTGCCGTTCCGCAGATGCCGATGAAATGGACGTGGCGGAGTTCTGGATTCATTCGATGAGGCGTCCTAGTGGTTTGTCAGAAGTGGAATGATGGGTTCGTGCGAATGACGAATGACGAATGACGAATGACGAAATGAATCAGTATGCGGCTTCGTCATTCGTCATTTCCATCTTCGCCATCAAATTACGGTGGACAGCGCCCTAGTGCTTCGGTGCGCGAATGGTATTCTCCTCCGTGTCGCGCTGTCGCCGGGTGAGAATTCTGTCGGCTGTTTCACTCACCATCTGTTCGAGGAGCAATCTGAGATGGCTGCCCGCCCGGTAATCGGCCGGGGCGATGTAGCGGACGCGATCGGCGGGACCCACGAGTTGAAAGCACTTGCGGAAGCTGGTCCGCGATTTGTCTTCCGGATTGTAAACGGCGATGGCGTGGCCGCCGTGCTGGCGCACGACGGTGAAGCAAGGGACATCGGTCGGACCGTCGCCGATATAGATCATGTGGTCGAACGGAATGGGCCGCAATTCAGGCGGCATGTGGTCATTCACGTCTTGCGAATAATCGAGCATGCCTTTGTTGATTCGGAAAAGGAACTGCGTCTTCTGCGTGTGGCTGATGACGCGCTTTGGAAATGAAATGTGGCCGGACGAATCCTCCGCAAACTCGCAGCCGAAGACTGCGCGCAAGTGTGGTGCGAGGCGCGAGCCGTCGATCATCGCTTTCAACCCGCTGCTGATGATGTAGTGCTCGACCTTGATGCCGATCGTTTCGTGATCGGGACGGAGCAGGCCGCTCTTGAATTGCTCGAACATCTCCGGAAGCCCGGGGAAGAATTTCAGTCCGGCGCCGAGTTTGGTGAGCTGAGCGTTTGTCGGCCGGTCGAAATCCAGATAATCGAGGAGCGCCTTCAGGTAGGCGAGTTCGCTGTCGTAGCCTTCGTTGCGGACCAACTCCTGGCAACGCTGCCAGAACTTCATCGAATCGATGCCGAACGCGGGAAAGAGCACCTCGTCCTGCATGAAGTTGGGCGACAGCGTCTGGTCGTAATCATAGACGATCGCGATGGTGTTTTGTGGGACGGCCATGCGGTGAGAATCCTGCGAACCGGGACAACGCGCGAAACAATTTTTCGCCGGGTGATCGGACTCACGCCGTGATGTCGCGAAACGCGGGCTCGATTTCCGGGAATTTGAATCCGAACCGCTGCCCGGTGGCGATCTCGGGGAGCACACGCTTGCTACCGAGCAATTCGGCCGCGAATTCGCGCAGCAGCAGGCGCAAGAGGAAAGCGGGAACGCGAAAAAACGCAGGCCGGTGCAGCGCGCGTGCGAGTGCGCGGGTGAAATCGGCATTCCGCACGGGCCACGGAGCGGTGGCGTTCAGGGGACCGTGGATGTCGAGATTCTCCACCGCCCACAGGAGCAGCGATGCGAGATCCTCAACGTGGATCCACGAAACCCATTGGCGTCCAGTTCCGAGTGGGCCACCAAGACCGAGTCGAAAGGCGGGCAGCATCATTCGTAGGGCGCCGCCGTTCTTGCCGAGCACAACTCCGATGCGTGTCTGGACGGTGCGGCAGAATGAGTCTGCGGTTTTTGCCTCCATCTCCCACGCGCGACAGGTTTCGGAGAGGAATCCACTGCCGGCGGGGGATTGTTCCGTAAGTTCCGCTTCTCCGCTGTCAGCGTAAAATCCGATCGCGCTCGCCGAGACGAGCACCGCGGGTGGATCTGCCATGGTTCG
>Ga0193745_1000171_pt1 | contig 11660 bp, 20 predicted proteins | sample L1a2metaG_FD_145899 | JGI IMG/M metagenome (GOLD analysis project Ga0193745, IMG submission 145899) | Soil microbial communities from a riparian zone of the East river system, Colorado, United States - L1a2 | ecosystem: Environmental > Terrestrial > Soil > Riparian zone | place: USA: East River... | reverse complement strand
AAACTTATCAAATCCGCGCTCACACGCTCGTACCATAAACTCGTTGGCCATTAAAAAATGAGCATCATCTATAACAAGCGTTGTAATATCAGATCGCCTTTCATCTATTGCTTTTATCCAATTAATTATAGACTTATAATCATCCGAACGATAAAAATTTTTTTTCTCTAAACTATAATTTTTTTTATAGCCTTTAAAAGGTAACGGCTTATCTAGCACTGATATAATAAAAGTAGATTTTGGATCTAAATTCCTCAAGGAAGTGGATTTACCACTTCCCGATTGTCCTATCACGAGAACTGTATTAGACATTAAATTCTCTCCTTTATAACAACCGATGCCTTACCTGGCTTCTTATCAATCAAATCAATCAACACATAACGAACCTCTTCGGGTGCTTCATTCATGTATTTATCGCATAATCTTTTATCAATCGTATAGGATACCGATTCTTTTATGGGATTAAATTTAGATGGGATATTAAATTCCCGTGATTCATAAGCTTTTTTGTTTAATGAATAAATAAAAGGAGTTTTTACCTCAAGCTTCCATACACCATATTCATACGTTTTTTGACCCTCATGTTCGTGTTCAAGAGCTCCAATAATCAAACCAGTAAGCTCTTCTTTTTTTAAAGAAAGCTTAGCTAACTGCTTATTTATTTTATCTAATTCCTTAACACTTTCTACTAAACATTCTTCCTGCTCGTTTATATTGCCATAATTATTCATTGCTATACCTCTTTACTTTGTGTAGTTTGCGTCGGTATTGACGTAAATACATATTACAATAAATATTGCGTGTTAGCAAGCATTATTGTAAACTATTTTTAAATAATAATTAAGGGGAACATATGACACCGCAGCAGGTATGGGATTATTACGGCAATAGCTATCGTTTTATGAAAAAAACGGGTATGTCGGATGCGACCTTGCGTAATTGGATGAAATGGGGGTTTGTTCCTATTGAATCTCAGTTCAAATTAGAAAGAATAACTAATGGAGAATTGATGCATGATATTACACATTTAGATCAGCCAGATCCCGAAATTATTGCTTTTATGGAAATTAAATCAAAAATAGTTAAATTAATGTTTTCGATGACTGATAAATATGCAGCACCGGGAAGTGCTTTATATCCTGGTTTTGGCCAAATATTAGTAAATGCTTTGAGCGCATGCGTTAATGAGGTTAAATTGCAATTTAAAATTAAGGATGATAAATGAAACAAAATGATAAACTTATTAAAGAAACAAAAGACACGTTACATTCTATTATTAAATTTTTTGAGCTTCTTTTATCTGATTTAAACGGGAAAAATCCTGAGAAAAACACTCAAGCTTTTTGGTTTACTTGGATGATTAGCCGTTATATTCGTGATTCCTTAACAACTGATATTGCTAAAGAAATGATAAAACTTCGTGAAAAACACCCCAATCAAACTGAAAAAGACATCCACTAAAGGATCTAATATGGACATAGAATTGCGATCAAAAGCTCAAGAACTTCTGGAATCCCTAGCTAATTCAATTCATGATAGATCTTCTGATGTTAGTCAATTTTGTTTTAGTATTGCTGAAATACACATAGTTGAAGAATGGGTTAGAAATATATTAATTGAAATTGAAAAGCCCGAATGTGGAGAGACATAACGGGCTTTTGGTATCATCTTATCTGGGAATTATCTAAAAAATTACAACAAGGTGAATATAACATGAATTTTGAAATAGAAAAGCTACCAGCATTTGTCCTGGAAAACAAATTTGTTGAGCAAATAAGGGATTTGCGAGTGCTTGGCATTTATACATTTTGTAAAATGTTGATGGAAAAAGGCGAATATAGTGTTTGCGTGATTATTGATAAGATGAAGGAACAGTTTTTTATTGAAGACAAAGAAATGTTAGACTCTTTGAAAATAATTATTGAAGATTTAATTTTATTTATTATGATAAAACAAAAATAAGTTTAGGGCATCCAGCCCAAAAACCCAAAGCCTGCAAGCTTCTGGGTGAATCCATAAATAGTCGTAGCTGACAACTAACAGAGGAATTGTATCATGTCTGCACCAAAAAAAAACCTAAACAAAGAAATTATTGCTTTATTTTCCGGACAATCCTCTACTTTTACAACCCCCAAGCTTTACGTTCAACTTACAGGAAGTCAATCCCTTGGTCTTATTCTTAATCAAATAATTTTTTATTCCAATAAATCCACCACATGCAAAGATGGTTGGTTTCACAAAGATTATGAGGAGTGGTTTGAAGAAATTCTTATCCCGGAACGTACCCTCCGTCGAAAATTTTTCAAACTCGAAGAAAAAAACTTAATTGAAACTAAAATTAAAAAAGTGTCAGGCCTTAATACGCTTCATGTGCGACCCAACATGGATCATATAATAGAACTAATTTCAATCATGTTGGACACAGACTGCCCCAACCGGCCACTTTGGCCGAATGGGTTAACTGATGTACAAAAAACCTGTACAAAAGTTGCCCCAACCGGCCACTTTGGCCGTTCGGAACCGGCCACTTTGGCCGTTTCGGAGGGTTCTATCTCATTATATACAGATGATTACTTACATAAGAAACTAACTAACTGCGAAAGTAGTAGTAGTTTTATTTTCTCAGAAACTTTAGACCGCGATATGGTCTTCCAAAAGCTAGAACGTGATAAAAGAACACCGAAAGAATTTTTATTGGACATTAAAGATCATGTTGAGAATCACAGTGATAAGAAATTTCCTAAAATCCAGCGTGCCCAAGCTGCTATTAAATTATTGAAAAAACTTAAATATGAAAATGTAATATTCTGTGTTGCTGGAAAATCAAGCCCTGGAAATCAAACACAATTAAACAAAATAGAAACACCCGAAGAAAAAGTCGAACGATACCGTCGTGAACGTGAGGAAAATATGAAAGCTCATTGAGTTTATAATCATGGACGATTATGAATCCTCAGAACCTGGGATGCTTAAGCAATATGCCCACCTAAAAGGAATGGCAGATTGTATGCCAATTATACGGAAATTATTAGGACTCTCAGAATATGGACGAATCCCAACCAATACCGCTATCGGTAGAGCAGTGCAAAGATTTATTGAGAACGATAGCAAAAATGATGTGCATAAAAGCTGAATTAATTAGCACCCGTCTCTTGAGCAGAGAAGATAAACAGGATATGTTATCGGGCTTACTTCCTATTGAATCTTTGATCTGCCATGTCAAGGTTTGGAAAGAACATGGAATGTATAGTTATTCAGATGGCTCAAATTTGCGTTATAAGCCTCCTGAAAAATTACCAATGCAAAGGTATAGGGGTAATGGTAAAAGTGGCTAGGATTTGAAATTTTGCGTGTAGAAATGGATTTTATTAACATATTTTAGGATGATTAAATGCAACAAGGAAAAGTGAAGTGGTTTTCAGAGGCTAAAGGTTTTGGTTTTATTGAATCGGAAGGGAAGGATTATTTTGTACATTACAAAGAAATTCAAACACCTGGATTTAAGACATTACACGAGGGCGATAAAGTATCTTTTGAATCTTTTACCACCCAGAAAGGGGTTAGCGCAAAAAACGTGGTTATTGCGAAATAGAGGTGGCTGGGTAATATAATTTTTCTATTTCTTTTCGCAGTCCATTTTCTAAGTTAATAATTCTCATTAATTTGCTATCGTTTGAATCTCTGGATTGGAGTATAAACATCAAACCTCCATGTAATTTTCCTAGAATGAAACTCGAATTAAAGAGCATATCTTCGGCTGTTATTTCTTTTTCTTTTTGCATTGCAGCACCTGCATTCATCAAAGCGCGATTGATAGTAGCAACGCTTTAAGGGATTATAATTCATCAAAAATTGATGTCCGTTAAACAAGCATTTTATTCGTTTAAGCATTCCCTGCCTCCTGATTATTATCTTGCCAAATAACTTTATCATAGCTCGCTAAATAACTTCTACAAAAATCAGCAAAGGACTCAGCAGCATACGGGTGTATTGGCTCGTCACATACTATCGGTTGACCATCTTCTCCATCTATTTCTATCTTAAAACCTAGTTTATTAGAGCGCGAAACCCATACATCTAAGTCTTGGGACATGAGCTCATAGAGTGTGATTGTTGATATTGTTTTCATTTAAAATCTCCCGGAAACATGTTTATCTAATGCTCTAATTAAATTCTTAGCTCCTATGTACAATTGGTCTATATCCTCCTGCTTTATGCTTAGTTTTGTTTCTGTTTCGGCTATGCCTACTTGTGTTGATGATAGATAATTAAGCGTTACATGATAATTACCCCCGTCAAAGTCTCCATCAAAATCAATGTCTATGGTGTAGTTAAATGCTAGGTCTAGTAGGTTCATTTTTAGTTATCCTCTATTATTGTGTAAAATCTTGCTTCGCTAGAAAAAAGTACTTTTCCTTTGTTGGTATTAAAAATCCCTTCTTCGTACTTATACTTGATGAAAAACTCGTTATTTTCTAAATCGTAAAGGGTATTTCCATATTTAAAATCATTTTCGGTTGCTTGCCTTGTCTTCATTTTTATTTACCCCTTAGTTAAGTTGATAAAGTGACTATAGCAACAATTATTGCATATAGCAAGCGTTATTGTAAAAATATTTAATACAGGATTTATCAACAGATTTTGTGGATAAATAAATTTTGTGCTATCTTTGGTGTACGGAGCAGCAATGCGAAGGCGCCAATCCTGGTTTCGTGCTAGTTAGGGTGTGAGAGTCGATTGGCCGTGTAGCCTTCTTTGGGGTGAAATTCCCCTCGATTCGCCACAATTATTAATCGATTAATAATGACAAATCACAGGGAGTGATAAAATGAAAGAATCAAGGACTGGTGTTACAGATTACACCACTGATTATGCTGATGAGGGCAATACGCATTACAATGGCGTGCCGTCTGAGTATGGTCGTTTAGTTGAAGAGCAAAATAAAGAACAGCCACAATATTGCGAACCTGGAAGCGTTGACGGTGGCTTGCGTGGTGAAAAGAGAAACGAACAAGCAGGGCCGTAATGGTATTGCGGGACTATAAAAGCATTAAAGTGTGCGATTTGGTTAAATATAATTCTAATTCGCGCACACATTCTATTGAACAAATAGCTAAAATTATACGCTCTATTAACGAATTTGGTTTTACCAATCCTCTACTTATAGATGAACACAATACTATTATTGCAGGTCATGGGCGTTTAGATGCAGCGTTAGAAGCTGGATTAACTGAATTGCCTTGTATTGTATTGCCTGGTTTGTCTGATGCACAAAAGGCTGCATTGGTTATTGCCGATAACAAGATAGCATTAGATGCGGGATGGGATAATGATTTACTTGTATCGCAATTTAATTATCTTAAAGAATTTGATTATGACATTACACTAACAGGGTTTGACCTTGATGAATTGATTGATATCTTTCCTGAAGATTTACCTGAAGTATTTTGCGATGAAGATGATTGCCCTGGTGTTCCTGATGAACCTATAACTAAATTAGGGGATGTTTGGTTGCTTGGCGATCATAGACTTTTATGTGGTGATAGCACTGTTCAAACAGATGTCGACAATCTCTTGGATGGGCAGCAGCCAAATACGATGATTACTGATCCACCGTATGGGGTCAAGTATGAAGCGGACTGGCGCTCCAAAGCGAAAGGGTCAAAGAAGACCGAACGCGAAGAGAACTCGAACCTTAAAAACGATGACCAAGCTGATTGGTTTGATGCTTATGTGTTATTTACAGGTTCTGTGGCCTATGTCTGGCATGCCTCTGCCTTTACAGACGTTGTTATGGACGGTTTACGCAGGGCAAATTTCGATATTAAGCAGCAGATTATTTGGAATAAGAATGTCCACGCTCTCTCGCGCTCTGACTATCATTGGAAGCATGAGCCTTGCTGGTATGCTGTCAAGAAATCGGGAGAGAGAAATTGGAAAGGCGGACGAACACAAATGACGGTTTGGGATGTCCAGAGTGTCAGCTGCGAGAAGGACAAGACAGCACACCCGACTCAAAAACCCGTAGAGCTATTTACACGCTCCATCGTACATCACACCAATCCTGGAGAGTATGTATACGACCCGTTTGCCGGATCAGGTACCTTAATGGTAGCGTGCGAGAAGTCAAATAGACGTGCGTTGATGATAGAATTGGATCCAAAGTACTGTGATGTTATAATTAAAAGATACGAAAACTACACCGGCAAGAAAGCTGTATTGGAGGAATCATGTTAGCGCACGAACCAACTGAAAAAACACGCGCCGAAGTATGTGCCTTAGTTAGCTTCGGTAACGTACAAGAAGAGATTGCCAGCTATATGGGTATATCCGTAGATACGTTAAGCCGTCATTACCGCGATGAACTAGATAATTCTGTAGTACGTGCTAATGCTAAGGTAGCAGCTAAACTATACCGTAAAGCAATCGATGGTGATGATATTAAAGCCCAAATATTCTGGCTTAAAACACGGGCTAGATGGCGTGAGACAGACCATAAAGAAGATTATAAGGGATCTACAGATACCCTAGTTGAAAAACTAATTGATAAGCTGATTGAGTAATGACTATTAAACAAAAATTAATTAAGTTATTTAACAATAAAGATATAGCCCTGGGATTTGTCTTGGGATGCACGCTATCGGCTTTATTTATTTTTTGTGTTTCGATTTATTTTGATAGGATTTAAAGTTTAGGGATATGGAAGCGTCTTGCGCATATGATCACAATCGTGACCCTCTCGTATCCCTTTTTATAAGGCAATACATGTCAGAAGATAAACTTATACGCATACTTAAATCCCTCCCATTATTCGCTCAAAACTTCCTTGTAATCCACGATAAATCAGGCATAACACGTAAATTCGAATTTAACCGCGCACAAAAATATATCCATGAACGCCTTGAATCCCAATACCTAGCTACAGGAAAAATACGGGCATTAATCCTAAAAGGTCGTCAACAAGGCGTATCAACCTACGTGCAAGCCAGATTCATACATAAAATAGTAACCAAACGTGGTAAAAAAGGGTTTATCCTAACCCATTCATCCGATGCAACACGTGCCATATTCGGCATGACGAAACGGTATAGTGAACACCTACCTACAGAGTTCTTTCCAAAGCCCGATAAATGCAATGACAACACGCTTATGTACAACGGGATTGAATCAGGCTATCGCGTAGGAACTGCGGGGAACGCTGAAATAGGTCGTTCAATGACCAATCAGTATTTGCATTTATCAGAGTATGCCTTTTATAAGGATGCAGCGCGTATTAGCTTAGGATTATTACAAACTGTGGCTGAAATACCCGATACAGAAGTGATTAAGGAGTCAACCGCTAACGGAATAGACAATGATTTTTATTCCGACTGGCAGGAGGCTAAGAATGGCGCTAGCCGTTATCAGGCAATATTCGTGCCATGGTATTGGCAAGATGAATATTGCATTGAAGATCCCCTATTTAAGCCTATGGAAGAGGAGATTGAATGGCTAGAACAGTTTGGCGGGAATGGACTTAAACCAGGACATTTAAATTGGAGGCGTATTAAATTACAAGACTTCAAAGGCGATAGTGAACAAAAATGTCGTAAGTTTAGGCAAGAATATCCATTTACCGATGTTGAGGCATTCTTATCTTCAATTACAGATACATTCATCCAGGTTGAACACGTAATAAAGGCACGTAAAAATAAAGTCGATAGCCAATCTAATTTAGTTATAGGAATTGACCCGGCAAGAATGGGCGATGACCGAACGGCAATAATTAGACGAAAAGGACGGCGTGCATATAATTTGGAAACCCATTACAATATTGATACCATGGAGCTTGTTAGTATCATAAAACGTATGATTGAAAAAGAAACTCCCAGGCGTGTATGTATTGACTCAATTGGGATTGGTGCGGGTGTGGTAGATAGATTACATGAGCTAGGTTATAGTATTGTTGAGGGTGTTAACGTTGCCAGGCGCGCCATGGAACCGGATAAATATAGAAATTTACGTGCTGAATTATGGGATAGTATGCGAGATTGGCTAACACAGGAAATGCCCGTTGAAATACCAGATAGTGATGAATTACAGACCGATTTATCATCACTAGGCTATAAGTATGATTCTAGCGATAGATTGCTAATTGAGGGCAAAGAAGATGCTAAGAAACGTGGGCTATTATCACCTGATACATCCGATGCTTTAATGCTTACGTTTTACGGCGGTGAATATGTTAATGAGGGAGGATATGAGGTGAAGCGTTTGCCAGATAGCTTTGCAGGGAGATTAATTTGATTCAATGGATAAAAAATATTAGAGACCTCCTTAGCTTGTCCAAGCGCATAGGAATTATTGAAAGCGAAATAGCTGAAATGGAATGTAACCTTAAAGGACTTTCTGTTCATTATGGTTTAGAGTTTGAAAAGAAAATACAACAAATGACCTTTGATTACACTAAGAATCTGGATGATGCCAAGAGTGATTATTTAAAGCGGTATGTTGAGATACGGTTGGATTGTATGCAAAAAGAGATTAGCTGTTTAACATCAAAGATTGAGAAAATGGAAAATAAATTACAATTATTTATGATTGAATAAAAGAAGAATGATTTAAATTTAAGTATAGGATTTACTTAATATTACAAAGGATTGTAATGGCCAAATTGAATGAATCAATGGCCCGTCAAGCTCGTATTGCATGCGAGAAATGGCGAGGCTCCTTTAAGCGCAATATCGATGAATACCACATTATGCATACCTTTGTCTTAGGCCAGCAATGGACTCAAGATGAAGAGGATGACATGATTAAAACTTTCCGCAAAGTACCCATGACTGCCAACAAGCTTGGCACCATGTCTAACTCATTATTAGGTGAACAACAACAAAATACACCCCAACTCCAAGTCGTACCAATGACTAATTGTGATGAGGAGGTTGCCCACTTACGCGAACTAATCACAAAAGACATCATGTTCAACAATACAACTGCCACGGTTTACCAGGTTGCAGCTTCCCAAGCAGCTATTGGTGGTTTTGGTGCATTCTTAGTTGATACAGAATATTCACATGACAAATCCTTTGATTTAGACATTATCTATCGATACTTTAAAGATTCAACACGCTGCTATTGGGATATGGGAGCAGAGTCGGTTAACAAGACTGACGGAGAACATTGCGGATATGTATCGCGCATGACGCGCAAGAAGTTTCGTAAAGTATATGGTCGGGATATTGAAAAGAAGATTGGAAAAGAAGGAATTGCAGCAACGGAGGAAGAGGTTGCTTTAATTACTCAACCTGATAGTGATGGTGACGATCCGTTTAGCTGGTCTGATACGGAAGCTATTACCATATTACATCATTATGTGCGCAAATATGAGAAAGATACGCTTTATAAACTATCAAATGGTAACATTTTAAATCAAGATGAAATGGATGAATTGATTGAAGATTCGCGTGATATGAATCAACGTAATCACATGATGGAATTACAACAGCAATTAATGGGTCAACAAACAGCCCCGCAAATGCCAGGCATGATGCAACAACCAGGTCAAGAATCTAATCCTATGCAACCACGAAGGTGGATTGCAATCACCCGCTAACGGCAATCAAGAGATTGTGCCTCAAGAAAATGGTATGGATGTTTCGAAACCTGAAACCATGCAACCTATGGAAGACGAATCTCCCGATACCATGACGTTATGGCAGGATGGTCAGATTGTTCGTATTGAAGATAAGCGCCCTAGTAAACGTCATAAAATAATTCATTATAAATTTGCCGGGGAGTATGAACTTGATAAAACAGAATTTCCATCGGAACAGCTTCCTCTTGTTTTTGTTGATAACAATAGCTATTACGACAAAACAGGTAAACAAGTTACTAGGTCTTTCTTTGGAGACTGCAAAGACACACAGCGATACATTAATTACCTTAGAACACAATCAGCTTACATCCTTAAAGTATCCCGATACGATCAATGGATTGGTAGCAAGAAGAATGTGGCCTCTTTAGATACCCAAAGAAACTGGCGCGATCCTAACTCAACACAAGGCATGATCACTTATGATGAGTCACCTAGCGGTACAAAGCCTGAACAAATAAGGCCTCCTGAATTATCAGTCTCGCTATTTCAGCAATACCAGCTTGCCATTGAGGATTTATATACATCTACAGGGCTTTATCCGGCACGCATGGGGGATATGGGAAATAATGGAGGTGAGGCATCCGGTAAAGCGATTGATAGATGGCAAAGACAAGGCAGCTATGCCACTGAAATTTTCTCAAATTCGTTAAAGCGCGCTATAGAAACAGGAGGATGCATTGTTAATGAAATGATTCCCCGTGTTTATGATACAGAACGTGTTATGGCTTTAATGACACCTGATGAGGGTATGAAAAACATTACAATCAATAAAGAAACTGATGAGTATGGTGAAAAGGATGAGAATGATATACGTAAAGGAACCTATGAGGTAAGACTTAAGCCCGGTCCTAGTTATGAGGGTCAAAAACAAGAGGCATTGCAATCATTGCAGCAAGTACTACAAGCCGATCCCACATCCTTTAATCTTATTGCCGACCTATATGCCGATAACTTATCTCTCCCCAATAACCTTGAGATTAAGAATCGTCTTAAAACGCGGGTATCACCACAAATTATTGAAGCAGGTAAAACAGGCAAAATGCCACAGCAACCAGGACCATCTCCTGAGGAGCAACAAATACAATTGCAGGCTCAAACCCAGCAACAGGTAATGATGATGAAAGGAAAGGAGTTAGAACTCAAAGACAAAGAAATACAACTTAAACAACAAGAAATCATGATGGAGGCGCAATTCAAAATACAAGAACTGGAAACAAAACGACTTGAAACGGCAGGAAAGTTACAAGAACAGGAGCTTAGATATCAATCTGAAACACAGCGTACGCAAGCCGATACCGCTATAGCGCACGCTGATAATTTAGTGAAAATATTGACGCATAAGATACCCGATTTAAAGGAATAGATACATGCCTACAAGTAACATAGATGAACTATTAATTGGTGGTAAAAGTAATATCCATCCAGAAACACCAGAGCATTCAGATGCAACTAAAGAAAATACGGCAATGGGAGATATTGAAGGGGATGCGCCTGATTATGGAGAAGATGAACTCGATGTTGAACCTAAAGCTACTGAATCAGATCCTGAATCTCAAGAAGAGGAAGAACCCAAAGAAAAGTTAAAACAAACTGATGATTACGGAAATGAAGAGGAGCCTGTTAGTGATGTAATACGCGACCGTCTTGCACGCCAGGCACGTAAACATGAGGCTGAAATTAATGCACTACGAAGCGAGTTAGCAGCCCAAGGTGCAAGTCGCGAGGTTCAAAAAGCAGCTAAAGACTTTGAGTACGATCCTGAAAGCTCAGGCGATTGGCAGCAACAATTAGCTAGTTTTGTAAAGCAGACTGTTAATACCATGGGGCGTGAGGAATCTGAAACGCGCCAGCGCCATGAGGATATGCAATTACAACAGGAGTTTGAATCTAAGTTTAAGACAGGAATGGAAAAGTTTGGGGATTTTGTAGAGGTGGTTTCTGCATTACCTTTTCAAATTAGCAATCCTATGACGCTTGCAACGCGCGCTATGAAAGACCCGGCAGCGTTTCTTTATGCAGCAGC
>Ga0193745_1000170_pt1 | contig 11670 bp, 10 predicted proteins | sample L1a2metaG_FD_145899 | JGI IMG/M metagenome (GOLD analysis project Ga0193745, IMG submission 145899) | Soil microbial communities from a riparian zone of the East river system, Colorado, United States - L1a2 | ecosystem: Environmental > Terrestrial > Soil > Riparian zone | place: USA: East River... | reverse complement strand
CAATTGGTTGTCATATCCAGCCGCTGTCGCCAGACCATGATCCGGCCCATCTCGCCGCGATAAAAATGCGACATCGCGTTCACGTAACCCGGATCGTAAAGGCTGCGTTGCAACGACACCGTCGCCTCTTCGGTCGGCCCGCTTGGTATCTTTTCAGTTGCCACAGATGTCACATTAACTGGATAACTGGCTTTGCTCCGATAATCCAACAAATCTCGCTGCCGCCATGGCTATCTCGCTAGCCGATCTTCTCGATGAAAAAAACGTGAAGCTGCAATTGCGTTCCCGCAAAGCAGCGAATGCGTTACGCGAAATCGTCCAATTGCTCGCCCTCAACGGGAGGATCGACAACGCGAAGGATTTTTTCGAACAATTACTCGCGCGCGAGCGGGCGCACCCAAGCGTCGTGGAATACAGCGTTGCTTTCCCGCATGTCCGCACCGATTTGGTTGATCAAATCGTTGTTGGCATCGGCCGAAGCCGGGCCGGCATTCCCTTCGGTGAAAACGCACTGCGCGCCCGGCTGATCTTCGTCATCGGCGTGCCAGAGCGGTTAGTGAACGACTACTTGATTTGCCTCGGCACGCTGGCGCGGCTCGTAAAAGATGATGCGACGCGATCGGCGCTGCTTCACGCCCAAACTCCACGCGAATTTTTGGACGCGCTCACCACGGAAACGTTGTAGCCGGAGTCGATGACCGCGGATCAACTGGGGACAACGTCCCCGGCTACAACTATTGCGTGTTTGCTGACGCGGTATCGCCAGATCGCAAACGCGACAAATAAAAGATCAGCAATCACAAACGTCGCAACGTAGGTCTCGCCGCCGATGCCGAACCCATAGCTGTGCAAACCTTTGCCGAGCACAAAATTCACGCCGTACCACGCCATCAACACAGCGAGAAAACAGACCACGCTCGCCACGACGAGACCAAACTCCGTCCACCAACCGGCCAGCCGCCCATGCAAAGTGAGGATATAGCAAAGCAGCGCGATTAACGCCCATGTCTCCTTCGGATCCCAGCCCCAGAACCTGCCCCAGGAGTAATTCGCCCACACTCCGCCGAGAATCGTGCCTGCGGCGAGCAAGAGCACGCCAAGCTGGAGCACGCGATAAAGCCAGAAATGCATCGGCGCATCCGCACTCGCCGCTGCCGGATCGCGCGCGTAACGCCAGAGCAGAATGTGTCCGAAGCCCATGGCCAATGCGAACGCCGCGTAGCTCAGGGTGATCGTAAGCACGTGGATGGTGAGCCAGAAATTATCCCGCAACACTGGTACGAGCGGATCGATGCTTGACGGCATGGCGATCGGCATTTGATGCACCAGCAGCAGCGCGATTAGTGTCACCGGCAACGCCGCGAGCAAATATACCGGTGTTCGATAGCGCGCGAAAAAGATCATCCCGAAAAACGACACCGCGAATGATACCCAGATGATCGATTCGTACATGTTCGTCACCGGAGGTCGTCCGGCGATCAGGCAACGCATCACGATGCCGCTTGTCTGAAAGGCGAGACCGAGGATCGCAACCGCTACGCCGATATTCCGTAAAGCAGTTCCCCGTTTGCGGAAGTGCGCTGCGATTAAAATTACAAACGCAATCCCGTAGCACCAGATCGCGCGATAAAAACTTTCGAAATGATTATAGAAATACTCGAGACGCAATTGTCGCTCCTGCGGGTAAATCGACGGACTCAGCCCGCGCAAACTTTCTCGAAGCTGACGCGCGGCCGAACTGAAGTTGAACGTGTCGCCTTGCGCATAAGCGCCCGTCACTTTCCTCACTTGGGAGAAAACTGGCGCGAACTGCGCCTCATTATAATAAGAAGCGACTCCCTCCGGATCGGGCACGGCCCACGGATCGGTTTCGCTTCGCGGCGCCGGAACGATCAATAAAGCATTTCCCGTCATCACATTTCCCAAAAGCGCCAGCCGATCGCTTACGCTGAGTGCTTCTTGCTGGACCCGGTCGAGCGATTGTTCCGCGCGCTTGTGTGCGCGCGCCTCATTCGTGATTCGTTGCAACTCCGACGAGCCGGTCAATTGCGCGGACGAAAATCGCCGCTGTGTTTTATCGAATCCGAGCTGTTCTTTCAGTTTGCCGAACGAGACCAGCACCATCGGCTCGCTTTTCCAGTCGTGTGTCTCGACCAGTGCCGACAAGATGAAGTCATTCGGCTGCCATGTCCGGCCCGTTTTGTCTGTATATGTCGATCTTCCCGTAACGCGGATCAGCGTTTCTCTGGCAAATGTATCCATTGGTTTGCGCCGGCCGCCGTCCTGGATAGCCAGCAGCCCCCACTGCTTGAAATCCAGGCCGCTGGTATCCGAATTCGACAGGTCCGATTGACCGCAACCAATGCCTCTAAAAAATATGCTGGCCACCGCGATGAAAATGAAGATGCGCTTACTCAAGTGGCGCGAATGTAATTCTGCCACTGCGCCATGTCGAGGAAAGCGGAACGACCTCGAATCGATTCCTGGCCAAGCGGCAAATCATAATCGCGCCCTGATTTATTCGTTTCCGTTTGCGTAACATCAATCGATTCGACTAATCTAGGATCCGTGTTCAGCTTGACGATGCTCGGCAGCGGCAGCGCCGGGAATAGCGCATTGGTCGCGACTGAGCATTGCAAGATTCTTGTCGACGGCGGCCTGAGCGCGCGGCAACTGGTGTTGCGCCTGTCGGAATGTGGCGTCACACCCGACCAGCTCGACGGCGTCCTTCTCACCCACGAGCACGGCGATCACGTTTGTGGGCTCGAAGTGCTCTGCCGTAAATTTCACCTGCCGATTTATTGCAACGCGCTGACCGCAGAAGCGATTCGCTACGACGGATTGTTCGAGCAACATCGCAATTGGCGAATTTTCCGTACCGGCACGGAGTTTTCCATTTGTGACGTTACGGTCCAAACTTTTCCCGTGCCACATGACGCGGTCGATCCCCTTGGGTTTGCCTTTCATGCGGGCTCGGGCGGGCTCGGTTTCATCACCGATCTCGGATACGCGACGAAAATGATTGTGGAACGCTTGCGCGAAGTCCAGACGCTCGTGATCGAAACGAACCACGACGAAAAACTTTTGCAGAACGATTCGCATCGGCCGTGGCCAGTGAAACAGAGGATTCAATCGCGGCATGGACATTTGTCGAACACGTCAGCCGCGAACGTGATCGAGGAATTGCTCTCGGGAAAAATTGAGCGCGTGGTGCTCGGGCATCTCAGCCGCGATTGCAATACTCCTGAGCTCGCTTTAGGCGCGGTGCGCGCGTCGTTCGCAAAGTGCGGCAAGATCGACATCGAACTTTATTGCGCCACGCAATCGCAAATCAGTCCTCGTTTTCGCATCGGCGAAACGACGCCGGGCCCGTTTCAGCCGACATTTGAAAACGCGTTTTTCCAAACGGCAGCCGCGCTGTAGCGGCGCTTGGATGCTGCACTGAGCGGCCTCGAAGTGAGAGCCGTCGTGCCAGCGAACAACCGGCGGTCAGAGACCGCCGCTACGGAAATGAAAATTCGCGACGCCATTGAAGCGGACCTGCCGGGGATCATCGAGATCTATAACGCGACTGTGTCGACGCGCATTGTAACGGCCGAGCTTGAGCCGACCACGGTTGAAGCGCGTTTGCCGTGGTTCCGCGAACATTCACCCGACGAACATCCATTCTGGGTAGTGGAAAGCGATGGCCGAATCATTGGCTGGCTGGATTTCAAAAAATTCCTGCCACGCTGCGCATATCGCGGCACGGCTGAAATCAGCGTTTACGTGGATGAAAAATTCCGGCGTCGTGGTGTGGCGCGTCGTTTGTTGGAAGAAGCAATCGCTCGTGCACCATTGCTCGGGATTTCGGCAATGGTTGGCCTGATCTTCGCGCACAACGAACCCAGCCTGAAATTATTTGAGCGGCTCGGCTTCGAGCGCTGGGGATTGCTTCCGCGAATTGCGCGTCTGGATGACGTGCAGCGCGATTTAATTATTGTGGGGCAGCACATCGCGCTCGGTTGAGCGATTGTTCCAAGTTGCGAGCTAGAGGCTGGTTTCGTTTCTCCGATTGTTATACAAATGCATCCGCAGATAAGCGCAGATGCCAGAGTCAAATCAAAAGCCTGACGAACTCAGCGCGGCTATTGCCGGGCTCGAGGCGCAACGTTCCTTACTCGGAGATTCCGTTGTCGAGCCCGCGCTAGCGGCGTTGCGTCAGCAATTAGCCGAACTTCACGCGCCCGCTTCCGAATTGGCCGCTGAAGAAGAACGAAAGATCGTCACGATTTTATTCGCGGACGTCTCCGGGTTTACCGCTCTCTCAGAAAATTTGGATCCAGAGGAGGTACGCAATCTGATCAATGCCTGCTTCGAACAGCTCGTGCCGATCGTGAAGAAATACGAAGGCACCGTGGACAAATTCATGGGCGATGAAATCATGGCTCTGTTTGGAGCGCCGGTCGCGCACGAAAATGATCCGGAGCGCGCGCTGCGTGCTGCTTTGGAAATGATGGACGCGATCGGCGCGTTTAATCGAGAGCACACGACAGAACTCGACATTCACGCCGGCGTAAACACCGGGCCGGTCGTTGCAGGGCGCGTAGGCGCGCAAGATCGACAGGATTATTCGGTGATGGGCGATGCGGTAAATTTGGCTGCGCGCCTGGAAGGTGCCTCCGCGAATGGAGAAATCTACGTTGGTCCAAACACTTATCGCCAGACGGCGGCGCTTTTTGATTTCGAAGCGCTGCCGCCTCTCAAGTTGCAAGGAAAAGAGCGGCCGGTTGAGATCTACCGGCTCATGGGATTGAAAGCTGCGCCAAAGCCGGTCCGCGGCATCGAGGGATTACGGGCACCTTTGGTCGGGCGCGACAGCGCACTGCAGGAAATCGGCTTCGCGATAGGCAATGTTCGCCAGGGAAAGGGCAGCATCGTCGCCGTTGTTGGCGAAGCCGGGTTGGGAAAGAGCCGTTTGATCGCAGAAGCGCTGCAGGAGGCGGATGTAGCCTGGGCCGAGGGGCGGGCTCTCTCACACACCGCAGGCATGAGCTACTGGGTAGCGCGCGATCTTCTCCACGCCCTGTTAGCGATGAAGTCGAATGCGACACCCGAAGAAATTGAAAAGGCGCTGCGGACAAATGTCGAACAGATAGCGCCAAAAAAACACTCTGATCTTTATCCATATCTTGCCCGGATGCTCGAAGTCCCACTCCATCACGCGATGGAGGAGCAGCTCAAATTTCTTAATAGCGAAGCGTTGCAGTCGCGGATCTTGGGCGCATTTCAGGAATACGTCCGCGCCCGCGCGGCGCGTCAGCCGCTGATCTTATTCTGGGAAGATTTGCATTGGTGTGATCCGTCTTCCTTTCGCGTGTTGGAAATGCTTTTGCCCGTAACACGAGCAGCGCCGCTGCTGCTTCTTCTCGCTTATCGACCAGATGAGGATTTCGTCCAGAAATTACAGCAGCAGGATCGCGCAGACCCGGCGGAAAGCTATCGCGTCATCGAGCTGTCACCGCTTACGCACGAACAAAGTGGCTCGTTAATCCAAAGCCTGCTCAAGATCGAGAATCTGCCGGAGAAGATGCGCGCGCTAATTTTGGATCGGGCCGAAGGGAACCCGTTTTTTCTGGAAGAATTGCTGCGGTCGCTGCTCGATGCCGGAATTATTGTTCTTGAGCGAGGGCGAGCACTGGCCACACGCGCGATTGAGTCGGCAAGTGTGCCGGCAACACTTCAGGGCGTTCTGATGGCGCGCATCGATCGTCTTGCGGCGGAAAATAAGCGTGCGCTGCAAAAAGCCGCTGTGATTGGTCGTGTCTTTCAGCAGAAAGTGCTCGCCCGGCTTTACGACGCAAATTCAAGTCTACACAAGCGCCTGAACGATTCACTCGCCGAACTGCGACGCCGTGAGTTCATCCAACAGGCGCAAAAATCGCTCGAGGAAGACGAATACATCTTTAAACACGCGATCACTCACGACGTGGCCTACCACAGCCTTTTGATGGCCCGCCGCAGACAATTGCACAAACGCGTGGCGGAAGCGATCGAAGCGCTCTTCCCGAGCCGTCTCGATGAATTTTCCGCGACGTTGGGGTACCATTTCGAGAAGGCCGACTCGCGCGAGAAAGCAATTCACTATTTGCGACGCGCTGCCGAGCGCGCGCAAGCGACTTTCGCAAACACCGAGGCGCTCGCTTTTTATCGATCAGCCTTGAAACAAATCGAGTTGCTTCTCGCAAGTGGCGGCAATGACAGTTTGAAGGTGGCTGCCGCGCAGATTGAAGAAAGCATTGGCGATGTTGAACAGCTGATCGGCCGGCAAGACGAAGCGCGGGCTGCTTACGAACGGGCGCTCTGTCGTGTGCCGTCGCACGATGTCGTGTGGCCGTCGCGTTTACATCGCAAAACGGCCAAGAACTGGATAGTAGAACGCGAGCATGAAAAGGCCGCGCAATCGTACACTGAGGCAGAAACGATCCTGCAAAGTAGCGCTTCCGCGACGACGGAATGGCAGCAAGAGTGGTTGCAAATCCAACTTGACCGGATGTGGTTACATTATTGGCGCGGACAAGTTCAGGAAATCGTCGCGCTTGCGGAACGCATCCGGTCGTTGGTCGAGGACCATGCAACTTCTCTGCAGCGAGGAAACTTTTTCCAAGGTCTCACTCTGATGGCTCTTCGCCGGGACCGATACACCGCGGGCGAGGAAACGATTGCCAACGCGCAAACTTCGCTCGCTGCCATTGAGGAATCGAATGTTCTACCGGAGATCGGTCATGCGCGATTTGTTCTTGGCTTCAGTTGTTTGTGGGCCGGGAAGTTGGACCTGGCGGACAAATGGATCAGCGATGCATTGAAGCTAACTGAACGGACGGGCGATATCGTTCTCCGGTCGCGCTGCCTTACTTATCTGACTGTCATCCGCCGAAGACGCGGCGACGTGGGAGACGCCCAAAATTATGCCGAGCAAAGTCTTTCCTCAGCCATAACTGCGCGAATGCTCGAATACATTGGCATGGCGAAAGGAAATCTCGCGTGGGTCCACTTGCGCAACGGTGATCTGTCGTCTGCTTACCAGGATGCGTGCGAAGGTGTCGAAAAATTGCGCGGCACGCCGCAGGGCCACATTCTACTGTGGGTAGCATTATGGCCCTTGATTGGCGTGGAGATGGCGCGCGGGAAAAGTGCCGACGCCGTCGAACATGCGGAAACGCTGCTCATCCCACCACAAATGGCAATTCCCACGGAATTGGAAACGGCGGTGCGCAGCGCTGTCAATGCGTGGAAGGAAAATGACCCGGCCATGGCTGATCATCATTTAAAAAAAGCCGCTGATCTGGCCAAAAAGATCGGATATCTGTAGTGGTAGAGGCGGATTTATGACACTTGTCGTTGGTGCTACTGGTTTGCTTGGGGCCGAAATTTGCCGGCGTCTCGCTACTGCGGGCAAATCTTTTCGGGCTATGGTCCGGAAAACTTCTGACCCAGCGAAAAAGGAAACATTGAAGCAACTTGGTGCAGAGCTTGTCGAAGCTGACTTAAAAGATCGGGCTTCACTTGATCGCGCCTGCGATGGCGCGACCGCCGTTATCACGACACCCACCGCCATCAGCTCACGACAGGAAGCCGATACGTTCCAGACAGTTGATCTGGATGGCCAGAAAGCTCTCGTTGATGCTGCCAATGCGGCAAAGGTGGAGCGTTACGTTTTCGTCTCTGTCTCAGGCAACCTTGGCAAACATGGCGGCAATCCGCTTATCGATGCGAAGCGCGCCGTCGAGAACCATCTTCGGCAGAGCGGTCTCAGTCACACTATCCTGCGACCGTCCTTCTTTAGGGAAATCTGGCTGAGTCCGCACCTCGGTTTCGATTTCGAAAATGCCAAGGCGACAATCTATGGGTCGGGAAAAAACAAGATCAGCTACATTTCTCTGCATAACGTGGCGGACTTTGCCGTGGCAGCTTTATCAAACCCAGCCGCCCTCAACGCTGTGATGGAACTCGGCGGCCCGGACACGCTCAGTCCGTTAGAGATCGTCCGCATGTTTGAGAAACTTTCCGGCCACAGTTTTGAAACGCACTTTGTCCCGGAAGAACAGCTCCAGGCTCGGAAAATGGCCGCCACGAATCCAGTTGAGCAAACTTTTGCCGATTTGATGTTGTCTGCCGCCCATGACGATTCAATCGATATGAGCGACACGTTTACAAAATTTCAGGTCCGTCCAAAATCGGTCCATGAATATGCGGAAATAGTCACGAGCGACAAAGCCGGGCACTAAGATCGACAATGAACGCTTGGTGCGGCCGTCAAAAAGGCTTCACGCTTCCTCGTGACCGATGACTAGATGAATGACGCCGTTTGGCGCGGACACAAAGAACCCATCGAAATCTTCTCGCAACTGTTCGATTTCATCCCGCCGCGCGATGCCGGTTACTTTGAGAAATGACGCGGCTGCTTCGGTGTCGTTCGTCTCCAATTCCAGCCAGATATCCGGATGACTCAGATTCTGCACCTTGTCGATCCAGAGCCGGTTCGGACCGAATTGGAAAATGCAGCCGTCCGCCTCTTCCTCAATCAGAGGCAGCCCGAGCGTATCGCGATAAAACACGACGGTTTGCTCGTAAGTATGGCTCGGACATTTAATCGCGATGTTCGCCCCACCCGAAAATTGAGGCCCATCAAGTTTGGCAACCATGGCATCCGCGAAAGTAAACGAGCCTAAGCTTCCTTGCCGCCTGGCTCCGTCATTGCAACCGGGTCAAGTGCGCGCGCCAATTCTTTTTCTGGCAGGACTTTTTGTTCCCGAGCAATTTCACGAACTGTGCGCCCGGTTTTCGCGCTCTCTTTGGCGATCTCAGCCGCGCGATCGTAACCGATTTTCGGCGCGAGACTGGTCACCATTGCCATGGAGAGCTCGATCAACTCGCGGCAGCGCTCTTTGTTCGCCACGATCCCGCGGACGCATTTATCGGCGAAAACGTCGACCACGTTCGCGAGCAGCCGGATCGACTCGAGAAGGTTATGCGCCATCACTGGCATCATCACATTGAGCTCGAAATTTCCGTTTGCCCCCGCCCAGGTGATGCATGTGTCGTTGCCGATCACCTGCGCGCACACCATCATCACCGATTCGCACATCACCGGGTTTACCTTCCCCGGCATGATGGAACTGCCCGGTTGCGTTGCCGGAAGCTGAATTTCGCCGATGCCGCACCGCGGACCACTTCCGAGCCAGCGGATGTCGTTTGCGATCTTAAATAGACTGACGGCGATCGTCTTTAGATGGCCGCTCACCTCCACAACCGCGTCCTTTCCCCCCTGCGCTTCGAAATGGTTCTTTGCCTCCAAAAACGCGATGCCGGTGCGCTGCTCCAAGTGCCGCAGCATCTTTCCCGGAAGATCAACATGGCGGTTGAGACCTGTGCCCACCGCCGTTCCGCCCAGCGCGAGCTCGCGCAAAACCTCGATCGACCTTTGCCCGCGTTCTTTGGCATAAGCAACTTGCTGAGCGTAGCCGGAAAATTCCTGCCCCAGGCGCACCGGCGTCGCGTCCATCAAGTGAGTGCGGCCAATCTTAATGATTTCCCAAAACTCCTTCGCTTTGCTTTCGAGCGCGGCGTGTAATTTTTCCAAAGCCGGGATGAGACAGTTTTTTAACTGTTCCGCTGCGCTGATATGGATCGCGGAGGGAATCACATCGTTGCTCGACTGGCCCATGTTGACGTGATCATTGGGATGAACCAGTTCGCGCGACCCGATCGTTTTGCCAGCGAGCTGAGCACAACGATTCGCGATCACTTCGTTCGCGTTGGTGTTTGTGCTCGTACCTGAACCGGTCTGAAAAACGTCGAGCGGAAAGTGTTCATCGAGTTTCCCATCGGCGACTTCTTCGGCTGCCTGAACGACGAGGGCCGCCCGCTCTGCGTCAAGCAAACCGAGATCGTGATTGGCCTGTGCCGCGGCCCACTTGATTAAACCCAAAGCGCGAATAAACGGCCGCGAAAATCGGTAACCGCTAACCGGAAAATTAAGGACCGCGCGATGCGTGGACGCGCCATGCAGAGCGGACGCCGGGAGCCTCATCTCGCCCATCGAATCTTTTTCTATGCGCGTCGGCCGGTCAGTCATGCCGAGCCATGCGCGCCGACGGGGGTTCGCTCCGCCCTGGAATGCCTACGGCCATACGGCAATCGCGCCTTTTGAAAAACGGTGATGAACATCGGCGGTATGTTTTGCAAAAAGTATTCCGACTCGGCGTCCTCAAATAGCGTGGCATGCTGCCTCAGCTCATTTGTCACCTGATAAATGATGAAGCTGCCGCCCGGCGCCAATGCGTCGTGTGTCTTTTGGAGGAGCGAACGTTTCTTATCGATCTTGAGAATGCTGAACGGAATGCCCGAAAGAATATAATCGCATTCGGCGATGCCCCGCCGCTCCAGTTCGTGCGGCAAGCGCGCCGCGTCCCCATGGATAACGTGCACGCGCCGATCCCGGGCAAATTGTCGTTCCAGATCGCGAGCGAAAGCTTGATCCAGCTCAAACAAGAGCAAATGCGAATCTGGACTCATGCGCCTAGCTATCTCGCGTGAATGCACGCCCTCGCCCGGACCATACTCGGCGATCACGCGCGGCTGGCTGAAATCCATTTTACTGGCCACCCGTTCAACGAGCGCTTTTGAGCTGGGCACGATCGATGCGATCTGAAACGGTCGCTGCAAGAAACGCTTAAAAAACAGTGCACTCACGAGATGCGAACAGTCGTCCTGCGCCTCGGTGTTGTCCAGTGGCGAAGTGTTGCAATCGGGATTTACATTGCAAAGATCAAGCCGCTTGACTCTTCAGTTATCACTCTTCACTTATCACTAATTTCGGGGCGCGGTTAGCTCAGTGGTAGAGCACTACCTTGACACGGTAGGGGTCAGAGGTTCGAAACCTCTACCGCGCACCACCTTTTTACCTCAACATTCCTCTCATGCCTGATTTTTCTTCCGCGCTCGACCAGGCGATTAACGGCTCAATCGAGACGGTACGATCGCTAAAAAAACTCGAGCCGCAAATCGCGCGCGCCGCCGATGTAGCCGAACAATGTTTGCGTTCGGGAAACAAATTGCTCGTTTGCGGCAACGGTGGGAGCGCTTCGGATGCTGCCCATTTTGCGACTGAGCTGGTTGTGCGGTTCGCCAAGGATCGCCGGGCTTATCCCGCGATCTGCCTCAGCGGTGACGGTGGACTTCTCACGGCGGCTGGCAACGATTACGGCTTCGACGAAATCTTTGCGCGCCAGGTCGCAGCCTTCGGGCTCGAAGGCGACGTGCTCATCGTTCTGACGACTTCAGGCAAATCAAAAAATGTCCAGCGCGCGTTGGAAGAAGCGAAATCGCGTAAGCTCCAAACCATTGCATTTCTCGGACGCGACGGTGGATCCACTATTGGCCTTGCCGATGTCGATTTTTTAGTCCAGACCGATTCCACCGCCCGAATCCAGGAAGCGCACCAGCTTCTTCTCCACGTTCTTTGCGAGATCGTGGAAGAACGTTTGGCGCACGCTTAAGCGCTTACCGCTTTCGCAGCGCGGCCAGTACCGGGCCAGCACAAATTTTTCTCGGGCCTTCCACGTTCGAAGTCTGATCGTAACGCAGATTCTTCATGACGGTGTTAACGCGAATTCGTAATTCGTTGAA
>Ga0193745_1000169_pt1 | contig 11679 bp, 9 predicted proteins | sample L1a2metaG_FD_145899 | JGI IMG/M metagenome (GOLD analysis project Ga0193745, IMG submission 145899) | Soil microbial communities from a riparian zone of the East river system, Colorado, United States - L1a2 | ecosystem: Environmental > Terrestrial > Soil > Riparian zone | place: USA: East River... | reverse complement strand
CAACAGGAGAACGCTCGCGCAGGATGCTCAAAATGGCTGTCCAGCAAGGCCGCAACGAGTGAAGGGCCGAGGCGTACCTTTTGGGGTACGTTGAGGGTCTGAACGATGCGAGAACGCTGCTGGCAGACATTTTCAGCATCTTGCTATACGCCCGGCTGCCGATAACGCAACGTGATGTCGAACTCAACCAAGCCATCCGGTCCCACCCGATGCTGGCCCAGCACAGGATCGCGGAAGACGGGGTGGTCTTGCAATGTGACAGTCAATGCCGTCACATCTTCGACGGTCACAGCCAATCCTGTCATGTGTACAACCGTGCTCCCGGGGTCCAGACGTATACTCTTAATCGACACATGCTGAGGAATTGCCGCTTCAAGAGCGGACAGAAACTGCGTCCAGGAAAAATGCCGTTTTGTGAGCAGCTGATTCGCTAAACTGACTTCGGCCGGTAACTGCTGCAATGCAGGCCCGGAGAGATCAATGCTTTCCTGTTGGGCCCCGGCAAGGAGCTGATGATCTTGTGTGCGAACATGATCGAGGCGTGCTTGCATGTCGTGCCGGTCCCGCATGATCATCATGGTCTGGATCACACTCCAGAGGATTGCGACCCCAACGATCCAGCTTAGCGCAACCAGCGCCAGGCGAGTAGGCGCGACATACCACCGGTACCGGCTACTTAGTTCGATATGAAAATACCGCGCCCCTCCTGGCTTCGCCATAAAACCATTCACCCTGCCGGCGAGCACACGAAGGAATGTCCGTCCAGGTGCCATCGTCTACATCACCCCCGCCACGACAGGGAGCGTCGCCCAGGACGTACTCCCTCCGTCATGGGTCCACCCCACTCGTTCGACAACTTCCCAATCCACTCTTTCAGTCGACAGACCGAGTTCCCTGTTCAGCGCCTGTTCAAGCGTCGGGAATGGGCTATCACCGGCAAGGACAATCTCACTCACCTTCAGACCAGGATAATGCTCGCGGCACGCACGAAGTGACGCCGCACATTCCTCGACAATATTGTCCACCAGGTCTCCATCAAGGACTTCTTCATCTTGTAGATCTCTGGCGCTTAACAGCTTGGTCCGAACAAAAGCCAATCGGCCTTCCTGCAGGATGAAGCAGGTCAACCCACCGTCCGATACACTGACCCAGAGTAAGTCACGGCCCAATCGTTTCCGGCCGCCCGCCGCTTTCAACCAGAGATTGAACAGACGAAAACTGGTCACACCGACTTCCTGCGGAAGCAACCCGATCGATTCACAGAGGGATTCGTATTGCTTCAAGATGGCTTCTTGTATCGCCACGACAAGGACGACATGGGAACGCTCGTCTCCTGCCCCATGTGAGGGAAAACCCTGCCAGGCAATCTTGGCCCCGGCCAGGGACAACAGCTGTTCCTGCCCCAGGCGCCAACGAATCAGCGCCTCCTGCTCTTCCGCCTTCGCCGGGAGTTGTTCCAGTTGCAAAACAGTCGCGCGCACCGACAGATCTGGCAACAACAACACAATCGGACGTGGAACGTCAGACAGCCATACACGCCCTGCGAACCGGATATCTCGACTTGGTCCCGCCAGCGACCGAAGACGACTTTCAACCGCTGGCATGTCTGTCAGATTCAGATCCATGGGGGACAACTTGATAGCTCCGGTCGGTGTCGGCGAGAGGACACAGCGGTAGCGATACCGCCCCCGCCAGGTGCGGAAGGCTTCTCCCCAGACAAGCGTCTGTGCTCCGATTTTCAAGCAGAGCCGCGGCCGACTAGTGGTCAGACCCCACATCACTTATCCTTCCTCGCTAAACGTCACTCGATTGATCTCACGCAAAGTGGTCGAACCTTCCAGAACCTTTCTGAGTGCGGACTGCCGCAGCGTAATCATCCCGCCGGTTACCGCGCGATAGCGGACCTCGGACAGAGGACGCTCGGCAAGAATCATTTCTTTGATTTCATCGTTCAGATCCAGAAATTCTGTGATGCATTTTCGTCCGCGATACCCAGTACCATGGCACTCCTGGCATCCTTTGCCTTCATAAAATGGAATATCCTTATATCCCTCGAAATCGAGACCTGATTCTTCCGCCAGCACGGCGTCCAACTTGACCGCCACTCGACAGGCGAGACACACCATTCGAACAAGCCGCTGCGCCAACACACAGTTCAGCGCAGCCAAGAAGTTGTAGGCATCGATTCCCATTGAGGCGAATCGTCCGATCACGTCGAACACGTTGTTTGCGTGCACCGTTGTCAAGACCAAGTGGCCGGTGAGCGACGATTGGATTGCAATTTGTGCGGTCTCTGCATCGCGGATCTCGCCGACCATGATCTTGTCGGGGTCATGACGCAGGATGGATCGAAGCCCTCGCGCGAAGGTCAGGCCTTTCTTTTCATTCACGGGAATTTGCACGACCCCCGACAGCTGATACTCGACCGGATCTTCAATCGTAATCAGCTTGTCTTCCTTGATATTCATCTCCGTAATCGCCGCGTACAACGTCGTTGTCTTTCCACTTCCGGTCGGACCGGTCACCAGCACCATGCCGTAGGGTCGCGTGATCGCGCGCCGAAACCGCTTAAGATCTTCCTGATTGAAGCCGAGTCGTTCCAACCGCAATGTCGAAACACCCGAGGTGATCGCCTCGCGGTCGAGAATACGAATGACAACTGATTCACCGAACACGCTCGGGAGGATCGAGACACGGAAATCGACGGTCTTTCGCTCCAGTCGCATACGAAAACTTCCATCTTGCGGTACCCGCCGCTCGGCGATGTCCAGATCCGACATGACCTTCAGTCGCGAGACCAACGGCGCATGGAGCCGGATATCGAGCGGCTCCATCGCCGGAACGAGAATCCCATCAACTCGCAACTTCACCTTGGTGGCACGGTCGGCGGCTTCAATGTGAATATCGCTGGCCCGACGCTGCATCGCGCTGAGGAGGATCGAATCCAAGAGTTTGACGGCAGGACTTTGATCCTCTCCCGCTTGATCGATCGTGAGGACTTCCTCTCCCCGCTCATCCTCCTTTACCAGCACAGATCGATACTCGGCCTCAAGCTCCCGAAGGGCTTGGCTGGAGCCTTCACTGCGTTCCAGGGACGCCAGAATCGCACTTCTCGAGCTCACCACCAGGTCCAACGGGCGGCCCAAAAGCAGCTCCAACTCATCCAGTGCCAGGAGATTCTGCGGATCGGGGATGGCAATGGTCAGGCGCCCTTGGTGCTCTGCAATGGGAATGAACGGATGCCGCTGGGCTGCCGTCGCACCACCCAGTCTACCGAGCACTTGGTCGAGCGTCTGTTTCGGCAGAGTCCCCTGCCGTACGAGAACATCCGTCAACGTTGGTCGCGTCACAGCCCGTGCCATAGTTTCCTACTCACTCTTCCACACATGAACGCAAGCCGAACCGAACTACGGCATTCAGCGCTACACCGCCCCAGCCATTTGAAACACCGGCAGATACATGATAATGACGATCGCACCAACTAAGACCCCCATGATCAGAAGTAGTGCCGGTTCAATCCACGTCGTCAATTGCGTGAGCCGGAGATCAAGTTCTCCTTCGTAGAATTCAGCCACGTCATGCAACATCGTGGGCAACGATCCGGTTTCCTCCCCTACCGACAGCATCTCCACCGCCAATTTCGGAAATACTTTGGGGCGATCGAGTGCGGCGGCCAGGGTCGTCCCTTCGCGAATTTCGTCGAGCGCACCCGCGACGCCGCCCGACACATATCGATTGGAGATGGCGCCCCGTGCAATAGACAAGGCATCAACTAGCGGGGTGCCTCCGGCAAGGATCGTGGCGAGGGTGCGCGTCAGCTGGACCGTATAATGCTTCACGAAAATCGGTCCTAAGACGGGCACGCTCAACAACAGTCGATCCACGGCGAGTCGCCCAGTGGGCGTGACATAGTACATACGACCTGCAATTCCAAGAATGACTAGCCCCGCCAATCCAGGCAGAACGAACGCTTGGCCCCCCGTCACCAAATCAAGCAACAGTTGCGTGGCTACCGGTAAGGATTTCGACGTCTCCGCATAGACCGACACGAACGTCGGCACGACGTAACTCAACAGAAACCCGATGACGGCAATCCCGACAAGCACGAGAAAACCAGGATACGCTAGCGCTTTTGAAACCTTCTGACGCAGCCCGATCATCAGCTTCAGATAGGCAATGAAACGCTGCAGCACGTCAGCCAAATTCCCCGATTGTTCTCCGGCTTTGATCGTCGCAATATACAATTCCGAGAAATGGATCGGGTGTTTTGCCAGCGCTTCCGAAGCCGATGCCCCTCCACGAATATCTTGTCGGACCGTCCGCAAGGTCTGCTGAAATCCTGAATGATTGGCTCGCTCGATCAAGAGATCCCACACCCGCAACACCGGAAGACCGGCTTTCACAAGGGCGAGCAGCTCTTGATTGAACACCAAGAATTCTCCAAGCGGGAGTTTTCCAAATGCGTGCCACCCCAGGCCCAAACCGGTTGTGGCCGCACCCCGTCGTTGCAACCGAAAGACCAGGAAGCCCTGGCCCTCCAGTTTGGCCCGGACGAGATGTTCCTCATCTCCCTCAATCTGTCCATCGAGGGTTGAGCCATCAGGACGAGCCACTCTGTAAGCAAATACAGGCATGGTAAGACGTGCACGAATGTCGGGCGGTTAACAGGAATCTTGGAGCCTGTCCGACATTGACCTTTCTACTGCGGCGAACGATCCGCGACCATCTGCGTCGTTCTCGGCTCGAAAAAATCCTCAATGTATTCCAGCGAATACACCTCCGGTTTTTCCGGGCCTGCGGCCTCGCATCTGGCCGCACCTCCTTCGCCTCGTCACGAACGGCAATGTCGGAAAGGCTCCTAGGCTTACGGCGTCGACGCGCCCTTGTCGGCACCGACCCCATCCATGGCCCGATCATCTGATAGCCACAGGGCCTGGCCAATGACAATCCTGTTGTCGGTCAATTGATTGAGCCTCCGCAGATGCTCCACATTAACGCGATACTTCTGCGCAATGCTCCAAAGCGTATCACCGGGTTTCACGGAAATATATTTAGGTGGAGTGCTCTGCTGCTCACCCCCCGACGAAGGCACTCGATTGGCCGGCGCCGGTATCGCAACAGTCGGGGTTGCCGCCATTTGAGGCGATTCCAAAAATTCTGAGGGCTGATTTCGTGGTGCGGGAACCTGCATCACCTTCCGGCCCTTACGCACCGCACTGCTGGACGGTAGTGAGGCCGCCTCCTGCCCGTCATCAACAGGGCCCGACTTCCTATTACTTGAGAGCTGCTTCCTGAGCTGCTTCATCTGACTCTGCAATTGAAGACTGCTTCGGGACACACGTGCCCTCTCCGTCCGAGCTGCGGCCAGTTCTTCCCGTTGCAGCTCGATCACCTGCCGTGCTTCGATGACCCGCCGTTCCGCTTCTCTGACCCGTCCTTCAAGCTGTGCTCGAGCGACCTGAGCTTCCGCCAGCTCCATACGTCTCGTCTCAAGGTCAGTCCGCAACTCCGTGACAACCCGTTGCGCATCGCGCACCGACGCCTTTAGCGTGTCCGTAGTCAGCTCAAGATCGACCACCTCCGGCTCACGCATTGGCTCGAGTTCGCCACATCCAGCAAACAAGGCTGAGGCGAAGCCGACTGCACATAGGGCTCCAACTCGCACCGTCGGAAAACAGGCGCGTGTTACTTCAACTGAAGTCTGGAGCAATTTGCGATGACGATTGCGCATGGACATCCTTACCAACGATTATACGGGGTGCCGTCCGTCCCCACAAACTCGGCCCCTGAAAAGACGTCGACCACGCCACCCTCGACAGGATCCGAAATCTCTTGCCATGTGGTCGTCGCACCGGTGAAGGGATCTTTTGGGATCCCCCGCAGATACCCAGTGCCCACCAATGCCGACAGAGACGGAGGATACTTTCCCTGGTCTGCCTTGTGCTGATCCAGCACATCGCGGAGTGTCGAAAGATCCTGACGCAAGGCAGCCTCTTTGGCCTTCACAACAGACGCTTGGTACGAGGGCACCGCCAGTGTGGCGAGAATGCCGATGATCGATACGACGATCATCAGCTCGAGCAGGGTGAAACCATTTGAGTCCCGTGCTCCACGCTTACCAATCTCGATATTTCGTTCCATCTAATGCCATGTCCTGACTTTGAGTCATCACGTCGTAGACGTCATCCCCGCACCAGCTCGATGCCTTCGGCGAATCTTTATAACAGCGGAACAACCAATCGGCCTTGCCGGTCAATGGATCAAGGGGAAGATTCCTAAGATAGCGCTTCGTCGTCGTACCCCTGATCGTCGCCTCTTGACTGGTGAGCTTGATCTCCAACAGCATATCCAGCGACTTCGGATATCCGTAGACACTCGCCACATCTTTGCACGTGAGCGTGTTCTTTACGCAGGCCGGCCCCAATAAGACCCCGCCATCGCGATTCCACTCCAGCTTGAAGGTGTCGATGGCGGCCCGCATGATCCTCAAATGCTGCCGCAGTTCTATTTCGTGAGTCCGTTTCGCAGACAAGCGACTGAGCGGCATAGCGATAGAGGCGAGGACCATCACAATTGTCAGCGTGATCAGGAGCTCCAAGAGGGTCACACCTGACTCTTTCACCGTACCCTCACGATACCTTTTCCTTCTTGGGTCGATACAGTGGATGATTCCGCGGAGGAATCCACCAACGCCACACGTACAGGAGACACACCTGGTGCCTTGGCGTAGAAGGTGACCGTGACGGTCCGCCCCCCTGTCTGTCTCGCTGATGGTGCGACTTTGAAGGCTACCGTTCCCACTTGCGTCTCGAGGCTTCCAGACGCCTGCTCGCCTTTGCCGTCTGACTGTATGACCTCACCGTTCAGGAGTGTTCTGAATTCCAGTACCTGTGGATCATACTGAAGCTGAAATACGCCTTCCGCCGTTGGACGAAGACGTTCGTCATTGATGGTAAGTTTAAATTCTTTTCCCGTTTGGATCACCGACTCCTCTGGCCTGATCGAGGCGACTGCCGCTACTGGAGCCATTGGGGTAAGTGACGCTGCAGCAGACTTCCCTGCCATTCCTCCTTTTGCCGGCCCTCCAGACGAGGAGAGTCCTGCACCGGAAACCCCACCTCCCATTATGGAAATCTTCTTCCCCTTTGGGGCAAACAACGGGCTCGTGGCATAGCTTGAATCCGTCCCGGACCAGAACAGTTGCGTACTGAGCCCAGGAGGAGCTATCCCTTGAACGATGTGCGGTGTGATCGTCAGGATCACCTCGGTGGTGACTCGTTGGGTCTTAAAAGAACTCAAAAGATTGCCGATGAAAGGGAGATCGCCGATCCATGGGATGGTGGTGCGGGTCTTGCGATCCTCTTCTTGGAGCAGCCCTCCCAAAACAATGGTTTCGCCATCTCTGACATTGAGCATCGTTTCCGCCGAGCGATTGCCGAAGGTAAACTGGGTAATGGGGGGACTGGCTTGGAGCGTCACTTGGTCGCCAAGACTAACGATTTCAATTTTCATCTTCAGGGAAAGTTCATTCCCCAAATGGATGGAAGGCTCAACGGTTAATTTGACTCCGGTATCGCGGAATTCGATAGAGGTCACCGTCGAAGTCGTCGGAACTGCCCCTGTTGCCGCTTGACCAGGCAAGACATTCGTTGTGGAAAGTAGGATCGGCTGCTTGTTCCCAATGTTAATCTCCGCCTTCTTATTGTTGACCACGCGAACTTTCGGGGAAGCAAGGGTCTTGGCGTCGGTGATCTGTTTAAAGAAATCCAGCTGGACGTTGGTCGGAAGCTTAAAGAGGTAACTGTCCTGACCAAGGCTGGTCAGCTGACGAAGCGTGAACTGCTGTGCGACATCTCCGGCGATAATTCCCGTAAACCCCGGAGGTACTATGGCACCTGCGATTTGCTTGGGATAGGTCAGACCATAGGTCTGATTTATCGTGCGATCGACTTCCAGAACCTCAACATCAAAGAGAACTTCTGAGTCCAGGCGGTCGTTGGCCAAGATGATCTTTTCAGCCATCTCCAGCTTTTCCGGTTGGTCCCGGATGACAATCGTGTTCAATTGTTCATTGGCATGCATCCGTTTAGAATCGAGCATGCTCTTCAGCAACACCAGCATGTCTTTCGCTTTAGCGTTGGACAAGTAGAAGGTCCGAATCATCAGATCTTGATACTGTTCCTGTTTCTGCTTGGTATTGGGGCTGACAATCATGACACCCGGGGATACGGTTTGAGCGAACAGGCTATTGCTGTTGAGAATGAGATTGAAGGCCTCTTCGAACGGCGTGTCCTGAATGCTAATGGTCACGGGGTCGTTTCGGACATCCTTGTCGAAAATGAGGTTGATCCTTCCGGCCTTTCCAATCCCTTCCAAGACTTCTTTGAGCCCGGCATTGCGAAACCGAAGTGTCACCGGTTGCTTCCGCCGATCGTCACGATTCAGCGCCTGCTGCTCTTCGGTGAGTTTGGAGATACTGTTGAGGGGTTCCTTGAACGAGGGATCCAGCTCAGCCGCTTTGGCATAGGCTTCCATGGCCTCGTCGATCCGACCGAGCTGGGCGAGTCGATCTGCCTCTCGATTCTGGCCACGCGCATCTTTCAAGCGAAGCGCTTCAAGCAACCCTGATTGGTGATCGAGACTGGACGGTTCAATGGTGAGTGCGCGCTTAAACTGTTCCATCGCGAGGTCAGGCTGATGTTCTTTGAGATACGCCCGTCCTCTCTCCTCATACGACGCCGCAGCTCGTTCTCGAGCCATGGTGTATTTACCCTGTAATGTGGGATTGAAGGGGTCCTCTTTCAGCGCTTGCTTATAGGCGAGACTGGCTTCCTCCCAATTACCCGCTGCGAGATGTTGATCCCCCCGCTTGATGTCAGGTGAATTGAAGTAGGCGCAACCGGCAAGAAGGGCCATTGTTCCGATGGCACAGTACATGCCCACTGCCGGAAGTCTTACGATGTTACTGCCAAGGCTATTCATCGGTCACACACCAACGCCAAAAGAGGGAGCCAGGGAAACTACTTGGAATTTCCATGCCACAAGCACTCTATAGCAGCCTCTATAAGAGTAGGGCAATGAGAATCAAAAACTCTGCTGACAGCGAAAGATGGGTGTCCTCCTGTCTGCTATGTAGTACAGGGTATTTCCCATTGTGAACAGGCCAGTTTCCCGCTACGTTGTCCGTATAGAGGGCAAGGCGGCCTGCCGCCTCCGCTTCTCTCCTATAGACGCCAGTACTTCAACGAGGATGGGAGCTGAGCCCGATCGAGCAGGCTCTTCACATCAATGACCACCCCGTCCTCCTGATTTCGAAGAGGCTTGAGCAATTTCTGTAGGCCCATCTCCGCGTACGAGCGGTGGGCCACCGCAATAACCAGCCCATCGACGTTCGTTAGATCGCTCCACTGCTGCAGATGAATGCCGTATTCAGCGACCGCCTCATCCCGTTCTGCAATAGGATCATGCACCAACACTTGAACCCCATACTCACGCAACTCCTGAATGATATCGATCACCTTGCTGTTGCGCAGATCCGGCACATTCTCTTTAAAGGTGAGGCCTAAGACTGCCACCCTGAGATCGTTGACTGGCCGGGGAAGTTGACTGAGCAGCTTCATCGTTTGCTCCGCAACGAACTTTCCCATCCCGTTATTGATACGCCGACCAGCCAGAATCACTTGCGGATGATAGCCGACCGATTCAGCCTTCGCAGTCAGATAATACGGGTCTACGCCAATACAATGTCCGCCGACTAATCCCGGGAAAAACTTCAGAAAGTTCCACTTCGTACCGGCGGCGGCGAGGACCGACTTGGTATCGATTCCGAGACGATGGAAGATGAGAGCCAGCTCGTTCATCAACGCAATATTCAGATCGCGCTGTGTGTTCTCGATCACCTTGGCTGCTTCCGCAACCTTAATACTGGGAGCCCGATGAATCCCAGCCTTCACGACGAGCGCGTAGGTGCTCGCAACGACTTCAAGTGATTCCGCATCCTGAGCCGAAACGACTTTGACGATCTTCTCGAGAGTATGCTCCTTGTCCCCCGGATTGATGCGCTCTGGTGAATATCCAACCTTGAAGTCAATGCCTGATTTGAGGCCGGAAGTCTTCTCCAGAATGGGGAGACAAATATCCTCTGTCACTCCCGGATAAACCGTAGACTCGAAGACAACGATCGTACCAGGCGACATATTCTTACCAATCAATTCCGAGACTATTCGTAGCGGCTTGAGATCAGGCTGGAGTGCTTCATTGATCGGAGTTGGAACGGCCACAATGATGAAGTCGGCTGCCTTGAGGTCGGTGGGCTCCGAAGTAAACTGCACATCAGTTGCTTTGAGGTCAGCCGCCGACACTTCTCCAGTTCGGTCAAAGCCCCTTTGCAGTTCTTCGATCTTTGCTTTGTTGATATCAAACCCGATGACCTTACCCCGCCTGCCGAAGGCAACTGCGATAGGAAGACCCACGTAACCAAGTCCAACAAGCGCAACCTTTCGTGCGTTCTCTTTCTTTTGAGCCATGAATTCTCTCCGTGGGTTTCGGTTAGAATGGCAGAACGTCGCGTTTCCGTCAACGAAGTCGAGTCGACTCGGCGTAACGAACCTTTTCATGTTGGCAGAACATATTCGATCTGACTTTCTCCTTTTCATTCTCAAGCCCACCGACAGTACTTGTTTCCTCAATCAGCCCCTCGGATGGACCCAGAATAGAAATACAGGAAAGCCTGGAGTACATCCACCGGTACTAGATTTACCAGCAAACACATCGGCTACTGACGAGACTTCGAAGAAGATGGTTAATCTCTTCTCCTGAGTGATTAGCCCGCATTATTCTATCCATGACGGTTCATCGCGAAATCGCGGAGCCGCCAGGTGAGGCAGGTGCGCGGAGACCAGGGGACAGGCGGCAAGAAGAAGGGCGCCAGTCCCCAATTAGTATGCTGACCGAGCGAGCGGCGAGCCCGCCTGCCTGGACGCCGTGCCGGCCTAACGCCTCCCCCTGATCTTCCTAGTTTCAGAGACCAATAGAATGAGCGATAACACGATAGTTGCACTATCCTGAAAACTAAGTACTCTCGCCTGGCTCTCAGAAAATAACTCGAAGGACAAACATTAAAAATCATTCTTATTCAGTGCGTTAGAATGAATACTGAATTACTAGGATCATATGTTCAATTCTTTGGATGTTGCCTGCTACACATACACTTGCCCATCGCCTGCTTACATTGGCAATTTTGACAGTTGCCTATGTCAAGCTATTGTTTTGACGAAGTAATTCGAAATGTACCGGTCGATCGATCGCCTGCGCGGACCAGGGCACTCCTCTTGCTCCTCCCCCTACTTGAGGGCCATATCCGAATCAAGACGTAGCGCGATCGGATCACCTGCCAGTAGCGGGCAATGTATAGAATACGCTTTAGATTTAGATATATGCAGTGGCGGGTAGTGAAATACAGAGGACCTAAGACCGTGCAACAACCAATACGCCAGAATCTCATCGTAACTTATGCGATCTTAATGGGCTTCACGACAGCCCTACTGTCACTATTTCAGCCTATTCCTTTCGCCTCCGCCCAGCAGCTGATAGGACCTGTCAGCCAGGAAACCAGCGGAACAGGCACGCAAGGGCGGCCCATCGAGAACATTGCCCCCACCATTCCATACCTAATGAAAT
>Ga0193745_1000168_pt1 | contig 11691 bp, 13 predicted proteins | sample L1a2metaG_FD_145899 | JGI IMG/M metagenome (GOLD analysis project Ga0193745, IMG submission 145899) | Soil microbial communities from a riparian zone of the East river system, Colorado, United States - L1a2 | ecosystem: Environmental > Terrestrial > Soil > Riparian zone | place: USA: East River... | reverse complement strand
GAGCGCAGCGGGCCGCCAAAGGGCGTCCGCGTTCTGCCGCCGTGGGAAAGGCAGTCGAAACGAGGCTCTTCGTTCGGAAGTCGCAGCTCGCGCGCGCACGAACCGAGGCCCCCGAGCTGCTCAGGCTCAATCGCGAGTCGGTGCGCTGGTTCGAGCGCTACTTCGCCTCGCGTTTTCCGTTTCCCAAATACGACCTGGTGCTCGTCCCGGAGTTCGCTTACGGGGGCATGGAGCACGCCGGGGCGACTTTTCTGCGCGAGGATGCAGTGCTGTTTCCGTCCGCGCCGAACGAAACGGACATCCTCGCGCGCGCGCAACTCCTGTTCCACGAGACTTCACACCAGTGGTTCGGCGACTCCGTCACCATGAAGTGGTTCGACGACCTGTGGCTGAAGGAAGGGTTCGCCAATTTCATGGCGACCAAGGCGGCGGAAGCGCTGCTCCCGGCGCATTCGGTCTGGAACGCCTTCCACGCGCTCAAGACCGCAGCCTACCGGACCGACGTCACCCAGGGGACGACGCCGATCTACCGGCCGCTCTCCAATCTTTCGGCGGCGAAATCCGCGTACGGCAACATCGTGTACGCGAAGGCGCCGGCGGTGCTGCGCCAGGCCGAGTTCTACGTCGGCGCGACGGTATTCCGCCGGGCCGTGCGGCAGCTCGTAAAGCAGCACGCCTACGGGTCCGCCGATTGGAACGACCTCGTCGCCGCGCTCGAGCGTGCCTCCGGTCGCAAGCTGAAAGGCTGGGCTCAAGCCTGGGTCAAGCGCCGCGGCATGCCGGAAGTGCGCCTCGCCTGGGACACCGATCGCGACGGCCGCCCGAAGAACGTCGTCCTCGAGCAGCACAACGTGCTCAATGAAGGCGGAACGTGGCCGATGAAACTCAAGGTGTTCGCCTTGCCCGAGAGCGGGCTTCCCCGCTCGGCCGATGCCTTTCTGCGCGGCGAGAGCGCGCGCGTTCCGGCGATCGACGGCATGCCGGAGATCGAATTCGCGTTCCCCAATTCCGGCGACTACGGCTACGGGCGCTTCCTGCTCGACCCGGCCAGCCGCGAGGCGGTGCTCGCGCGCCCGGAAATCGTGCCGGGCGATCTGCTGCGCGCGCTGGTCTTCGCCTCTCTCTGGGAATCGGTGCGTGACGCCGAGATTGCGCCCCTCGCGTACCTGGATTTCGTCGTCCGGGTCGCCCCCATCGAGGGGGACCCGGTGACGCTTGCCGCCCTGCTCCAGCGCGCTCAGGTCGCCTTTCTCCACTATGCGTCGGACGCGCAGCGGGACGCTCTGGCACCGCGCTTCGAGCAGCTGCTCGCCGAGGGAATGCTGCGCGCGGACACGCCGGGGCGCCGCATCACCTTCCTCAGGACGTTCACGGCGAGCGCCTGGTCGGAGAGCGGCCGCTCCCGGCTCAAATCGCTCCTCGCAAACACGCTGGAAATCCCCGGGGTGAAGCTCAGCTCGCGCGACCGTTTCCGCGCGATCGCGCGGCTGCTCGCGCTCGACGACCCGGAGGCGAAGCAGCTGCTTGCCGCGCAGATCGCCGCGGATTCCGGGGACGACGGCCGCCGCTACGCTTTCGCCGCCGCCGCGGCCGAGCGCAGCGCCGAGGCGAAGCGCGTCTACTTCGAGCGCTTCTTCAACGAGAAGGGCCTGCCCGAAAGCTGGATCGATGCGGCGCTCGGCTCCTTCAACGCGGTCGAGCACGCCGAGCTGACCCAGCCGTTCCTCGATCTGGCGCTCGCCGCCTTGCCCGAGTTCAAGCGCACGCGCAAGATCTTCTTCGTCAACAACTGGCTCGCCGCCTTCATCGGCGGGCAGGTCGATGTCGGCGCGCTCGAACAAGTGGAGAGCTTCGCGCGCCAGCCGGAGCTCGAGCCCGACCTGAAGCTGCAGCTGCTCGAAGCGATGGACGGCCTCGCTCGCACCGTCAAGATCCGGGCGAGGTTTGCCAGGCTCATGCCCTGACGCAGCCGGCGGCAGCGCCCGCCCGGGCGTCAATCCGGCGCGCCGCCGGCGTAGGCGCGTTCGATCTCGGCGCCGAATTTCTCCTGTACCCGTGCGCGTTTGACCTTGAGGGTAGGCGTGAGCAGCCCGTTGTCGACCGTCCAGGGTTCGCGAGTCGTCACCACGCGCCGCACCCGGATGTGACCCGGAAATCCCTTCAAGCGCTCGTTGGCGCGCTGGATGAGCCTCTTTTCGTCGGTCTCCTTAGTCACTGCCACGAGCGTCAGGAACGGCCGGCCTTCTCCGATCAGGATGCCTTGTTCGAAAACTCCATCCCCGAGGATGGCGAGCTCCACGTCCTGCGGGGGAAGCTTTTCGCCGTTCGAAAGGACGAGCACGTCTTTGAGGCGCCCGCGTATGAATATCTTGCCGTCCCGGATTTCCGCGAGATCGCCGGTATGGAGCCAGCCTTCGCGGTCCAGCGATTTCGCGCTCGCCTCGGGATTGTTCCAATAGCCCTTCATGATGCTCGGGCCTCTTGCGAGCAGCTCGCCGCCCGTGGCGATTCGCACTTCGACGTTGTCGAGCGGCTTGCCGACCGATTCGGGAACGTTGTCCTCCGGCCGATTCACCGAGATCACCGGAGAGGCCTCGGTCATTCCGTATCCCTGGAGCACCGGCAACCCGAGCCCCAGGAACAGCCACGCAATCGCAGGATCGAGCGGGGCGCCGCCGAGCACGGCGAGCCTCATCCTGCCGCCCATTCTCGCCAGCACCGGCCCTGCGACGCGCTCGAGCAGCAGCGCGAGAACGATCCGATCGAGAAGGCCCGCTTCATGGCGCGCGGCGCGCGTCCCGGCCGCCACGACGAGCTCGAAAAGCCGCTTCTTCACCGGGGATCTGGCGAGCGCCTCGTTGACGCGCGCGGCGAATTTTTCGAACACGCGCGGCACGGCGAACATCACCGTGGGGCGCTCGCTCGCGAGATCCTCGGCGAGCTGCGAGATCGAGCGAGCGTAGGCGACCTTCGCGCCGATCGAGAGCGGCAGGTAGTAGCCGCCGGTGCGCTCGAACATGTGCGAAAGCGGGAGCAGCGAAAGAAATGCGTCGTCGCTGCGCGCGATGCGCAGGCGCTCGCAGGCGGCGACGTTGGCGAGGATGTTGCCGTGCGTGAGCATCACGCCCTTCGGCCGGCCTGCGGTGCCCGAGGTATAGCAGATCGTGGCAAGAGCGCGGTCTTCGAGCTGCGCGGCTTCGAACTCCGGAGCCTCCCCCGGGAGGACCGTCTCGACCGACTCGTGGCCGCTCCCTGGGTCGGCGGAGAGGCACAGCACCCGCGGCAGCGACGCCGCCGCTGCGCGCAGGGAGTTCGCCATGCGGCTCGACTCCACGACGAGCAGGCGCGCGCCGCTGTTCTCCAGGCACCACGCGACATTTTCCGCGTTGTCTTCGACGTAGAGCGGCACGACGACCAGGCCGAGCCCGAGCGCACCCTGGTCGGCCGCGACCCAGTGGATGCCGTTTTTCAGGCACAGCGCGACGCGGTCGCCGGGTACCAGGCCTTCGGCCCGCAGAAACACCTGCCAGCGCGCCGCGTACGCGGCGATTTCGCGCGCGGAGATGTCGCGCCAGCCGCCTTCGAGGAACTGCCGGTAGAGAATTCTCCCGGGCGTGGCGAGCCGTGCTTTGAGAAGGCTTGCGATGTTGGCCATGGCGAGGCTGTGTTAGGCTCCGGTCCCGTCGGCGAAGCCTCTCCATTCCATCATGCTGAATCCGCGGTGAGCCTGCAAGCCTTCTTCGCCTCCTGCCCGAGGGGCCTCGAATCGCTCCTCGCCGAGGAGCTTGGCCAGCTCGGCGCGAAGAAACCCGTGCCCGTTCCGGGCGGGGTCGCATTCGAGGGCGATATGCGGGTCTGTTACCGCGCCAATCTCGAGTCGCGCCTCGCCACGCGCGTCCTGATGCGGCTTGCCCGCTCGCCGTACCGCGGGGAACAGGACGTGTACGAAGCGGCTCTTGCGGTGAAGTGGCCCGAATGGTTCAGCGAAAAGCAGAGCATTCGCGTCGACGTCAGCGCGATCCGCTCGCCGCTCAAGAGCCTCGAATTCGCGACTTTGCGCATCAAGGACGCGGTATGCGACCGGTTTCGCGCCGACCGCGGGCAGCGGCCCGACGTGGACACGCGCGCCCCCGAGGTGCGCATCCAGGCTTTCCTCGACAAGACGGACGTCACTCTCTACCTGGACACTTCCGGGGAGCCGCTCAACAAACGCGGCTACCGCAGGGACGCGGGCGAGGCCCCGCTGAAGGAAAACCTTGCCGCCGGCATCGTGCGGCTCACCGGCTGGAACTCAAGCGAGCCCCTCCTCGATCCCATGTGCGGCAGCGGGACGCTGGTCGTCGAGGCGGCGATGATGGCGCTCGCGATCCCGCCGGGACACGCGCGCGCCTTCGGTTTCGAGCGCCTCGCCGGATTCGATCTCAGGCGGTGGAACGAGGTGCGCAACGCGGCGCTCGCCCGCCGCAAGCCGAACGAGCGGCTCCCGATCTTCGCCCGCGACCGTTACGGCGAAGAGCTGAAAAAAGCCCGCATCAACCTCGATGCGGCGGGCCTGGCCGATTGCGTCGAACTCAAGCAGGCCGACGTTCTCGATACCGGCGCCCCGGCCGGCGCGGGCGTGCTCGTCGCCAACCCACCCTACGGCGCCCGGATCGGCGAGGACGCGGCCCTCGCGGAGTTCTACCCGAAGCTCGGCGATACGCTGAAAAAATACTATGCCGGATGGCGTTGCTATCTGTTCTCGGGAGATACGCGGCTTCCCAAGCTCATCAGGTTGACCGCGTCGAGGCGCACGCCCTTGTACAACGGGCCCCTGGACTGCCGACTCTATGAATACCTCATAGTGGCCGGTTCAAACCGCAATCGGGCCGCCCGCTAGCGCATCTGGTTGCGCGCGCTTGAAACTGCCAGAAAAATTTCGCGCAGGAACACCAGCAGGGACAGGATGAATGCGAGCATCGCGGCGATGAACAGCAGCCCGATGAATTTCGACAGGTCGACCGCGATGAAGGCATCGACAAAAGCAACGGCGATCAGCAGCCCGACGAAAAGCGCGCAAATCACCGAGAGCACGATCGAGCCATAGACCAGGCGCACGCGGCGGCTGAGGAGATTGAGTTCCGCGCGCGCCGCCTTCTGTCCCTCGGGCTGCAGCTGGCGCAGCCGTTCCTCGAGTGTGCGGCTGCGATCGACCGCCCGCCCGAGGCGGTTGGACAGCACCCCGATGATCGTCCCCACGGCAGTGAGCAGAAACACCGGCGCCACAGCCAGCTGGATAAGCCGCGTGACGTCGATGACGTTGTCGGGATTCATGCGGGGCCTCTCTTGCCTGCCGCCGTGCCCTACACCATGGCCTTGCGCAATTGGTGCTTGAAGTGGTGGATATGGTTGAGCGCGACCTTCAGCTTGCCGCGATCCTTCGCGGCGAGCGCCTCGTCGCGCTTTTTCTGCCACTCGCCGATCTTGGTCTTGATCGCGGTCTTGTCGACGCCCTTGACCTCGTGGTGCACGTGCATGTCGATGTTGAGCGCCTTGCAGATCGCGGCCAGCAGATGGTCCTTGTTCAACTGCGTGTAGCCCTTCACCGCGTCGTGCTCGATGCCGGCAGCGATCTCGCGCAGCTCGGCGAGGGTTTTGCTCTTCAGCTCAGGAAAGGTATGGGCCATGGGTTCTCCTCGGGATCATCTTAAGCGATCAGGGCCGCGCAACATAGAAGTAGTACGCTGCCTTGTAGGGGACTCGAGCCTCTTTCCCCGCCCGTTCCTGGGCGCAACCGTGGACGGGAGCTTTGCCGCCGACGGTGCGCACGCGCTGGATGCTTTGCGTCGGGGCAAAGACGCCGTTGCCCGAAGTCGATTTCGCCGCCAGCAGCAGCCAGGGAATGGCGCCGGCGTCAGGACCATCGTCCCGCGCCTTCACCTCTCCCATTACTTTGCTTCCGTCGTTCGATTCCCAGGTCGGACCCGCATAGTGCTTGCCGATCTTCCTTCCGGAATTGTCGAAGAGATCGGCCTCCGGAGCTTTGAAGATCCATTCGAACCTGGCGGGATCGGCCTTGCTGGGGTTGCACTCGTAAATCTGCACACCCGTTGCTTGCGCCTCGAGCGACAGCACTTGACCCGCGGGAGCCCTGAGATTTTCCGGGACTGTCGGGGTCGTACCGACCTGTGAAGCAGCGCAGCCGACAAGAAGCGCCGCGGTGCCCGCAATTGCCGATGGGGTTGCGATCTGACGGATCATGCCTGAAGCTCCTTTCCGAGGCTGCGAGGAGCGCATCTTAGGCGCAACGCAACTCGAGTGCAACGCTCGCTTACCAGCGTCGCGAGACATTCTCTACTCCGCTCGAATCCCGACATCCTTTACCACCTTTGCCCACTTCGTCGTCTCCGCGGCGATGAAGCGGCCGAACTCGTCAGGGGTCATCTGCAGCGCTTCTGCGCCCTCGGATTCGAAGCGCTTCTTCGTTTCGGCCGAGGTGAGGATCACCGAGAATTCCTGGTGCAGCCGCTCGATGATTGCGCGCGGCGTGCCTGCCGGCGCGAGGACACCCCACCAGGCGACCGCCTCGTAACCGGGGACACCGGCCTCCGCGATCGTCGGCACATCGGGGAGGCCGGCAACGCGCTTCGCTCCGCCGACGCCGAGCAACTTGAGCCTTCCGGTCTTGATGTGCGGAAGCGTCTGGACGAGCGAGCCGATCGCGATCTGAGTGTTGCCCGCGATGACATCGATCAAAGCGGGCGCGCCGCCCTTGAAGGGCACGTGCACGACGTCCACTCCGGACTGCGACATGAACAATGCGCTCGCCAGATGCGAGAAGCTGCCGACGCCACCGCTGGCGTAATGGAGCTGTCCCGGCTTCTGTTTCGCGAGCGCGACCAGCTCTTTCACCGAGCTCACTGGCACGCCCGCAGTGACGGCGAGCGCCACCGGCCCGGTTCCGAGCATCGCGACCGGCGCAAACGCGGCGGCAGGGTCGTATGGAAGCTTGTACATCGATGGGTTGAACGCATGGCCGACCGAGATCAGGAGCAGCGTGTAGCCATCTGCGGGCGACTTCGCCGCCATTTCGGTGCCGATGAGGCCGCCTGCGCCGCCGCGGTTGTCCGCGATCACCTGAGTGCCCAGGCGCTCGCCGAGCTGGGCTGCGCTCATGCGCCCGATGATGTCGTTGCTTCCGCCGGGCGGATACGGAATGATGAGCCTGAGCGCCTTGCCCGGATAAGCTTGTGCGCCCGCCACCGCGGCGAGCGATGCGAGCAGCGCGCCGAGGACTGCCGGGAGCAATGTGTTCGGATTTTTCATTTCGATCTTCCCCTGCGCCTCGCGGCGCGGATTCGAACAATCGGGCGGTTGGGCTTTCGGCGGGCGATCTCTTCGAACCCGGCGGCGTCGTACATCGATTTCGCACCGAACCACATCGAATCGTCATTGGATCGGCCGGGCTTGTCCACCGGGTACGCCTCCAGGAGGGCCACGCCGCGCTTCCTGGCGTAGGCGATCGCTCCGTCGAGAAGCGCCCGTGCCACGCCCTGGCCGCGATACCGTGACGGCACGACGAAGCAGATGATCGACCAGACCGGCAGCTCGTCGACCGCCTTCATCACGGGCGAGCGCCGCAGCTTCGCGTAGTCTTCGCGCGGACCGAGGGACACCCAGCCCACCGGAACCTTGCCCCGATACCCGATGAGTCCCGGCGGTTCGCGCGAGCGGGCCAATGCCTTCAGCTCGGCGCGGTTCGCCTGGGCGTGAGTAGTTCCCGCCGGCAGTTGTCCTCGCGGCCCGCTGCGGCGGTAGTACATGCACCAGCAGCCGCGGGCGACCGAACATCCCTTGGCCGCGAACACAGACTCGAGGTCGGGCCAGCGCTCCGGGGTCAGCGGGTGCAGGGTGAGCTTCACGGGGAAACGCGCCGCCCTACTATAACGAGGTCGCGTTCGATGCCGTCCAAGGCGGCAACTTTTGGCAATCGACCCCAGCGCTCGAACCCGAATTTTTCGAATAACGCCAGGCTGGGCAGGTTGTGCCCGAAGATGAACCCCAGGAGCGTATCGAGCTCGAGAGATGGCGCGTGCGCCAGGGCTTCGCTCAGGAAGTACGAGGCGAGACCTTGCTTCCGGTGCGCCTCGTGGACGTACACGCTGACTTCCGCGGTCTTGCTGTATGCCGGACGCCCGTAGAAAGACGAAAAGCTCAGCCATCCGGCAATCCGCCCGTCTGCCTCGGCGACCCAGAGCGGTCGGGAGTCCGCGGAATGCTCCTCGAACCAGCGGACGCGGCTCTCGACGGATACCGGTTCGGTGTCCGCGGTGACGAGGCGCGACGCTACCGTCGAGTTGTAGACGTCTACGATGTGCGGCAGGTCCGCTCGCTTTGCGATTCTGTGCGCGAACGGCACCGCGCGCCGCCGGGGCATTCCGTCAGGGGTCATTGCTTGCTTGCTGCCAGCCGCAAACCGAGAAAGATAAAGAGTGCGCCCGACGCTTGCGAGAGCCCCTGAAGCGCGCGCGGGCGGCTGGCGAAGAAACTGCGAACGCGCGAGGCACCGAGAGCCAAAACGAGACACCAGACGGTTCCGGTGGTAAGAAAGGTAAACCCCAGGACAAGGAACGCGCCAACCTTCGTCGGGCTGTCCGGCTCTATGAATTGGGGCATCAGCGCAAGAAAAAACAAGGCCACTTTCGGGTTGAGTATGTTGGTGAGCATGCCCTGGCGGAGCGCCGTCCACGTATCGACCGTGCCGGCAATATCCGCCGATCCGGCGACTGGCGTGCGCGAGATCAGCATGCGAACGCCGAGGTAGACGAGATATACGGCTCCAACGATCTTCAGCGCGATAAATGCAGAGGCCGACGTTGCGAGGACAGCCGACAATCCGAGCGCCGCGGCAAGGGTGTGAACGACCGAGCCGGCACTTATGCCCAGAGCCGAGGCCACGCCGATCCGCCGACCCTGAGCAATGCTGCGGCCGAGAATGTACAAAGTATCCTGACCGGGCGTGAGGTTCAGCAATACGCCGGTTGCGACGAACAGCCAGTAGTCGTGGATACCGAGCATCGTCGATGGCGCCGTGCCTACCTGCGCCTCTTTTGCGAGACCCAGATGACCATGTCCCATGCGTTCCGAATGCCCACCACGAGCAGGAGGACCAGGGCGACGGCGATACCGTGCAATGCCAGAGCGGCCTGCAGCCAGACGCCGATTCCGGAGAGCAGAAGCAGGAAATAGCCTGCGAACGGCAGGCCGATGAACCAGATCCAATCCAGGAACGGGAGCTTGTGGTGGCGCCATTGTTGATGTGCCCTGGTGTACAGCAGGTACCCCAGCGAGGCGACCGCCCCCGCGCAAAGCAGCGCGCCAATTATCTTCGCCGGCAGGCTTGGCGCCATCAGCATCGCCGAGACGACAAGCGTGGTGGTGAAATAGACGGCGTTCGGCGAAAGGAACGCCCTTACGCTGTGGCCCTGGCGTTCTGCTATGACCTGTGGTCCCAGGGACACGACGACGAATAGCAGGCCAGTCAAGGTTACGCCGGCGGTACCGATAAGAAGGTAAAACTCGTGCCACGTTTCCAACTGATGTGTCCAAGCCTCGTCCATGTGCGGCCTCACCGTGTAGTCAATGAGAGGACCACTGCGTATACCAACGCATTCCACACCACTATCGAAACGCCGGCCACAAGCTCCAGCTGACGCGGCATCCCGCGCGGGTAGACCAAGCGTCCGATGTAGTGCTCCACAAAACCACCCGAGTATTCCAACTGGCCGGCGCGATTGCGCAGGAACTTTTCTGCCGGCGTCAGCGGGCAGGTCCAGCTCATGAGGTTCACGACCGAAGCCCACAGCACCACCGGAACATGCACCCATGGCCATGCGGGGCTGTAAAAGGCCAACACCCCTCCAAAGACAGCAAACGCCACGAAAAGGAAGTGCGCCAACAATACCAAATCCGCGCCGATGCGATATAGCATGCCGGTAAGCTGCTTGCCGTCTAACGTTTGACATGAGCGGCCGACGGGGGCCGCAGGCCGGAGGAGGTCCGCTCGGTGGAAGGGTCAGGCACCTTCAGCCTCCACAAACTTGGCAATGCCTGCGTACTCGTATGTCGTGATTTCATACGGATTGCCATCCGGGTCCGAGAAGTACAAGGACCACGCCACTTGATGGTCTTCGGCCTTGAGAGTCCGACCAAGCTTACTGGAAAGATGCGTGCGCCAGGCCATGAACTCCAGAGCAGATACTCCAAGGGCGATAGTCGAGCGACAAGGCCGCGTACTGCGCTCGAACAGCGCCAGATGCACGGTACCTGATGCATTCCCGATTGTCAGCGGACCGCCATCGATGACCCATGCCTCGAGCTTGGCGACGCGAGTGAAGCCGAGAACTTCCGCGTACCAGCGCTCCGAGGCGGCGCGATCAGCGACAAAGACGTGGATGTGATCGACGCGATCCAGTAACGGTGCCATGCGAGTGTCTCAAATTCGGAGTGCTCTACCGTCCTGAGAGCGGTGCGAGTCCGGCCTTCGAGATTGCCGGCGCTGCTTCGGAGGATGCAAGAAAGCGAAGCAACGCTCCGGCCGCCTCCGGTTGCCTGGCCGCGTTTCCAAGCGCCGCCGAGAAAAAAGTGTCCTGCTGCAGCTCGGCCGGAATCGTGCCGACGAAGCTTACCCCGGGCACGTGTATCAGTTCGCTGACCTGCTGAAAACCGATCTCCGCCTCGCCGCGCGCCACGACCGCCGCCACCGGCTCGCCCGACGGCGGTCCCCTCACCTTGCGGCTCTTGCTCGCCACCTGGTCGGCTACACCCAGCTTTGTATAGAGCGTCGTCGACAGATAGATTCCGCTTGCGCTGTCCGAGTACGCGATCGATTTTGCGTTCAGCAGTGCGCGCCTGAACGCGTCGACACTGCCGATGTCCGGTTTCTCGGCCCCGGCGCGTACGACCATGCCTATCTGCGAGCGCGCGAGGTCGACTTTGCTGCCAGCCCGTACCAATCCCTGGCGGCTGAGATCATCGATCGATGCGCCAACCATGATCACGACATCGGCGGGCTCACCCCGCTTGAGGCGGTTGGGAATCGCTTCCGGGGAATCCCCGAGTGACGGGCCGCGCGTCGTAACCAGGCGATGGCCGCTGCTCCGCTCGAATGCGGGCGCCAGCTCGGAATAAGGCTGGTAAAACCCGGCGGAGATCATCACGTGCACGTCGGCCGCGGGCGCCGCACCCGCGATCAAAAGCGTTGCCACACCCGCTAGACCGGAAGACCATCGAGCAAACGATTCCTGTTTCATGAGCTTCCTCCGTCTGGATCGCACATCACACGCGTTGCCATCGTGCCACAGAATGTCTGAGTTCAGTGGCTGGCAAAGGCTTCATGGGCACCCCTTTGAAACCCTGAGCCCCTTCAGGAAGGCGCGGCGAACTGCCAACACGAGTGCGAACAGGATAGGAGTTGATCGGCGCACGGCGCTGATCACGGACAAGGGACTTCCGATGCCGTGGGCAAACTGCTCAGCAAAGAAAACGACAGAGACAGGGCGTTGCTCGTTTGGCCCTCGGGAATCTCAAAGATATTGATGGCACCATCAGAGGCCCCGCAAACAGCCACATGGGCAAGACCGTCGATCCCACACGCGGACGACAGGACAACAATGCCTGCATTCGTGAGTTCAAGGCTCATGGCCGCAGGCG
>Ga0193745_1000167_pt1 | contig 11699 bp, 6 predicted proteins | sample L1a2metaG_FD_145899 | JGI IMG/M metagenome (GOLD analysis project Ga0193745, IMG submission 145899) | Soil microbial communities from a riparian zone of the East river system, Colorado, United States - L1a2 | ecosystem: Environmental > Terrestrial > Soil > Riparian zone | place: USA: East River... | reverse complement strand
GATGGCGAAGTATCTGGGCAACCTGGACGGGCAATTGAAGAAATCCGGCTACCGGCAGCCGCTGCAGATCACGCAGTGCGGGGGCGGCTCGATCTCGGTGGACCGGGCGATCGAGTCGCCGCTCCTCACGCTCGACTCGGGCCCGGTGTCCGGCGTGACCGGGTCGCTGTACCTCGGGCGCCTTATGAGCTGCCCCAACATCATCACCACCGACATGGGCGGAACGTCTTTCGATGTCGGAATCATCTACGGCGGGCAGCCGGCCTATTCGTTCGTGTCCAACGTCGCGCAGTACGAATATTTCCTGCCCAAGGTCGACATCCAGGCGATCGGTTCCGGCGGCGGATCGCTCGCACGCGTCGATGCGGCCGCGAAAACGCTCGCGGTGGGGCCGGAATCCGCGGGCGCCGATCCGGGGCCGGTCTGCTACGGCAAGGGCGGCACGATCGCGACCGTCACCGACGCCGACGTCGTGCTCGGATACATAAACCCGGATAATTTTCTCGGCGGGCGCATCAAGCTCGACAGGAAGAAGGCGGTGGACTCGGTGCAGCGCGTCGCCGCGGCGCTCGGTCTTTCGCTGATGCAGGCCGCGAGCGGAATCGCCAGGATCGCCGAATTCAAGATGGCCGACATCATCCGCAAGACGACCGTTGAGAAGGGCTTCGACCCGCGCGACTTCGTGCTGTTCGCCTTCGGCGGCGCGGGCCCGGCGCACGCGGGCGTGTTCGCCCGCGAGCTCGGGGTGCAGAAAGTCATCGTGCCGCAGAAGGAGATCGCCTCGACCTGGTGCGCCTTCGGCGCGGCCTCCGCCGACATCCTGCACGTCTACGAGCAGGTCGACATCCAGGCGAGCCCGTTCGATGCGGCGCGCGTGAATGCGGCACTCGATTCTCTGGAGAAGAAGGCGAACGCGCAAATGGACCGCGACGGCATCGCGCCGGCGCGCCGCGGCTACGGGTTTTCCCTCGACATGCGCCACAAGGGCCAGATCAACGAGGTCGAGGTGATGCTGCCGGAGAAGCGCGTCAGGAGTTCGCTGTGGGAAGCGCTGCACCGGCGCTTCTATGCGCGCTACGAGCAGCTCTACGGGAGCGGCTCGTCCTACGGCGAGGCGCGGCTGGAAATCGTGACGCTGCGCCTTCGCGCCACGGCCGCCACGCCGCGGCCGAAGCTCTCTGCCACGAAAAAGCTCAGCGCCAAGATCAGTCCAAAGGCGGCGAGCGGCAAGCGCGTCATCTACTGGTCCGACCTGAAGAAGGCGGCGGCGACGCCGGTCTACGATGGAGCCCTGCTCGCGCCGGGAAACCGCATCAAGGGCCCGGCGGTGATCGAGACGACCGACACCACGGTCGTGGTGCATCCGGGGCGCTCGCTGCGCGTGGATGCGTTCGGCAACTTCGAAATCAATTTCAGCAAGTAAGGTGAAGCGATGCCCAAAGTGAGCGAAATGAAGGACGCCGTCTTCGACGGCAGGAACATGGGCTACGTGCCGCCGAAGAAGCTTTCCATCTCGCCCAAGCTCAAGCTGCATCGAAAAAGCGCGAAAAACATCGACCCGATCACCTACGAGGTGATCCGCCACAGCCTGTGGCACGTCAACGAGGAGCACGGCGCCACGATCCAGCGGCTCTCCGGCTCGCCGGTGGCGATGTACGCGCTCGATCTCAACCCTTCCATCCTCACCGAGGACGGCGAGTTCGTGTACTTCGGGCCTTACATGCAGTACATGTCGGGCGTCACCGACACGCAGGTGAAATGGGTGCTCGAATACCGCAGCGACAATCCGGGCATCCGCGAGGGCGACATGTTCCTCGCCAACGATCCCTGGGTGGGCGCCGCGCACCAGCAGGACGTGATGCTGATCTGCCCGGTGTTCTGGAAGGGCGAGCTGTTCTGCTGGGTGACGAACTGCCTGCACCAGTACGACCTCGGCGGCATCACGCCGTCTTCCTTCTGCGGCTCGGCTGAGAACGCCTTCGAGGAAGCCATCTGCATCCCGCCGGTGAAGATCGTGGAAGGGAACGAGATCCGCCGCGATATCGAGGAGCTGTACCTGAGGGCCTCGCGCAAGCCGGAAGCCGTTGCGCTCGATTTCCGCGCCCAGCTCGCCGGCAACCTCACCGCGCGCGACCGGGTGCTGGCGCTCATCCGCCGCTACGGGTCGGAGGTCGTGAAGGGCGTGATGCGCAAGATCCTCGACAACGGCGAGCGCGCCTTTCTCGCGAAGCTCAAGCGCCTGCCCGACGGCGTATGGCGCGAGCGCAGCTACGTCGAATGCTGCCGCCCGGGCGACAGGCGCACGCACCAGGTCATGCTGACGCTGCGCAAGAAGGGTTCGACGCTTGTTTTCGAGAACGAAGGCACGGCGCCGCAGGACGGCGCGATGAATGCGACCTACTCCGGCTGGAGAGGCGCGATCATGGTGGCGTTCAACCAGCTTTTGTGCTGGGACCAGTATTTCTCGATCGGCGGGGCCCTGCGGCATGTCGAATTCGATCCGACCCCGGGGACTTTCAACTGCGCCAATTTCCCGGCCTCGGTCTCGACCGCGCCGATCCAGGCCATGGAGATCTCGCTCTACCCCGCGTACAACGTGCTCTCGAAGATGATCCACTCGGACCCCGGGATGCGCAAGGACATCATGTGCATCGGCGGCACCAGCCAGTGGCCGGCGACGATTTTCCGCGGCACCGACCAGTGGGGCGAGCGCTACGGTTATATCCTCGTCGATCCCATCGGCGGGGCGATCGGCGCGTTCGCCACCGGCGACGGCATCTCGACCGGCGGGCAGTCGAGGACGCCCATCTGCAAGCTCCCCAACGTCGAGCATACCGAGCAGACCTTTCCGCTCCTGTTCCTCTACCGCAAGGAAGTGATCGATTCCGGCGGCGCCGGAAAATTCCGCGGCGGGCTCTCGGCGGAGTCCTGCTTCATTCCGCATCGCACCGACGCGATCACGCAGGACACGCTGTCCTCGGGCAACGCGATTCCGACTTCTCCCGGCATGATGGCGGGCTACCCCGGCTCGGTGAACGTGTACAAGTTCAAGCGGGCGACCGATATTTTCGAGCGCCTGGAGCAGCGCCGGATTCCCGGCGACATCGCGGAGGTCAAGGGCGAGGAGGTCACGCTGCAGCTCCGCCAGGAAAATTTCGTCCAGAAGCCCGGCGACGTCTACGCCGTGATCTGGTCCGCGGCGGGCGGCTTCGGCGATCCGCTCGAGCGCGATCCGGAAAAAGTGCTCGATGACGTGATCGAGCAGCGCTCCGTATCAGCCGACGCAGCGCGCAAGCTCTACGGCGTCGTGATCACGGACGGCCGTCTCGATCAGGCGGCCACCAGGGAATTGCGCGCGGGGCGGCGCGAGAGCCAGCGCAGGAAAGACGGCGAGGTGAGGCGGCTCAGCGGAAAGCAGCTCGCGCGCATCACCGACAATCTCGACCTGCGACGCGAGAAGGACGGCTTGTACCTGTGCTGCGCGAAGTGCACGGCCGACCTGGGGCCCGTGCGCGACAACTACAAAGACCACTGCGTGCGGCGCGAGTCGGACGTGAGCGAGGCGAACCCCAATATCGGCGACTACCGCCGCTACATCGACGACCGGCCGGTGTTCCGCCAGTTCTCCTGTCCCGGCTGCGGCGCGCTCATCGAAAACGAGGTCGCGCGCGCCGACGACCCGGTGCTGCAGGATATCGAGCTTCATCTGCGCTAGCGCGGTCCCACGGAGCGATTTTTCGTTGACACCGCCGGGCGCGGTTGATAGATTGCGCCGCATCGCTGCGCTGGACCGAAGTTCCGTATAAGAGAACGCGGCGAAATTTCAAGCCGGCGGTGTTTCAGCGAGGAGGAGGATCGATGCAGGCAGCGGGCAATCCCGCGATGACGACCGCGGCCCCGGCGCTGCTGCGCTCGTTCGACTGGAAATGGGTCGTGATCGGCCTGTGCGTGGCCTTCACGGTCTACATCGCTGTGGTCCCGCTCGCGTTCCTGCTCTGGCAGAGCTTCTTCACGCCGCAGACCGCGGCGAAGGCCGCCGTGTTCACGCTGGACAACTACACGTCGGCCTACGGCTCGAGCGAAACGCTGCGGCTCTTCTGGAACTCGATCAAGTTCGCCTTCGGCGCTTCGCTGTTCGCCTTCGTTCTGGGAACGGCGCTCGCGTGGATGAACGAGCGCACCAACACGCCCTTCAAGACCCTTTTCTTCGCCTTGTCGATCATCCCGCTCATCATCCCCGGGATCCTGTTCACGGTCGCGTGGATCCTGCTGGGCAGCCCCAAGATCGGGATCCTCAACCTCGCACTGCAGAACTGGTTCGGGCTGGAGAAGCCCCTGTTCAACGTCTATTCGCTGTTGGGGATGATCTGGGTCGACGGGCTGCACTACTCGCCGATGGCCTTTCTCCTGATGACGGCCGCCTTCCGCGCGATGGACCCTGCGCTCGAGGAGTCCGCGACCATGAGCGGGGCGAACATCTTCCAGGTCGCCTACCGAGTGACCTTGAAGCTCACCTGGCCTGCGATCCTCGCGACGCTGCTGATGCTCTTCGTGCGCTCGATCGAGTCCTTCGAAGTGCCCGCGCTCCTCGGGCTCCCGGTCGGGATCCACGTGTTTACCTCGGCGATCTACCAGGCCGTGCACCGCTATCCCAGCCAGATCGGGCTCGCCTCCGCCTACGCGATGACACTGCTCGTGATGACGACCATCGGCGTGTACTTCGTGTCGCGGCTCTCCAGCCGCGGCAGCAAGTACGCGACCATGACCGGCAAGGGCTTCAGGCCGCGCAGAATCGACCTCGGACCCTGGCGCTGGGTCGCCGCCGCGGTCTTCATCGTGTACTTTCTCCTGATCGTGGTGCTGCCTTTCGCGGTGCTGCTGTGGTCCTCGTTCCAGAGGTTTTACTCGGTGCCTTCCTGGCAGGCGCTGAACAACCTCACCCTCGACCCTTACCGTTTCATCTTCACCTACCCGAACCTCGCGCGCTCGGTGTGGAACACCTTGATGCTTTCATTCGGCAGCGCGACGGTGATCATGCTCGTGACTTCCGTCATCTGCTGGATCGTCGTCAAGACCAAGCTCCCCGGACGCTGGCTCCTCGACAACGTCGCCTCGCTGCCGATGGTTTTCCCGGGCCTCGTGCTCGGCCTTTCGATCATGATCTTCTACCTGAATTTCGACATCGGCATCTACGGGACGATATGGATCATGTTCATCGCCTATATCATCCGTGTTATGCCCTATGGGCTTCGCTACAACACTACTTCCATGCTGCAAATCCACAAGGAGCTCGAGGAATCGGCGGCGATGAGCGGCGCCTCCTGGGGCACCACGTTTCGCCGCGTCATCCTCCCCTTGCTCAAGCCGGGGCTCGTCGCGGGCTGGATCTACGTGATGATCGTCTCGATCCGCGAGCTCTCCAGCTCGATCCTGCTCTACAGCCCGGGCACCGAGGTCCTGTCGATCACCATCTGGGAATTGTGGGAGAACGGCCAGTACGTGGAGCTGTCGGCGCTCGGCGTGCTGTTCATCCTGGCGCTGTTCGTCCTGGTGATGCTCGCCCAGTGGCTGGGCAAGAAATTCGGAGTCAAGGAGTGATCCGGAGAACCGCGTGCTGAAAGTCGAAGGACTTTTCACCGAATACCCCAACGAGCGCGGCCAGATCGTGCGCGCCGCGCAGGACGTGACGTTCGAGGTCCCGGAGGGGAAGCTGTTCACCCTGCTGGGGCCCAGCGGCTGCGGCAAGACCACGACGCTGCGCTCGATCGCGGGCCTGGAGCGGCCGCGCGCGGGCGAGATCAGCGTCGGCGACCGCGTCGTGTATTCGTCCACCCGGAACGTCTTCGTCGCGCCCAACCGGCGCGGCTTCGGCATGGTGTTCCAGTCCTACGCCATCTGGCCGCACATGAACGTCTTCCAGAACGCGGCCTTCCCGCTCGAAGTGGGCGAGCGCAGGCTTTCGAGGAAGGAGATCCGCGACAAGGTCGAGCGCGTCCTGAAGGCGGTGCAGCTCGATGAGCTTGCCGACCGCGAGGCGACCAAGCTCTCCGGCGGCCAGCAGCAGCGCCTCGCGCTCGCGCGGGCGCTCGTGATGGAGCCGCAGCTGCTGCTGCTCGACGAGCCGCTCTCCAACCTCGACGCGAAGCTGCGCGAGCGCATGCGCTTCGAGCTGAAGCGCCTGCAGCGGGAGCTCCGGATCACCACGGTCTACGTGACCCACGACCAGAGCGAGGCGCTCGCGCTGTCGCACTCCATTGCAGTGATGAACGAAGGCCATATCCAGCAGGTCGGCACGCCACGGGAGATCTACGAGCGGCCGCGCAGCCAGTTCGTCGCGGACTTCGTCGGAACGACGAATTTCCTGGACGGCACGGTTCTCGGGCGCGGCGCCGAGCCCGGGCATTTCCGCGTGCGCACCGAGTTCGGCGAGGTCGAAGTCCTGTCGGACGACGAATTGCGGGGCGAGGACCGCGTCGTGCTTTCGGTGCGTCCCGAGGACGTTGAGCTCGCCGAGGAACGGCCCGAAGGAGACAACGTCTGGGAAGCTCGCGTCGATCAGAAAGTATTTCTCGGCGAATTCATCGATTTCCAGGTGAAGCTCGGCGGCCGCATCCTGCTCGCGCGAAGCCATCCTTCGATGCGAACGCCCGTCGGAGACGCCCTCTACGTGAAACTCCATCCCGAAAAATGCGTGGCCCTCAAAGCCGCCTGAAACCATGCCCAAACCGAAATCACGACTTCCCGGGAACAAGAGCACGGTGAGCCCGGCCCGGGAGCGCTGGGCCTCCGACGTGATCGTCGACCTGCTGCACGCGTACGAGCTGCCGCACGCGGCGCTCAATCCGGGCGCGAGCTACCGCGGGCTGCACGACTCGATCGTGAACTACGGGCGCAACCGCCCGACGATGATGCTGTGCCAGCACGAGGAGACCGCGGTGCAGATCGCGCACGGCTACGCCAAGGCGAGCGGCGAGCCGATGGTCGCGATCCTGCACAACCTCGTCGGCCTCTTGCACGCCAACATGGCCATCTACTACGCGTACATCGATCGCGCGCCGATATTCATCATCGGCGCGACCGGCCCCATGGACGAAACCAAGCGCCGCCCGCGCATCGACTGGATCCACACGGCTCAGGGGCAGGGCGAGGCGGTTCGCAACTACACGAAGTGGGACTACCAGCCGCACACGATCGACGGAGCGCCCGAGGCGTTCGCGCGCGCCTACTCGGTGATGATGACCGAGCCGCGGGGCCCGATCTACATGTGCTACGACGCATGGCTGCAGGAGCAGAAGCTCGACCACGAGGTGCCGCTGCCGCCGCAGCATGCGGCCAAAGTGCCCAGCAGGCTGGCCCCGGATCCGGAGGCGCTCGCCGATGCGGCCGATCTTATCGCGGCGGCGAAGAAGCCCGTGATCATCGCGGAGTATGTCGGCCGGGAGCCAGGGGGCTTCCATGCTCTGGTCGACCTAGCCGAGGCCGGCGGCATCCCTGTATACGACGTCGACAGCCGTCTCAACTTCCCGAACCGCCATCCGCTCAACATGAGCATGGAGAAGGACGTGTTCCGCGACGCCGACCTGATCGTTTGCCTCGATGCGCGCGACTGGGAGCGGCCGACGACCGAGCTCGTGAGCACCACGCGGCAGCGCACCTCGATCGTGCCGCCGGGGGCGAAGTGGATCGACATCGGCTTCGGCGACCTCGAGCTCTCCAGCTGGGCGCTCGACTACCAGCGCCTGCAACATGCGGACGTGCGCATCCTCGCCGATACCGCGCTCGCCATTCCGATGTTGAGCGCGCTCCTCAAGGATCGTTCGAAGAGCGACTCCCGGTTCCAGGCGCGGGCCAGAGCGCGCGCGGCCGAGACCGCCGGGCAAAGCAAGGCCAAGCGCTCGCGCTGGGAGAAAGAGGCCCGCGAGGGCTGGGACGCGAGCCCGATCATGCTGCCGCGGCTCGCCTCCGAAGTCTGGGACGCGATCAAGGGCGAGGACTGGGTGCTCACCGCCAACACGCTCGAGGAATGGACGCGCAAGCTCTGGGATTTCGACCGGCCCTACCGCCACCCCGGACGGTCGCTCGGCACCGCCACGCAGTTCGGAATTTCGCTCGGCGTCGCGCTCGCGCACCGCGACAAGAAACGTCTCGTCGTCGACATTCAGCCCGACGGCGACCTGATGTTCGACGCGGGCGCGATGTGGGTCGCGGCGAAGCACCGCATCCCGCTTCTCGTCGTCATGTACAACAACCGCGCCTACTACAACGACTGGGAGCACCAGATCAGGATGGCCAAGCTGCGCGGCACGCCGGTCGAGCGCGCGCACATCGGCATGGACATGAGCGACCCCGACCCGGACTTCGCGTCGATGGCGAAGTCCATGGGGTGGTACGCGGAGGGTCCGATCGACAAGCCGAAGGACGTCGCCGCGGCGCTCAAGCGCGCGATCGCCAAGGTGAAGGCGGGGCAACCCGCCCTTCTCGATACCATCACGCAGAAGCGCTAGAAAGCCGGAAATGAAGAAAGCCGCCATTCCACACCCAGTCAAAACCGTCGGTGTCATCGGCGCCGGCCGCATGGGCACGCCCATTATCGGGCACCTGGTTCGCAAGGGATTCGCGACGCAGGTCTGCGACGTCAAAGCGGCCAGGGCGAGCGCGGTGAAAAAACTCGGGGCCCAATGGGCGACGAACCCGGAATCTCTCGCCACCGAGTGCGACGCGATTCTGATCTGCGTCGGCTTCGATCGCGAAGTGCGGGAGCTCCTCGCAACGGGCGGGCCGCTTCGCCGCGCAAAGCCGGGCACGATCGTCGCCATTCTTAGCACCATTCATCCGAAAACCGTGCAGAAGCTCGCCAAGGAGTGCGAGAGCGCCTTGCACGTGGTCGACTCCACCGTGTGCCGAGGCGGCGAAGCCGCTGACAGCGGCACGCTGCTTTCTTTCGTTGGCGGCAGCGTGGAAGTCGTCGGACGTTTGACCCCGGTGCTGCGCGCCTATTCGTCGGACGTGGTGCACACCGGCGGCGTCGGCACCGCGCAGGTCGCGAAGGCCGTCAACAATCTGATCCTGTGGGCGTGCCTGGTCGCCGATCACGAAGGACTCGCCCTCGCGCAGCACTACGGCGCCGACGTCGAAGCCTTGCGCCGCGCTCTCCTCTTGTCGAGCTGTGCGAACGGTCCGCTCGAGAAGTGGGGCACCCAGACGATGGCCTGGGCCGAGGACGACATGGCGATCGTCGCCGAGATGGCGGCGGAGGCAGGCATTGCGTTGCCGCAGGCGGGCGTCAACCGCGAAATCTGCCGCGCGCTGAAGCCGCGGCGGCACAAGTTGGAAATGTACGGGCGCTGATCGGGTCGAGCCCAGCTTGCATTCCGTTGACAGCGCAGCGGTCGAAGGGTAACTTGCGACGCAGATGTTCCGTAGCAACGATTACTGTTCTGCATGAAGGAACATCGAGGCAGGGGCGGGTCGCGATCGGGAAAATCGCGGCCCTGAGATACCACGAAGCAAAAGGAGGAGACAATGAAATTGAACAGAAAGGCAATGGTCCTGGCGGTCGGGGCGGCGATCGCGGCGCCCGGCGCCTACGCGCAAGTCACGAGCAAGGCGGGCTCGGAGTGGGAGTTCTACGGCAAGTTCTATCCGGAATATGCGCGCGTTAACGGAGAGAATCCGACGCCGAACGGCACGACTGGACTCTCGACGCTTCTCATCACCTCGGGGACCAGCGTAGCGGGGACGCCTCCGGTGTCGAATGGCGGGAACTCCAATCTCGTGAACCGGGGGGAAATGCTGGTCAGCAACTCCTACATCGGTTTCAGAGGCGGCAAGTCGCTCGGCAGTGGGATGAAGGCGATCTGGCAGCTCGAGCAGACGGTACCGATCGACGAAGGCGTTGACGGCACGCTCGCCACGCGGGACAGCTTTCTCGGTATCGAAAGCGGGTGGGGAACTTTGAGGCTGGGCTTCATGGATACGCCTTTCAAGAAAGCCGGCGACGTCGTGGGTTTTCTCGGCGTCTCGAGCGGCAACTTCGTGCAGACCAATCCGGTGCTGCGCCAGGTGGGCTTCGCGCAGGGATCCGGCGGCCCGAACCGGGCGGCGCGCTTCCACGAGCGGCGGGGCAACGCCATTGATTTCGCCTCGCCGAACTTCTTCGGCGGATTGCAATATCAGATCCAGTATTCCACCGGCAATCCGAGCGAGACCTCGATTACCGCCGACCCGCCGCGCAATCCGAGGTTCATATCGCAGGCGCTCAAGTGGGAGAGCGGCCCGTGGTATTTCGCGGCGATGCAGGAGACGCACTTCGACATGTTCGGGGCCTCGAGCCAGTTTCGTGCCCAGCGCGATGCTTTCGTCGACCCTGTCGCCGGGACGATCACCCCGGTACGGCTAGCCAGCGTCATGCGGAACTCGGAAGACCCCAGCGTGAACTCCAAGGATACGGCCGCGCAAGTCACGGCGATGTTCAAGATCGGCGGCCACACGATCGAAGCGGACTACATCATGAAGAAATACACGGAAAGCGGCGGGAACAGCGGAATTACGGGACGCTTCCAGGAGTACAAGAACAATGCCTGGATGGTGGCCTGGGAAGCGCGCTGGAGCAGTCAGTGGCGCACGGCCATGACCTACGTGAAGGCGGACGCCGGCAAGTGCAGCCTGTTCAACGCGGCCTGCACCACCGCCGGGCTGGAAGGCAAGCAGTTGTCGCTGGGCGGCTCGTATTACATCGATCCGAGCACTTACGTGTACCTGATTTACAGCAAGATCGATAACGGAGCGTCCGCACGTTACGACAACGTGGCAAACGGTGCGCCCGCGACGGGCGAGGACGTCACGCAGTACGCGGTCGGGCTCGCGTACAACTTCTAGAAAGCCGCGCGAGCGGCTGCTTGGGTGTCGCAAGCAGGCGGTACGATACGGGCGGGCGCCAGAGCGTCCGCCCGGTTTTTTCATAGGAAGGTCCCAAGAGGCCTTCCGCCAGAGGAGAGATGAACCATGCGCGGTGGGGTCGATTCGCGGCGCAGGCGGATTCTTGCCGGCGCGCTCGGAACGGCGCTTCTTCCCGGTTTTGTTTTCGCTCAAGGCCAGCGGGATGCGGGGAAGAACCGTGAGATCTACCTGTATAAAGGCGCCGATCGCGAGAAAATGATCCTCGAGGGCGCGAAGAAGGAGCGCGAAGTCGTCGTCTACACTTCCTTGAACCTCAAGGACTCGGTGCCGATCGTCGAAGTCTTCGAGAGGAAATACGGCGTGAAGGTCCGGCTTTGGCGCTCGAGCTCGGAGAAGGTTTTGCAGCGCGCAATCGCCGAGGCGCGCGCCGGGCGTTTTACCTGCGACATCCTGGAGACCAACGGCCCGGAGATGGAAGCGATGCACCGCGAGGAGCTGCTCGAGGAGTTCTTCAGCCCGAACTTCAAGGATCTGCCGCCGGCTGCGTTCCCCAGGCATCGCCATTACGTCGCCGACCGCTTCAATTTCTTCACCATCGCCTACAACACCAACCTCGTCAAGGCAAACGAGGTACCCGACACCTACGAGGACCTGCTTCACCCGCGCTTTGCGGGCCGCGTCGGGATCGAAGCGAGCGACGTCGACTGGTTCGGCGCCATGGTCAAGTCGATGGGCGAGGAGAAGGGCCTCGCATTCTTCAGGAAGCTCGCCGCCGCGAAACCCGAAATACGCAGCGGCCA
>Ga0193745_1000166_pt1 | contig 11715 bp, 9 predicted proteins | sample L1a2metaG_FD_145899 | JGI IMG/M metagenome (GOLD analysis project Ga0193745, IMG submission 145899) | Soil microbial communities from a riparian zone of the East river system, Colorado, United States - L1a2 | ecosystem: Environmental > Terrestrial > Soil > Riparian zone | place: USA: East River... | reverse complement strand
GCCACGAATACATCTTTCACTTCACCAAGACCGGTCGCGTGGAGATTGACCGACTCGCCCTCGGAGTTCCCTATCAGGACAAAAGCAATATTTCTCGCTGGTCTCACACGCGCGGGAGCGATCTGCGCTGCCGCGGCAACACGTGGTTCATTCCTTATCAAACAATTCAGAGCCGCGCAAAAGAGCGACCACATCCGGCGACGTTCCCAGTGCAATTAGCCGAATCGTGCACCAAGCTGCACGGCGTTTCCCGCGTTCAGACGATGCTCGATCCGTTCCTCGGAATCGGAAATTCGGCCGTCGCCGCGCAACGCTGTGGCGTGAAAAACTTTATCGGGTTTGAGATTGACGCGACCTATCTCGCCGAGGCGAAACGACGCCTTGCTTTGTAGGGGAAGCAGTTTGCTTCCCACCGGAGTCAACGGCGTCTCCTACAACAGCCGACCGTCCTTCTTCGAGGCGCTCGAGGGCTGCTGAAATTTGTCTAGCGACTTCACCAGATTCCCCGGAAGTGGCCGAACACGATCGAAAATGCGCGCGGCAAGCGGTTTCGCCGTCGTATATCCCGCGGCAAACATTTCCAAGCGCGCGTCGAGATTGTCGATGTAATGGAGCGCCATCGCTTCCGGCGTTTTCGGGCTCACTGGCGAACCGAATTGGGGCTCGCCATGATGTGCGCCGATAAGATGGAGCAAATGTAGTCGCACATCTTCGGATGGCGGTATGAAATTCTTCCAAGCCTCGGCGTTCTCGGCGCTCAACTTTCGCCAAAGCGAATTGACCAGCTCGAGGCCGATCGAGATGTGGCCCATCAATTCGCCGCGCTCGTCGTAACTCATGGTGAACCCTGCTTCCGGCAATTGGTTCTCCCAAAGTTTCCCCGAGTCATGGAAGAGAATTCCGGCGACCAAAAGATCGACATTCAACTGTGGATAAAGCGGCGCGATCTCCAAGGCGAGCCGCATCATTTGCGCGGTGTGCTCCACCAATCCGCCACGTCGTGCGTGATGATAATTGCGGGCGGCGGCGGTGCGACGAAAGCGGTCGCCCCACTCTTTTAAGAACGCTTCGCCCAACGCACGCAGGCGAGGATCGACAATCGACTTCACAGTCTGGGCGATGAAATCCGAATCGGCCTTTTGTTTGGCCCGCAGATCCGGCGGCCCTTCGAGGAGCGCGGCCTTTTCCTCTGGCGTGAGCGGACGAACCGTCCATTTCTGTGCTTCGAGTCCATATTGCGAATGCGTGTGGAATTCCGCGGGAAGCTCGACAAAACTTTCCGCGCTCATTTCGCTGCACGCTTTGTAAGCAGGATGATCGCTCCAGACCCGCAACGTCATCCGATCGCACGCATCGGCCAAACTCAGCTCGCAATACGGCTTTTGTTCGCGGGTGAGTTTCGCCGTCGCATTCTCTACTTGCACATGCACGCGCGCATTCACCGGGCCGCTTTGGGCAGCCCGGCGGATTTCAGTGAGCGTCATCAAATCCATGACTCAATCTATCATTCTTTTTTCAAGACCGGCGTAAGCATCGACGCGCCGGTCGCGCAGAAACGGCCAATGCGTCCGATGCTCGTTAACCCGGTCCCATTCCACGTCGCCAATTACAATCTCTTCTCGATCCATCGAACCCTTGGCAATGACTTCGCCGTCGGGACCGCAGATAAAACTTTGTCCCCAAAACTCAATTCCATCGCTTCTGCCACTTGCAGCAAGTGGCGGGACTTCATGGCCGATGCGGTTCGCCGCCGCAACGTAGCAGCCGTTTGCGATGGCGTGGCTGCGCTGAATCGTCTCCCATGCGGAATATTGGGCCGCACCGAATTTCTTTTTTTCCGAGGGATGCCAGCCGATGGCTGTCGGATAAAAAATGATTTCCGCGCCGCGCAATGCCGTTAACCGCGCCGCTTCCGGATACCATTGGTCCCAGCAAACGCAGACGCCAATCTTTCCTTGTGCTGTTGGCCACGCCTGAAATCCGAGATCGCCCGGCGTGAAGTAAAATTTCTCGTGATAGAGAGGATCATCGGGAATATGCATCTTGCGATATTTGCCGAGCAATTTTCCGTCGGCGTCGATGATCGCTGCGGTGTTGTGATATATGCCCGCGCTGCGTTTCTCGAAGAGCGATGCGATGATCACGATGCCAAGCTCACGCGCGAGTTCGCCAAGGACGGATGTCGACTTTCCTGGGATCGTTTCCGCGAGGTCGAAATTCTTGTGGTCTTCGGTCTGGCAAAAATATTGCGATCGGAAGAGTTCCGGCAAACAAACGATCTGCGCGCCTTTCTTCGTCGCGTCCCGAATGAATTGAATCGCGCGTTTAAAATTCTCTTCCGGCTCCGGGCCGCACCGCATCTGGATGAGCGCGATCTTTGTCATTTGCGGCTTCACCATTCAGGAATAAACCACGAAGGACACGAAGTTCACGAAGATGTAACTCATTTTGCCCTTCGTGATCTTCGTGGCAAAAGATTACTGGATCGAATTCGCCGGCACGATCTTGATGCTCTCGATCACGATGCGCTTAGTCGGCTTGCTCATTTCGCCAGCGCTGTTTCGTGTTACAGGCGCCTCGCCAATCTTATCCAGAACATCGTTGCCTTTGCTCAGCTTTCCGAACGTCGTGTATTGGTGGTCGAGTCGCGTCACCGGCGCTAGGCAAATGAAGAATTGGGAACCGGCCGAATCCGGATTGGGCTCGCGTGCCATTGAGACGACGCCGCGCTCGTGCGAGTGATTGTTGAATTCCGCTTTGATTTTGTAGCCGGGTCCTCCTTCGCCGTACTTATTTTCCTTGGCTGGATCTTTCGAATTTGGGTCGCCACCCTGAATCATGAATCCCTTGACGACGCGGTGGAAAATTGTGCTGTCGTAAAAACCCGAACGCGCCAGTTTTTTAAAGTTCTCAATCGTATTCGGAGCTGCGTCGTTCCAAAACCGCACGACCATATCGCCTTCGCTCGTTCTAATCACCGCGACTTCGTTGGATGCATTCATCGTAGGATTCTCCGCCTTCTTTTCGTCAGCGGCAAAAGCCGCTGACCCCAGCAACATCGCCACCGCGAAGATCGACAATTTCATGATCGACCACTGACACGGATGCAAAAGTAGCGCAAGCCTCTGGCTAGCAAGCTAAGAAGAAAGCAACTTGGGAAGCTTGCGTTACTTTTCGGCGTGGTATTCCTGTAAACTGCGCACGCTCACCTTGCGCTTTTGCAACGAGCGGATTCCGTTCGCGCTCGCCAGGGCTGCGCGCACCGTTGTCATGATCGGAATCCGTTGCGCGAGAGAGGCATTACGAATGCGCACTTCGTCCTCGCGCGGAATTTTTCCACTCGGGGTGTTGATGATGAAATTGATGTCGCCGTTTTTTACCCGGTCGAGAACGTTCGGGCGGCCCTCCCGCAGCTTGAAAACTTTCCTCACTGGAATTTTCGCCGCTGCCAACATCTCAAATGTTCCGGCCGTGGCAATGATTCCGAACCCGAGCTTCACAAATTCACGCACGACCGGCACAACAGCCTCCTTGTCGGCATCCTTCACACTGACGAAGACGTTTCCGCTGATGGGCAAGGGCGGCGGGGCGGCCATCTGTGATTTTGCATACGCGAGGCCAAGATCGACATCTATCCCCATTACTTCACCGGTCGATTTCATTTCGGGGCCGAGCGAAATATCGATGCCCTCGTAACGTAGAAATGGGAAGACTGCTTCCTTCACTGAATAATGCTTCGGCACGATTTCCCTGGTAAATCCGAGCTCACGCAGGGACTTTCCGGTCATAACCTTTGCTGCGAGTTTCGCCAGCGGGACGCCGATCGCCTTGCTTACGAACGGAACGGTGCGGGACGCGCGCGGATTAACTTCAAGAACGTAAACGTCCTGGCCTTTCACGGCGAATTGCACATTCATCAGGCCGCGCACCTTCAATTCGCGAGCCATTGCTTTTGTTGCTGCGGAAATCTCATCGAGGACTTCTTGCGGCAATGAGAACGTCGGGATCACGCAGGCACTGTCGCCGCTGTGGATGCCGGCCTCCTCGATGTGTTCCATGATTGCGCCGATCACGGTTGTTTCGCCATCGGAAATGCAATCGACATCAACTTCGATCGCATCTTCGAGAAAACGGTCAACGAGTACCGGCCGGTCCGGTGTCACCTCGATTGCACTAGTCATGTAACGCCGAAGATCTTCCTCGTTGTAGACAAGCTCCATGGCGCGCCCGCCCAGCACGAATGAAGGCCGCACCAGAACCGGATAACCAATTTTGTTCGCAATTGTGGCCGCTTCGTCGGTAGTCACGGCCGAGCCGCTCGGGGTCTGGCGCAAGCCCAGTTTATCGAGCATCGCCGCGAATAATTGTCGATCTTCCGCAGTCTCGATGCTTTCCGGTTGTGTCCCAAGGATCGGAACGCCGGCCGCCTTTAATCCATTCGCGAGATTAAGCGGGGTTTGACCGCCGAACTGGACGAACACGCCTTCCGGTTTTTCCTGATCGGAAATATTGAGCACGTCTTCGAGGGTGAGCGGCTCGAAATAAAGTTTGTCGCTTGTGTCGTAATCAGTCGAAACCGTTTCCGGATTCGAGTTGACCATGATTGTTTCAAACTCGAGCTCGCGCAGCGCGAAGGCCGCGTGCACGCAGCAGTAATCGAACTCGATTCCCTGTCCGATCCGGTTCGGCCCGCCGCCCAGGATCATGATCTTGCGTTTGCCACTCTCGCGCCGCTCATTCTCATCGCCGTAGGTCGAATAGTAATACGGGGTGTAGGCTTCGAATTCCGCCGCGCATGTATCGACGAGGCGATAAGTCGGAAGAATGCCAGAGGATTTTCGTCGCACCCGAATGGTTTCCTCCGAGGAACCACATGCGATAGCGAGTTGCCGATCCGAAAACCCAAGCTTCTTTGCCCGGAGAAGCTCAGGCATCCTGCCTGATTGGTCGCGCAGGCTTCCAGCCTGCGTTCGCCACGTCTGCGCTTCCGCCACGATCTGCTGCACGTTCCGCAAAAACCACTTGTCGATCTTCGTGAGTTCGAACACCTCGTCGGTCGACATGCCATCCTGAAACGCTTGAGCGAGATGAAAAATGCGTTCGGCGTTTGGAGTTGAAAGTTTCAGACGCAGCGTTTCCGGATTAACAGATCGGTCTGCGCCGTCACCGCACAGGCCGAAGCGTTTTATCTCCAAACTGCGCAGCGCCTTTTGCAACGCTTCCTTGAACGTGCGGCCAATCGCCATCGCTTCGCCCACGCTTTTCATCCGCGTCGTCAGCGTCGCGTCCGCTTGCGGAAATTTTTCGAACGTGAAACGCGGGACTTTTACGACGCAGTAATCAATGGTTGGCTCGAAACAAGCGGGCGTCTCGCGTGTAATGTCGTTTTTGATTTCGTCGAGCGTGTAACCGACCGCGAGTTTGGCCGCGATTTTTGCAATTGGGAATCCGGTCGCTTTGGATGCCAGCGCGCTCGAACGCGACACGCGCGGATTCATCTCGATCACAACCATGCGCCCGTTCGCCGGATTAACGGCGAATTGAATGTTCGATCCACCGGTCTCGACCCCGATCTCGCGAATGACCGCGAATGCGGCGTCACGCATCATCTGGTATTCTTTGTCGGTCAGCGTTTGCGTAGGCGCGACCGTAATCGAGTCCCCGGTATGCACGCCCATCGGATCGAAGTTCTCGATGGAACAAACGACCACACAGTTATCCATCCGGTCGCGCATCACTTCCATCTCGAATTCTTTCCAGCCGACGAGTGATTCATCGATCAACACTTCACTGACTGGCGACAGGTCGAGACCGCGCGCTGCGATCTCATCGAGTTCGTCGCGATTGTAGGCAATCCCGCCGCCCATGCCGCCAAGCGTGAACGCGGGGCGAACAATGAGCGGAAACGTCCCGATTTCGTCGGCTACGCGGTTTGCGTCAACAAGCGAATGCGCCACGCCAGAGCGCGGCACCTCTAAGCCGATGCGCAACATTGCTTCCTTGAACAGTTGCCGATCTTCGCCCTTGGCGATCGCCTGCGCGTTTGCGCCGATCAATTTCACGCCGTGTCGTGCGAGTGCGCCGTTGCGATTCAACTCCATCGCCGCATTCAGCGCGGTCTGGCCGCCCATGGTTGGCAAAATCGCGTCTGGTTTTTCGCGTTCCATGATCGCCTCGATCACTTCAGCAGTGATCGGCTCGATGTAAGTGCGATCGGCAAACTCGGGATCGGTCATGATCGTCGCCGGGTTCGAGTTCACGAGCACGACCTGATAACCTTCTTCGCGCAGGGCCTTGCAGGCTTGCACGCCCGAATAATCAAATTCGCAGCCCTGCCCGATCACGATTGGACCGGAGCCGATGAGCAGGATTTTCTTGAGATCGTTATTCCGCGGCATCTGCGCGCGGGGATGATAAATCAAATCAGCCGAACTTCACGCGCGAATCTAAAATCGGGGCACGGCCGAGGACCGCCGTGCCCCGACATTATGCGACCTGTGCCATGCGCTGCCGATCTTGTGTCATGTCGAGCGAGAGCCTTGCCCTGAGCGAAGTCGAACTGGAATGACAAAAGGCTGCTACGCCACCTCTGCCTGCGCCATACGTTGTCGATCCAGGTAAACCTTGCAGATGCTTTTGATGCGCGTGAGCACGTAATAAATCGTCTGGCTGCGGATGCGGACCAGTTCCGCGCCGACGATGCGCGTGACGAAATCGCTCGGCAGATCGAGAATCTCCTGGGGCGTGCAACCCTCCAGGCCTTTGCAAAGGACAGCCGTCATCGCACGGGTAAGCGTTTGCACTTCGGGCCCCAGCGTCATGCGGATGTGCGCCTTTCCGTTTTCATCGACATGCAGATAAACGCCAACCGTGTCCATGCATTCTTCATCCTTACGAACATCGACAAGATTAAAATTCTCACCTGCGCGCGGCTCCTGCTTCTTCGCGTTGTCGGCGTAGGAAACGAGCGTCTCGCGCCGCTCATCTTCCGGCAGCGACTCGAAAAGATCGATGATTTTGTTGAGCTTTTGCGGATATGTTCCGTCGGAACGGATTTCGACGGCACCCGACTCATCTAATTTACCGCAACCTTTGCTCATCTCCGGATTAAGCGCCCTTTTCGATTGGAGCGCCAACTTTGTTGCCCCATTCGGTCCATGATCCGTCGTAATTGCGCACGTTATCGAGTCCGAGCAGATAGGTGAGCACAAACCAGGTGTGACTAGAACGTTCGCCGATCCGGCAATAAACAACCGTGTCTGTGTCCGGGCTCACGCCACATTGATCGAGATAAATTTTCGCCAGTTCGGATGCTGGCTTAAACGTGGCGTCATCATTGGTCGCGGTTTTCCACGGCATGCTTTTCGCACCGGGAATATGACCGCCGCGCAGGACCCCTTCCTGCGGATATTCCGGCATGTGCGTGATCTCGCCTTTGTATTCGCCCGGTGAACGCACATCGATCAACGGCTTGCCTGCCTTGCTTTGCGCAAGCGCTTCATCAGCAAACGCGCGAATCTCTTTGTCGAAGCGTTTTTTCGACACCGGATAATTCGTCTTCGAGTATTTCGGAACGTCGCGCATCATCGGCCGGCCTTCTGCTTTCCACTTGTCGCGGCCGCCATTCAAGATTTTCACCTTTTGGTGACCGAACAAGCGGAAGGCCCAGACCGCGTAGCACGCCCACCAGTTCGCCTTGTCCCCATAGAAAATGCAGGTCGTGTCCGGTGTGATGCCGTTGCGGCTGCACAGTTCGGCGAATTTTTCCGGCGAAATGTAGTCGCGGATTACCGGGTCCTGCAGATCGGCCCGCCAATCGATGTGCACCGCGCCTGGAATGTGACCGGTATCGTAAAGCAGGACGTCTTCGTTCGACTCGACGATGCGCATGCCGTCGTCCTTGAGATGGTTCTCCAGCCAATCGGTTTCGACCAAAGCTTCCGGATGAGCGTATTGCGTGGGGTGTGTAGCCATAAGACCAAAAATTTCAATCCGGTTTGCAATCAGAGCAAGGAGATTCGAACCGCCCACAGCAGGTGTCTGGCCGGGCTTCGGCCGGTCTAGTCTGTGCTGTACTTCGCGAGTTTCACCTGGTTCCGAACCGCGGTGAAAATTTTGCGAATGCCGACCTCATTCGCGATGTTGGCCACGAACGCAGGAAGTTTTCCGCCGCCATCAGTGTAAATACAATAAGTCGCGCGAGTCTTAATCGCGCCGGCCGGTTCCAATAGCCATCTGCCTTCGTTCACCTTAACGCGCAACACACCCGGCTTTTCACCGGGACCAGATGCGTTCGCCGGCTCCCATTGATCAAGAAAAACGGGTCCGCCCTGCGCGGGCCACGACTTCTTCCAAATCCGCAGAGTATAATCGCGGTCGCTGACAACTTTTGGTGAAAGTCGCTGATAACTATAAATCGAATCGCCCTCTCGCTTGATCAGCCGGCACTCCGCCGTGTAGGGCATGAACTTGGGATAACTTTCCAAGTCATCGAGCACCTTATGCACAGCGCGGGAAGAGGCGTCGATTTCGCCTACCGCTTTGAATTCCTTCAGCGATGAACCGGCTCGCACACGGCTGGAGAAAGAGATGCCACCAGTTTCCTTAACAAACTTCCATCCATCATTCGGATCGGGCGATTGGATGAACTCGTCCGCAAAGATCGACAATGGCAACGTTCCGCCGAGAAAGAGGAAAAGCGCTGCTAACCGTCGCCACTCCATTTTACAATTTAGCGAATTGTCTCAGTGACGCCATCGGACAACCGTACGGCGCGAAAAACCCCTAGCGCGTCTCACTCAGTAACTCTTGCGCAGGATAAAGCACGCCATTCTTCATCACGCTGTCTATGTCGGATCCATGCGCGATGTCGTCGAGCGGATTCGATTTCAGAATCACAAGATCGGCGAAATTTCCTTTGTCGATGGAGCCGATGTGCCCACCGATGTCGCCGCCGAAGAGTTTGGCGGCATTAGCCGTCGCACATTGCAGAATCTGCATCGACGTGAGGCCGGCTTCCTTCATTAACTGAAACTCCCGGAACAAAGCCGGTCCGTGAATGGTGCCGATGTTTCCAGCGTCGGTGCCCGCAGCGATGGTGATGCCTGCATCTTCAAGTGTTTTCAAATTTTTCAGCGCCACATCGTAAATCTTTTTGATGCGGTCGAGCGTGTCGTCGGGCTTCGCCAGCGCTGTCTTGATCCGGTCGGGCAATTGATCCGGCGGAATTTTCGTCACGTCGAGCGTAGCGATCACTTCCGGATTACCCCACCCTTTTTCTTCCGGCGTGAGATTTAACCTGTTTGCAAACGCGCGCCCGTAACGCTCGAAGACCACGAGCGTCGGACACAGAATTATGCGATGATCTTTCAGCAACTTCACAAATGCGGCATCAACTTCCTTGTCGATGATGCTGTGCACGAGAACGTCCGCGCCTTCTTCAATTGCGGCGCGCGCAGTGTCCAGTTCGGTCGCGTGAACGGCGACACGAATCTTCCGTGCGTGACTTTCTTCGACCGTCGCGCGGACAATCGGTCGAAAGCTGTCGACCGGATGATCCTTATCCACAATGTACCAAATCTTCACCAGGTCGGGATTTTGCGCGGCGAGCTTGCGCACGAACTCGCGGGCTTGATCCGGCGTGTCGATCTTGACGATAGGCGGATCGCCGAGATCGAGCTGCGGTCGCGAGACACTTGAGATCAACGGCCCGGCAACGGCGACGCGCGGCGCTTTCGCGGTTGCGTTTGCAATTTTGCGAACCTCGAAATTCCAAAATGGCCCACCGACATCAACAACGGACGTGATTCCGCTACGCAAATAGCGCTCGAATGTGTCTGGCAAATTGCGTTTGATCCACGCGACTTCCTCCGCGTACGGCCGAACTTTGGTTAGATCGACAACGTCAGGTCGCGTGAACAGATCGCCGGACTGGAAGAAATGCACGTGCGTGTCGATATAGCCGGGCAAAATGAAGTTGCCTTTGCAATCGATCCACTTTGAACCGGTGGGCACGGCCATGTCCTTTCGCGTCCCGACGGCGCTGATGCGATCGCCATCGATGACGACGACGCTGTTTTCGAGGACTTGAGGCGTTGCAGGATTAATCAACGTTCCGCCAACAAGCGCGACTTTCTCGGCGCGCGCAGCCAGCGCGAAGATCGAGAATGCAAAAGCGAATGCGATTCTAAGTTTCATAGCAAGAGATTCCTTGGCAGAATAAAAAATGAACAGGTGATTAACGTAGCGTTAGCGTCAGATCTTTCCCTCTACTAGAGCCGCTGCTTCGCGATCGATCGCAGCGTAATCGGGCTTGCGCGGTCGCAAGTAAAATTCATCGACGACAATCTGGGTAAGCGCGGCAGCAGGCACGGCGAGAACCACTCCGAGGAGCCCGAACATTGTCCCGGTTGCGAGTGTGAAGAACAAGATGTTGACCGGGTGCAATCGCATCTCTTTGCCGAGCACGCCCGGAACAAGGAGGTTTAGTTCGATCTGATAAACCAGCACGATAACACCGAGCGCGAGCCAGAATTTTGTTGCGCCCATGCTCAACGCAACAAGCAGGATCGGAATGGAAACGAGAAACGCACCGATGTTCGGAAGGAACTCACCGAAAAATGCAAACACGCCGAACATAAGTGCCGGCTGCACGCCGACCAACCAAAGCAATACACCTATGGAAAGGCCGGTGATTACACCGTTGATGGCGACGCCCCGCGCCCATGCAATCATTTGTCGCATGAGTCGCGCGAGTGTGCGGTGGGCTTGTTCGCGATAACGATCGGGCGCGAGCGCGAGATACCCGGCGACCAGCGGTTGCGGGTTGGCCAGTACGAAAATGAGCAATAGAACCGCGAACACGGCACTGACGAGGCCGCCGACCAAACCGATTGTCGATCTTAGCAGGATGTTCCCGAGTGTTCCGGCGGTCGCGCCGACTCTCCCAGCGATTTCATCCGTACGGGGCAGCGCTTCGCGAACCGCTGGATAATTTTGCGCCAGCGACTCAATGCGGGTACGAATGCCCTGCCAGACCGTTGGCGCGTTATGGACCAGTTCCTGGCTTTGTCTGGCGAGTGGCGGAATTGCAAAGAGGACGATTGTCCCCGCCACAGCAAGAAGTGCGAGCATCAGCAGCACCACACTTGCGAGGCGCGGAACGTGATGCTTCTGCAACCAGACGACGATCGGGTTAAGAACCATGGCGAGGAGAAAAACGATCGCGAAGAGCAACACCACAGATTGAAGCGAGCGCAAAACGAACCACGCGATAACGAGCAAAAAGATGAGCCAGACGATACGCCGCGCGCCGTAATAGCTCAGCGGAGCCTCTTGATTGTGCTGAGCGGACTCTTTCATGAAGCGCAATGTGTCTGCTACGACGCGCGGTATCCGGAATTATAACCAAAACCGCTCGAAGTTAGGACAACCGAGGACTGCCTGAAGTCAGGCTCCGCGTCAAGCTTCGCTCACAAGCATCCAAACAGAGAGAATTCACCGCGGATTGAACGAAAACCTTGCAAAGGGCCACCGTTTGCGGTGTTTCCTTTGCGTGCTTCGTGCGAGGCGTTACCTTGCGCGCGTGTCATTCAACCATTTCGAACTGTCACCGGAAGTCGTCCGCGGCACCCAGGCAATGGGGTTCATCGAGCCAACGCCGATTCAGCTTCGCGCCTTTCCGATCATTCTTGCAGGCAAGGATTTAATCGGCAC
>Ga0193745_1000165_pt1 | contig 11797 bp, 5 predicted proteins | sample L1a2metaG_FD_145899 | JGI IMG/M metagenome (GOLD analysis project Ga0193745, IMG submission 145899) | Soil microbial communities from a riparian zone of the East river system, Colorado, United States - L1a2 | ecosystem: Environmental > Terrestrial > Soil > Riparian zone | place: USA: East River... | reverse complement strand
GATTGCTCCCCACGGGGCATCAGTCGCTCGGCACGCGGCTGGATATCCGCCACTTCGCCGCAACGCCGGTGGGAATGCGCGTTCGCGCCGAGGTCGAGGTCGTGAAGGTCGAGGGTCGCGCCGTGACGTTCCGCGTCGCGGTGGCGGACGAAAAGGAACCGATCGGCGACGGCACGCACGAGCGCATGGTCGTCAACGTGGCACGATTCGACGTGCGCGTGCAGGACAAGGTCGCGATGGTGCGCGGCCGGACCTGAGGCGGGGTTCAACCCCGGGAGCTGTCCAAGTTCGGCGCAATGCACCGCAGGAAACAGCGCGGCCCTAGGCGAGCGCCCGCGAGGCGATCTCGAGCACGCCTTTCGAGATGCCCTTCGCCGCATGGATGCGCTCGAGCGCCGCTCGGGCGTGCGCCTGGCGCCCGGCGTCGAACTTTTTCCAGCGGTCGAAGCCGCGCGCCATGCGCGCCGCGACCTGCGGGTTGATCGCGTCGAGCGCGATCACCTGCTCGGCGAGGAACGCATGGCCCGAGCCATCAGCCGCGTGGAAGCGCACCTGGTTGCCGCGGAATCCGCCGATCAACGCGTAGACCTTGTTGGGATTCCTGATGCTGAACGCCGGATGCGTCATCAGGCGTTTCACGTCGGCGAGCGCCGAAGGCAGGCGGGTCGTCGATTGCACCGCGAGCCACTTGTCCACCACCAGCGGCTCGTTCTTCCACTTGTCGTAGAAGGCATCCAGCGCCCGCGCCCGCTCGGGACAGTCGCAATCGGCGAGCAGGCAAAGCGCTGCGAGCGCATCGGTCATGTTGTCCGCGGCCTCGAACTGTTTCATGCACAGCGCGCGCGCACCGGCATCGTCGAGCTCCATGAGAAGCCCGAGCGCTGAGTTCTTGAGCGCGCGCCCGCCGGCGGAGACTGCATCTGGCGAGTAGGGACCCGCGCCCCTGTGCGCGCGGTAGACCGCGAGCAATTCCTCCTTCAGCGCGGCGGCGAGCCGCCGCCTGAGCTCGTCGCGTACCGCATGGATCGCGTCCGGATCGACGACCTGCATCTGCTCGGCGACGTAGCTTTCCGAAGGCAGCGCGAGCATTTCGGCCGCAAATGCGGGATCCTTCGATGAATCCGCCACCACGCGCTTGGCTGCGTCGGCGAAAGCACGCGGCAACTCGAGGGCGCCGCCGCCCTGCGCCGCCGCGATCCCGCGCAGCATGATGCCGAGCGCCAGGCGCTGGCCCGCCTCCCAGCGGTTGAAGGCGTCGGAATCGTGCGCCATGAGATGCGTGAGCTCGGCCTCCGTGTAATCGTGCTTTACGATCACCGGAGCGGAAAAATCGCGCAGCAGGGATGGCACGGGTTTCGCCCCGACATTTTCGAATACGAAGCGCTCCTCCGGCTGCTTCATCGACAGCACGCGCGTGCCTTCGGCGAGCAGATCGCGTCCGTCCGGTCCGACCAACCCTACCGCGACCGGGATGTGGAAGGGCAGCTTCGTTCCCTGTCCCGGCGTAGGCGGGCAGGATTGCTTCACGGACAACACGTAGCGCCGCGCCGCCGCGTCATGCTCGCCCTTGATTTCGAGGATGGGCGTGCCCGCCTGGTCGTACCAGCGCATGAACTGCGAGAGGTCGGCGCTCGCGGCATCGGCCATCGCCCGCACGAAATCGTCGCAGGTCACCGCCTGCCCGTCGTGGCGCGCAAAGTACAGGTCCATGCCCTTGCGGAAATTCCGCTCGCCGATCAGCGTTCGGATCATGCGCACGACTTCCGCGCCCTTCTCGTAGACGGTGCTCGTGTAGAAATTGTTGATCTCCATGTAGGAGGCCGGCCGCACCGGATGCGCCATCGGCCCCGCGTCCTCGGCGAACTGCGCGCCACGCAGGCCGCGCACCTCGCGGATGCGCTCGACAGCGCGCGAGTACATGTCCGCGCCGAACTCCTGGTCGCGGAACACGGTGAGCCCTTCCTTGAGCGACAACTGGAACCAGTCGCGGCAGGTGACGCGGTTGCCGGTCCAATTGTGAAAATACTCGTGCGCGATCACGCGGTCGATGGCGAGGTAGTCGCCGTCGGTGGCGGTGTCCGGCCGCGCGAGCACGTACTTGGTGTTGAAGACGTTGAGTCCCTTGTTTTCCATCGCCCCCATGTTGAAGTCGCCCACGGCGACGATCGAGTAATTGTCGAGGTCGACTTCGAGGCCGAACTTGTCCTCATCCCACTTCATGGATTTCTTCAACGCCTGCATGGCGAAGCCGCACTGGTCGAGCTTGCCTTGATCGACGTAGATCGCGAGGCGCACGCGCCGGCCCGAGCGCGTGACGAACCGGTCTTCGAGCTTGTCCAGCTTCGCCGCGACCATGGCGAAGAGATAGGAAGGTTTGGGGAAAGGATCGTGCCACTTCACCCACTGCCGGCCACCGGCTTCGTCGCCGCCTGCGACAAGGTTGCCGTTCGACAGGAGCACGGGATACTTTTCGCGGTCGGCGTGGATCGTCACCGAATACTTCGCCATCACGTCGGGCCGATCGATGAAGTACGTGATTCGCCGGAAGCCTTCCGCCTCGCACTGGGTGAAGAACCCGTTCTCCGCCGCGTACAGGCCCGTGAGCTGGGTGTTCTTGCGCGGGGCGATCCTGCATGCGGTTTCCAGAACGAAGCGCGGCGGTGCCTTCGCGATGGTGAGATGCGTGTCTCCGAGCGTGTAATCGCCGGCGGCGAGCTTCGTGCCGTCGAGCTTCGCCCACTCGAATTCGAGCTCCTCCCCGTCGAGCACCAGCGGTGCGTTCGAATCCCTCGACCCCGGATTGCGCGAGCCCTCGAAGCGGGAGCGGACGCTTGCGTGATGCTCGAACAACTCGATGTCGAGATCGACGGTCTCGATCAGAAAAGCGGGCGGGGCGTAGTCCTTCAGGCGGATTGGAACGGGAGCGGGATCACGCATCGGTGCTGCTTTCCTGTCATGCGTCCGGAAGCGGGATGAACTCGTCTTCCCCCGGAACCCGCGGGAAACGCTGCTCGCGCCAGCGGAGCTTCGCCTCCTCCAGGAGCTCGCGCGAGCTCGCGACGAAATTCCACCATATCAGGCGCTCGCCGTCCATTTTTTCCCCGCCGATCAGCATCAGGCGGGCGCGCGTCAGCGCCTTCACTTCAACGGCCTCGCGATGCTCCAGGACCGCCATATGCTGCGGCGGGAGAGGCGTCCCGGCCACGGTCACGTCCCCTTCCAGCGCGTAGACGGCCCGCTCTTCGTGCCCGGCCTCGAGCTCGAAGGCGCGGCCCGCGTCGATCTCGACGCCGACGAAGAGCGTTTGGGTGAACACGGGTGCGGGCGAGCGCTTGCCGAAGGCGCTGCCCGCCACGACACGCAGCTCCACGCCGGGGGCTGAAATCCGCGGCAGCGTCGCCTTGGGGTGATGGCTGAACGCGGGATCGGCGAGCTCGTTCCTTTTCGGGAGCGCGACCCAGGTTTGCAGGCCCTGCAGGCGCGCGCCGGTGCGGCGCAGCTCCGGCGCGGTGCGCTCCGAATGAACTATGCCGTGCCCCGCGGTCATCCAGTTGACGTCGCCCGGAGCGATCGCCTGCACGGTGCCGAGGCTGTCACGGTGCAGGATTTCGCCATCGAACAGATAGGTAACCGTCGCCAGGCCGATGTGCGGGTGCGGGCGCACGTCGATGCCGGTGCCCGGCGCGAAATCCGCCGGCCCCATGTGATCGAAAAAGATGAACGGGCCGACCATGCGGTGCGGCATCCCCGGGAGCACCCTCCGTACCGAAAACCCGCCGAGGTCGCGGGTGTGGGGTTTGAGCAGGGAAAGGGCGCTTGCGCTCATGCGGTGCCGCGGACAAAGCGGCGATGATACGCCTCCCGGCACCGGAGCGCGCGCTTGCTTCAGGCGAGGCTGCGGTTTTCCCTCAGCATCTTTGCGCACTCCTCGGCCGTCGTCGGAACCGAGAAATAATAGCCCTGGATCTCGTCGCAGCCGTTCGCGGCGAGCAGCTCGAGCTGCTCCTGCGTTTCCACGCCCTCGGCCACGACCTTGAGCTTGAGGCTGTGCGCGAGGCCGATGATGGCGAGCGTGATCATCGCGTCCTCCGGGTCGGTCGTGATGTCGCGAATGAAGGAGTGGTCGATCTTGAGCGCGTCGATCGGAAAGCGCTTCAGGTACGCGAGGCTCGAATAGCCCGTGCCGAAATCGTCGACCGAGATCTTCACGCCCGAGTCTTTCAGGCCGCGCAGCGTGCGGGCAGCGCCCTCCGGATCGCTCATCAGGAGAGACTCGGTGAGCTCGAACTGGACGAGCGAAGGATCGATGCCCGCTTCCCGCAGGATGTGCCTGACGATGGACTCGAAATCCTTCTGCTGGAACTGGCGCGCGGAGAGGTTCACCGTCACCGGCTTGACCGCGAGCCCGTCCCGCCGCCATGCCTGAATCTGCTCGCACACTTCGCGCAACACCCGTTCGCCCACCGGCACGATCAGGCCCGTGTCCTCCAGAACCGAAACGAATTCCCCCGGCAGGACCAGACCCCTCTCGGGATGCTGCCAGCGCAGCAGCGCCTCGAAACCGCAGATGAGGCGGCTCTTCAGCTCCACTTTTGGCTGGTAGTGGAGGAGGAACTCCTTGTTATCGATGGCCCGGCGCAGCGCCGCATCCATCTGCACGCGCGCGAGCGCCCGCTCGTTCATCTCGCGGGTGAAGTACTGGTAGGTATTGCGGCCCTGTTCCTTGGCGCGATACATGGCGGTGTCGGCATTCATGACCAGCGCTTCGGGGTTGTCGCCGTCGGCCGGGAACAGCGTGATGCCGATGCTCGCGCTGACGTAGGTGTCGTGCGCATCGAGCTTGAACGGCAGGGCCAGAGCGTCCAGGATTTTTTGTGCGACGACGCCCGCGTCCCCCGGTTTCGAAAGCTCGGACACGATGGCGCCGAATTCGTCCCCGCCGAACCGGCCCACCGTATCGCCGCTGCGCACGCATTGTGAAAGCCGGGTCGCCGCTTGCTTGAGCAGCTTGTCGCCGGCGCTGTGCCCCTGTGTGTCGTTCACCAGCTTGAAGCGGTCCAGGTCGATGAAGAGCACCGCCATGGGTTCCCCGCTGCGCCGTGCGTGCGCCACGGTTTTCAGCAGGCGGTCGTGAAACAGGTGCCGGTTGGGCAGCCCGGTGAGAGAGTCGAATTGCGCGAGGCGCTCGAGGCGCTCTTCCGCGCTCCTGCGCTCGATCGCGACCGCCAGTATGTTCGCCACGCTCTGCAGGAAACTTGCCTCGTCCTGGCCGAAGTGGCGCTCCGTGCGAGTGTGCGCGCTGAGTATTCCGAACGTTCCGGCCGTTCCGAATATGGGGACCTGGATGCCGCTGCGCACGCCCAGCCGGACCAGCGGGGAATCCGAAAATCGCCCGTCCTTGGCCAGATCGTCGATGATGAGGGGCTCGCGGCGCGACAGCACGAATTCCAGGCGGCCCCCCGGGCGGATGGGCACCGTCCGGCGCGCCATCATCTCGCTCGGCCAGCCCGACGCCGCCTTGATCAGTAGCTGTTTGGCGCTTGCATCGAGCTCGAGCACGTTGCAGTAATCCGCCGCGAGCGCCACGGTGACGAGCTCCACGGCGCGGCTCAGCACGTCTTCGACGTCGGAGCTCGCGAACGCCTGCTGGCCGAACTCGGCGATGAGGCGCTGCCGCAGGGCCTGGTTGTGGATTCTCTCCTCGGCCTCTTTGCGCGAGCTGATGTCGGCCATCGCGCCGATCATGCGCACCGCCCGCCCTTCGCCGTCCAGGATCACCTGGCCGCGGTCGAGCACGTGCGCGAAACTGCCGTCATGCCGCCGGAACCGGTACTCGTCGCTCCAGCTCTGCCCGCCCGCGCCGATCACGCGATGCACGCCGGCGATGACCCGCCCCTGATCGTCGGGATGAATGCCCTCGTACCAGGATTTGACGGTGCGGTCCCCCGCTTCGCGCGGATGGCCGAATACTTTGCTGAAGTTCTCGTTCCACCAGATTTCGTCGGTGCCCAGGTTCCAGTCCCAGATCACGTCGTTGGTGGCCCGCACCGCCATGTCGAAGCGCTCGTTGCTCTTGCGCAGCGCCTCCTCCCGGGCGATGCGCTCGCGGATGTCGCGCGCCGTGGCGACGATGATCCAGCGGTCCCCCGAGCGCATCACGCGCCGCCTCGATTCGAACGGCAGCGTCGAGCCGTCCTTGCAGCGGTATTCGCTCCTCATGCCCTGCGTCGAACCGGTCGAGATCATCTCGTCGTAAACGGTCTCCAGCTCTTTCCGGGTCATGGGCAGGATGTCTTCCGGGCCCATCGCGAGAAACGCCTCGCGCGTATACCCGAGATTCCGGCAAACGGTTTCGTTCACGTCGACAAAGCGCATCGTCTCGCGATCGACGAGCAGGATCATGTCGTCCGACATGTCCATGGAAGCGCGAAAGCGCAGCAACGCTTCCTCGCTTCGCTTGCTCTCGGTGATGTCCCGGCCTATCCCGCGGTAGCCGAGGAAGCGCCCTTCGGCGTCGAAGAACGGCTTGCCGCTTATGTTGGCGATCTGCAGCTTGCCCGCGCCGTCGAGGCGGTGCCACTGCAGGTCGCGGAACGGCTGATGCGCTTCCAGCAGGGCGCGGTGCGCCGCCCAGTCGGCCTCGGTCATGTTGAGCGTGGGCAATTCCCAGCGGGCCTTTCCGATGACCGATTCAATCACGTGTCCGAGGCGCCGGTGGAGATTGTCGGAAACCATGGTGAAGCGGAAGTTCTCATCCTGCTCCCAGTACCAATCCGATGAAAGCTCGGTCAGGTTGCGGAAGCGCTCTTCGCTTTCGCGCAGCACTTCCTCGGCCTGCTTGCGCTGCACGAACTGTCCGATCTGCGCGCCGATCACGTGGATCGCCTGCATCAGGCGCTCGTCCGGCTCGCGGATTTCGCGGCTGTTGAACGCGAGTACCCCGATCGTCTTCCCCCCGGAATTCACCGGAAACACGAATGCGCCGTGGATGCCCGCTTCGACGGCGATCGCCTGCTGCCACACGCGCGGGTCCCGCGTGATGTCCGCGACCCACATCGGCTCGCCCGATTGCCACACCTTTCCGGCCAGTCCGACGCCCGGGGTGTAGACGACTTTGCGCGAGCGCTCCATATACAGATCGAACTGCGGTCCGGGCTTGCTCCAGGCTTCTGCAAAGTGCAGAGTGCCGGATTCGTCGTCGGCGCGGAAAAAACGCCCGCACTCCCAGTCCTGCGCTTCGCAAACCGCGCGCATCACCGCCTTCAGCGCCGCTGCAACGCTGTCGGCCTCGGTAACCGAGCGCGCCACCGTGTGCTCGAGCCAAAGCAGCTGCTCCGCGCGCTTGCGCTTGGTGATGCGGCGGGCGAGGCCGCGGTACCCCGTGAAAATTCCTGCAGCGTCGAATGTCGGAGCGCCGGTCGTCGAGAAAAAGTGCTGTGCGCCGTCCTTGTCGACCAGCCGCACGTGGAAATCGCTGAAGGGCTGGCGGGCGTCGAGCAGTCTGCGGTGCTCCTCCCATGTTCCATTGAGAGGCTGCTCGCCGAGCTCCCAGCGCGTCTTTCCGATTATCGAGGAGACCTCTTCGGCGGCCCCCCCGCGCACGAACACCCAGGTAAAACGGTGGCTGGCATCCTGCTCCCAGTACCAGTCGCCCGACAGTTCGGCGATGGCGCGAAAACGCGCTTCGCTCTCGCCCGGCCCTTCGCTCTTGCCCGGCCCTTCGCTGGCCTGCTTCGGGGGGGTCCGGTCGTTGCCTTTGTGCCTGGGGCGGGCGGACTGTCTCATGCGTTCAGGCATTGTAGACCGGCGGTTACAGCCCGCGCTACCGCATCACCCGGTTCCGCCCCGCGCGCTTGGCGCGGTAAAGGGCTTCGTCCGCCGCGCGGATGACCAGCGACGGCTTGATGAGCGTATCGTCGCGCTCGGCTGCACCGATGCTCACCGTCACCGACAGCGTCCTTTGCGGAGCGTGCGCTGCGCGGAGACGCGATCCGGTCTTCCTCTCCCTCGGCCGGTCCCCGCCGCGCACCGCCATTCTGTAGCCCTCGATGTCCTTGCGAAGCTGCTCCAGGTGCGGCAGCGCCTGCTCGAGCGTGCGGTCGGAAAACAGAACGCAGAACTCCTCGCCGCCGTAGCGGTACGAAGTGCCGCCGCCCTCGATCGCCGCGAGGCGGGCGGCGACGAGCTTCAGTACCTGGTCGCCGGTATCGTGGCCGTGGGTGTCGTTGAACTGCTTGAAATGGTCCACATCGATCATCCCGATTGCGTAGGTCGGGCCGAGGCCGGAGAGGCGCTCCTCGAGCGCGCGGCGGCTGGGCAGGTTCGTCAATTCGTCGCGGAAGGCGAGGCGGTGCGATTCCTGCAGCGCGGCCGCGAGCAGGATCACGCCGGCTGCCGACATGAACGCGCCGAACGTGCCCTGCACCGTTATCCATTCGCAGCCGATGAAGAATGCGACCAGCGCCGCCGCGATGCCGACGTCGAGAGGCCGCGGGTCCTTGCGCAGTTCCTTGGGCCCGCGGCGGGGCCACGCCCTCGCCAAGGCGGCGACGAACGCGGCAGCGAGCATGAGGCGCGCCACGAGCGGCATCGGCGGGGAGCGCAGCAACCAGTGATTGAGAACATCGCGCCACGCCGTGCCCGAGAGATCCGAGCGGCCGGAATTCGCGATCCAGATCACGATCAGGATTTCAGCCAGGCCGAGCGGAATCCAGCGATAATTCCGGTACTGGCGTACCCCGCGCTCCGGAAAGACCAGCGCGAGCAGGACGTTGAAGGGAACGAGCACGGCGAGCGCGGTCGATACCGCCGTCACGGCGAAGCTCTTGGGACCCAGGCCCGAGACCAGGTGGAAGCCCGTGTAGGCGGCGAGGAGCGACGCCAGCATGATCAGCGCGCGGCTGCGGTTGAACCACGCGCTGATCGCTGTCCCGAGCAGCAGCACGATGTAGGGCCCGACCACTGTCAGGCCGGACAGCGAGGAAGGAAGCGCGTGGGTCGCCGCGACCGCGAGCGCCGCCGCCAGCAGGATCACCGCCGGGACCGCTACCAACCGCAGAATTCGAAGGAGTAAGGGGTTCAACAGGGTGCCGGACGGGGCGCTAGCTGGGAATAATTCTTTGATTCGTCTGAATTATCGCGGTTTCCTGACATCATGTGTCGGGTTTACCCGATGGACGACGCCCACCCGTCCGTTCTAGCCTCGAGCTGCAGAGGCACGCGAATCGAAAAACCGTCAGAATTATAGATTCGACCGGGGAGAACCGTGGAAGATTTTGCAAAACCGGAAGGACCGCTGGACGATTTCGGACGCAGGAGAGAGGACTGGGTCGTCAAGGAATCGCCGTTGCTGCTGGGAATCGTCGCGCTCGATCTGAGGCTCAAGAACCTGAATCGAACCTGGGAAAAACTCCTCGGCTATCCGCGCGCGACATTGCTGGGAAAGCCGCTCACCAGGCTCATCGATCAGGGCGAGCAAGCCCCTGCGCTGATGCTCGTAAATACGCGCCTTGTCGGCCCCAGGCCGATCGAATTCTCGCTGCGGTGCAACGACGGATCGTACAGGTGCTTCGAGTGGGAGCGCCGGCCGGCGCGCGGGGAAGAGGGGATGTTCATCACCGGGCGGGACATCACCGAGCGCAAGAAAATGGAGACCACGGCCAACCTGCAGAAGTACCTGCAGGCGAAAAAAGCCGAGCGATCGGCTTGAGTCGGATGAGGCTGTGGAAAAACGCTTCCCTCTGAACGGGAATCGTTTTTCAACGGCCTGCTAGACGACCGCGGGCGAGCGCCGGTCCTTCAGGAAATCACCGAGCACCTTCGCGGTGTGGCCCGTTTGCCGCGTCTCGATCAGACTTTCCAGCGGTCCCTGCACCACCACCCGTCCGCCCGCTTCGCCGCCTTCGGGCCCGAGATCGATGATCCAGTCCGCTTCCGCAATCACATCCAGATTGTGCTCGATCACCACCACCGTGTTGCCCGCGTCCACGAGGCGGTGCAGCACGCGAAGGAGTTTTTCCACGTCGGCCATGTGCAGGCCGACGGTGGGTTCGTCCAGTACATAGAGCGTTTTGTTGTCGGCACCGCCTCGACCGGGGCGCGATGCAGCATTACCTTGCGCATCGGTGCGTACCTTGGCAAGTTCCGTGACGAGTTTGATGCGCTGCGCCTCGCCGCCTGAGAGCGTCGGGCTCTGCTGGCCGAGCGTCAGATAGCCCAGGCCCACGTCCTGGAGCAATCGCAGCGCGTGATGGGTCGACGGGTGCGCGGCGAAAAAATCGACTGCTTCGTCCACGCTCATCGCCAGCACTTCGCCGATCGATTTTCCCTTCCAGCGCACCGTGAGCGTCTCGGGACCGAACCGGAATCCGCGGCAGACCTCGCAGGTCACCTTTACGTCGGGCAGGAAACTCATCTCGATTTTCCTGATTCCCTGGCCCTCGCACTCCTCGCAGCGCCCGCCCTTCACGTTGAACGAAAAACGGCTGGCGCTCCAGCCGCGCATGCGCGATTCGTTCGCCTCGGCGAACAGGCGCCGGATCGCATCCCAGAAGCCGACGTAGGTCGCAGGGCAGGAGCGCGGCGTCTTGCCGATCGGCGTCTGGTCGACTTCCAGCACGCGGCCGATGTTCTCCGCACCGCGGATCGCGCGGCAACCGAACAGCGGCGCGTCTTTTCCCTTCCTGTGCTCGCCGACCCTCTGCTCGAGATTTCTGTACAGGATGTCGCGCGCAAGCGTCGACTTGCCCGAGCCCGATACGCCGGTGATCACGCTGAGCCTGGCGAGCGGCACGCACAGGTCGATGTTTTTCAGGTTGTGCAGCGACGCTCCCGCGATCTCGATCGAGGGAGTGGTGCGCGTCACCGGACGCGGCGGATGCAGCGGATGCATGAGCGGATTTTTGAGAAACCTTCCCGTCACCGAATCGGCGTTCCGCATCAGGTCGGCGGCCGAGCCTTCGGCGATCACGCGGCCGCCCTGCTTTCCGGCGCCGGGACCGAGATCGATCACGTGCGAGGCGCGCCGGATGGTGTCCTCGTCGTGCTCGACCACGACCAGCGTGTTGCCCTTTGCCTGGAGTTGCTCCAGCGTGTCGAGCAGGATCCGGTTGTCGCGCGGGTGCAGGCCGATGGTGGGCTCGTCCAGGATGTAGCACACGCCGCGCAGGTTCGAGCCGAGCTGCGAGGCGAGGCGGATGCGCTGCGCTTCGCCGCCGGAGAGCGTCGGCGCCGAGCGGTCGAGCGAAAGGTATGAGAGCCCCACCTGGTCGAGGAAGGAGAGGCGCGAGCGCAGTTCCGCGACGATGTCGCGCGCGATCTCAGCCTCGCGGCCGGCGAGCTCCAGGCCGCGGAACAGCGCTTCGAGCTTGCCCACGGGCAGCGCTGAGAGCTCGGAGATCGAGCGCTCCTGGTAGCGCACCGCGAGCGCCTCGCGGTTGAGGCGCTTGCCGTCGCAGGCAGGACAACTCTCATCCACTTCCAGCCATTCGATCCATGAGTCGAGCACGTGGTCCTCGGTGCCGGTCTTCTCGCGCTCCTCGTCCCATTCGACTTTGTCGAGCTTGAGGCCCGTTCCGTAGCACTCCGGGCACCAGCCGTGCTTGGAGTTGAACGAGAAGAGCCGCGGGTCGAGCTCGGCGAAGCTGCGCCCGCACGAGGGGCAGGCGCGTTTCGTGGAGAAGACGCGCTGCGGGAGATCCATTTCCACGCGTGCCGATCGGGATTTCTCCTTGGCCTCGGCTAGACGGTCGAGTCCCGCGATCACGTGCACGACACCTTTGCCGAATTCCAGGGCGAC
>Ga0193745_1000163_pt1 | contig 11820 bp, 12 predicted proteins | sample L1a2metaG_FD_145899 | JGI IMG/M metagenome (GOLD analysis project Ga0193745, IMG submission 145899) | Soil microbial communities from a riparian zone of the East river system, Colorado, United States - L1a2 | ecosystem: Environmental > Terrestrial > Soil > Riparian zone | place: USA: East River... | reverse complement strand
GAACGGATCACCACGGCCGGAAATATCGGCCCGGCGCAACGCGACCGTGACAATTTCCGTTCCGCTCGCGACAAGCGCGTCGCGCATCAGTTCGTTCGAGCCGAATTTTCCCGTGCCGACAAGCAGGCGCGAGTTGAATTCGCGGTCGGCGATTTTCAGCTTGGATGGCTTGTCGGACATCGGTGGCAATCTATCACAACATTGAGTCCGATAAACGCGCTGTCATCCCGAGCGAAGTCGAGGGACCCGATGAACATCGCTCGACTCGTGGCGGGATCCCTCGACTTCGCTCGGGATGACGCCACTTTCTCGCTTGTACGAACGTGGATCTCGCTCCAACTTCCTTCATGACCTCCTGCGATCTGCGCCATGGCGACTGCCTCGAAGGAATGGCTCAGATCGCCGACGGAACAATCGACCTCGTTGTCACCTCACCACCCTACAATCTGGGAATCGCTTACAGCCGTTACTCGGATCGCCAGGACCGTAAGGGCTATCTTGATTGGTGCCACGAATGGGCCCGGCAGGTCCAGCGCCTCCTGAAACCTGCCGGCTCGCTTTTTCTTAACCTCGGAGGCTCACCTTCAAATCCGCTCCTGCCGCACGAGCTCATGGTTCGGTTGCGCGATCTGTTCGCCCTGCAAAATACGATCCATTGGATCAAGGCGATCACGATCGAAAATGAGCACGGGGAGCTTGTCTCTCGCGGACACTTGAAGCCGATTAGTTCGCCGCGTTTTCTCAACGACTGCCACGAATACATTTTTCATCTCACCCCTGAAGGCCGCACCCCGATCGATCGGCTGGCTCTGGGTGTTCCCTACGCCGACAAAAGTAACATCGCGCGCTGGGGCCACACGGGGGGAAGCGATCGCCGTTGCCGGGGAAATACCTGGTTCATTCCTTACGAGACAATCAGCCGTCGCGAGAAAGATCGTCCGCATCCGGCGACGTTTCCGGTGCAGTTGGCGGAATGGTGTATCAAGCTGCACGGCGTTGCGCGTGTTGAAACGATGCTTGATCCGTTTCTTGGTATTGGAAATTCTGCCGTAGCTGCCCAACGCTGCGCTGTGAAAAACTTCATCGGTTTCGAAATCGACGAAGAATATCTGGCGGAAGCCAAGCGGCGGGTGGCCGGTGGATCGGGCGCTCCGTCGCGCGATGCTTAATTTACGCGGCTTCGCCGCCATTGTTTTGCCATCGAGCGCGGAGCGCTCGATCCACCTCAGAACGGCTAAACAGATGCTTCCTGGATTGCCTTCATCAGGTTTTCCGGTTCGTCGGTTCCGAGGCAAAACCGGCGGCCGTTTCGCAGCGTGATCTCTACCGCCTTCCATCCCGAAACGTTATAGAGCCAGCCGTGCGGCGTAAGCCGGATGCCCCATCCGTACCACCACCGAACTGGAATTGGACGAACGGAAGCTATCTCGGTCAGCCTCACTTTTTTTTGAATCAGGCTGAGACCAAAACTCGCGCGGAGAAGCCCGTCTTCGATTGCGATCGTGAGCGTGGAAAAGAGAGCGCCTATGAGAAGAATGCCGGCGCCGACCCACAGTAAGTCCGCTGGATGATGCCCCAATGCGGTGTTCAGCAGGATCGCCACTCCAATTGCTCCGGTCGTCAGCGCGGTTACCCACCCGAATTGCTTGTGTTGATAAGTTTTCATTTTTGTTTCACTGGAGTTCAGGACACCAACTTCAAATCATTCGGCCCTATGTTTTCAGGGCGTCTTCCGGAGGGGATAAATTTCTCGAGCGGCTTCACGAGATTTCCTGGCAAGGGCCGCACCCGATCGTAAATTCGATCCGCGATCGGCTTCGCCACCAGATAACCGGCGGCGAACATTTCCATTCGCGCATCGAGATTATCGATGTAGTTGAGCGCCATGGCCTCCGGCGTCTTCGGGCTGACGGGCGAGCCGAATTGCGGCTCGCCATGATGCGAACCGATCAGGTGCAACAGATGCATCCGCACGTCTTCCGACGAAGGGACAAACGTGCTCCAGGCGCCCGTATTTTCTTCGGTCTGCACTTTGCGCCAGAGGGAATTGACCAGCTCGAGCCCGATTGAGATGTGTCCCATCAATTCGCCGCGCTCGTCATAGCCCATGGTAAACCCCGTCTCCGGCAAATGGTTTTCCCAGAGCTTTCCGCAATCGTGAAACAAAACTCCCGCGATGAGCAAATCGAGATTCAACTCGGGATAAAGCGGCCCAATCTCCATCGCGACGCGCATCATCTGCGCGGTGTGCTCCACCAAGCCGCCCCGCCGCGCGTGATGATACGAACGCGCGCCGGCCGTGCGGCGGAAACGTTCGCCGTGTTCGCTCAGGAAGGCTTCGCTCAGGGCCCGCAAACGCGGATCGCCGATCGCCCGGGTCCGTTCGCCGATGTAATTCCAATCGGCCATTTGTTTCGCGCGCAGCTCGGGCGGTCCCTGGAGAAGCTCTGATCGTTCCTGCGCCGTGAGGTGGCGCACCTTCCATTTCTTCGCATCGAGACCGAATTGTTGATGCTGCTGAAACTCTCCGCTCAGCTCGACAAAATCTGAGGCCTTCAGCAACTCGCACGCCTTGAATTCCGGGTGATCGCTCCAGACCCGGAGCGTCATCCGGTCGGCGGCGTCCGCGAGAGTCAGCTCGCAATACGGTTTCTGTTCGCGCGTGACTTTCGCGGTCGCGCCTTCCACCTGGACGTGGACGCGCGCTTCCACCGCCGCCCCGTTCTGCGCGCGGCGGCGAATTTCGGTAAGCGTCAGCAGCCCCATCTCAAGATCCAGCCGCTCCGCTGTTCGTCGGAAAATCAGGGTTTATTTTGCAGCCTCGATCGCGCCGCACGCGATGCGCGCGCCGGAGTTGCCGGAGGGATCCGTTTTCAGGTCGTCTTCCTTTTCATGCACGACGAGCGACTTGCCGATGATCGAATCGGCGCCGCTCAGGCTCATTTTGCCCTTCCAATCGATGTGCGCCTTCCCGGAAGCATCCGCCTCGATGTTCCCCAGATCGCCCTCGTGACGTTCGGCCGTCACCGGGCCGCCATGTTTATGTTGACCCGGGTTAAAGTGCGCGCCGGCTGAAGCAGCATCGGCGGCGGAACAATCGCCCTTTTCATGGATGTGAATCCCGTGTTTGCCCGGCTTCAAGCCGGTAATGTCTCCGACCACCTGCACGGTGTCACCAGCCTTGGTAAACGTCACCACGCCCGCGGCCTGACTGCCCGACTTCGACTCCAGCTTGCAAGTCGCCTTTGCATCCTGTCCGTGCGCGACCAGTGCGAGAGCGCACAGCATTCCCAGCGAAATAATCATCGTTTTCATGGCACGAACGTACCGCCGCAGACGGTGAAAGGAAACAATTAATCTGCCGAGTCGGATCCTTCCGACGTGCGGAAACGATCGGAACATCGCCTGCGCCGGTGACACAGATTGCCAGTGATCTCCGGCAGCGCCGATGAGTCAATCGATCAGGCGTTGTTCGATTCCGGAGTAGGCATCGATCCGCCGGTCACGCAGAAACGGCCAGTGAGTCCGATGTTCGTCGACGCGACTCCATTCGATTTCCGCCATGACAATTTCTTCGCGATCGATGCTCCCCTTCGCAATGATCTCACCGCTGGGCGCGACAATGAAACTTTGTCCCCAGAACTCGATCCCCGCGCCACCGGCGGGCGCTTCATGACCGACACGATTCACCGCGGCGACGTAGCAGCCATTCGCGATCGCGTGACTGCGCTGCATGGTTTCCCACGCGGAATACTGCGCTACGCCGTATTTTTCCTTCTCGGCCGGATGCCATCCGATCGCGGTGGGATAAAATAATATCTGCGCTCCCCGCAGCGCCGTCAGCCGCGCGGCTTCCGGATACCATTGGTCCCAGCAAACGCAGACACCAATCTTGCCATGCGCGGTCGGCCAAGCCTGGAACCCAAGATCGCCCGGGGCGAAATAGAACTTTTCGTAATAATGCGGGTCGTCCGGGATGTGCATCTTGCGATACTTGCCCAGGTATTGCCCGTCGGCGTCAATGATGGCCGCGGTGTTATGATAAACCCCCGGAGCCCGCTTCTCGAAAAGGGAGGCGACGATGACCACGCCAGCCTCCCGCGCCACTTTCTCCAACTCACCCGTGCTCGGTCCTGGAATTTCCTCGGCCAGTGCAAAATTCGCATGGTCTTCCGCCTGGCAAAAGTATTGGGAACGGAATAACTCGGGCAGGCAAACGATCTGCGCGCCTTGCTTCGCGGCATCGCGGATCTGCGCGATCGCCTTCTGCATGTTGGCAGCCGGGTCGGACCCGCACTGCATCTGGATCAGCGCTATGGTTGTTTTCGAACCGTCCGGCATTTCGTGAAGTAAATGGTGATCAGTGAATCGTGAATAGAAACAAACCAGTCACCTATCACCATTCACTCATCACATCGTCTACTTCACCGAGTCGGCCGGGACGATCTTGATGCTCTCGACATTCATCCGCTTCTCCGGCCGATCGTTGGGACCGGTCTTAGTCGTCGCAATTTTTTCCAGGACGTCATCGCCTTTGATTAGTTTGCCGAAGGCGGTGTACTGGCCGTCGAGAAACTTTGGCGCCCCATGACAGATGAAAAACTGGCTGCCGGCGGAATTCGGATCTTGCGAACGAGCCATCGAAAGTACGCCCCGCTCGTGCGATTTTTTGTTAAACTCCGCTGGAATTTTGTAGCCAGGATCGCCGGTGCCCCAGCTGGCCTGTTTGCTCTCGTCTTTCGTCAGCGGATCGCCGCCCTGGATCATAAATCCTTTAATAATGCGATGGAATGCGGTCCCATCATAGAAACCGGCCTTCGCCAGTTTCTTGAAATTCTCGACGGTCTTGGGCGCGACGTCGGACCAGAACTCGGCCACCATTTCGCCTTCACTCGTCTTTATCACCGCCACTTCTTTCTTGTTCGTGTCATTCATCGGGGTCGTTTCTTTCTTTTCTTCGCTGCGGAGTTCCGTGGCGCCGATCGCCAAACCCATCAGGGTACAAAGCAGGATCAGTTTCATGATTGACCAGTGACACGAAGGAGCGGGCGTGTCACGCGGCAATGTGACCGTTTATTTCCGGTGATATTCCTGCAGCGTTTTCACCTGGAGGCTGCTCCGCTGCAAGGAACGAATCCCATTCGCACTCGCCTGCGCCGCCCGAATTGTCGTCATGATCGGTATCTTCCGCGCGAGCGACGCGTTACGAATCCGAACTTCATCTTCGCGGGGGATCTTCCCGCTCGGCGTGTTGATGATGAAATTGATGTCTCCGTTTCGGACCAGGTCGAGCACGTGCGGCCGTCCTTCCCGAATCTTGTGGACCCTGGTCACGGGCACGCCTGCGGCCGCGAGCGTGGCGTAGGTCCCGCTCGTGGAGATAATCTGGAAACCGAGGCCAACAAACTCGTGCGCCAGCGAAATAATGTTCGGCTTGTCGTCGTCCTTCACGCTGATGAAAACGTTGCCACCCTTGGGCAGCGGCGGGGGCGCGGCCATTTGCGACTTCGCGTAGGCCAGGCCGAGATCGGCGTCGATTCCCATCACTTCGCCGGTCGATTTCATTTCCGGCCCCAACGCAATATCGACGCCCTGGTAGCGCAAAAACGGGAAGACCGCCTCTTTCACCGAAAAATGTTTCGGAATGATCTCCTTCGTGAAATCGAGGTCACGAAGTGTCTTTTCGCCGGTCATGATCTGTGCGGCATATTTCGCCAGCGGCACTCCGATCGCCTTGCTGACAAAAGGCACGGTCCGGGAGGCACGCGGATTCACTTCGAGCACGTAAACGTTTTCGCCCTTCACCGCGAATTGCACGTTCATGAGCCCGCGTACCTTTAATTCGCCCGCCATCGCTTTTGTGGCGGTTGCGATCTCGTTCAGGACCGCTTCCGAGAGCGAGAATGTGGGAATCACGCACGCGCTGTCGCCACTGTGAATCCCGGCCTGTTCGATGTGCTCCATAATGGCGCCGATTACGCTGATCTCGCCGTCCGCGATGCAATCGACGTCGACTTCGATCGCATCCTCCAGGAACCGGTCCACGAGCACCGGCCGATCCGGGCTGACCTCGATCGCGTTCTGCATGTAGCGGCGGAGATCTTCCCCGTTGTAAACGAGCTCCATCGCACGACCGCCGAGCACGAACGACGGGCGCACCAAAACCGGATAGCCAATTTTTTCCGCGATCGAAATCGCTTCGTCGGCGCTGACCGCTGAGCCGCTCGGCGTTTGCCGCAAGCCAAGTTTATCGAGCATCGCCGCAAATAATTTCCGGTCCTCGGCCATCTCAATGCTTTCCGGCTGGGTGCCGATGATCGGAACGCCCGCGGCCTTCAATCCTTCCGCCAGATTCAGCGGCGTCTGGCCGCCGAACTGCACAATCACGCCCTCCGGAAGCTCCTGGTCGTAGATGTTGAGCACATCCTCGAGGGTAAGCGGCTCGAAGTAGAGCTTGTCGCTCGTGTCGTAATCGGTCGAAACCGTTTCCGGATTCGAATTGACCATGATGGTTTCGAATCCGAGTTCCCGCAGAGCGAAGGCGGCGTGCACGCAACAATAATCAAACTCAATCCCTTGCCCAACGCGGTTCGGCCCGCCGCCGAGGATCATGATCTTGCGCTTGGCACTGCGGCGCATTTCGTTCTCTGTGCCGTAGGTTGAATAATAATACGGAGTGAACGCTTCGAACTCCGCGGCGCACGTGTCGACCAGCCGATAGGTGGGTACCACACCAGCGGCCTTTCGCTCGGCGCGAATATCGGATTCAGAAACTCCGCGAGCCACGGCCAGCTGCCGATCCGAAAAACCGAGCTTCTTTAGGCGGCGGAGTTCCGTCGGTAGCACAGGCATCTTGCCTGTGCTACCGGTCAACTTCCCCGCTTCCTCCACGATCTGCCTCACGTTGTGCAGAAACCATCGGTCGATTTTCGTGAGCTCGAAGACTTCATCGATCGACATTCCATCCTGAAATGCCTGCGCCAGATGGAAGATCCGGTCGGCGTTCGGGATCGCGAGTTTTAAACGCAGGGTTTCCGCGTCGACCCGTTTCTCGTTCCCATCACCGCATAAACCGAAGCGTTTCGTCTCGAGCGAGCGCAATGCTTTTTGGAGCGCTTCCTTGAACGTCCGGCCGATCGCCATCCCTTCGCCCACGCTTTTCATCTGTGTCGTGAGGGTGGCGTCGGCTTGCGGGAATTTCTCGAAGGTGAACCGCGGGATCTTGACGACGCAATAGTCGATCGTCGGCTCGAAGCTCGCCGGCGTTTCACGTGTGATGTCGTTGCGGATTTCGTCGAGCGTGTAACCAACGGCCAGTTTCGCCGCGATTTTTGCGATTGGAAATCCGGTCGCTTTCGAGGCGAGCGCCGACGAACGCGAGACGCGCGGATTCATCTCGATCACGACCATGCGGCCGTTCTCGGGATTCACGGCAAACTGGATGTTCGACCCACCGGTCTCGACTCCGATCTCGCGGATGACCGTGAAAGAAGCGTCGCGCATCAACTGAAATTCCCGGTCGGACAGTGTTTGCGCAGGCGCAACCGTGATTGAGTCGCCGGTGTGGACGCCCATCGGATCGAAATTTTCGATCGAACAGATGACCACGCAGTTGTCCGCGCAGTCGCGCATCACCTCCATCTCAAATTCCTTCCAGCCCACGAGCGATTCCTCGATCAAGACTTCCGTGACGGGCGAAAGGGCGAGGCCACGCTCGACTATTTCATCGAGCTCATCGCGGTTGTAGGCGATGCCGCCGCCGGAACCGCCGAGCGTAAACGCCGGCCGGATGATGAGGGGAAACTTGCCAATCGTGTCCGCGACTCGGCTGGCATCCGCCATGGAATGCGCGATGCCGGAGCGCGGGACGTCAAGGCCGATGCGCTGCATCGCCTCCTTGAAAAGCTGGCGGTCTTCCCCTTTCGCGATGGCCTGGGCGTTTGCGCCAATCAACCGGACATTATGCCGGGCCAGAGCGCCGTTCCGGTTCAGTTCCATGGCCGCGTTCAACGCGGTCTGGCCACCCATCGTGGGCAGGATGGCGTCCGGCTTTTCCCGCTCGAGAATTGCTTCGATCACCTCCGGCGTAATCGGCTCGATATAGGTGCGATCCGCGAATTCCGGATCGGTCATGATCGTGGCGGGATTTGAGTTCACGAGCACGACTTCATAGCCCTCTTCGCGCAACGCTTTGCAGGCTTGCACGCCGGAATAATCGAACTCGCAGCCCTGCCCGATGACAATCGGACCGGACCCAATCAGCAGGATTTTTTTGAGTTCGTTGTTCCGCGGCATTGAAGCGAGCGGACGATAGACGAAATCACGCGAAGATCACGAGCTAAACGCGCGCCCCTCCGTCCGCCCTTAATTCGTTAAACGAAAGTTGGAACAGGCAGGCCAGCCGCCAGGGCCTGGCTCCGCTTATTCGCCGCCACGCGCCATTCTTCGAGACGCGCGCTGACAACCAAGAGCGCGGCCGGACGGCCCCGATACTTTTTCGCTGTCTTCGTCACCATGCCGTCGTGGACAAGGTTTTGCAGTTTTTCGTACGCTCGCAGGCGCAGCATCTCGTCGCCTCCGCTCGCGGCATTGCGAGCGTGCAGGTTTGCGTAAACCAAATCGTAGAGCGGCTTGAATTCGTACGAAACCTTTTGCGACAAAAGCGCGCAGAGCTCTTCCGTCATGATGTCCGGAGTGCGACGGGTAAAACCGCTATTGTTGCTCATCAATTACGCCGCCTTTTTCTCAATGGAGGTGCCCGGAAAAGTAACGATGGGCGCGAACGATGAGTCGGGCTTTACGCCAGGCGACGCCTCATAACTCAATTTCCCGGCGATCACTTCGCTCAAGGCGATATCACAGTAGCCCATCCCGGGTGCCGCCTCGATCAAAGGCCGGTGTCCTCGAATCAATTGTCGCACCCGCTGCCGGACAATATTGATCAGAAGCTGCGCGTTAGGAATGACAGTCGAGGCGCTTTTGAGAAGGGTGGTATGCATAATATTAAACGGGGACCTCGTCAGGTTGACTCTTCTTCCTTGGGCAGCCGAGCGGCTTCGAGGTTGAACGAAGAAGCGGAGAGACGACCGCCGGAGTATCGGCGGTTTCCGCAGGGAAGCAACCGATAGTAGCACAGGCTTCTTGCCTGTGGGGCCGGCAGGCGTCTCGCCTGTCGATTTCCGCTGAGAGGAAACGGGCGAGACGCCCGTTCGCCCCACAGGCAAGATGCCTGTGCTACGTTACGCGACCGCCGCCATGCGTTGCCGGTCCAGGTAAACTTTGCAGATGCCTTTGATCCGCGTCAGCACGTAGTAGATCGTCTGGCTGCGCACGCGGACCAGCTCCGCGCCGACGATGCGCGTCACAAAATCGCTCGGCAACTCGAGAACTTCCTGTGGCGTCCGGCCGTCCAGGCCTTTGCAAAGGATCGCCGTCATCGCGCGGGTGAGCGTCTGGACCTCGGGCCCGAGCGTCATCCGGAAATGTGCTTTGCCTTCGTCATCCACCTGGAGATAAACCCCCACCGTATCGGCGCACTCCTCATCCTTGCGGACATCTTCGAGAGCGAATTTCTCGCCAGGTCGCGGCTCCTGCTTCTTCGCGTTGTCCGCGTAGGACACGAGCGTTTCGCGCCGCTCGATTTCCGGCAACGACTCAAACAGGCTGATGATCGCTTCTAGTTTCGGTGGGTACATGGAAATGACGGATGACGAAGTTCGAATGACGAAGAGGATGGGAGCATGATCTCATTCGACGTTCGACACTCGCACTTCGAACTTCCTAGCCTTTCTCGATCGGAGCGCCGACTTTGTTTCCCCATTCTGTCCAAGATCCGTCGTAATTGCGCACATTCTCGAGCCCGAGCAGATAAGTGAGGACGAACCAGGTGTGACTCGAGCGTTCGCCGATGCGACAGTAAACCACCGTGTCGGTGCCCGGCTTGAGGCCGCATTGTTCGAAATAGATCTTTGCCAGATCGCCTGCCGGCTTGAAGGTGCTGTCCTCGTTCGTGGCCGTTTTCCACGGCATACTTTTCGCGCCGGGAATATGGCCGCCCCGCAAGACCCCTTCCTGCGGATACTCCGCCATGTGGGTGATCTCACCCTTAAACTCACCCGGCGAACGCACATCGATCAACGGCTTCCCGTCCTTGCTTTGGGCCAGCGCTTCATCGGCGAAAGCACGGATTTCCTTGTCGTAGCGTTTCTCCGGCACCGGATAATTCGTCTGCGGATACTTCGGCACCTCGCGCGTCATCTCGCCGCCGTCTGCTTTCCATTTGTCACGGCCGCCGTTCAGGATTTTTACCTTCTCATGGCCAAACAAACGAAATGCCCAAAGCGCATAACACGCCCACCAGTTGGCTTTGTCGCCATAGAAAACGCAGGTCGTCTGGGGCGTGATTCCATTGCGGCTGCAGAGCTCCGCGAATTTGTCGGGCGCGATATAATCGCGGATCACCTGGTCCTGGAGATCGGTCCGCCAATCGATGTGCACCGCGCCGGGAATGTGCCCCGTATCGTAGAGGAGGATGTCTTCGTTCGATTCAATAATGCGAACGTCGTTGTCGCTCCGATGTTTCTCGATCCAATTCGCATCCACCAGCGCTTCGGGATGCGCGTATTGCGTCGGGGAAGTTGTCATGATGTGAAACTTCATCCGCAACTGCGCCCCCGCAACCGATTTGCGTGGGCGGCGGACAGCTTCGACACAATCTCAGAATCCCCCGAGTTCCCTGAACCAGCGCAACGCGAGCCGCACCTCGGATCTCTTCAGCCGGTGACCGCCCACGAATCGTTCGACGCGGACCCGCTTGAATCCGGCGCGCTGGAGCGACACCTGCACGGCGCCTTCCGATGACGGCGTTGCGATCGAGTCTTCCGTGCCGCCGCTTATCCAGATTGGAACGTTAAGGAAACCGGCGCCGGGCTGGTATGTCTTGAAGGCGGGGCTCAACCGGTCCTCGTTGATTCCGCTGAAATAGAAGCCGCAAATATTCACCAGTCCCCCGCGGGCCAGCATCGCACCCAGCACCCCGCTTCGCTTCGCGCCACCCGACATTCCCGCGAACGCGACCGGCCACTTCGCGATCTGAGGCCATTCTTTGCGCACGGCTTCCAAGGCAGCGCCCAACATGCCGAGCCGCCACGGTGTGGAATCCTGGCGCGGCTGGATCGTCGCATCCGACGCCAGAATTACCCAACCCTCGGCGTCAGCGGCAGGACGATACCATTCTGCGTCCATCGGACTGGTGCGATGGTAATCCGTGGTGGAGGTCACGATGAGGACGGGCCAGCGACGCGCCGGATCGAAGCCCGGCGGAAAGGTCAAAACAGCCCGCCCTGTTTCGGCCCGCGGATTACCGCCCTCCGCCGCCACGTCCTGGAAATATTTCGAAACCGGGAAGTGAATCTCCACCGTTTTCCCACCTTGCACTGCCTGCCCCGCAAGGGAGGCGCCTTCCATCGCAACCGCCGGAAAACAAAGCCAAATCAGCCCACGCAAAAGGGCGACCAGTTGGGGTTTTTTCACAGGGCAATCAATCGAATTTCGACGCGATTGTCCAACCTGGAAATCACTCCGCGTCAAACGTGTTCTTCAGCCACCCGCGCAGATGGGCGCGTTCACGACATTCCCTTCGCGAAATCTGGCAGCGCGATGATGATGATTGTCGATGGACCCAGAGCTGAGCCGGCAGTGAGCGAAAGCGGGAACCAGGACACAGTCCGTCTCTAAACGTTGCCCTTGCCACCGCCCCCGATTCCGTGCATCGGTAGGGAACGGAATAATGAAAACTCTTGTCGTTCTTTTCGTCTCGGT
>Ga0193745_1000162_pt1 | contig 11821 bp, 13 predicted proteins | sample L1a2metaG_FD_145899 | JGI IMG/M metagenome (GOLD analysis project Ga0193745, IMG submission 145899) | Soil microbial communities from a riparian zone of the East river system, Colorado, United States - L1a2 | ecosystem: Environmental > Terrestrial > Soil > Riparian zone | place: USA: East River... | reverse complement strand
AGCGTCGCGTACTTGCGGTACTCGCGCACGCTCATGTCGGGATACATCTGCCAGCCGTCCGGGAGATCCGGGTCGTCGATCTGCAGGAGAAAGCCCGCCTCCACGATCGCCCGGTACTCGTCGCGCAGCGCCTCGGCGATCGCGTAGACGAACTCCTCCTGGCTCCTGTAATGCTCGTTCCTCAGCCAGTGCTCGACGGTGCCGGGCGTGTTCGCGGGGAGAAATGCCTCGGCGGCCTTCGCGCCCCGGAGCGCAGCGCGGAAATCCTCGAGCTCCTCCGCGAGCGCGTCGTGGCCGGCGTACCTGAGCGGCGCGACGCAGAAGCTCAGCTTCTTCCGCATTGCGGCGCCCGTGAGCCCGCCTTTGCCCGCGCCGAAGTACCGGGGAAACTGCCGCAGGTCGCGGGCGGTGATGTCGAGGGGCGCGGGATCCACCCCGGGCCGGTAATCGCGCATCTCGATCCCGGCGATGCGGTCGCGCACGTAATTGGTGAAGTTGGTCTTCCCGAGCTCGCCGTCGTTGACGCTGTCGATTCCGCAGGCGATCTGCCTGCGCACGACCTCGGCCACCTCGCTCTTCAGCCGCGCCGCGAGCGCCGACTCGTCGTGCGGCTGTCCCTCGGCGCGGGCGAGGACCATGCGGCGCAGCTCGTCGGAGCGCGGCAGCGCGCCGGCATGCGTGGTCAGGATCCGGCCGGTGCTGTGGCTCATCGTTCCCTGTGCATTCGATTCCGAAACCGCGCGCTTACTCGGCGGTGATGTTGTTCTTCCTGATGATGGCCGCCCAGCGCGCGTTGTCGCGCCGCATGAGCGCATTCAGCTCCTCGGGCGAGGACGAGGCCGCGTCCATGCCTTGCTTGTCGAAACCGGCCTTGATCTCGGGAAGCGCAAGGATGGCGCGCAGCTCGGCGTCGAGCCTGGAGACGACGGTCGCGGGCGTGCCTTTCGGCGCCATGAACGCGTACCACATGTCGACGTCCGCTCCCTTGACGCCGAGTTCCTGCAGCGTCGGAATGCCGGGCGCGTTCGGCTGGCGCTTCGCGCTGCCCACCGCGAGCGCGGTGAGCCTGCCGGCCTGGACGTACGGCATGGCGACGTGAATCGGCACGAAGGCCACGTCGATCTCCCCGGAAATCAGGTCGGTGAGCGCTCCGGCGCTGCCCTTGTACGGGACGTGCAGGAGGCTCACGCCGGTCAGATCCTTCAGGAGCTCCATCGACATGTGGTGCGGCGTGCCGACGCCCGGCGACGAGTAGGTGAGCTTGCCCGGATTCGCCTTTGCCCGGGCGATCAGGTCCGCAAGCGATTTGATGTTCTTGTTCGGATTGGCCGTGAGCAGAAGCGTGCCCCAGGCGGCAAGGGAGATCGGCGCGAAATCCGAAAGCGGATTGAAGGGAACGGAGCGGTACAGGTTCGAAGCGATCAGCAGCGTGTTCGCCGTCACCATCAGGGTGTAGCCGTCGGGGGCCGCCTTCGCCACCGTTTCGGCTCCGATATTCCCGCTCGCTCCGGGCTTGTTCTCGACGATGACCGGCTGCCCGAGGCGCTCGGAGAGCTTCGGCCCCACGGTGCGGGCGATGATGTCCATGCCGGTTCCGGGCGTATACGGCACGACCAGCTTGATCGGCTGCGAGGGATAGGTCTGCGCGAGGACGCCCGCGGCCGGCAACGCGGCGCACAGCGCAACGCCGATCCTGAAAATGATTCGATGCATCGTGGTCTCCTCTTCCAGGTATTGTAGCGTGATGGCGGCCGGGCCCGGCCGATCCGCGTCCCACTCCTCTCCCACTTCGGCGGTGGGCCGAAAAAGAGTTGACACGGCGCCGCGCTTCGCCTGAAATCCGCATTCTGCTCAAGCCATCCGCCGGGAGTCCTCGATGACACAACGCACCAGCCCACCCTTTCGCGCCGACCACGTCGGCAGCCTCCTGCGCCCCGCCGAGCTGCACGAGGCGCGCGCGAAGGCAAAGCGCGGCGAGATCACGCCTGAGCAGCTGCGCGCCCTGCAGGACAAGCACATCCGCGAAGCCGTCGCGAAGCAGGAATCGGTCGGCATGCAGGTCGTCACCGACGGCGAGTTCCGCCGCGACTGGTGGCACATCGATTTCATCCACGGCTTCGACGGCGTGGAGCTCGCCGCGGGCGACGCCTACGGCGACGCGAAGTTCAAGAACACCGAGGAGCAGCCGCCCTTCATGACGGTGAAGAGCAGGATCCGGCGCAGGAAGCCCTCGATGCTCGAGCACTTCAAGTTCCTGAAGTCGGTCGCCAGGCGCACGCCCAAGTTCACCATGCCATCGCCCGCGATGCTGCACGCGCGCGGCGACCGCGCCTCGCTCGCGAAGGCCTATCCCGACCTCGACGAATTCTGGGCCGACCTCACCCAGGCGTACCGCGAGGAAATCGCCGACCTGTACAAGGCGGGCTGCCGCTACCTCCAGATCGACGACACGACGATCGCCATGTGGGGCGACCCGAAGGTCCAGGAGCAGTTCAAGAAGCTCGGCGACGACCCGAAGAAGGACGCGGCGATGTACGCCGACGCGGTGAACGCCGCGATCCGCGACGTGCCCGACGACATGACGGTCGCGATCCACACCTGCCGCGGCAACTTCAAGAGCACCTGGCTCGCGAGCGGCGCGTACGCCGACTTCGTCGCCGAGCGCGTGTTCACCGGCCTCGAAGTCGACGCCTTCTTCCTCGAGTACGACACCGAGCGCGCCGGCGGCTTCGAGCCGCTGCGCCATGTGCCCAAGGGGAAGACCGTCGTGCTGGGCCTCGTCAGCTCCAAGGTGGCGGAGCTGGAGAAAAAGGACGACCTGAAGCGCCGCATCGACGCCGCGGCGAAATACGTGCCGCTGGAAAACCTGTGCCTCTCCCCGCAGTGCGGATTCTCCAGCACCCACCACGGCAACAAGCTCACCGCCGACGATCAGTGGCGGAAGCTCGGGCTGGTGCTGGAGGTGTCGAAAAGCGTCTGGGGTTAGTACACGGGCAAACGCTCTCGGCGACTTGTTTCCCCTCCTCAAAGAGGAGGGGAAATCAAAATGACTTTCGCCATGTTTCCTGCCACAGCCATGTCTCCTACCACAGCGCCCCTCGCGCGGTGACCGGCCACAGCGCCTCGACTTTTCCCTTGCGCACGCACACGAACCAGTCGTAGAGGTTCACGGTCGGGTCGCAGTGGCCGGGCACGAGCAGGAGTTTTTCTCCGAGCTTCGGGGCTTTCGCCCCCGCTGCGATTTTCAGCACGCCGTGCTCATCCGACGCCTTGAAATACTCCACGCCCGGCCGCTCGTGCACCTGCGGGAGCCCGGAGTCCACGCTCGAAGCCTTGAGCCCGGCATCCAGGACCGCGTGCGCGTGCGAAGGCGCGCTCATCACCGTCGCGAGGACGAAAAGGCTCTGCTCGAAGCGCGGCCACCCCTCTTCCCACAGGTTCCGATTGTAGTCGGCGTCCATAAACACGTACGAGCCGGGCTGGATCTCGTTGAAGACGCGGCTCGCGCTCTCCAGCATGAACGTGCCGGTGCCCGCGCCGGTGATCGTTTCGCAGGGGATGCCGGCCTTTTCGATCAGCGTCTTCGTGAACTCCGCCTTTTCCGCGGCGGCGGCGATCGCCGCGCGGCGTTCCGCGGGGCCGCGAACGTGCTGCGCCGACCCGTGATAGGCGTGCAGTCCGGCGAAGCGCAGGCCGCGGCAGGCCGCGATGCTGCAGGCGAGCTCCGCCGCCGGAACGCCCGGCTCGATGCCGCAGCGGTGCGCACCGACGTCGATTTCGACCAGCACGTCGAGCCGCACGCCTTCGGCGAGTGCCGCCGCATCCAGATCGGCGACGTTGCCCGCGTCGTCGGCGAGAACCGCCACTTTCGCTTCGCGCGCAAGGCGCGCCAGGCGCTCCGTCTTCTGCCGGCCGACGATCTCGTTGGTCACGAGCACGTCGGCGACGCCGCCGCGGACGAGCGCCTCGGCCTCGCTCACCTTCTGGGAGCACACGCCCACGGCTCCTGCTCCGACCTGCCGGCGCGCGATCTCGGCGCACTTGTGGCACTTCGCGTGCGGGCGCAGGCGCACGCCGCTTTCCTTCACCGCGTCGGCCATGCGCAGGAGGTTGCCGTCGAGCGCATCCAGATCGAGAACGAGTGCGGGCGTGTCGACTTCGTCGAGCGGAATTCCGGGGGAGGCGGGCGGAGGCAGCGGCATGGCGCCGCCATTCTAGCGGAAGGCATGCGGTAGAATCTGCCTCGTCCCCGCGCAAGCGGGGACCCAGCGACTTCCGACAAACAACACTGGATTCCCGCTTTCGCGGGAATGACGCCGAAACAAATGGCCATCCCCCAAACCATGCGCGCGGTCGAGATCACCCAGCCGGGAGGGCCGGAGGTGCTCAAGATCGGCACGCGCCCGGTCCCGCAGCCCAAAGCCGGCGAGGTCCTGATCCGCGTCGCGGCCGCCGGCGTCAACCGCCCCGACACCATGCAGCGCGCCGGCAACTATCCCGTGCCGCCGGGCGCATCCGACATCCCCGGCCTCGAGCTTGCCGGCGCGATCGTCGCGCTCGGCGAAGGCGTGAAGGAATGGCGCGTCGGCGACACGGTCACCGCGCTGGTGCAGGGCGGCGGCTACGCCGAGTACTGCGCGGCGCCCGCGCCGCAATGCCTGCCGGTTCCGAAAGGCATGACGCCGATCGAAGCGGCGTCGCTCCCCGAGACCTTCTTCACCGTGTGGAGCAACGTCTTCGACCGCGCGGCCCTGAAGCCCGGCGAGTCTTTCCTGGTGCAGGGAGGATCGAGCGGAATCGGCGTCGCCGCGATCCAGATGGTAAAGGCCTTCGGCCACAAGGTGCTCGCCACCGCGGGCAGCCCCGGCAAATGCGAGGCCTGCGTGAAGCTCGGCGCCGACCGCGCAATCAACTACAAGACCGAGGATTTCGTCGCCGCGGCGAAGGAAGCTACGGCTGGCCGCGGCGTCGACGTGATCCTCGACATGGTCGGGGGCGATTACATCGACCGCGAGCTGAAGTGCCTCGCCGACGACGGCCGCATCGTCATCATCGCCTTCCTCGGCGGCGCGAAGGCGACGCTCTACCTGAGCGACATCCTGCGCCGGCGCCTGACGGTCACGGGGTCCGCCCTGCGCCCGCGCCCGGTCGAGTTCAAGGGCGCGATCGCGAAGAACCTGCGCGAAAAAGTCTGGCCGCTCATCGAGGCCGGCAAAATCAAGGCGATCATCTACGAGACCTTCCCGCTCGCCGAGGCGGCGAAGGCGCACGCGCTGATGGAGTCGAGCCGGCACATCGGCAAGATCGTGCTCACCGCCTAGCCCGTGTTTCAAAAAGACCTCCTCAAGGGCAAGCGCATCCTCGTCACCGGAGGCGGCACCGGCCTCGGCCGCGAGATGGCTGCGAAGTACCTGGAGCTCGGCGCCGGCGTATACATCTGCGGCAGGCGCCGCGAGCCGCTGGAAAAAACCGCCGCCGAGCTCACCGCGAAGCACGGCGGCTCGGTGAAATGCCACACCGCGGACATCCGCGACGCGGCCGCGGTGGACGCAATGGTGCAGGCGATCTGGGAGGATGGCGGGCCGCTCACCGGCCTCGTCAACAACGCCGCGGGCAATTTCATCTCGCGCACCGAGGACCTCTCCCCGCGCGGCTTCGACGCCATCGCCAACACCGTTTTCCACGGCACCTTCTACGTCACGCACGCGGTCGGCAAGCGCTGGATCGCGGGCGGCCACAAGGGATCGGTCGTCTCGATCGTCGTCACCTGGGTGTGGACCGGCTCGCCCTTCGTCGTGCCTTCGGCGATGTCCAAGGCGGGCGTGCACGTCATGACGCAGTCGCTCGCGGTCGAATGGGGCCGCTACGGCATACGCCTCAACGCCATCGCGCCGGGAATCTTTCCGACCGAAGGCGCCGGCAAGCGCCTCGCCCCCGGCCGCGACCCGGGCAGGGACGCCGCGGCGGTGAACCCGATGCGGCGCGCGGGGCGGATGCCCGAGCTGCAGAACCTCGCCGCGTTCCTCATGTCGGACGCCTGCGAGTTCCTCACCGGCCAGACCATCGCCGTCGACGGCGGCGCCTGCCTCGTCAACGGCGGCTCGTTCAACGAGCTCTTCGCCTGGACAGACGCGGACTGGGAAAAAGCGCGCGCCATGATCAAGGCGCAGAACGAAAAAGACAAGGCGCAGCGCTCGACCTAGCGCTCTCCGAGCCCGGGCCGGGCGGAATTCGCACGCAACCCGGCAAAACGCTTCTCCAGTCGATGCACGCGATACTCCGCGCGTCGTTGCTCGAGCCGGTCGAGCGGGCTAGAAACCCCACGGCCGCCTTTGTTCAGCACATGCGTGTAGATCATCGTGGTCGAGACATCCGAATGCCCGAGGAGCTCCTGCACGGTGCGTATGTCGCTTCCCGCCTGCAGTAGATGCGTCGCGAACGAATGGCGCAGCACGTGCGCGCTCACCGGCTTGGCGATTGCGGCGCCCCTGCGCGCTTCGTGCAACGCGCGTGCCAGGACGGAGTCGTCCGGGTGGTGCCGCCGGATCACGCCGTCCTCGGGATCCGGCGAGCGCTTGCCCGAGGGAAAGACATACTGCCAACCCCACTCCATTCCCGCGCGCGGATACTTGCGCGCAAGGGCGTAGGGCAAATGAACTTCTCCAAAACCTTCGCGCAGATCGAGCGCATGCAGGCGCTTCGCCTCGCCCAACTGTTCGTGCAGAGGTTGAATGAGCGCCTCCGGCAACATGGTCACCCGATCCTTTCCTCCCTTCCCGTCGCGCACCAGAATCTGTCGATATGCAAAGTCGACGTCCTTCACGCGCAGGCGCAGGCATTCCATGAGCCGCAATCCGGAGCCATACAGCAGGCTCGCCATGAGCCAGTGCGTACCCCGCAATTGCGCCAGCAGCGCCGCGACTTCTCCGCGCGCGAGCACCACCGGCATGCGCACCGGGCGCTTCGCCCGCACCAGATCGTCGAACCAGCCAAGCTGCCTGCCCAGCACCTGCTTGTAGAGAAACAACAACGCGGCGAGCGCCTGGTTCTGCGTCGCCGCGGCGACGTTACGATCGGTGGCCAGATGACTGAGGAATGCGGTCACCTCGGGCTCCCCGAGCGTGGCGGGATGTCGCTTGCCGCTCCAGTAGATGAAGCGCCTGATCCAGTGCACGTAGGATTCCTCCGTGCGCCGGCTGTAGTGCAACTGCCTGATCGCCGCATGCACCTGATCCAGCAGACGGGGCTGCCGCCCATGCGGGGTTTCCCCCCGAGATAAATCAGACACTTAAGCCTCCGCGCGCAACGTATCACAACCTGTTTATATATACAGTACACCAAGCGGCCATGATTTTGCAAGAGAATTCCGGAAAGCGTAGACTAGCGTCCGGAATTAGGACGTTTTTCGGAAGATCATTTAACGTTAGGCGGCATCACAAGTTAGGTCCGCGTTTATCAAGGGGACTCTCATGACCTCGCGCCCTTCCTACATCGTCTCCGCTCGCAACCTCCCGGAAGGCACACACGTCTATCCGCAAAGCACAGAACAAATGGGACCAGTCCGTCGTCTGGGGAAGACTGCCGGTCTCGTTCGAATCGGGATCAACCTGCAGCGTCTTCCGCCTGGCTCGCGCTCGTCGTGGCCGCACGCGGAGGAAAATGAGGAAGAGTTCGTCTACCTGGTCGAAGGAGCAGTTGACGCATGGATCAATGGAGACCTGCACCGCATGGTCGCGGGTGACTTGGCCGCATTTCCCGCCGGCACAGGAATCTGCCACTGCTTCATCAACAACAGCGAGCGCGAGGCGCTCCTCTTGGTGGGCGGCGAGGCTCCGAAGCAAGGTAGTCGCATTTTCTATCCGCTCAATCCATCGCGGCGAACGGATATGAAGCCCAGCGATTGGTGGGAAGATGTCCCCCAACATCCGATTGGCCCACACGACGGACTACCGGATCGACTGCGCAGCCAGGGGCGTTGAATGCCACGACGTGCATGGCACTCCACGAAGGTGTAGCAAGTGCTGGGCGAAGGCCCGGCGTGTCGGAGATGGAAGGTGAGTAAGGAGAACCGAAATGAAATTAAAGTCCTGGGTGAGTTACTTTAGTCTTGCAGCACTGGCCATGCTTCTCGCCGGATGCGCCACGACGACCTCGCCACCGGCTGCGGCGGGCGGCGACTCGACCAAGGCGCAGATCACCGTTCTCTACGATGCCGTCGGCAAGTCTTCCGCCATGCAGAAGGACTGGGGATATGCCGCGCTCATTGAATATGGTGGCAAGCGCATCCTTTTCGACACCGGCAACAACGGCGACATTCTGGCGCAGAACGCGAAGGCGAAAGGCATCGACCTGTCCAAACTCGACTTCGTTGTCATGTCGCACCGCCATGGCGATCACATGGGAGGCATGGCCTATGTCCTGAGTGTGAATCCCAAGGTGAAGATCTATGCGCCCAAGGAGGGTTTCGGCGTGTATGGCGGCGACCTGCCGAGCACCTTCTATCGCAAGGATGCCTCTCTGCCCCCTGAGCAGCGCTACTACGACGGCGCACCACCGGCAGTGATGCGTTTCGGAGCCGCCTGGCCCGGCGCTAACTTCGAATTGATCGACAAGATCACGGAGATTGCCCCCGGCATTCATCTGATCGCGCTGGTCTCAGACAAACCGGGTACGCTCGAGTTGCGCGAGCTGTCGCTCGCCATCAACACGCCCGACGGCATAGTGATCGTGGTGGGCTGCTCGCATCCGGGCATCGACAAAATCGTCGCAGCCGCGGCCGCGATCAACCCACGAATCCACTTCATCGCCGGCGGTTTCCATCTGGTGGTATCCAACGATCAGGAAATCGAGAAGATCGTCGCGACTCTGCGCGATACCTTCAAAGTGGCCTTCGTGGCACCTGGCCACTGCACTGGCGAGCCGACTTTCACGGCACTCAAGAAGGCATTTGGTGATCGTTATCTTTATGCTGGGCTAGGTACAACCTTCGCGCTGGGCGCTACGCCGCGCTCCATTTCCGACACTGGTTACAACGCACCGACGGCCATGGACGAGGATGATCTAAAGAATTACCGGATGTTCCTAGCGAAAGACGACCACGACGGATACGCGCTGCTGGCGCACGACACCTATTGAAACGTAGGGCAGCTGGCGAGGCGCCGCCCAACAACCGGTCGCAGCGGACGGCGCTGACGCGCCGCCGCTGAACCGGGGCGTTATACGGCACAGGCAACATGTTGACTGGGCTTCTTGCTAATCCCATCTACGTACGCGTAAAGAAGAACCAATTTCGCGTCCGAAGCCTCGAATCGGCAAAGGAGGTTACCTTTGACGCTCAGACACCTTTTACTACGGCGAGGCTATTGATCGGTCAGTTCCTGGCAGCCGAGAACGTGTTGAAGCGAGCGGTGAAGGAAATGTCGAAGGGCGGAATCTTCGCCGTGTCACCGCAGGTACTTATTCAGCCGCTCGAAATGCTTGAGGGAGGACTGTCCGAGGTCGAAGAGCGCACCTTGAAGGAAGTCGCAATTGGTGCTGGCGCGTCAAAGGTTGTGGTTTGGGTTGGCCATGAGCTCAGTGATGCCGAAGTGAGGGATAAACTCAGTGGTAAGTAGTGTGCCGTATAACAACGCGTTCGAAGACGGACGCTCGCAAGCGTGGCTGCGCACGCTTGCTCTCGCCGTTGAACGCGAACGTTGGGCAGCCAAATAACTCAGGAGGATTCTTCCTATGAAGATACGCTTCAGGGTATTAACCTCAGTAATAGCTCTGTCCATTTGCCTAACGGGATTGGCCTTCGCCTACCAAATCAATTTTGGCGCGCTGATGGAAGATACCGTCTTTGAAGAGAACGTTTCTTTTGGTGCAATGAGGCGTTCTACTCTCTCTCGCCGTCCGATTCAAATTCCCAAAGCCTACGGTCGTTTGATCACAATCACCACGTCCAATGCTGGAACCACTTTGTGGTTCGAGTCTCAAGAGGGCCTCATCCGTAACGTCAATCTAGATGGGGCGGTTCCATTAGTCATCGAGCGAAGGGGAGAGCTCAACTGAAAGAGCTGCCCAACAGCGCGCCCCGCCGCGACGGGCGAGAAGCGTCTCACGTTGGTCAACAATCTCGCGCGCCCGCGCGTGGGCGCGAACGTTAGGCGCCCCGATCACACGGCCGGTACAGTACCTCCGTCGATCACGTACTCACCACCATTGATGGAGGCTGCACGTTCGGACACGAGGAAAGCGACCAGTTCCGCGACTTCCTCGGGGCGGCCGGGCCGGCCGATTGGTATGCCGCCGAGCGAAGCCATGAGGCTTTGGCGGGCAGCGTCCTCGTCAGTGCCGGCCTCCTCGGCGAGGCGCACGATCAAGCGGTGCGCGGCAGCGGTCTCGATGAAACCGGGCGCGACGGTGTTGACCCGAATGCCTTTGGGCCCGAGTTCCTTCGACAGCCCCTTGCTGTAGGTCGTCAGCGCCGCCTTGGCCGCAGCGTAGGCGAGAGTGGCCTCGAACAAGGGCAGGCGTCGCTGGATGGACGAGACATGGAGGATGACGCCGGAACGCTGCTCTACCATCCCGGGAATGAAGGCACGGTCCAAACGGACCGCGGGCAGCAGGTTGAGGTTGATCTCGTTCTGCCAGTGCTCATCGGTCAACGCGAGCACGCCGCCGCCCGGCGAGTTGGACCCGCCCACGACGTTGACGAGAATATCGAGCCCACCGAAGCGCTGCAGTACGTGATCGACAACCTTGTCCGTCCCTTGGCGCGTGCTCACGTCTGCTTGGACGAACAAGTCAAGCGTCCGCGCTTCCGGCAGGGGCGATCGGGCGGTTGTCGCGACCCGCGCCCCGCCGCCTGCAAGGCGCCGCACAACCGCTTCTCCCATGCCCTCGGTGCCGCCGGTGACGAGAACGCGCTTGCCGGCGAACTCCGCCGAGTCGATGGAGTATTGCCACGCCGAGCCCATCACTCGATCTCCAGGCGGTCGATCTTTCCGCCAGTCACGGTAAAGGCGTAGCGGAGCTCTACCGGGCTGCCTGGGAAATCGCCCGACACCCTTCCCGTGACGACCGTCCGGCCGTCGCGTTCCGCTACCCCGAGGACCTCGACGGTCGGCCGGTACTTCTCGCTCACTTCCACGATCCATTCGCGGATCGCCGTGATGCCTCGGCGCTCCCGCTTTTCGTCGTGGACCATGGCGGTTCTGCTGAAGCACGCGGTCACCGCGTCGATTTCGTGAGCGTTAGCCGCTGCGATGTAGTCTGCTACTGGTTGCGCAAGTTTCGTGGCGTTCATGTCCAGTCCTCTGCTGTGCGTTGCTCTGAAATGAGATTGGGACTACGCTAACCAAATGACAAGTACGCACGAAAAAGTAAGTCACTTACCTGCGAGTGAGCGACACGAACACACTCCGCTTTCCGCGGCGCACGGCATCGAGCAGGCGCTCAAATTCGTCGAAGGCCGGTGGAAGCTGCTGATCCTGTTCCATCTGTTCGGCGGCAAGGTCTTGCGCTTCTCCGATCTGGAGCGCGCGATACCGGCGATCTCTCAAAAGATGCTGGCGCAACAGCTCCGCCAGCTGGAAGCCGATGGGGTCGTGCGGCGAATCGTTCACAACCAAGTGCCGCCGAAGGTGGAGTATTGCCTCACGACCTGGGGCCAGTCGCTTTGCCCGGCGCTCGACGCCTTGCTCAAATGGGCGGAGATGCGCGGTCCCGGTGCTCCCGATGCCGGCGCCTAACTCGAGGTCGAATGGACGGGCCGCGAGCGCGGCCCTAAATCCGGGCTCGTGCGTGACGGCCCGCCGTTCACCAAGACTATAAGGAC
>Ga0193745_1000161_pt1 | contig 11857 bp, 11 predicted proteins | sample L1a2metaG_FD_145899 | JGI IMG/M metagenome (GOLD analysis project Ga0193745, IMG submission 145899) | Soil microbial communities from a riparian zone of the East river system, Colorado, United States - L1a2 | ecosystem: Environmental > Terrestrial > Soil > Riparian zone | place: USA: East River... | reverse complement strand
CTCCCTCAAAGCATGTCCGAGGTTATTGTGTGCCTGCGAAAGACCGGGCTGGAGCTCCATCGCTTTCCTGAAGCGCGGAATCGCCTCCTCGTACCGGCGGAGATTCGTCAGCGCATTTCCCAGATTGAGGTGCGTTCCCGCGGAGCGAGGGTCGCGCTCGACCGCCGAGCCGAGCACCGTCAAGGCTTCTTCATGTCGGGATTGCTGCATCAGGGAAAGCGCGAGGAGGTTATGCGCCTCGACAGAGTTCGGAAAAACCTTAACCTCCTTCTCCAAGACCTCCGCAGCCCGCACGGGATCTCCGAGAGCGAGGTAGCAATAGCCGAGGTTGTAGCCGAGCCCTTCGGTATGTACTTCCTGAAACACCTCGCTCAGAGGCGCCACGGCCTCCTGAAATCGGTGCTGCAGAAACAGACTCGCACCAAGAAGGCTCAAGGAATCCCTGTTGCCGGGATTCTTCCGCAGCGCGGCTCTGGCGATTTCCTCCGCCGGGCGAAGCTCGTTGCGCTCGAGCGCCTTCCACCCCGCGGCACGCTGATTCCGCTGTCTTTCGGCTTTTCCCATCAGTGGCATCCGATGGATAATGGGAACCTCCGGATGAACGCGAAGTATCGCACACGCCTATCCGCCAATGCCTGCCGGTTGACGCACCCCTCCCCCTCTGACAAACTCGATTGTCCCGTCCCAGAGGAGGAGTCCATGGCAACCCAAAAGCTCGCCGTCGCGGCGTTGGCTCTCGGCTTGGCCAACGGCGTAGCGATCGCGCAAACCAAGTGGGATCTGCCGACCGCCTATCCCGCCTCCAATTTCCACACCGAAAACATCGTCGAATTCGCCGCGGACGTCGACAAGGCCACCGGCGGCAAGCTCAAGATCCAGGTGCATCCGAACGCGTCGCTCTTCAAGGCGCCCGAGATCAAGCGCGCCGTGCAGGGAGCTCAGGCCCAGGCCGGCGAGATGCTGTGGGTCAACTACGAGAACGAGAACGCCTTGTTCGGAATCGACGGCGTGCCGTTCCTCGCGACGAGTTACGGCGATGCGATGAAGCTGTGGAAGGCATCGCGAAAACCGCTCGAAGAACAACTCGCCAAGCAGGGCCTCAAGGTGCTGTTCTCGGTCCCCTGGCCGCCACAGGGCATCTATTCCAAGCGGCAGATCAATTCCGTCGCGGACATGAAGGGCCTCAAGTGGCGCGCTTACAGCCCCGCGACCGCGCGGATCGCCGAGCTCGTCGGGGCGCAGCCGATCACGATCCAGGCGGCCGAGGTCACGCAGGCGCTCGCCACCGGCGCGATCGACTCGATGATGACTTCGGGGGCGACCGGCTACGACACGAAAGTGTACGAGACGGTCAAGAATTTCTACGACACACAGGCCTGGCTGCCCAAGAACGTCGTCATCGTCAACCAGAAGGCGTTCGACGCGCTCGACAAGACCGCGCAGTCGGCGCTGATCAATGCCGCCGCGGCGGCCGAGACGCGCGGCTGGAGGCTGAGCGAGGAGAAGACCAACTGGTATCTCGATCAGCTCAGGAAGAACGGCATGAACGTGGCTGCGCCGAGCCAGGCTCTCAAGGCCGACCTGAGAAAAATCGGTGACGCCATGCTCGAGGACTGGCTGAAGAAGACCGGCGGCGACGGCAAGGCCGTCGTGGACGCCTACCGCAAGATGTGACCTTCGCAGCGAAGCTGAGCGAAGGTCATCCCCGCGAAAGTGGGGATCCAGTGCGCCGCCTCCTCGATTTTCTCTACGACGCCGCGGGATACCTCGCGGCGTTTTTCGTTTTCGCGATCTTCGCGGTCATGATCGGCCAGACCGTCATGCGCGAGCTCGGTCTTCGCACCGGCGGCAGCGACGACCTCGTGGCCTGGTTCTGTGCCGCCTCGGCTTTCCTTGCCATGGCGCACACCTTCCGCTGGGGCGATTTCGTCCGCGTCACGCTGCTTCTGGAACACCTCGGCCCGCGCGCGCGGCATGCGTTCGAAATCGCCTCCCTCGCCATCGCTGCATGCGCCATCGGCTACCTCGCCTTCTGGGCCTGCCGCTTCGCCTACGAGAGCTGGCAATTCCACGACATGGCGAACGGCCTGCTCGTCATTCCCCTGTGGGTCCCGCAGATGAGCTTCGTCGCCGGCGCGCTGCTTTTCTTCCTCGCGGTCGTCGACGAGCTGCTGCGGGTGCTGCGGGGAAGCAAGCCGGTCTACGTGACCGCCGCCGAGGAGCGCCATGCGCGCGGCGACTTCAGCGAGGATATTTGAATGCAAGTCTTTCTTCCGATTCGGGGGATCAAAAAGGGGGTGTGCCCCCTTTTTCGTCATTGACCAGTGGAACTGATCGAGATCGGCGGCCTGCTGCTCGTCATCATGATGGTGCTGCTCGCGGGCGGCGTCTGGATCGCCATGACGCTCGCCATCGTCGGCTGGATCGGCATGGCCTTCTTCACCGGCACGCCGCCCGGCAAGAACCTGTTCACCGCGTTCTGGGGCTCCAGCGCCTCCTGGACGCTGGCCGCGCTGCCGATGTTCATCTGGATGGGAGAAATCCTCTTCCGGACCAAGCTCTCCGAGGAAATGTTCGAGGGGCTCTCGCCCTGGCTCAACAAGATCCCCGGCCGCCTGATGCACACCACCATCCTCGGCTGCGGGATCTTCGGATCGGTATCGGGTTCCTCGGCCGCGACCTGCGCCACCATTTCCAAAGTGGCGTTGCCGGAGCTCTTGAAGCGCGGCTACGACGAGAAGATCGCGCTCGGCTCGCTCGCCACTGCCGGCACGCTCGGCATCCTGATTCCGCCGTCCATCACCATGGTGGTATATGCGGTTGCGGCGGACGCTTCGATCATCCGCATTTTCCTCGCCGGATTCATCCCGGGCTTCATCCTCATGGCGCTGTTCTCGGGCTACATCGTCTGGTGGGCGGTGCGCAATCCGGACAAGACGCCGCCGCCCGGCCCCGACATGAGCTTCGCGCAAAAAATCAGAGCCTCGGGCAATCTCATTCCCTGCGCCTTGCTGATCGTGTTCATCGTCTGGGTGCTGGTAGCCGGCTGGGCAACGGCGACCGAATGCGCCGCCTACGGCGTGCTGGGCTCGCTCGCCATCGCCTGGTGGGGCGGATCGCTCACCTGGAAGAGCTTCATCGACAGCCTGATGGGGGCAACGCGCGTGTCCTGCATGATCATGTTCATTCTGGCCGGCGCGTCTTTCCTGTCCATGACCATGGCCTTCACCGGCATCCCGCGTGCGCTGGCCGAATGGGTGGCCTCGCTCAGCCTGAGTCCCTATGCGCTGATCACGGTGCTGTGCATCCTCTACATCATCCTGGGCACGGCGCTCGACGGAATCTCGATGATCGTGCTCACCTCGGCAGTGGTGCTGCCGATGATCCAGAAAGCCGGCTTCGACCTGATCTGGTTCGGCATCTTTATCGTGCTGCTCGTTGAAATTGCGGAGGTGACGCCGCCGGTCGGATTCAACCTTTTCGTGCTGCAGAACATGACCGGCAAGGACAGCAACTACATCGCCAGATGCTCGCTGCCGTTCTTCGCCTGCCTGGTGGTGTGCATCGCCATCATCACGGCGTTTCCGATCACCGTCACCTGGCTGCCCGACATCGTCATGGGCAAGTAGGCGCTGCGCTATCATTGGCGCGCAATGCCCGGTTTCCCCATCTACACGACGCCCGCGATCCGCAAGCTGGAAGAGCGGGCGGCGCCCGGGTCCGGCGCGCTCATGGAGCGCGCCGGCGCGGCCGCTGCAGAATTCGCCCGCAGTCTGTGCGGCGATACCGCCAAAGCCGTCCTCGTCGTCGCCGGCCCGGGCAACAACGGCGGCGACGCCTTCGAGGTCGCGGCACATCTCAAGCGGTGGTTCTTCCGCGTGAGCGTGGTGTTCTCCGGCGAGCGCGACAAATTGCCGAAAGACGCGCTCGCGGCGCTCTCCAAATGGGAAGCCGCGGGCGGCGGGCTGGAGAAGGACATCCCCGGGGATGCGCGCTTCGATCTCGCGGTCGACGGTCTCTTCGGTATCGGGCTCACGCGCCCGCTCGCGGGTGCGCACGCAGCGCTGGTCGGAAGACTCAACGCGCTCGGTGCCGCCGTCCTCGCCCTCGACGTTCCGAGCGGAATCAACGCGGACACCGGAGCCGTGATGGGATGCGCGGTGCGCGCGACCCACACTCTCAGTTTCCTCGCGCACAAGCCCGGGCTGCTGACCCTGGATGGCCCGGATCACTGCGGGGAACTGAAGCTCGACACCCTCGGACTCGATCCTGGCAAGCTGCTCGAACCCGAAGGGCACCTCCTCGACGCGGGCTTCCTCGCACGCGCGGTCAGGCCTCGACCGAGAAACTTCCACAAGGGACAGGCAGGCAGCGTCGGCATCCTCGGCGGCGCAGCGGGAATGGTCGGCGCCGCGGTAATCGCCGGGCGCGCCGCGCTCAAATGCGGCGCGGGACGCGTTTACCTGGGACTGCTGACCCCGCGCCCCCCTTACGTCGACTACACCCAGCCGGAACTGATGCTGCGAAAACCCGCCGCGGTCCTCGAGAAGGAACTGGTGAATGTCCTGGTGGCCGGGCCGGGCATGGGAAAAGCGGCCTCTGCCCGGAAGCTGCTCGCCACCGTACTCGCCGCGCCGGTTGCCGTCGTTCTCGACGCCGACGCGCTCAACGTGATCGCGGCGAGCCGAGCGCTCGCCGCGTCACTCGCGAAACGCAAGGCCGCCACCATCCTGACGCCTCATCCTGCCGAGGCAGCGCGACTGCTCGGCACAACGACCGGTGGAGTGCAGGCGGACCGCGTCGCCGCGGCAAGGGCGATCGCGCACCGCTATCGGAGCCTGGTCGTGCTGAAGGGAAACGGCAGCGTGATCGCCGCACCGGAAGGGAAATTCTGGATCAATCCTTCAGGCAATCCGGGGATGGCCTCGGCCGGAATGGGCGATGCCTTGAGCGGAATGATCGCGGCGCTCATCGCGCAGAGCGCGGAGCCGTTGCACGCGCTCCTCGCCGGCGTTTACCTGCACGGCGCCGCGGCCGATGAACTGGTCGCCGCCGGCACCGGTCCCATCGGCATCACCGCAAGCGAAGTGATCGACAGCGCGCGCGCCCTTCTCAACCGCCGCGCCTAGAACCGGAATCCCAGCTTCGCGCCGTAGCTCGTGGCGTCGCCCGTCCGGTCGCCCTCGAAGGCGAGGTTCGTGAGGCCGAAATTGAGATTGAATCCGACGAAGACCTTGTTGAGCGATAGAGATTCTTTCGACGGTACGGAAGTGGGCATGTCCTTGGGCGTGCTCTCCACCCACACCCTGCCGATGCCTGCGTAGGGCGTAAGCATCGCGAAGCCCTTCGAAATCGAAAGGTCAACACCCTTGGTATTGAAGTCGAGCTGGTCCACACCGGTGAGCTTGGTGTAGCTGCCGCGAATCCCGATTGCCGGCATGGCGACTCCGCCGGAGACGATCGCGTAACGCAACTCGGCTCCGTAGAGCCGTACGTTGGTGCCGGGGACCGCGCCCACCATGAGGCCGACATCGATATCGAGAGGCAGTCCTTTGTTCAGGCGCAGCGATGGAACCGGCAGCGTCGAATGATCTCCGGCGCCGGCCTTCTGGAGCACGTCGCTGTTCTTGATTTTCGTCGCAGTGACGGCGAGACCTATGTCGAAACCGGTAATTCCGAGCGGTGCGGTCGGTGTCAGGGGCTTGTACGAAAGCGCGGCTCCGAGGTCCTGGGAGAGCTTGTGGAAGTCGTCCTGAGTGAGGATCTGGATTTTGTCGATATCTGCAGCGACAACCGGCAGCGATACGGCAAAAAGGGATACGACTACGAGGCCGTGTTTGAGATTCATCATGATCTCCGGAACGAGAGTGTAAGGTGCGAGCAATCTAGCACATCGATGCGGCGCCGGCCCGATGCCTGCCGCGACAGGAGGAAATAGTACCGCCGCCTTGCGGATCAGGCGGCCTTGCGCTTTGCGCTCGGATAGGGATACATGATGTTGAGCGCCACGCTGTGCCCCGCGGTCTGGACTATGCGCACATGCTCCCGCTTGAGCTCTCGTGCGTGGCGACAGCCGCAGGAGTGGGCGATCATGTCGATTTCCTGGTTCATGCCCATCGCGTAGTTGGCGACGCGGAGGCATTTCTCCTCGACCACGAGTCCGCGCTGCAACCGGTGGTTATGCGTGGTCACGCCCGTGGGACAGGTGTTCTGGTGGCAGCGCAGCGCCTGGATGCAGCCGAGCGAGAACATGAAGCCGCGCGCGGTGTTGACGAAGTCGGCGCCGGCGCACAGCGCCCACGCGGCTCTCGCCGAAGTGACGAGCCTGCCCGCGGCGATGACGCGGATGCGGCTGCGCAGCCCCGACTCGATCAGCGAGTCGATGACTCGCGGCAGGGCTTCGGCGATCGAAAGGGCCATGTGGTCCATCAGCGCCTGGGGCGCGGCGCCCGAACCGCCTTCGCCGCCGTCGATGGCGAGAAAATCCGGCGCGTACTCGAGGCCGCGGCGGTTGACCGCGTCGCACAGCTCGTTGATGAACTGCCAGCCGCCGATTGCCGTCTTCACGCCCACGGGCTTGCCGGTGAGGTCGCGGACAAGGGCGATCTTGTCGAGCAGCTGTTCGACGTTGGCGACATCGCGGTGACGGTTGGGGCTGATCGAATCCTGGTAGGGCGGGATGCCGCGGATGTCGGCGATCTGCTCGGTCACTTTCACCCCGGGCAGCACGCCTCCCTTGCCGGGTTTCGCGCCCTGCGAGAGCTTGATCTCGAACGCTTTCACCTGCGGGCGCAACGCGACCTCCTTCGCCCGCTCCCGGGAAAAGCTTCCGTTGCCGTCGCGCAGGCCGTAGTTGGCGGTGCCGATTTGCATGATGACATCGCAGTCGCCTTCGAGATGGAAAGGCGAAAGCCCTCCCTCGCCGGTGTCCATCCAGCAGCCGGCGATCGCCGCGCCTCGCGACAATGCCCGCACCGCGGGCTGCGAAATCGCCCCGAAACTCATGCCGCTGATGTTGACTACCGATCTCGCGAGGAACGGCTGCCTGCAGAAATCTTCGCCGATCGAGAGCGGCGGCGTAGGCAGGCGGTCCTCCTCCAGCACCGGATAAGGATGGTTGACGAACAGGATCGATCCGGGCTCATTGGTGTTGTTGGTCGAGCCGAAGCCGATCGTGCCGCCCTCGGCCTTGGCGAGACGGTAGACCCAGCCGCGAGTGGAGCGGTTGAAGGGCAATTCCTCCCGGTCGTTCATGAAGAAATACTGCCGGAGATACTCGCCCTGCTTCTCGAGCATATAGCGCAGGTGCCCGATCACCGGATAGTTGCGCAGAACGGTGTGCTTCTTTTGAGTGATGTCCTGGATGAAGACGATCACGAGAAACGCCAGCACGGCGATCCCGACCAGGGTCCCGAGGCCATACGAGACGACGCTCAGCATGCCGGACATGCTTTCCCTCCCCACCGGTCGATTTCCCGCGGACCGCGTCGCGCGGCCCGCGTCAAATGATAGGCGAAAACACGCCTGTCAGGGCAGGATGCGAAGGATCACCGATTCGGGGTCGTCGGCCGCGCCATTTCGGATCTCGACGTCGGTGGCCGGGCGCACGGCGACGACGGTGCAGGAAAACTCGAGCGCCATGCCGGCAAGCGCGTGGTTGGCATCCAGCACGACCTTGTCCTCGGCGATGTCGGTGACCGTGAAGATCAGGTCTGTGTCGTCGCCGGCCGCGGCGCCATCGAAGCGCATTCCGGCCTCGAGGACCTCGGGAAAGCGGCTGCGCGGCTCGACTCTGAGAAGGTTTTCGTCGTAGTCGCCGAAAGCGTCTTCGGGCTCGAGACGCACTCCGACGCGGTCTTTGACCCTCTTGCCTTCGAGGGCGGCTTCGACCGCCGGAAATATATTGCCGTAGCCGCCATGCAAATACTGCAGCGGCTCCCCGGAGCGCTGGATGAGTTTGCCCCAGATGTCGGACAGTTCGACTTCGAGCGAGACGACCATGTCTTTTGCGATGTTCAAGTGCTCGGATGGTGCTCGAGGCCCGACTCCGGTCAACGCAGCGATCTGACGAGGTCCAGCACCTGGGCGGCATGGCCGCGGGGATTGACACCGTAGAACACGTGCCTCACGGTCCCCCGCTTGTCGATGATGAACGTGGAGCGCGTGATGCAGGATTTCCTGGATCCGTTGGCTTCCTTCTCGTGCACCACGCCGTATTTCCTGCAGACATCGCTCTCGGTGTCCGCGAGCAGCCGGATCGAAACGCCGTGCTGGTCCCGGAAACCGGCGTGGCAAAGGCAATCGTCCGGACTCACCCCGAGCACCACGCAGTCGTGGCGGGAAAATTCATCTTCGTGGTCGGAGAAATCGGTGGCCTCCAGCGTGCAGTTGGGCGTGCCGTCCTTGGGATAGAAATAGAGCACGACGTGTTTCTTGCCGCGGAACTGGCCGAGGTCCACCGTTTCCATGTCGGCGTCGGGAAGCGAGAAAAGCGGTGCCAACTGCCCTGCCTGCAATGCATCGGGCGGGCCTTCGGTCGTCCTGAGCGACTCTGCGCTTGCCAAGTTTTCCTCGCCGGGTTTCGAGGCATCAACAGACTATAATCGCGCCGATGAGAATGCAACTGCTGGGTGGACTGAGCGAGAAAAAGTTCTTGTCACAATTCTGGCAAAAGAAACCGCTGCTGGTCCGCAATGCGATTCCCGACTTTAATGGGGTGGTGCAAGCGCCTGAATTGTTTGCGCTGTCTTTGCGGGACGACGTCGAATCGCGCCTTGTATGGCGGCACCGCGGCGTTTGGCGCATGCAGCAGGGGCCTTTCTCGCGCACTCAGATCGCGCGCCTGCCGAAGTCCGGGTGGACGCTTTTGGTGCAAGGCCTCAATCTCGAGTTGCCGGGGGCGGACGCGCTGCTGCGGCGCTTTCGCTTCCTGCCTTACGCGCGACTGGACGACGTCATGGTCAGCTACGCAGTTGCAGGCGGCGGGGTCGGGCCGCACTTCGATTCCTACGACGTGTTTCTCCTCCAAGGTCCGGGGCGGCGCCGGTGGAGGGTCAGCAGGCAGCGCGAACTGAAACTCGACCCGAAGGCGCCGCTCAGGGTCCTGCGCAACTTCCGCCCGGAAAAGGAATGGCTCCTCGAACCTGGGGACATGCTCTACCTGCCCCCGGGATGGGCGCACGACGGCGTTGCACTGGAGCCCTGCTTCACCTATTCGATCGGTTTTCGGGCGCCGTCGCATCAGGAAGTTGCCCGGGAATTTCTCGCTTTCCTCCAGGAGCGGGTGGCGCTCGACGGTCTCTACGCGGACCGGGGGGCCAAGCCTGCGCGCCGCGCCGCCGAGATTCCGAAACGGATGGTGCAGCAAGCCGCCGTCGTAACCCGGAGAATCCGCTGGCGCGTGCGGGACGTGGCGCGTTTTCTCGGCGAGTACCTGTCGGCACCCAAGCCGCAAATCGTTTTTTCCCGGCCGCGCAGTCCGCGCTCGCCCGCGAGGTTCGCCGCGCTGTGCCGCGCCCGGGGCCTGCGCCTGGACCTGCGCACCAGGATGCTGTTCCGGGAGCGGGAGTTCTTCGTGAACGGCGAGCGCGTCGAGCCGCCCGGACGCCTGCGAAGGGCGCTCGCGCGTCTCGCCGACGAGCGCGTCCTGCCACCGGGCGAGCGCCTGCAGCAGCCGCTCCTTCGGCTGCTGCACGATTGGTACCTCGCCGGCTGGCTTCGCATCGGGGAGCGCCATGAATGATGCCTCCGCCGAGGCGGTTCCCGAGCGGATCCTGCTCCAGGCGAGAAGCGACTATCTGGAAGGCTTCAACCGGCTTCTCGGCCTCGCGCGCCGGGAACTGCGCATCTTCGATCCGGATCTCTCGGAGCTGGAAATGAACTCGACGAGTCGCGTCGAGACGCTCACGCGCTTCCTTCGGGGAAGCCGCGCCCGCCGCATCTACGTCGCCCTTCATGACATCGAGCACGTCAGCAAACGCTGCCCGCGGTTGATCGCCTTGATGGGGAGCTGTACCACTGCCCTCTTCATCTTCCAGACGCAGGGAGAGGCAGCCAAGGTGCAGGATTGCTTCGTGCTCGCCGATGGCGACCATCTGGTGCGCCGGCCGGTAACGACTCAGCCGCGCGGGGTTCTCGTGCTCAACGATCCAAAGGAGTGCCAGCCGATGCGCGAGCGCTTCGACGAAATCTGGGAGGCGTCGCTCCCGACGGTGTCCGTGAATACCACCGGCTTGTAGACCCGGGGACAGACCACGTTTTTTCTTCGAGCCGGCGGAACAGGGCGAGCCGCAATTAAAAAACGTGGTCTGTCCCCGGTTTTGCTATAGATCCCGCCACGAGAAACCTTCATCCTGGGTCGCCACCGATATCCACCGAGGCTCGCAGTGCAGCACCTGCGCCAGTGCGCCTCGGGCCAGCTCCGGGGTATTGTTGGTTTGCGAAAGGTGCGCGGCGATCACATGCTTGAGCCGGCCGCGCTCCAGCGCGGCGAGTATCTCCCCGGAAGTCCGATTGTCCAGATGCCCGAGGCGGCTCGCGATGCGCGCCTTCAGCGCAGGGGGATAAGGCCCGCTCGCAAGCATATCGGAATCGTAGTTGCACTCGAGGACCAATGCGTCGCAGCCCGACAAATTCGATTCGATATGCGCTGTCGAGCAGCCGGTGTCGGTCAGGACGCCCAGCCGGCTCGCGCCGTCGGAGAGCACGTACTGGACCGGCTCGCGCGCATCGTGGGGCACGGTAAACGGCTGTACCAGCAGGTCGCCGACCGGGAATCCGCGTTGCGGATCGATGAGACTGAACGAGCACTCCCCGGCGTCGGTGCCGGTTTCGCGCAGGGCAGCGAGCGTGCCGTGGGTCAGCCACACCGGGATGCCGAAGCGGCTTGCCAGCGGAAATACGCCTTCGCCGTGGTCGGCGTGCTCGTGCGTGACGATTATTCCCGAGAGATCGGAAGGCTCAAGGCCAACGCGAGCCAGGCGTGCCACGGTTTCGCGCAGCGAAAAACCGCAGTCGAGCATGAGGCACGTCCGCGCAACCTCGACGACGAGCGCGTTGCCCAGGCTGCCACTACCAAGCGAAGCGAAGCGCACGCTTGGTTCCTGAATTCTATTTCAGTTGTTGCTGCAGCAGGGAGAGAATCCTGCGCGCCGTATCGGAGGTATCCGGGTTGCCTTCCTTGTTGAGCACCTGCACTTCGCTCGAATCATTGCGATCCTTCACGAATACGCGGTACTGCTCGGCCTTCGGGTCGGGCGCTGAGCGCCAGAACATGAGCTTGGAAAGAAAGCTCTCGTTCTTCTTGTCGAGCGCATCGGCCTCGGGATCGACGTACCGCACGAAGTAGAAGCCTTTTGAGCGGTCGCGGTCTTCGACGGTGAAGCCTACGCGATCGAGCACGAGTCCCACGCGCCTCCAGGCCCGGTCGAACGGCTCGGCGAGCTCGAGCCTGCCGACCCCGCTGTCGGCGGGCACGATCTTCGCCCGTCCATCGTCCTTGTTGACCGCCAGCTGTATTCGCGCACGCGCGTCCTCCACCCCGAAGCGCACCATCAGCCGTCGCAGAAACTCGGCCTCCAGGCTCGGGTCCGGCGGCCGGGCCTGCCACGTCGTACTGTCGCGGTACTGGTTGACATAGACCTCGGTCACGCCGCGATGGGTGATGTAGATCTCGGTGGTGTTGGGCTCCGCGCCGCGCTCCAGGCGCGTTCGGAATTTGTCGCGCTCGCCCGTGGAGTAGGCTCCGTCGAGAAAGCTGCCGAGCAGGTTTCGAATCGGGTCCTGTTTGATCTTTGCGCGGTTTTCGGCCCAGTCGGTCTCCATGACGCCGGCTTCCGGAACCTCGGTCTTGATCACG
>Ga0193745_1000160_pt1 | contig 11862 bp, 8 predicted proteins | sample L1a2metaG_FD_145899 | JGI IMG/M metagenome (GOLD analysis project Ga0193745, IMG submission 145899) | Soil microbial communities from a riparian zone of the East river system, Colorado, United States - L1a2 | ecosystem: Environmental > Terrestrial > Soil > Riparian zone | place: USA: East River... | reverse complement strand
CGGTGGGCTCACTGAACCTCTCGACATTAAAGCCGTCCGACTTCAGCAACCGATCGAGCGCCTTGAGCATCGAGAGGTCGTCATCAAGCAGGCAAATAGACGCCTTGTCGAAGACGCAAACCTTGGAGGTCCGTTCTTCGGAGGGTTTCCAGGCATGAACTGCGGCGCGCATTAGCAATCGATCGGGCAAGGTTCAATATGGGGCCGTGGGATGGAAACGATATGGGACTTTGGTCTCACTCTTAAACATCCCTCCTCGAGAACGGCCCATGCCTTCTTGAATCGCGCCTGCCCGAATCCGCAGATGTTTCGAAATTTAGGCCGCCCGCGATTTTGCCTCGGTCGCTTCCGGCAGGCAAATGGTGAAGAGCGCGCCGCCCTCTGCGCAGTTTTCCGCTGCCAGCGTTCCCCCGTGCGCTTCGACAATACTGCGTGCGATGGCCAAGCCCATACCGGTGCCCTCGGTCTTGGTGGAGAAAAAGGGCTCGAAAAGTTGATCCGCGAGCCTATCTGGAAATCCCGGGCCTGCGTCGCGCACACTCATGCAGATTTTTCCATCCTTCGCTCGGTCGGCCCGGATGACTACCAGGCGGGCGTCGGCTCGCACAACTGTTAAGGCCTCAAACGCGTTCATGGTCAGGTTCAAGAGCACCTGCAACAACTGAACGCGGTCGGCCATGACGACCCCCGCATTCGCATCCACCTCCGCGACGAGACTGACCTTTCGCGCGATGGCATCTGCCCTCACAATCCGGAGTAGGTCGCGAATAAGGTCCTTCATGTCGACAAGGGCATGGGACGCTTCGCTCTTGCGCACCATGTTGCGAATGCCCTGAATGACCTCGCCGGCACGCTGGCCATCGGCCACGATATCGGCGAGCAACTCGCGTAGCTCGTCCGTTTGGAGCTGGCCGTGGGAAAGCAGGCGTTGCCCGGCACTGGCATTCGTCACCATGGCGCCGAGCGGATTGTTTACTTCGTGCGCGAGAGAGGCCACCAGTTCGCCCATCACGGCCAGGCGCCCCACCCGCGCGAGCTCCAGCGATTGAAGCTGATGATCCAGCTCCGCCTGCTTCTGCTCCCCGATGTCGAGGCACGAGCCGATGTAACCGACGAACTCGCCCGTCGCGTCGAAGCGCGGGGTGCCCGAGTCCAGCACCCAGCGGTATTCGCCATCCTTGCGCCGCAACCGGTATTCCATGCGAAACGGTTTGCGAGCATCGAAAGCCGTCCCATAAACTTCGAGGCAAGGAGCCAGGTCCTCCGGGTGAACGCCTTCCACCCAGCCGTTCCCAAACTCCTGCGCCGCTGTGCGGCCGGTAAACTCGAGCCAGCCTTTGTTGAAAAAATTACAAAGCTTGTCGGGACCGGACATCCAGATCATGACCGGCGCCACATCCGCAACGGTTCGAAAACGCGCCTCGCTCTCGCGCAACGCTTCCTCCGCCAGCTTGCGCTTCGTGATATCACGACTGACGCCGCGCAGGACAACCGCCTTTCCGTGCTGGTCAAACTCGACCCGGCCATAGCCCGCGACCCAGCGCGTTTCTCCATTCCGTAGCATGATCCGATACTCGCTTTCATACCCGTCCTCGCGCGAGAGCGCAGACTGAATACGTACCCTCGTCTGCTCGCGATCGTCGACGTGGACGGCTTCAAGAAAGTTTGACAGGTTGATCTGCTTGGAATCTCCAAATCCGAAAAGGGCCCGTCCCGTGTCGTTCAACCAGATGTCATCGCGCGGGATGTTCCAAGTCCAGAGGCCGAGATTGCCGGCACTGGCCGCGAGACTCATTCGCACCTCGCTTTCCCGCAGGGCACCATCACTGATGCGCAACTGGCGGGTGGTTTGAGCGGCCCGAAGGATGTCATGGCTGAGCTCAAAACCCATCGCCAGAATCACGCCCAGAAATGGAAAGCTGATCAAATAAGGCGTGTGCAGCACCCTGGCATGAATCAACGCGGAAAGGCCCGCCGCCAGAACAACGAAAACAGTAATGCTCCCACCCACCAGTGCGGCCCGCCTCCGACTCTCCGCGCTTCCTCGCCGCCAGAGCCTGAGCGAAGCATCGACGACAAAAATGAGCAATAAGAGCGAACTCAACTCGCCGACGCGCGTCCACGGATTCGCTACGCCTTCTGGCATGGCAATCGTCGTTCCAAGAAAATCAAAATGCCGCAACCCGGTGACTTCACGAAAATTCAGATTCGGCGGAATGGCAAAATTGATGACGAGGCTAACCAGTCGCGCCAGGCAGGCGGCGATTCCCAACCAGAGTCGCGCCGTCCCGAAATAGAAATGAACGAACCCTGTAATCCCGAGGAGGAGGAAAAAAAGCGGCAGGTGCGTCCATTGTTGGGCCCGGCCAATTTCCGCCGGCGTCTGCGAATGCATGATCGCCAGCTCTCCGAAAGCAATGCCCGCCACGGAAAGCGCGGCGAGAGCGAAGAACAAATTCTGCCACACCGTGCCCTTTAGTCCGATTAGCAGATGCGGCAGCGCCATGGTCGCACAGGCTCCGAAGACCCATGCCCAGATAAAAGTGACCCAGCTCATGTGCGCGTAATGACGTGTGAGGATTCCATCATTCCATCTTGTCGCCGCCTGATTTCGATAGGATCCTACGGTGCAGAGGAGACAGCGCGGAGTCGATGCTAAAACGCGCCAGGCTGCCCCTGAATGAATTCGATAGGCGACGTGAACAGCCAGTTGCTTAAGGAGATCGACTTATCCATCTGATCCAGCGAGCGCTCGGAACTAGCCGTGCACTTGACCAGGATATCTGGATCGCTGCGCCGAGACCGCTCCAGTCAGTCTCCCCCATCAAGATGTCGAGCACCAAGAGCGGCACCGCGTTCGTTTGGGCGTGAGCGAGAAAGTCCTCCGGCTTGTCGAAAAGAGCGTGCCGCGAAACCGTCGACCGCGAGCAAGGGTCCGATGGATCTCAGCACCGCGGAATCGTCATCTCGCGCTTAGGCCGGATAGCGGGCTTTAATCCTATTCGGCGCGTCGGTCGGTAAGACGCCGGCCGTTTGGGTAAGCCGCACCAAATCCGGGACGGACGTCAGGCCAAGTTTCTGCATGACGCGACCCCGATGAACCTTGATCGTCTTCTCCGCCGTATTTAATTCCGATGCGATCTGCTTGTTCAAAAGTCCGATGATAACGAAGCGCAAGACCTCGAATTCGCGCGGCGTCAGTTTGTCGATCAGACCGCGCGCGCGGCGCCGTCCTGCGCGCTTGCGCAGACATTCCTTTCCGCGCAGCAGCGCCTTCTTTACCCCTTCGATCAGTTCGTCGCTGTCGAACGGCTTTAGCAGAAAATCAACGGCGCCATTTTTCATGGCCTGCGTGCAAGTGGGCACATCCTTGTGACCTGTGATAAAAATGATTTGCTCGCAGCCGCCGCGCGTCTCTAGCTCCTTTTGCAGACCAAGTCCGTTCAACCCCGGCATACGCACATCGAGAATCAGGCAGGTTGGGCCTTCGAAAAACTCCCGCGCCAGATAGTGTTCCGCGGAAGCAAAGGTTTCCGCGGCGTACCCGGCGGACTTGCACAAACGGCGCAACCCGCGGCGGACGGATTGATCGTCGTCGACCACGGCAACTAATTCTGCCGCCGCGCTCACGCGAAGTCCCGGAATTCCGATCTTGGCGCCCCTGGCAGTCGATAGGAAAACACCTCGCGCGTTGTGCAAACAATAACGCGGCGTCTCTCCGCGGCCGTGCACTGCATCGCTTCGAGGGAATTCATCAACAGATTGAGTAAACTTGTTGCAAGTGCGCCGGATCGGTCTTGACCGCGGGAAGGCCAAATTATTTCTATCAGAAAAGCGAGCCGAAACAAGATTGTTTCACCTTATCAATAGATGGAATTATAAGAGAGAAGGAGATCAAGGGTTGGCGACGCGGAAAGAAATGCGTTGGTGCAGGTACTAATCCGTTGTGGAAAGATCCTGGGCAGGAGCTCTTCAACCGGGGCAAGTAAGGTCCCTCGCCTTCTGCGCGGCTCGGGATGACATGCATTTGTTCGAGGGGAGAAATAACTAACTCGCACGCGCTATTCGCCGCGCAAATCACGGATCGCCTTCGCGTAGTCTGGCGTCCGGAAAATTGATGTTCCGGCAACCAGGATATTCGCGCCGTTCTGGATCGATAACTTCGCGGTCTCGGCGTTGATTCCGCCGTCGACTTCGATATGAAGCGGAGCCTGGTTGACCTCGCGCCAATCACGCGCGCGTCTTACTTTTTCCATCATCTCAGGCCGAAACGCCTGGCCCCCAAAACCGGGATGGACCGTCATCACCAACAGGAGATCGATGTTCTTCAGGTGTGTCTCGATCGCCTCGAACGGCGTCGCCGGATTCAGCGACAAGCCAGCCCCGCATCCTGCCGCGCGGATCGCGTTCAAGGTCTCCGCGACATCATGCTTCGCTTCCGGTTCGACGTGGACCGTGATGGAATTCGCGCCTGCCTCAAGGAAGCGCGGCAGGTAATGATCCGGATGCTCGATCATGAGATGGACGTCGAGCAAGAGTTTCGTGTGCTTTCGCACGGTCGCGACGACACCTGGCCCAAAGGAAATGTTGTCGACAAAATGGCCGTCCATGATGTCGAGATGCAACCAATCGGCGCCGGCCTCTTCGGCGCGATGGATCTCGGCTTCGAGGCGGGAGAAGTCCGCGGCGAGGATGGAAGGAGCGACGAGGGTTTTCATGCGGAAGAAACCCTCCCCCGCAAAGCGGCGACGGGCAAGCCCTCCAACGTCTTCCTCTTCCGCCACTCTTCCTCTTTGTTCCGGCGAGAAGAGGCAGAGGGAGAGGTAGCGGAAGAGCGGCGGCCGAAGTGGGCCGCCAGCTTTCCCTTGACGCGGAGAGAGTCCGTTTCTAGATACTACCCGGTTTCAGCCGGTCGTTATCGCGCTCGCACGCATGGTGCTGTGGAGATCGAAGTAGGACGCGCTTCCGACAGACTGGATCGTGCGGTTCTGCGACCAATTTAAAGGCTAAATTTCATGTTCAACGGACTCTTTGGCTGGTTATCCAGCGACATCGGTATCGATCTCGGCACGGCGAACACGCTGGTCTACGTAAAAGATCAGGGCATCGTGCTGCGCGAACCTTCGGTGGTCGCCGTCCAGGCGGGCACGAATAAGGTGCTGGCAGTCGGCGACGAGGCGAAGCGGATGCTCGGCCGCACGCCCTCGAACATCGTTGCGGTTCGCCCGCTCAAGGATGGCGTGATCGCGGATTTCGAAGTGACCGAAGCGATGCTCCGGCATTTCATCACCAAGGTGCACGGGCGGCGGGTGCGCGCCAGACCGAGGGTCGTGATCGCGGTGCCATCAGGAATTACCGAAGTGGAAAAGCGCGCGGTCCGGGAATCAGCCACCCACGCGGGCGCGCGCGAAGTTTATTTGATCGAAGAACCGATGGCCGCAGCAATCGGCGTTGGTCTGCCGGTCCAGGATCCGGCCGGCAACATGATCATCGATATCGGCGGCGGCACGACGGAGGTGGCGCTCATTTCACTATCCGGAATTGTCTTCAGCCGCAGCGTTCGCGTGGCGGGTGACGAGCTGGATGAGGCGATCGTGCAATACATGAAGCGCGCCTACAATTTAATGATCGGCGAGCGCACCGCGGAAGAAATCAAGATCAAGATCGGCTCGGCTTACCCGAGTGAGAAGGAGACGAGCGTGGAAGTAAAAGGCCGCGACCTCGTCGCGGGATTGCCCAAGACGCTCATGATCACGTCGCAGGAAGTGCGCGAGGCGTTGCTCGAACCGATTTCGACGATTGTCGATTCGGTCCGCATCACGCTCGAGCGCTGTCCGCCGGAGCTGTCCGCGGATCTGGTGGACCGAGGATTGGTGCTGGCGGGCGGCGGCGCGTTGTTGCGCGGGTTCGACAAACTTTTGAGCGAAGAGACCGGTTTGCCTGTCCATGTTGCCGAAGATCCGCTGAGCGCCGTGGCGGAAGGAACGGGCAAATGTCTCAATGAACTTAAATTTTTGCGTCAGGTGGCTTCATCCGATCGCAATTGGCGGTAAGAACGAAACCGGAAACCGGAGACCGGATTGCGGTGAGATTGGCAATCAAACGGTGACGCATTTTCTTTCTTTTTCGGTTTCCGCTATCCGGTTTCCGGCTTCGGCATGAATCGCTCGAGCATTATCGCGCTGGGCATCTTCGCGGCAATCCTGGCTTATTTTTTGAGCTTCGGCGCGGAGAGTACCCGAAAACTTCAGGCCGGATTTTATTCGCTGATTTCACCGTTCCTCAAAACCGGGTCCGGCATCCAGAAATCGATTACCTCGGTCAGCACGGGCTTAAAGACGCTGGAGGAGGTGGAACGGGACAACGCGTCGCTCAAAGTCGAAAATCGATCGCTGAAGGCGACGAACCAGGCGTTGCGCGACGTGGAGCATGAAGTGAATCGTTTGCGGCGCGCGCTGGCTTATAGTGAGCGCTCGGTCTTCCGGCTGGTGCCCGCCGAAATCGTGGCGCGTGATTCCTCAACCTGGTGGCGCACCGTTACCATTAATCGCGGAAAAGCCGACCACATCGAAAGCGACATGCCGGTGGTGACCGACGAAGGGCTTGTGGGGAAGACGACTACGGTCGGCGACAACATCTCGATCGTTCTTTTGCTCTCGGATGAAAACTGCCGGGTCGCGGCTTCGGTGGAGGGAACCAGGGAGCAAGGCATCGTTGCGGGCGAACGGGTGACGGGTTCCGTTTCGCCTTTGCTCGACCTGAATTTTCTTTCCAAGCAAGCGAACCTGCAACCGGGGATGAAGAGCTATACCTCGGGCGTGGGGGGAGTATTTCCATCCGGTCTTCTGATCGGGACGGTGCAAAGTTTTCGCGCGCGCGAGCTTGATGGCCAGGCGCGGATCGCACCCGCGGTGGATCTGTCGCATCTCGAAGACGTGTTCGTGGTGACGGGAAACAAATGATCTTCTTCGTTATTCTACTGATCCTGACGTTCCTCGCGCAGATCGTTGAATTTTTTATTCCGCCGCTCGACTGGATGTACAATGCCCGCATCTACATCGTCCCAGTGATCGTTTTTTACGGCGCGATGGCGCTGCCGTTACCACTCGTGCTGGCGCTGGCGGGCTTTGCCGGGTTCCTCCTGGACGCGGTGACGGTGCAAGCGCTGGGGCCGCGAGTTGAAATATCGGTCGGATGGTCAATACTCCTCTACGCCGTGCTGGCGGCCATTATGCATGGCCTGAGGCCTTTGTTTATCCGGGGACGCTGGGAAGTGCACTGCATAATGAGCGGGCTCTGCACGTCCGCGATCCTTCTCTCCCAATATCTTATGATTTCTTTCCGCCGAGGCTCACTTGTTTTCACCCGCGAGGCCTGGTGGCAAATCGGCGGCCCGGGGTTTATCGCCATGCTGATGGCGCCGCTGGCCTTCTGGATTTTGCACTCGTTAGGCCGCCTCGCCGCCAACCCTTATCTACCGGAACCGGACGGATACGAATGAACCGCCGCAGCCCCGATCCTCGCTGGCGTCTCCAGTTTCTCGCCTTGCTCTTTCTCATGGGCATGGCGGCCCTGCTCGGCAAGCTTTGGCTGGTTCAGGTGGCGCATGGTCCGGAATGGACGGCAAAAATCCGCGGAAGCTCGGAAGCGACGGTGCGCATTCCTTCCGTGCGCGGAGAAATCCGGGATCGCAACGGGGTTACGCTGGTGGCGAATCGCGCCAGCTACGCCGTTGATTTCTATCTGCCGGAGATGGTGAAGGGCTTTCGCGAGCGGGTGGGTCCGCCGCCGATGACCGAGTATCGCAGCACGATCAACGGCATGCCGAAAGATCTGAAGGAGCCGGACATCGTGAAGATCGTAAACACCGGCGTGGTTCCGCGGCTGGACGATCTCGACCTGGCGCGGAATTACAACGCCGGCCAGCTGCAACGGCATTTCCGGACGAATACCGAGGTTCCGTATTCCTACATCAAGGACATCGATTTCCAGACGATGGCGAAGTTTTCCGAGCACGACGTCGGGTTGCCCGGTGTGGACATCACGATAAAACCGGTTCGGTCCTACGTGTTCGGCGCGCTCGCCTCGCATCTACTCGGCTACGTCGGCCCGCCGGATGACACCAATAAGGAGGAGGCGAAAAAATTCAGCTTTTATCAACCGGACGTGGAAGGAAAATCCAACGTCGAGAAAGCGATGGATGAATACTTGAAGGGGAAACCGGGCATTCGTTACATGCGCAAGAATGCCAAGGGACAGATTGATGGTGTCCTCCGGGAGGAACCGCCGCAAGCGGGAGGGAACGTCAATCTGACGATCGACGGGCGCATCCAGATGATCACGGAAGAAGCGCTGCGCTCGGTCGGGCGGGGGGCCGCCGTGGTGGTCGACCCGAATAACGGAAACATTCTCGCCATGGTGTCGGTGCCTTCATTCGATCCCAATACTTTTATCCCGAGCATCAAACTCAAAGACTGGGAAACGCTCCGAAAGGACGAAGCGAATCCAATGGTCAACCGGGCGGTTAGCGGTTTCCCCCCGGGCTCGACCTTCAAGATTGTGACCGCATTGGCCGGGCTTCGGAAGGGGCTGGCCCGGCAGGCGTTCAATTGTGGGGGCGGCGTGAGTTACGGCGACCATTTCTTTCACTGCTGGATCGGCGCCAAGGGAGGCAGCCATGGGACGCTCGGCCTTATGGACGCCATCAAGGTGTCCTGTAATTCGTTCTTTTATCAATTTGGCAACGCCGCCGGAATCGAGACTATCGATGATGTGGGTGATTCTCTCGGTTTGGGACAGACCTCCGGGATCGAAATCACGAGTGAATCTCCAGGCGTGCTGCCGGGTCCGGACTGGATGCATATCCATTACCCGCGCGAACGCTGGTCTTCGGCCTACACCGCCAATGTCGCCATTGGCCAGGGGTACGATCTGGTCACGCCGCTCCAACTGGCGATGGTGTATGCCACGGTCGGAAACGGCGGCGTCTCCTATTACCCGAAACTCGTGCAAAGCGTCACTGGCGCCGATGGCAAGCCAATCCTCGATGCCAAAGGCGCTCCCGTCGTTTCCCCTGCACCGAAGATACACCGCGATCTCCGCTTCGACTTTCAAAAGGAACATTTTGAACTGGCGCGGCGCGGTCTTTGGAAAGTGGTAAATGAAGGCGGTGGCACCGGCGGCAGGGCGCATTTGCCTAATGTGCAAGTTGCGGGCAAGACGGGCACCGCGCAGGCAATGACCGACGGCAAGAAAGACACCATCGCGTGGTTTGCCTGCTTCGCGCCATATGACCAGCCGAAATATGCGATCGCGGTCATGGTGCAGGGCGGAGAGCATGGCGGCTCCGTGGCCGCCCCCATTGCGACGCGCATTCTCACTCGGGCTCTCGCCATGGAGGAGGGCACCTTCGACCCCCAATTGGCCTGGCTCGCGCCGGCGCACAAGGCTAACCCGTTTCAGATGCTTGCCGCCGTCGACTTTAAGGATTCCAATCCCACGCTAGCTGGAGGCGACGACGAAAACCTGGATGGATCAACCAGTACCGACATGGCGGTCGCGAGCGCCAATCCGGATGTGGAACTGGAAGCCGATGCCAGCGGGCGCGTGGCCGGTCAGAAGCGGAACCGTCCCGCCCCGGCACCGACTCCACCGCCGCGGAAACCCAATTTTTGGGAAAGACTTTTCGGTGTGCGCCCCAAAGCGCCGCCACCCACTCCACCGCCAGTGCGCCGGCCGCCGGCCCGCAGATAACCTCTTGATCGGAACCAAAAGCTAACCAAAACGGCCTGCTCCGGCTCATGATCTCAAATCCTCTCCCCGCTTATGATCGAAAAAGTGAAACGTATTTTAGGTCTAGGTTCGCCCAAGACCGGCAACAAACTGATAATCAGCGTCGAAAAACTCGAGCGCCGTGTGGCCCTTCTCGAGAACGGCCGTCTCGAAGAGTATAACGTCGAGCGGAACAGCTCCCGAAACATTGTCGGCAGCGTCTACAAAGGCAAAGTTAAGAACATAGAAATGGGGTTGAAGGCGATGTTTGTGGACATCGGCTTCGAAAAAAATGCGTTCCTCCACTTTTGGGATGCCATCCCCGCCGCGCTCGACAGCGGCATCGAGGAGATCGATCGGCCCAAGGACCGGCGGCCGAAAAAGCGGATCACGGCCAAGGACATTCCGAGCATTTATCCCGTCGGCTCGGACGTCATCGTCCAGGTCACGAAAGGTCCTATCGGAACGAAGGGCCCGCGTGTCACGACCAATCTCAGCTTCGCCGGACGCTACCTGGTTTTTATGCCCTATAGCGATCGCAGCGGGATCTCCCGAAAAATCGAGGAGCCGAAGGAGAGGGAGCGCCTCCGCAAGATCCTGCGAGGCCTTGAGATTCCGGAGGGCATTGGCGTCATTATTCGCACCGTGGGGGAAGGACAGCGCGCCCGCTATTTCGTGCGCGATCTCAGTTTCCTCGTCGAGCAGTGGGCGAAAGTTGAACACGCGATCCAGAACGAACCCGCGCCCTGCCGCGTTTTTGAAGAACCGGATCTGGTTGACCGGACGGTCCGGGATTTCCTCACGGACGAAATTGACGAGGTGGTCTGCGACGATCAGGCGGCGATCGATCGAATGAACGAGATGGTGGGGCAAATTTCCCGGCGCGCTCGCAGCCGCATCAAGTTTTACGATGGCGGTGCGCCCATCTTCGAGACCTTCGGCGTCCAAAAACAAATCGACGACGCCTTTCATCGCCAGGTTTGGCTGAAGTGCGGTGGCTACATTGTGATCGACGAAACCGAAGCCCTCGTCGCCATCGATGTAAATACCGGCAGAAACAAAGGCGGCCGCGACGTCGAGAAAACGATCCTCCAGACCAACCTGGAAGCGGCCGACGAACTCGCGCGCCAATTACGCCTGCGCAACGTAGGCGGCCTGATCATCGGCGATTTCATCGACATGAAGAGCCGGAAAGATCAGCAGGCGGTTTACTCCTTGATGAAGGAGCGATTGAGACGCGACAAAGCGAAAACGCACGTCCTTCCACTCTCCGCCCTTGGCCTCATGGAGATGACACGGCAGCGGGCGCAGGAAAGTCTAAGCGACTCGATTTACGAGAACTGCCCATACTGCCAGGGTCGCGGCGTGGTGAAGACGTCGATGACGACAAGCGTGGAGCTGCATCGCACCTTAAACACCGTCATGCGCAAATATCAGGAAAGCGTGCATGATTTCCGGGTGATTTTGAATCCGGACGTGCTGAAGCGTTTGAAAGAAGAGGACGAGGAGTTTCTGGTCGAGCTGGAGCGGCGCTACGCCGGCCGGCTGATGTTCCGGGGCGATCCGGCCTATCACCACGAGAAATTTACCATTACCGACGCCAATACCGGGGCGGAACTGAAACCTTGACAATTTTTGCAAGAAATTCCCTAGAGTTGCTTGCAATCTTGATTCCCCGTGCCAGAATCGCGACACTTACAGAAACGCCATTTGACGCAGTGGAGCGGGGCGTTTGAAGACTTAACCAAAAACAGGAGAAAACAGATGAAAAAACTAACCCTCAGCTTGTGCGCGCTTGTCGCCCTTGGCTCTGCTGCCTTTGCAGGCACCGAAACCTATTCGAAAGAATCAAAATCGGTGGTGCCTCCCCCATGCCCCCAGTGGTATGCGGATAACGAATTCAATCTCAGCATTTCTGGCGTTTATGGGTTCAGGGGCGACAATGATAATAACAACTTCAATGTCGGCTGGGACGATGCCTGGGGTGGAGCCATCGACGCAAAGTACTTTGTGCACCGTTACTTTGGTTTCGGCGTGCAGGGCTTTATTCTGAGCACCAACCAGGATAACAACTTTAATGGCAACAACGAT
>Ga0193745_1000159_pt1 | contig 11863 bp, 10 predicted proteins | sample L1a2metaG_FD_145899 | JGI IMG/M metagenome (GOLD analysis project Ga0193745, IMG submission 145899) | Soil microbial communities from a riparian zone of the East river system, Colorado, United States - L1a2 | ecosystem: Environmental > Terrestrial > Soil > Riparian zone | place: USA: East River... | reverse complement strand
AGATTTAGTTCCTACACTAGAACATTCAGTTCAGTCAAGTCAACCAAAAGAAGTAACCGAGCAGACTTGGTCTAATGCAACAGATGAGGATCAAAGTTATGACATCAGATATAGCGAATCTCGTGGTACTTCGACCTCTTTAACCACTACACAATCAGCTAGCATTAACGTCAGTGCATCAGTTGCTATAGGTGGATTTAATGCCAGTGTCTCCGGAAGCTCGGCAACAGGTGCCGATGCCAACAAAACTTCCAACAATCAGGTAACCAATGAAGTCAATCATACCGTGGTAGTTAAAGCACATACTAAGTTGACACTTAAGACAACTGTATCTGAGCTGGTTAAAAATGACTACTATAGTGTCATGGTCGAATTACGAGGCCGATATGGTATGCCGTCAGTATACGTTGACAGTACTCAAGGCATTGCTAACGAAAGCGCATGGAGACATCCAACCGAATTCGGTAGTCCCATAGGTGACAGAGCCCGATCAAAAAGTAGTTATATTCTGCACACCAGTATTCTATCAACAAATATCGAATTTGTTGAAACAAAATTATTACCATCTTCGTAGGAATTTGAAACTTTTATCAGGTTTCTTTCTTGTAACAAGCGAATTGATTTCGGTTTCATCCTGGCATAAATGTGAAGGATGGGAAAGTTTTAAAACTCGGATTATAATGAAGGATCATTTTACATTTGTCGTCGAGATAAATTATCAATCGATGAACTGCTTAAACGCTTCGAAATATTTGAGGGCTATTTCTCTGAATTCTAAATCTCTCATACCAGATATTGTACCACTCAATTCAGGCCGACAGGGCGGGGCACATGAGAGTACAACTGTTTCATGTGGTGGATATATACCTGCTGCTACAGCATCTGCAAGCTCACTGGTAACCTCAATTTTGTAGAATACCGGAAGCGTTCCTCGCATGGTTATCCCGGGTATAGTAACATGATCACGAATAGGCCGACTCATACGCCTACGCAAGATATCATTCTCCTGAAAGGCTCCTATGGCCTCGGCAATAAGCTGAGGCTCAGGATCGGTGTCAGAAACATAATATTTGTCCTCCTGAACCAGCAAAACTGTAGTCTGGTCATCAAGCAGGCATATGTCAGGAGTAGCCTGCCTGTATTCGCCACAGACTATGAGGGAAAGGTGCCTTCTACTTCTTGCAAATCTGGTTCTCGAAGTATAGCCGATAGCCACAAAAAGCATCATCATGAAATCGTCTACAGCAGACTCCCGGGCCAGATTATCGCCGCTAGCAAACCAAAGCATTCTAAGCAGATTCATGGTAAAGTTGTCATCTACATCTTGCCAATGATGCGCTACCCTAAATGATTCAATGCTCTCTGGTAGATTTGTCGGTTCCCGGCCGAAGAATGAACATGGATCGACATTTCTGACAACTATGTTATACGTTCGAAGATCATTCTGCTTCCAGTCACTTGCAGATTTAGCCGTGCGCAAGAGAGAAGCCATGAAATCAGGGATAAGCTGTGACACTTTACCTTTGATATAAACCCACCTGATGATCACAATATTCAATAATAAATCTATCTGTCTTAAAATTAAAAGATATTATACTACTTATTGTTTCTTCTCCAACCGTAACAATTTCTAGTTCTCCGGTTGCAATGACGATTTCCTCACTTTTAATCCTTTCAAAAGAGATATTTTCTCAAAGAAAAATAACATTGAAATGCGTGAAGTTTGATTTCGTTGTCTAGCATGGCATCGCCCAGAGGAAGCCCTATCATGGGAATACTGTAATGCCTAACAATACTTATTTCATCAGGCTCTTCTCCCAATCTTACAGCCTCGGCTAAATCGTGTGTAACACAAAAAAGATAGAAGGTTGGACATGTACCCAACATAGTAATACATGGAATTATTTGCTTCTTTTCTGTAGCTAAGTGTAATCGACGTCGTATTTTGTTGTTTTCTTGAAAGGCTGCAATGGCTTCGGCAATGACCTGAGCTTCTGGATTCGTATTTGCAAGTGTTTTATTCATCGAAATTTGGTAACTCTTGTCTTCTTGAACAAGAAGCTTAATTGTAAGCTTGGATGTTTCAACACATAAATCTGGTTTTGCACTGGTACAAGAGCCACACATATCTAGCTTTAATTCTTCTCGGCTGCAAATGACAAGATCGCCTTCATCATAGTCAAAACATTCGAGTAGCGTCCTGGCAAAATCATCGACAGCACTTTCTTCATTGATATGAGTTTTGGTAACAGCTAGAATATGTTTAACAAACCTAGACGTTTGCTTACGGGTGAAAGTGTTCCAATTCATTTTTCTTAATGCTCCAACATTTGAAAGATCCACGGAAAGCATATCCCGAACATCTTCTGAAAAGTCTTCGACAATTGGAAATTCTCTTGAAAAGAAACTACTAAAACTTTCTTCATGGCGTACTTCGATCTTGAAGAAGTCGAGTTCGTTGTCAGTCCATTCAGATCCCGGTGTTATCTTGATCCTTTTCCTCTTTTTGCCAGAGCGCATACAACTTTCTTCCGAAGAACCTTCCATAACCTCACAATCCCTCATTATCACGATCCTGAAATTAAATAATCATTATTATATTTTACAAAGAAATCAATGATTCAAAACTTTTGACCTGTTTGTTTTAAGAAAGTAACCACTTGATTATTCTGGACTATACCTTTTCCATTGGAGGATTTCAGGCCCAGAATTAGAGTACCAAATGCATTGGAACACGTCTCAGCAAATTTATAATTGATTATTCGCTTTCCGAAAATGTTATAGGCGACTGTTCACAAAGGGTGCAATACAAATATGACAACGTCCGCTGCGGACACCACGGGCGGCACCTGGGGTTCGAGATGCTAATCTTCGACAACGACAGGGAGTGGCCCGAAGGGGTGCTGAAACACTTCCAACACTTGGTTACCCAACGGGGCGTCGAGTCCCGATACTATGGGCCCTACAACTTTATGTTGAGCTACGTAACGGGTTTCTCGGAGGATTACGAGGTGGCGCCGCAAACGTCAGTCGTGGGCCTCGGAGATGACAGGGTTGACTTTGTGGTATGGTACGTGGTTAGGGACGCCGCCAGGAGAGTACTGTTAATAGTGGAGGTGAAGGACGATAGCCAGGCAGCCACACCTTCGACCAGGGACCGGGCCGACGTTCAAATGCGTGCTAGGTTCAGGGACCTTTCGTCGGCCGAGACGCTCAATCCCCGAGTGTACGGGATTAGCTTGCTAGGCACCAGGATGACGGTCTATACCCTCGATACAGTGAGCGGCGCGATGGATCCCGAAGCCCCTCAGAGGGGCAACAGAAGCCACATGTTACCCCGGGACTACATGGCTGATTGGTGGGACAAAGATATCCTGAGCCAATCCGGTTTCGACGCTATGAAGCGGATCATGGCTGACGTTCGTGCCATGTCCGAGCACACGTAGGCCGCCCCGGGCCTGTGCCTGACCATCAGGTTTTGAAAACTTGAGTTACAACAGGCTAGCCCTGAGGGGCATTGGTGACGCCCTACCAACGGACTAGACTGTGCTACGAAATGGGGTGATTCAAATGTGATGGCTTTATGTCTACAGAAATAATCAGTCTTTAGGATCTTATTCCTATGACTAAATAAATTGGGTAAATATTTCAAACTTATACCCGGACGCGTGCGTCAATTTTGGCAAAATGAAAAATATCAATACAAGACCTATTCGTCAGCAACAATGTCGTGCAATACGAAATCGGAGAGGACTTCAAATAGGAAATTGAATGACCCCCGACAACTTCCTAGTAACGCAAGTGAATTTTATCCTATTCATCGGCGTTCGTTGAATATACAGTATGAAAACTCATATCATATCGATAATATTCTCGGTACTCTCTCCACAAAAATACAATACGACGGCTCTCTACTGCTAAAAAATTTGACGAGAGACGAGTTATTTATCATCGGTCACAGACATAATATCTTGGATACTTTAAATGATGATGAAAAAACGCTTTCTTTGTATCTACACAAAGTCTTACAGAATGATCCACTAACAACAGGTGTACGAGAAAGTCTAACCGATTCGTTTGTGAATTACTTGCTCACAGAACTTCGTTTTAACAAATACCCCTTCTTATTAAATTTACAACCAAGCTACAGCTTCCACGTATATTCGACTAAGGTGACGGCCAAAGTTGAGTTCAGCATAGAAAAGAACAATAGTATTTTATGCTTTGATGAAGACAAACACCTGCATAGTATCAGCTTGAGCACAGAGTACGGAGAGTCTCAAATATGTGCTAAGATATTAGCATGTGCCTTCACAAATTATGACAAAGCTGATAGCCCTACTAGGGGAAAAGATCAGGTGATATTCGCAATGAGAGTCATCGGATCAAGGTTTAGACTATATTCGGTCTCTCAATGAAGGATTTCCTCCAGAAGATCAGAATATGAACATAGTACGTTTCCCTCCTAATACCGATGATACACCCTATGGATATGATTATGCTGACGAACATCATCGCCCACTGATCCTGAATCTGCTTGTGCAATTGAAGGAATATATGCATAATATGTAGACTTTTTAAAACAGATCACTCAGCCACTGTGAGAGCGTTTCAATACCCTTTTCGAGTAGTATGTAAAAAACTATCCAGAAAGCCCGAATTCAAATTGAATTCTATACTTCCGTTCTTCTCTCAGAACGGGAAAACCATGCTGCTACAGCACACATCTGACGGCTCATCATGCCCTGGCCTCCCAAGATACTCAATGCCTTTGCCACAGCCCGCCCACACAAGGAATCCACATACTATGGCCCCTACAACATGCTGCTCTCGGCGCTCTTCCCGTCCGACGAGGGTTTCATGGTCTGCCCTCAGCACCAAGTTGACAGTCATAACGACTCGGTGGACCTCGTGATGACCTACATAGTTGAGAATGAGAGTCACGTCGTCTTCTTCATGGAAGTCAAAGTTCCTGCCGACCTTGAAACCAGGAGCGGCAGAGCCTTGGCTGACGCTCAGATGAGGCAGCGCTACGAGGAGGTATACCCGGACGTGGGGCACACGCTTCATGCCATGTCTGCCCTAGGAACCAAGTTGTGCTTTTATACAGCGTCGCCACCAGACGGCATGATCAAACCGAAGGCCATCCAACGGGACCCGTACAGAGTCAACGACGTGGCGCCCGCGGGATGGTGGAGCATGGATGTCCTCGAGGCTGCCGGAGAGGCCGGGTTACGGCAGGTGGTCGAAGAGACGAAGTCCGTAGCTCAGTCGCTGAAGTGACAGGCGCTAGCGCTAGCTTTAGTCGTGCGCTATTGTAACATCAGAGCCGATTGCAAGGGCGAGCAACGGGTGCCCTGCTTGTGCAATTAAAGGAATATATGCATAATATGTAGACGTTTTTAAAACAGGTCTCAGCCACTGTGAGAGCGTTTCAATACCTTTTTCAAGTAGTATATAAAAAACTATCCAGAAAGCCCGAATTCAAATTGAATCCTATGCTTCCGATTTTCCTCTCAGAACGGGAAAACATGCTTTCTGATGTGCTTACAAAGGTGTTGTCTCGAAAAGATAATAATCCATATGAAATCGAACCTGTTGACAACAATCCATCACCCCCTCAAAGCTGACAGGAGATGAATACACATTTGACTGAAGATTCTGAAGAAATCTGGAAATACACCTCTAAATGGAGACAATTTCAGATCACCACTTTGAAAATTAAATATATAAATTCATCTATAAAGGGTATAGTCGGAATGGATGATATACAAAATGTTATATTTCCCGAAGATACGGAAAGAATACTCTTATCGGACATATACATCAGATCTGGTCCCGTAAACGTTGTTCTGAGTAAAATCCAGCGCAAATTTTACAATAGAGTTGTTCAACTTTATGACTTTTCTGATGAACCACCAATTGACTCGATAGCTAAAGATCTTCTCGATTACACCGACTATGAAGGCATGAAGCTTCATTTCAAACCTAAACCCAAAATGAGAATGACTTGGAAATCCCGTGATGTGTCATCAGAATCCGATTACGGTGTCTATTCTGATCGATCGAGAGGACAAAACCCATCTGAATACCTCCTTTTGGTAGAAGATAAACGTCCGGATTCGGGGGGGGGGCATACTTCAGCCAGAAAGACAATTATCAGGGGAAATGCTTCTTGCAGCATACAACAGAGCTGAACTTTGTATGAAAGACCAAGAAGTATTCGGGATCATCATTAAAGGGGATAGGATCAGATTTTACAGATGCACCTTTTCAGAGAACTACTTAAGAGATATTGCTAATGATGAATTGCCTCGAGAAGGCGCTGAAATTTTCAGATATCCTCCGGATAACGAAGAACCCTTTTCCATATCTCATCCTCAGCAAAGAGAAACAATAGTGAGAATCCTATGTGCCATCAGGGAGCACTTAGAAACAGTCGTGACCGAGATTGTTTAAACTCTCTTTAACCCAACATGGTTGAGACCTCTTGATCTGTCGACTACTGCTTTACTAATCGCCGACTGTTTTAACTATTCTCACTATCACACTACCTCGGTGTCTGGCTATCATATCTAGTACGTCCACTTTTGCCCTGTCTGTCGTTATCAAAGCCCTTCCCTTAAACATCTGCAAAGGTGCGATAACGAATCCGCTTGAAGACACTCCAATCGCCTCGGCACTGGCTAGACTCACCATAACAGTCGCTGCGTCTGACTCCGTACTAACTTCCACATCCTCGTATCCTTCGCGCAGATGTAATAATCCTTCGGTAAACACCGTAATGTGCCTCAGACCCAGATCCTCTTTCATTATACGTATCATCTCGTATAGTTCTGCATCTGTTAGCCTTCTGAAATCGTTTTCAGGTTTGACGTAACTGAGATCTCCTTGTCGATAGTGTATTACGCCCTCGCCAACCATCATGGGCCCGACGTCCAAGTTCAAATAATCTTCAACTTTCTTAATGCACTGCAGGCCTCTGAGGTCCCACCTTTCAACCTGATCCAGGATCCAGACGTCGCACGGCTTCCAGGCGGCGTAGTTGCCGTAATCGCACTGATTGTCGATGTTATTTATCCTATCAACGTTGAAAGCTTCGTTTACATTGCATATCGACTTGACCGTTTGATCGATCCCAAAGCTCCGCGTTATGTTCGCGTTATCATAACCATGTATGGTTATCTTCGGTTGTTTCAACAGTACGCAACCTAGCTGCTCTGCCACTATGGCCGATCTGTACGTATTCTTGATTCTATCCCCGTATCCACCTTCATAAATTCCACCATTCTGGTATACATAACACCTTCGTGTGGTTGTTTTTCTCTCTATTGCGTTACGGTCTTGGCTAGTGTCCCCATGCGCCTTACGATGCTGCCCGTACGAAACCATCAGTATAGCGGTCACTAATAAAGCTACAGCTATGAACGGCACCGACTGGCTCCTCCTTATTCTGGTGTTGTTGGAAACTTGCCTAAACAGATATAGCACCATCTCGCTCACCTTCAGTAATTCTTCTTTAAAGCGCCAAGACTCTCTTTTGCCTTCTTTTTGTTCCCACCTCCGCGTCTCACCCGCGCCTAAGCCCCCTTCGACTTCATTGTTGCGTTCTTCCGTCATATCGTTGCGGTGATACGAATTGAATTTTGCTGTACTATTCCACAACCGTTTACACAGCGTAAGTTCAATAACAGGCCGTGTGCCCCGTCACTGTTTTGTGCGAGTAATCTTACTGTTGTGTTCAGTTTACTGCTATGCTCGTTATCATCCCTGATGGGAGATTTGTTTCTCGATTTATTCATTTTCAGAAGAAATCGGGAGAAGCGAGATTCGCTATTCTTCTGCTTGTACTTATCAAATCCACTCCCTCTCCCTTAATAGTTTTTCGAGTTCCTGAGGAAAGATTCTATCCCCATATCTTTATAAGATCTACTCAGAAACCTGTCCATATTCTTTTCACTGTTCTTCAAAGGTCTAAAAGATTCTTCTTCGATTCTGTCACTGTGTATATTGGCCACCTTACGATGAAACGAATTCTTCGAAGAAGATGCCCAACATTATATGTGACACGTAGCCAATTTTAAAAATGAAACTCAAGCCACTGCTACTGAGTATCCTGTACTTAGCCAGTAGATGGCATAATCATTAACTTCTATGAGATTCAAAGAGTTGAATTTAGATTGAAAACTACAACCATTCATACATTCTGAATGCTTTTCCATAAACCGGATGATACGACCACGACAACTAGATTTAAGAGACTTTATTCTCTCTTCTAATTTCCTGTATGCTCTGTCTGTGATTAACGCCCCTTTTATCTTAGTTTCCTTTCCTATCTTCCTAAGAAGACAGAAATCTATGATTTGGGGATTGTATATCAGGTACGCGATGTAAACGTTCGTGGTTCCTGTTCTTACAAATAGGTCCAATTCTCCCCATTTCATGACCGTGAGTTCACCTTTGTTCTTCTGGAATTCAACGAGGCATCCACCAATGAATTGATTATCTCTTTTGTAAAAGTTTATTTTATCGTTATCCATATTAAGTTCGCATCCCTCAAAGGCATATTTGAGCTTGGGGAATATTGTACATCCGTTCATGAGAGCATATCCAGCCAGCTGGCTTATTGACATTATGCATGCTTTTCTGGTACGACTTTGACTAAGTTCAACGGATATACTGGTACCCCCATCAGAAGTTCCTGCTTGCCATCTTCTTTCGAGGCTGCAGCCCATACTTTCTAATATTGCTATCCATCCAGGGTTTTCACCATTTAGAGAATTTGATGAAATACCTCCTTCTGTATACCCGACCCCATCTTGTTGCATTTCGTCCAGACTTCTGAGCCTCAAAATTGGAGATCTCAATTGAGCACCCTCCTCCAACTTGGTAACTTCCATCTTTCCGTCCTGGAATAGTATTACTTCCCTATCATGAACATTTTCTGGTACAGAAATGTCTCCGGTGTATATGTTGCAATTATTTGGGTTTCCAGAAAAAACAATTGCATGATCTCCTGCAACACCAACCGCGTTATCTCGTATTGCCCCGAGTATGTTTCGTGTAAGTTCGGCAGCCATGATGTCCTCTTATAGAGGAAAAAGCTTTGGATCAATCAATTTCACTATCGATAGATAATCGTATGATCTCCTGCAACACCTATTCCATGGTCATATATTCCTCCTATTATATTTCTATTGCCTCTGATGTTCTCCGGAGCTTCTCTTTCGTATTCAACAAGAGCTCTGTTGAGTTCCATAAGCCTATCGTGGCTAAGACTTTCAATGGATTCAGCCGATGCACCATGTTGAGCATGTTCTAGAGCCTGGAGACACCCCTCCACTGCCTGATTGATTTTCGGAATTGCTTTCAAAGACTTCGAGACTTTACATCTTTCTAATGAGCTGAAATAAATTTCAGTAATACGTACCCACTTCCTTAGGCTTTCCATAAGCTGGTTTATAGCATCTCTGTTCTTAACCGCAAATAAAACCTTCCTCAGTGTACTAATCTTTTTCTGATTCTCTTCACGAACGTTTGCAAGTTTGATTTCACTAAATTTCATTTCACAATCTGAAATACCCTTTCTAAGTTGTTCAAAATGGAAGTTAAGCTTCTCTTTTTGGTCCTCCCTAAAAGAGTTTAGATTATCTTCCATCCAATTCTTGCTAGCGTTAAGCGAAGACGAAAAAGATTCCAACTCTTTATAGATATCTTCGATATACCCTCCTACATTCCTATATGTCTCAACAAGGCTTCTTATTCTGTTAACCGAGTCCAAAGCAAATCCAGCAAAAGTAATGGCAGCAATTGTAAGCTCTGCCATTCTGCACGAGTTGTACTCGGGCAGAGAGTTATCCCGATATTCAATATAATAAACCCTTTTCGATCGCACAATTCCAAACTTCTTTAGTTACTATAGTGAAAAACATAGTTTCCACTGTTCTGGGTCCGTACTATGAAGACATTATGCTCATGAGATACACGTCTCCTGACACTGTACTCACCATTATTTTCTTGCTACCAAAAAGTAAATGTATTAATCTTATCTCCGAATCAAAAGTGAACGATGCTATCTCAGCTCCTGAGATCATACTAACTAGATGGATGGTTATCTCTGGAGAGGCATATGCCACTAAAGAACCATCTCTACTTATGGAACATTCACCATATACTTCGTATGCAGATTGGTAGGTATATATCAGGTTATTTGTCAATATATCCCATATCCTCGCATGATTATCACTGCCTACAGATATCAATCTCGTCCCTTCATAATCCATCATGCAACAGGTAACTTTTCCATTATGAGCATTAATCGAGTTGATAATCCTCCCAGAGTATCTATCCCAAATGAGCATCTTACCTGTCTCATCACCGGATACAAATATCTTTCCGGTATCGTTGATGGCTAAGGAAGTGATTTTGGCATGTGCTTCGTGTGAAGCAACAATATGGGTTTTTTCGATCACGTTCCAAATTCTAATAGTTCCATCTGGCGACGACGAAATTACAACTTCTCCCTTTCTGTCCACACAACAAAGATCCACGAAGTTGGTATGACCCTCTAAATCTCCGATGAATTCTCCTGTTTGAAGATTGATTACTTTCAGATTGTTGTAGTCTCTTCTTCTTTCTAAGAGAACCGAAGGCATCACAATTGCAACGTTGCCATCGACGCTTATAGTGACCCTCATAGGTGATGTACCTTCTATCTTTCTTTCATGCGTGACACCGAAGTTTTCTGTCTTCCAGAAGAAGATACTCCTGTTATCAGACGTGACTATGACGTTGCCATCTTCACTGTCAGCGATAGAAAAATGTATTGTTCCAGTTCCTGCAAAATTTTTCGTGTCCAGAGCATTTGTCATATCCCAAGTACGTATGATTCCTCCATGAGAGCAAGCAACTAATGCCTTTCCTCCATTATCTACTGAGCAGCATAGTACATTGAAACCAGTATCAAGCTCGAAAGTACATTCCATGGTTCTGGGATTCCAAATCTTCATTGTCCTACCCGAGGAAGAAACCAGTATCTTCCCATTGTTGCTAATCTTTAGGTCGCTTACCACACCACTATCCGAACCCATAACGTTCGATGAACATGCGAACGCTTCGACAAAACTCCCAGAAGACAGATCTGACAAATTCACAAACCTGTCTACGTTCAATGCCTGCTTTCCAAATTTATTCCCGATCTTTGCAAGTATGCCTACAATGTCATGAAGCACAGACTCATTCTCGTTTTTGTCATTTTTGTAATCTTCCAAATATTCCTCTACTCCTTCGTAGAACAAGTCTACCGGCATGTTCTCATCTTCATATCCGTCTTCATCCAATAAGAATAATACCCCACTGGACAAGGCAAAGTTTTCGTCACGAAACAAGCATCGAGTGACGCCTCCATTCTTACTATCGATGGTCAACAAACATTCCAGAGATCTTATACTCCATAGCTTCATGGTTTTGTCATAAGATCCTGAAAGTATACGCTCTTCGTCGGGACTCAAAGAGCAGCACGTAACCCTATCCTCGTGTCCAATAAGTATTTCACACCTTTCAGAATCTGTATACCATACCCTCAATGTCCGATCATAAGAAGAAGAGATGCAAAATTCCGAAGTACTGGATAAATCACATCCGCTAACTTTTCCATCATGACCCCTGAAAATCCTGGTACATTCTCCAGATTCTAAATCCCACAATCTTAGAGTTTTGTCTGAAGATGCCGAGAGAATCTTCTTACCATCCGCCGATATACAGCATTGATTTATTTCACCTTCATGATCTTCGTATAGTCTTAAGCAGGATCCGTCCACTAAATCCCATAAGCTGATACTATTTCCAGATGAAATTATAACAG